>NPIE01000894.1_pt1 | contig 322751 bp, 259 predicted proteins | sample 8637661 | NCBI WGS metagenome assembly NPIE01 (sample SAMN07420842, study PRJNA396082) | bioreactor metagenome | isolation source: sample BA12 brine-fed electro-methanogenic bioreactor BA | place: Japan: Kochi | collected 2016-12-09
ATCAAGTTTTGGGGGGCACGCCAGTTGGGCGCGTTAGGACCATATGCCGCACCCCAATTAAGTCCGGCTCCGGCGTGAGTACCGAAGGGATCCAGTAAGTTCCACGGGTTGTTTCTACAGTAGCGGTATAGGTTCATGCCGTCGGCGTAGCGGATGGGGTCGGTTTGGAGGAAGCGGCCTATGGTGGGGTTGTAGTAGCGGGCGCGGTAGTAATAGAGGCCGGTTTCGGGGTCGAGGCGGCGGCCGGTGAACAGGAAGGGGTTCGTGTGGTTCGGGTCGGAGGCAGCGACCTGGCCATAGACGGATTGCAATTGATACTTGAAGATGGATGAATGATGATTGCAGGGTGGTTGGTGTGCGGTGCACACCCTACGAGATTGGGCTCGGCAGGAGGTGGTGGCAGTCAATTCCGAGTCGCAGGCGGCCGCCAGCGGGTCGGCCTGGCTGTTGGTCACCTGGATCAGGCGAGTTGTCGGAAGCTCTCGGCACATGGTATCCCTTCGCACGTTCGGCGCGTATTGTACGAGGAACCTCGTGGGGTGTCGAGGGGGGCGGATTTGTGATTTACGATTTGCGATTTGCGATTGAGGATTGACTGCGAATGGTATGCTCTTACGAGCACACTACAAACGGTATGCTCTTACGAGCACACTACAGACGGCATGCTCTTATGAGCCCACTACGGGCGTGGGATTGATGATTGATTAGTTGCGGGGGCGGGGGCCGATTTGGGTTAGGGGGAGGGGGTGGAAGTTGGGGATGCGGGCGGCGGCTTCGGTCTGGAGCGAGGCGAAGTCGGGCGGGGTATCGAGGTGGACGCCGGCCTGCGTGACGTGGTTGTCGGTGAAGGTGACGTAAGGGCGGGCTTCTTTGTAGACGTCGTCCCAGCGGCCTGCGACAAACAGATTGCGGGCGACGAGGTTGCCCTTGGGGGCGGCGGGTTCGTCGTTGAGGATGCCTTCGAGCTGCGGATAGCGGCGGCGCCAGAGGGCGGAGGCGTAGGGCATGGCCTGGAGGCGGTCGGTCATGGTGGTGGCGACGTGGCCACTGGCCCAGTTCATGGCGCGGGCGTCGATGTGGAGGGCGGGACGGCAGTCGACGAAGATGTTGTTCTCGACGGTGCAGTCGCGACCGCCACCGATGAAGGCGGCGCGGGTGACCTGGTAGAAGAGATTGCCATAGATCTCGGTGCCACAGAACATGTCGTCGAGATAGACGCCGACGCAGCCTTTGGCCTGGAATCCGACGATGTGGTGGAGGTAGTTGTGGCGGATAACGGTGCCGCGCATGGTCCAGTCGCGTCCGGCGTAGATGGCGCCGGCGTCGTTGGATTCGAGGCAGACGTGGTGGATTTCGTTGAGCTCGATGGTGTGGTCGTTTCCGCCGAATCCGATGGCCATGTGGGGGGCGTCGTGGATGAGGTTGTGTGCGGCGCGGCAGCCGACGCCGGAGAGGGAGACGGCGGGCGTGTACATGCGGTTCCAGCGACCGAAGTGGTGGATGTGGTTGTTCTCGGCGACATGGCGGGCGGGGGTGAGCGCGGCGCGGTCGCCTCCGCGCAGGCTGATGCCGCCTTTGCCGGTCTGGTAGATATGGCAGGAGGTGACGCGGTTGTCGGTTCCGCCGGCGACGGTGACGGCGGAGTCGCCCAGGTTGCGGAGGGTGCAGGCGACGATGGACGTGTGGGTGCAATCGGAGAGGGTCACGGCGGTGCCCCGGCAGGCCTCGAAGGTGAGGCCTTCGAAGGTCACGTGGGAGAGATGGCTGAGATCCAGCAGGCCTTCGGAGACAGATACGACGGCGCGGGCCTCGGCGATGGGGCTCGGGGGCCAGAAGTAGAGGATGCCGGTTTGGCGGTCGAGGTACCATTCTCCGGGGGCGTCCAGCTCGGCGAGCAGATTCATGGCGTAGAACCATTGGCCGACGCGGTAACCATAGCTGTGATAGGGAGGGACGACGGAGATGATGCGCCGGTCGGGGTCGATCGATTCGATCTGCTGGCGTTCGTCGGACCAGTCCCAGAACCAGTAGCCATGGACCCAGGGGTCGCTTTCGTCGAGCCAGCGGCTGGGGCGGTCTCCTTCGTACATGAACTGGCCGGTCTTGCTGCCTTTGGTGCCGCGGACGTTGACGGTGTCGGGTTCGACGAGGCCGACGATTTTGACGAAGCCTTCGTTGGGCCAGCGGGCCAGGGTCATGGGGCGGTCGGTGAAGAAGAGTTCGAGGCCCCCGTTTTTGACGGGGCCATAGTCGGTGAGACCGAGTCGCTTAAGGTCCGCCTGGAGAACGTGGTCGCGGGCTTCGGGGGCGAGGCGGCGGAGGATGTCGGGGTCGGTGACGGGTTTCCAGCCCTCGATCGCCCTGCCTCCGACGATGCGTACCTGCTCACCGGGCCAGGCGCGGAAGGTGACGGGGTGGTCGGGTGTGCCCGAGTCGGCGTCGGTCAGTCGGAGGGGCTCGGCGCGTTCATAGGTGCCGGCGCGGAGCCAGATCGTGACGCCTGCCGAGCGATCCGCCTGGCGGGCGGCGTCACGGGCGGCTTCGAGCGTGCGGAACGGGCGGGCCTGGGTTCCGGGGTTGGCGTCGTCGCCCTGGGGACAGACGAAGAGGCTGGTTCGGTCGGGCTGGGCGGCAGCCAGGGTGGCCAGGCAGAGAAGCAGGACCATGGTGAGGCTTGCGGATCTCGGCGTTTGCGGGATTTCGTGGCTACGGGTCATGCGAACACTCCTGACTGGGATCGAACCGGGCTGGGGACTATCCTATCGTCAAGTGCTCGGCGGGCCAACCCCTGAGCGGGGATTTGCGGGACACGGTGCAGGGGCCATCGGGTGTTTGCGCCGGGTGGCGGATATGGGGGGAACTCCCCGAGTAGGACTCGAACCTACAACCTAGCGGTTAACAGCCGCTCGCTCTACCGATTGAGCTATCGGGGAAAATACCGGGGCCTTGGGAGAAGTGCCCAAGGCCGTAGGCGGATTATCGTCGAAAAGGGTAACGAATTCAACAAGTTTGTCAAGAATTCTGTTGGGGTGCCGATAGGAAAAGCGGGGCCAGGCTGGACAAGGGCCTGGTGATAGGGTAGATTGCCCCATTTACGCATCTTTCGACGGACCCGGCAGTGCCTTCCGAGATCCTGTGGTGAGGGTAGTCCGGCAGTCGGGCGGGGGATGGGGAATCAGGGAACACAAGGTCCCTGTAGCGCATCATAGTATTTTATGGGTACCGTCTGGAATCATAGGTTTCGTAGGTTAGCAAGCGCATGGCCAGAGACATACTGAGCGTGGGGGAATTCACCATCCTTCGTCGGATCGGCAACGGCGCCCGGAGCACGATTTATCTGGCCACGGACGAGGAAGACGGTACGCAGGTGGCGTTGAAGCGGGTGATTATCGAACGTCCGGAGGACCACCGGGTGATCGAGCAGACGGAGATGGAATTCAAGGTGGCTCGGGAGATCGACCACCCGTACATCCGCAAGTGCTACAAGATGCAGAAGATCCGGAGCATGTTCAAGGTCCGGGAACTGATCATGTCGATGGAGCATTTCGACGGGAAGACGCTGGAGGACACGACGACGCTGAGCCTGGGGGACGTTTTGCTGGTTTTCCGGATGGTGGCGACGGGTCTGAATGCGATGCACCAGCGGGGTTTCGTGCACTGTGACATCAAGCCAAACAATATTCTGATCAACAAGACGGGTTCGATCAAGATCATCGACCTGGGTCAGAGCTGTCGGATTGGGACGGTGAAGTCGCGGATTCAGGGGACGCCGGACTATATCGCGCCGGAACAGGTCAAACGCAAGAACCTGACGCCGAAGACGGACATATTCAACCTGGGCGCGACGATGTATTGGGCGCTGACGGGCAAGAACGTGCCGACGCTGATCCCGAAGAAGCAGAAGACGGTGGGGCTGTATGAGCCGCCGAAGTGCTTGGCGCCGCACGAGTTGAAGCCGCAGTTGCCGGTGGGTCTGTCGATGCTGGTGATGGATTGCGTGAAGAACGACCCGGCGGAACGTCCGTCCAACATGGTGGAGATCATCTCGGGTCTCGACTCGATGATTCACAGCATTTTCGGCGGCAAGATCAAAGCGAACCGAAATGCCACAAACAACCATCGACCTGCTCAATAAGGGAATCGCGGCGAACCGGGAGGACCGGTTCCGTCGGGGCAACGTGGTTGTCCTGCCGGGGGAAGGGTCTGTGGTGATCGGGGGGGACATTCACGGGCACCGTCGCAATTTCGAGCGGCTGGTGGCGTATGCGGACCTGGATCGGCATCCGGAGCGGCACATCCTTCTGCAGGAGATCATTCACGGGGGTCCGGAGGACGAGGTCGGGGGGTGCCTGTCGTACCAGTTGTTGTTCGAGGCGGTTCGGTACAAGGTGCGGTTTCCGGATCGGGTGCATTTGGTGATGGGCAATCACGACACGGCGTGCATCAGCAGCAGCGAGGTGATGAAGAACGGCAAGGAGATGAACCGGGCGATGAGTTCGGCGCTGGATCGGGAGTTCGAGGGGGCCAGTGCGGGAGTGAAGGAGGCGATTCGGGAGTTTCTGTTCTCGCAGCCTCTGGCGGTGCGGTGTGCGAATCGGATCTGGATTTCGCACTCGCTACCGGCGGATCGGTTTGTGGAGGCGTTCGATACGACGGTTTTCGAGCGGGAGCTGCGGCGGGAAGACTGCGAGAAGCCCGGGCCGGCGTACGTGCTGACGTGGGGTCGGCGGCACAGCCAAGGGGCACTGGACCGGCTGGCGGAACGGCTGGACACGGACATGTTCGTGCTGGGGCACCAGGCGCAGGCGTCGGGCTGGTGCCAGGCGGGCGAGAACCTGATCATCCTGGCGTGCGATCACAATCACGGCTGTCTGGTGGAGGTCGATCTGACGCGGGGGTGGACGGCGTCGGAACTGGCGGGGCACATCGTGCCGCTGGCGTCGATTCACTGAGGGGGGATTCTTACCTGGAACTGGCTACGGCCATGCGGTGCGGGCGAGGCATGCCTCGCCCCTAGAACTGTCCGCGACAATACGGCACGCGTATAACCGGGCGGGGTGCGTGGGCAGTGCCCTTGCGGGTGAGGACGATCGGCAAACCTGACATCCCGCGTTGAAAGCATCGCGCGAGCGGGAGGTGGAGAAAAGGCTGGCGTGGGGGGATGAATTGGCCTATGGTAGCCGCGCGGCGGCCGTGTTGAAGGGATGCGGGCGCGCCGTCGGATACGAACGTTTTGAAGACCTCCGGTTCGGGATGGATTGGTACGTCTCTATTGCCTGGGTTGCGATTGCGGTGCAAGTGGTGTTCATGTACTACGCGGTGCGCAACTATCGGTATGCGCTGGCGAAGTACGATCGGAAGGCGATCGCTGCGTATCAGCCTCGCGTGGCGCTGCTGGTTCCGTGCAAGGGGCTCGATCCGAGGTTCGAGGAGAACATTCGGTCGTTGCTCACGCAGGATTACGATGCGTACCGGGTGTACTTCATCGTGCAGGAGAGGTCGGATCCGGCGTATGGGGCGTTGCAGCGGTTGCGGGACGAGACGGCGGATCAGGCGGGCCGACCGGCGGTGGAGATCCTGGTGGCGGGAGCGTCGGCGGCGTGCAGCCAGAAGATCCACAACCTGCTGTACGCGATCGAGCGTCTCGGGGATGAGGTCGAGATGCTGGCCTTCGCCGACTCCGACGTATGCGTGCGTGCGGACTGGCTGATCCAGTTGATTCGCCCACTGCGGAAGCCCAAGCGGGGCGTGACGACAGGGTACCGTCTCTTCGTTCCGCTGCGGAACAACCTGGCGACGCTGGGGCTGTCGGCGATCAACGCGAGCATCGCGCAGATGCTGGGGAACAGCCGATTCAATCAGGCCTGGGGCGGCTCGATGGCGGTGCGTCTGGCGGATTTCCGGCGGCTGGGACTCGCGGAGACGTGGAAACAGACGCTGAGCGACGACCTGTCGCTGAGTATGGCGATCAAGAAGGCGGGGATGATCGTGACGTTCGTTCCGGCGTGCCTGGCGGCGTCGTACGAAGCGACGACGTGGCGGCGGCTGTGCGAGTTCGGGCGGCGGCAGTTCCTGATCACGCGGGTGTACGCACCGCTGACGTGGACGCTGGGTCTGCTCAGCAGCGTGGGGTCGGTGGTGGGACTATGGGGCACGGCGGCGCTGGGTGTCTATGCAGCGGCGGTCGGCGCGGAGCACGCGGGGCTGTTTGTGGCGGTGCCGATCGTGTTCTTTGCGGGTCAGCTCTTTCGGGTGGCGCTGCGTCAGTCGCTGGCGGCGCGGCTGCTGAGAGACCGCGCGACGAACCTGCGACCGGCGGTGGCGGCGGATATGCTGGGGTTCTGGTTCTGGTCGATGCTGCTGCTGGTTTTCATCCTGTCGTCGGCGTTCGGGCGGACGATCCGCTGGCGCGGGATTCGGTATCGGCTTTGCGGGCCGATGCGGATCGAGGTGCTGGGGGCGTAGAGAGGGGACGGTGCGGACGGGCCTGGTGCAAGTGCGGAGGGCGAATGGGGGCGAATGATTATTCGCCCGTACGGGGGGACTACGAACTGTATGCCCTGACGGGCACACTACAAACGGGCATGCCCTGACGGGCACACTACGAACTGTATGCCCTGACGGGGACACTACGAACGGGCATGCCCTTCGGGGAGGCTACGGACGGGCGACGCAAGTGAGTTTGGTGGCGGTACGGATAAAGAGGCGTCCGTCGGCGATGGCGATGGAGGCCTGGACGGGGCCATCGTTCATGTGGAAGCGGTTGAGGATCCTGAATTCGTCGTCGGCGGCGGAGAGGACGATGGTTTCGCTGTCCTCATTGATGGCATAGAGCTTTCCGTCGGCGGCAGTCAGGGAGGCGCGCCAGGGTCCCCTGCCCCCGATTTTGCCCTGCCATCTGGTTTGTCCGTTTTGGGGATCGAGGGAGGTGACGACCTTGCCGTTGCGGGTGCCGTCGAGGACGTAGAGATTGCCCTGATAGAAGAGGGGCGTGGGGACGTCGGGGGTGGCGCGGTCGAAGGTCCAGGCGATGTCGTCTGCGGAGAGGGAGCCGGAGCGGCCTGCTTTGATGGCGAACAGGTCGTTGCCGCCTCGCGGCTGGACGCCAAAGATCAATCCGGCGCCGGTGACGACGGAGGGGATGAGGCGCCAGCGGGTGCTGCGGCGGCCGATGGCGTAGAAGTAGCGCCATAGTTCGGCGCCGGTCTCGGGGTCGTGGGAGGTGACGTAGTCGGCTCCGGTCATGAGGATCTCGGTGCGGCCTTCGTGCTTGAAGGGGATGGGGGAGGCATAGGAATCGAGCGATTCGTCCTGGGCGTCGCTTTGGCGGACGTGCTTCCAGAGGGTCTTGCCGGTGGCGGGGTCGATGGCGAGCAGGAGCGAATCGAAGGGCTCGCCTTCGCGGGGCTCGCGCCAGGCTGTTTCGCGGCGGAGGATGGGGATGTAGATTCTGCCCTCGAAGGCCATGGGGCTGGAGCCATAGCCAAACTGGCACATGATGTTGCCATAGTCGGTTTCCAGGTTGCGGGACCACAGAATGCGGCCCTGAAAGTCGAGGGCGGCCAGGTCGCCCGAGCCATAGAGGAAGAAGACGGATCGACCGTCGGTGGTGGGCGAAGGGGTGGCCATGTTGTTGCGCGGGACGTTGCGGTCCGACCGACCGACGGTGGTCGACCAGAGTTGATCGCCCGTTCGCGCATCGAAGGCGAGGGCGAGCAGATCGTCGCTATCTTTGACCTCGGAGCTAACAAAGACCCTGCCATTCCAGACGGCGGGGGTCGAGGCGGCAGGACCGGGCAGCGGCGCGACCCAGGCGACGTTTTCCGTGTCGGTCCAGGAATCGGGCAGGTGCTGTTCGTCGGCGGAACCGTTGAAGTGCGGGCCGCGCCAGTTGGGCCACTGCCCTGCCGGCGCCCTGTGCAACGCGATCAGTATGACGAGTACCAATGCAAGTCCCAGTTGTCTGAACGTCATCGGTGTACCTCCACCCGTATCAATTCGATAGCATCCGTGCGGGCCTCCGGAACACAGCGGAATTCCAGCCCCATTTGGGCTATCAGCATACCAGCAAACGGGCGGCATTTCGAGAGGAAACGGGGGTCTCCGGATGCGAAAGCGGCACGAGTAACTGGTCTATTCGCGGGTGAGGATCTGGGGGGCGGCCATGAGTTGGGGGCCTTGGCGGTTGCCGAGGACGTTGTAGTGGCCGGCGTCGCTCCAGAAGACGAAGCCGGCGAGTTCGGGGTAGCTGCTTTCGAGCTTCTCGAGCACGTCGAGGCAGTCGCGGGGGGCGTCGGACCGGCCTCGGATGCCGAGTTCGGACCACCAGATGACCTTGCCGGCGGTTCTCTTTTTGTGGACGGCCCAGTCGTACTCGGAGAAGTTGAGGCCCATGCCATAGGCGGATTTGCCAAGGATGTCGACGTAGTCGTCGCCGGGGTAGTACTGTTCGAGGGCGCCGTGATTGGCGGTGGTGTGATAGGCCCAGAGGATGTTGTCGAGGCCCTTGTCGCGCGTGAAGACGTCGTGGATCAGGCGGTAGAGTCTGATGGCGTGGGCGCTGCCTTCTTTGGCGTGCCACTTGTTGCGGTCGTCGCTTTCGACGAGGGGCGTATAGATCACGGGGACGCCCTGGTCTTCGAGCCATTGCAGGTTGGCGGCCATGCGATCCAGTTGGCGATAGAAGTGCTGCTTCGTGGGGTTGTCCTCGGGGGCGAAGATCAGATCGATGTCGATGGGGTCGTTCCAGGCGCGTCCGGAGGGGTTGGCGTAGAAGGAGAAGACGCCGACGATGAGGCCGCGATCCCACATCTTCTTGACGCCGCGATTCCATTCGGCATCGGGGAAGGGGTCGTCGTGGAAATCGTACGTGACACATCCGTAGCGGGGCATCTTGCCGGTGTGGTCGTAGACCTTGCGGAGCCAGTTGCTGGGGTGGTCCATGTCCGGGTTTTCGTTGTGGACCCAGGTGGCGACCTGTCCGAAGAGGTAGGAGCCGTTGCCGAGGGTCTTCAGATAGGCGAGAACCTCCTCGGCGGCGGGGCTGCGGCGCTGGGCGGAAACGGAGACGGGCAAGCACATCAGGCAGGTAAGTAGGGTCAGTTTTTGCAGCGTCATGTTGCTCCTCTTGCTGGATATCGATAGCGGCCGGCGGCGATGTTGTCGGAGCCGGCGAAACCTGCGGCTGATGGTACCGCGCGGTGAGCGGCATGCCAAGGGTTTGTCGGATTGGTTCGGGTATGAGGAATGTACGATGGCGATTCTGTCGTGTGCTCAACGGGTTGGCATGGGGGAGGCACCGGGGGTTATTTCCAGCGGAGGGCGTGGAGGTCTTCGTCGTTGGGGATGAACTGGACGGTGCCGTCGCGGAGGAGGACGCAGCCGCCTCGGGGATCGTGGTTCTCGAAAGTGAACAGCTCGGGACCGCCATGCTGGTTCCATCCCGCCTTCGTCTCGAACAGCAGCACCATATCGGGGGGCGAGTTCGGTTCGCAATTCGGGTTCATCGCGTAATGGGACGGTCCCTCGCCTGCATCGGGGCATACGAGCCGTTCGCCATTCCTGCGTCCCTGTTGCGCGACAGCATCGCACCACAGAGATGGAGCCGGGTAGGCGTGGTTTGTTGCGGCATATCCCTTCAGGACCTTTGTGCCCAGCCAGCGCAGGTTCTCGGCAGATTCCAGGCGCCTCTCAAACGGCACCAACTGCGGCGTCAGAGAAACGTGGCGCTTGTTTCGAAACACGTGCTCCGCCGTCAGCAGCGCCGGCCCCTGTACCGTGAACGTCGCCAGACACTGCTCGTCTCGCCAGCCAGAAACATGATAGATGGGTTCGGCGGCTATACTTCCCCTGAAAGGTCCCTTATAGGGCACGGAAGCTACATCGCGTGCGAGAGCTTGTATGTACTCTGGATCGTCGATCACGAGGGTTTCCAACGACCTGATGTGACGCAACTCGTCTTCGCTCAGGACGTCACGCACGTCAGGATAGGGCGCCAGAAGTGCATCCGACACAGATGGCTCTATCCGGACTTCGATCCGAATGCATAGGCTCAGGTCGGGCGGCGCGGGGGTCCGGCCGCTGTCGCCTGTGGACCGGTCGCGACAGGAGACGAAAAGGATGAGGGTTGTGCCCGCTATGATCAGGAGGCGGCCCCAGGTGGAAGACACGGCAGGCCGCAGGGGTCTAGAGAGGCCGTTCGGGTTGTGGGCGTGAGCCATGTTCTCTCGCTCCTGTCTTGCGTCTCGGGTTCGTTCGACGGACACTCCGCAGGGTGAACGTGAGACCAGTATATGCATCGGGGGCGGGGGCTTCAAGCGCGCCAGTGGTGTGCGGGGCACCGCCTCCCGACGGGATTTTGGGGCTGGGAGGTCGAGGCATGGCTCGGCCCTACTTTTTGGGGGAGGCGGGGGTTGGGGGGAAGAAGTGAAAAACGGGGTTGGTCAGAACGTGCAACAGGCAAATGAAGAATCGCGCGTGACGTGCAAAAAATTTTTATTGCTGGTGCGGACGAGAGTTACGAGAGGCGAAGGTCGGATTTCGGGCGGAAACATTGGTCAGAACGTGCAACAGCGTCCAAGGGTAGAGGCGCGTGTTTTTTTGGCGTGCCGGCCGGTCGGGGTTGGGTCGGCTGGATTGACAAGTGAACAGAGTGCAATGGGCGGTTCTCGGTTTTCAGTTGGCAGATGGCAGTTGGCGGTTAGCAGTTAGCGGTTCTCGGTTCTCAGTTGGCAGTTGGCGGTTGGCGGTTAGCGGTTAGCGGTTCTCAGTTGGCAGTTGGCGGTTGGCGGTGGACGGGGCACACCCCGGGGGGCGGGAAGGCGAGATACGAGAACACAGACAGGCGATACGAATGACGAAAGGAGGGGTTGTTATGGACGAGCGGATTTGTGCGAAATGTGTGTATGCGATCGAGCCGACGCAGGAGCAGCGGTTCACGGCGATTTTGGCGCGGTGGCGGTGTCCATTGACGTGTATGAATCATGCGGACTGCCCCGGGGTGGTGCGGGACACGTGGGCGCGGAACACGTGCCGGAACTTTCGCGCCCGGCGGGCGCGGGGGCGGACGGCGGCGCCCGAGCCCCCGAACGACGAGGTCCGGTATATCCCGCTGACGCAGGGCAAGTACGCGATCGTCGACAGGGACGACTTTGAATGGCTCCGCCAGTATCGGTGGTGTGCGATCCGGGCACGGTGCGGGATCTGGTACGCGGTGACGACGCTGAACGGTCGGATGGTGTTCATGCACCGGCTCATCCTGGAGGCGCCGGAGGGCAAGGTGGTGGACCATATCGACGGCAACGGGCTGGACGAACGGCGGAGCAACCTCCGTCTGTGCACGCCACGGCAGAACGCGCGGAACCGGCGGCCGCGGAAGGGGAAGACATCGGACTATCTGGGCGTGTACAAGCGATCCGACGTGCCGGAGAAGTGGTTTGCGAAGGTCGCCTGCGGCGAGAAACGGGTGTATCTGGGACCGTTCGACGACGAGGTCGAGGCGGCACGGGCGCGGGACCGCGCGGCGGTCGAGCTGCACGGCGAATTCGCGTCGCTCAATTTCCCTGAGGAAGCGAACGCGGGGACGCGCGACACGACCAGTGCCCCGGCGCCACGATCGCCAGAGTGATGTCGGGCGGGCCACTCGTCAGTCGATGCCGTCGTCGCCCTCGTCGGGTTCGTCGACCTTGTTGAGCGGGCAGGTCCAAAGGTAGACGGTATGGTTGATGTAAGTTCCGTTTCCTCCGGTGATTTCGACGACCTGGTCGGGCTTGACGCCCCGCATGTCGAAGTCGTGGGAGACGATGCGGGAGCCGGGCTTGAGCTTCTCGAGCTGCGGGATCAGCTTGACGTTGAGACTGGGCAGCAGGTAGAGCGTGACGACGTCGGCGCCGCTGAGGTCGAGCGTGAAGATGTCTCTCTGCTCGATGGTGACGAGGTGGCCGACGCCTTCCTTCTCGACGTTCTCGAGGGATTCGGCGACGCGTTTGGGATCGATGTCGTAGCCAAAGGCGCGGCAGCCGAAACGTTTGGCGGCGGTGACGGGAATCCGCCCATCGCCACAGCCGAGGTCGTAGACGACGTCGGTTTGCTTGACCTGGGCGAGTTCGAGCATCTTGTTGACGACCACCATCGGGGTGGGGACGTAGACGACGTCGGGCTTGCGAGAGATGCCTCCGGCGGGCGGGCGCTTATCGACCCTGGTCAGGGAGACGCCGTCGAGGGGCGGTTCGATCTTGTCCAGGTCGAGTCCGAAGGCCTCGAGGATGGTGGGCGCGATGTCCTGGCGGCGACCGTCGCGATAGACGGCCTTGTTGTCGGTGGCGAGGAAGACGTGGGAGGCAAAGCCTCGCTGAGGTTTTTCCTCGTGGAGGCCGCGATCGGCGGTGACGTAGAACTGCGTTTTTCCGGTGAGGCCGAGTTGCTTTATCTTGTCCATGATGCGCCCGGTCCAGCGGTCGTACGAGACCAAGGCGTCGGCAGATTCGGCGGCGTTTCGATCCTGGTCGGCGGCGCGGGCGAAGCGGATGAAGAAGAAAAACGGCTGGTCCTGGTATTTCTCCAGCAATTCGACGGCGCGGGCGCCCACCTTGTCGTTGGCGAGGAGGTCGTCTTCCCATACGTCGGGGGCGGGCGAACCAGGTTGGGGATTGGCGGCGGGCGAAGGCACGCCGGCGGTCTGTGCCTGGTTCGGCAAGGAGGCGGCGGCGACGGGCAGTTCGGAGAGGGTGCGGTGGGTGCCGATGAGGGCGACGGTGACGAACTTCTCGGGGCCGAAGTGCTTTTCGAGGCGTTGGAGGATGCTCGTGCCCTTGCGGGCGAGCGGGGCCTGGCGGTCGGGATCGCCTGCGGGTTTGGGGGCATATCCGGTGAGCAACTGCATCCAGGCAGCGCGGGTATCGGCTACGTTCTCGACGTCGATCTTGACGTAGACGCCGCGATCGATCAGGGACTGGAGGACGGGCAGCTTCTCCTCGGCCAGGCTGCGGTCGACCTGCTGGCGGCGGGTGCCGTCCCAGTCGATGAGGATGATGTTTCGCGGTGCGGCGGTGGCGACGACGGCCGACGACAGGACCAGCAACAGGCCGGCGTACAATGGCAGGCGAACGATCCTTTCTCGCATGGCTGACTCCTCTCAAAAAGGGTCTGTGAAAACCGGGTGTTGGACGCTGGGACCACGCTAATTCGGGGATCGGGGAGACGTCAATAAGGAAAAACCCGCGTGTTCGCGGGGGCAGAGCAGGCGAGGGAGGGCGAGGCATGCCTGGCCCCTACGCGCGCCGAACGCGTTTGTGACGAATTCGAAAGGGCCTGCTGGTGCGGGAGGGGTAACGCCTTACGACGTCACTACGAGCGGGGATGCCCTTACGGGCACACTACGAGCGGGGATGGCGCGTGCCGGAGAGGGCGAGGCATACGTTGGGCCTACCTGTAGCGTGCGCGTTTGTGGGGGGTGCGATTTGCGGGGGCGAATGATTGTTCGCCATTACGGGCGGGTAGGCTGGAAGCGGTAGGCTTTTTCGTAGTAATGGAGGACGGCGGAATCGTTGAAGGCGGCGAAGCCGGCGGCGTTGCGGAGTCGGACACCGTCGAGGGTGCGGGCGCGGGAGAGGGCGACGTAGACGTGGCCGGGGACGAAATTGACGTGGGAGCCATCGACGTTGACGACGTCAAGGGTCATGCCCTGGGCCTTGTGGACGGTGAGGGCGTAGGCGGGGACGATGGGGTACTGGACGATGGAGAACTTGAGCTGTTCGGTCTCCTTTCGGGAGTCCCAGACGCGTTCCTGGAATTCGAGGGGGTTGAGGCGGCGGATGCCGATCTCGTCGCGGTCGAATTCGACGTCGATCCAGTGGGGCAACTCGGTGCCTGGGGCGCAGTCGGTGCAGATTTCGACGACGGTGCCGAGGTCGCCGTTGACGAGGTCTTCGTGGTTCTGGATGCAGAGGACGCGCATCTGTTGTTTGATCTCGAGGGTGGTCTTGGCGCGGGTGTGGCTCTGGAGCCACTGGCGGGCTTCGTCGCAGTCGCCCTTGGTGACCTGACAGGTGCTGTGTACGGAGGGCGCGTCGATCCGGTCGATGCGGCGGCGGTTGTAGGCGTCGGCCTGACGGTTGGTGCCGAAGAGGACGGGGTAATCGGGATCGAACTCGCGGTGGGCGTTTTGGAGGACGTCGGAATCGACCATGCCCTGGCGGAGGCCTTTGAGGAACTGGACGAAGTGCGGCTCGGCCTGGCGGAGGACGGTCTGGAGGTCGATCAGCTCGAAGTCGGCGAAGGCGAGGCTGTAGAAGGCGAAGTCGGGGAGGCCTTCTTCGTTGCGCGGGACGGGGGGGAGCTGGAAGAAATCGCCGACGGCGAGGATGCCGGTGTCGGGCTCGACGCGTTCGAGGAATCGGTCGAAGGTGAGTCGGTCGACCATGCTGATTTCGTCGATAATGATGACGGCGGCTCGTTCGAGCTTGCGGCGTCCCCATTCCCTGCGGCGATTGGAGTCGGGCATCTCGACGCGGGGCAGCGAGGCGACGGCGTGGAGGGTGGACGGGCCCTGGCAGTAGTGGGAATTGTGGATGCCGGTTTCGTCGCGCAACTGGCAGGCGGCGATGCCGGTGGAGGCGGCGAGGACGACGTGCTTTCCGCGCTGGACGAGCTGGTTGGCGATGCGGCGGACGAGGGTGGTTTTGCCGGTTCCGGCGCCGCCGGAGAGGAACATGCGACCGCCGGCGAGGAGGCCCTCGACGATGTCGGACAAGAGGACGGGGTTGCGCGCATCGTGGTAGGCGTACGGCTGCGGCAGCGGGGTTGCGTTCGTCTCATCGGGGCGGGGCTTATTGGACATAGTTCTCGTACAGGTTCAGGATATTGGAGTCGGAGATATCGGTGGTGACAACAAATCGGACGCGGGCAGGGGCGGTTTGGCCTGCCTGGACGTCGCGACCGAAGAGCGATGGATAGAGCGAGTAGTGCGTTTCGCCTTCGTAAGGGGTGGAGATGGCGAAGCAATCGGTCGGCGGGCTCATGACGGCGACCGCCAGGCTGCGGTCGGCGTTGCGGCGGAAGGCGAGCGGCGCCGCGAACGGCGGGCGAATCGCCCAGTTGAGGGGATACGGGGGCTTGGTCCAGCGACCATCGTGCACGATCGCGAGGACCTTGTCGTTGCGCGGGAACAACTGCCAGTCGCCATCGGACTGGGTGGCGAGGGTGAAGCCCGGTTTGGCTTCGGGAGCGGATCGCGTGTAGACGTAGGGCGACGGAAACGCCTTGTCGAAATAGGAGGCGAGGAAGATCTCGAAGTCGTCGAGGTCTTCGTGTGCTTTGACAGTAATCGCCAGATCGAGCGTAGCCGGTCCGGTCCAGCGGTAGACGGCGGTCAGGTCGAAGGGCCGATCGGGTGCAGCGGCGCGGGTGACTTCGACGGCGCCGTCGGGCAGGCGCTTTGAGGTGCTGGGCCAGTCCCAGGCCATGGCGCCGTAGCGTTGGTCGGTGGTGAAGACGCGATAGGGGCTGAAGATGCCGGCGCCGGCGTCGAGCCTGGTTCCGGTGGGGACGTGGACGACGGAGGCGAGACCCTGGGCCTTGCCGCCCGGCTGCAAGACGCCCTGAAGGACGCCTGTGTCGAACGTGTATTCGCCATTCTCGCTGGGGTGAAAAGCAAGGTCAGGCCTTTCGACGGCGGATACGAGCGAGCCCAGGAAGAGGGCTACGGCGAGGATGCGTACGGATTGAATCGACATGCGAAATCCTCCTCAGGTTCAATCGAAGCGGAACCGGCCGTGGTCCATAAGGGTCTGGCCATCGACGTAAATGCTGGGGGCGATGAGGACGCCATCGACGTGGGCGGTGCTGTCCCAGGTGGCACCGGTCTTATGCGGGTAAGAGCTGCCAAAGGCAATGTGGATGCCGGGGAATTTTTCGTCCTGGAGCAGGTTGTAGATCAGGTGGGTCAGTCCGGTGTTGGTGCCGACGGCGAACTCGCCCACGCGGTTGCTGTTTTCGTCGGTTTCGAAGACGTAGCGCTCCAGTTCGCGACGGAGCTGCTCGTTATCGCAGCGGAGACTCTCGCGGACGGCGCGACCGTCGCGGACGTCGACGATCACGGGCGTTTCGGCCAGCGAAGCGTAGCGCTCGGTGAAGTAGTCGCCCAGGCAGCCATCGATGACGACGTGACCGTCGAGGGTCTGGGGGCAGGTGAAGACTTCGCCATCGGGGAGGTTCTTCCAGCGCCCGGGCTGGATGTCGCCATCGCTGATGAGCCACTTGAGTTCGGGGCTGAAGCGGGCGGTGAAATCGCAGCCCTTCTGCGTAGTGACGCGAATCTCTCGGGCGTCTTTGACCCGGTCGTAGACCCATTTGCTGACGCGCTGGATCTCGGTGTAGTCGCTGCACATGCCGTCGGACATGATCTGGGGCGTGATGCCGATCATGTGGGCATGGCGAATGGTGGGATGGGCGTCGATGACCTGGAGCATCTGTCGGCGAAAGGTTTGCAGCTCGCCTTCGGCGCCCTGGGCAGCGTAGATGCTGACGTCGGTGTTCTGAAGGGCCTGGGCAATCGCGTCGGGGAAGTGGACGGGTCGGGGTCCGAAGTCTTCCATGACGAAGAAGGTGACATCGCCTGCGATTTTCTCGGCGGCGGCGCGCAGGGCGTCGCCGATCTCGCGGGTCGGGCGGTCGGTGATGATGACGACGCGCTCGTCCGGCTGGATACGCAGGCAGTTGTCGATGGCCTGTTGGACGCCTTGCTCGATCGTTCCCATGGGTCGGTTCTCCTTTTCCGTACCTGTGCCACCCTGCCACGATGCGGCTGATGGTCAGAGGGACAGATGCTTCACTCCGTTCAGCACGACAATCCTGTGGCAGCCCTCACCGGGGAGTCAGGCGGCGGATGAGGGTGATTTCTTTGACGTCGAAGGGGGTGCCGTCGGGGCGCAGGATGTCGTGGAACCAGACGTCGGGCTCTTCCTTGTAGGCTTTCGTCCAGGAGTCCCACGGGTAGATGGTCTGCGTCTTTCCGGCGACGAATCCCCAGTTGTAGGCGCCGATCTTCTGTTGCTTGAGGTACGGCAGGACGGCAGCGAAGGTGCTGCCGGTCGGACGGGCCATGTACTCGGTGCAGAGGATCGGTCGGCCAAAGCGCTGCAGCGACTGGACGCGGCGCTTCATCTCGTCGAGGGGACCATAGCAGTGGAACGTGATGATGTCCGACTGCTCGAGCATGAAGCGGTTGATGTCGCTGAGGGCGGCGTCGCGGGACCAGTCGCCCGCCCAGACGGCGGCGGTGATCGGCTGGGTGGGACGGGCCTGGCGGGCCCAGGCGAAGGCCTTCTTCAGGAGCATCAGCGACAGTTCGGCCTTGTTCTCGGGTTCGAATCGGACGTAGGCGGGGTCGTTGCGATTGTCGGGCTCGTTGAAGAGGTCCCAGGCGTGGACGCGGCGGTCCTTGCGGAAGTGACCGACGACGCCCTTGATGTAGCCCTTGAGTTCGTCGTGGCGGTTGGGGTCGGTGAGGATTTCGACGCCGGGGCTCTGGACCCAGCCGGAATTGTGGATGTGGGGGATCGGCTCGGGCTGCGGGCCAATCTGGGGATAGGGGTCCCAGACGCCGTCGAGCAGGACGAAGACCACACCGATCTGGTGACGTTCGGCCATGTCGAGGAAGCGTTCCATGCGCTGGAGGAGACCCCGGGCGTGCTGCTCCCAGAGCAGATGGTGCAAGTAGACGCGGACGCTGTTGAAGCCCAGCTTCTGTGCCCAGGCGAGTTCGCGGTCGATGGTTTCGGGGTCCCAGGTGTCGAGCTGCCACATTTCGAGCTGGTTGATGGCAGTGCTGGGCGTGAAATTGCAGCCGACGAGCCAGGGCATCTCGGCGTGCCAGGCGTTGGCCTGCTCGGGCGACCACTGCTCTGTCGGCTGGGGCGACAGCGAGGCGCAGCCAACTGCAAACCACGCCAGCGCCAGGAGAATCAGTCCCACTCGAGGCGTCATGGCATTGCCTTCCTATGCGACGTCACACGGATCGGGGAGAATCGCGGTAAAACAATTCCGTCATCCTGAGCCTCGGGAAGGACTTGGTCGTGGCATGAGCGGCGGTTCTCATTCACGGCCGCGATCCTCCATTTGGTTCAGGATGACGGATGGAGTACATGAATGGATCATGGCTCAGACTACTTGGTGTCCTGAGGGACCGAGCAGGCAACGCGGAAGCCAATGAAATCGATCTGGGGCAGCCACCACTTGCTCTTGGGGATCTGCGGGTCGTTCATGCGCCACCAGTCCTGTTCGCAGGCGCGGGCGGCACAGCGCAGCTCGGCGGCGGGGCTGTCGTAGCAGCCTCCGCGGGCGACGTTCACCTTGCCCTCTTTGGGGCCGGTTGGGTTCTTGGCGTTGGCCATCGCGGCGTAGGCGTTGGGCTGGTAGAAATCCTGGACCCACTCGCGGACGTTGCCCTGCATGTCGTAGAGGCCCCAGGCGTTGGGCTTCTTCGTGGCGACGGCGCCGGGCCCGAAGTCGGAATTGTCTTCAAACCAGGCGTAGTCGCCGACCTGGTCGGCATCGCCGGCGCAGCCAAAGGGCGAGGTCCCGCCGGCGCGGGCGGCGTATTCCCACTCGGCTTCGGTGGGCAGGCGGTACTGCTTGCCGGTCTTCTGCGAGAGCCACCGGCAGAAGGTCATGGCGTTGTGCCAGGTCATGCCGATGGCGGGATGCTTGAGACTGTAGCCCATGGTCATATCGCCATAGACGGGGGTCGGACCACTGATGGTGTCGACGCTGTCGGCGGCGGGTTCCGCGTTCTTCTGGGCTTCCTGGACCTCGACGAAGTCCTTCTTGGCGGTGCCGGTTTCCTGGTAGTAGGCCATGAACCACTCCAGGGTGGCCTCGGTGGTGCAGAGATAGAACGGGTCGAGCGTGACTTTGGCCTGGGGGCCTTCGTCGTCGTTGCGATCGGCTTCACCGGCGGGGCTGCCCATGGTGAAGGTGCCGCCGGGGATGAGGACCATATCCAGAGACAGCTCGGCGCCGGTCTTGGTGGTGATGGTTTCGGTGTACTTCTTGGGGAGTTGGTCGGCGGCGCCGGCGATCGTAACCAGTATCGCCAGGATACAGATCGCCAGTGTACCGGTATGCCATTGTTTCTTGCTGCTGTTCACCTTCGTCTCCTTAAGAGCGTTTGCAGAGAAATGGTTTTGTCCTGGTTCACGGGGTCGTTCGGAGCCCCGTCGTGCTGCTAGATCATTTTGGTAAAGCCCGGCCTCGGGACGGGGTAGCTGCCGTGGGGGCCCAGCTTGCTGGGCGGGTCCATATCGTCGCGGCAATCTTCGGGTCTGGGCGGATAGTAGAAATCGGATGCATTGATCTGTTCCCAGGTGACCTCCTTGCCGGTATAGCACGAGATCTGTCCCATGATGGTGGTCATCGTGCTGGGGACCATGTAATCGCCACTATTGAACGGTTCGCCCGAACGGATGGCGGCAAAAAGCACGTCATGCTCTCTTTGATACGGATTGCAGCGGAGGGAGGATCGCCAGTTTGTTTCGCCCCAGATGCGATAGTTGGTGATGTCGGCCTTGCCCTTGGTGCCGAGGACGATGCTGGAGGAGTCGTTGTGGCAGCCCTCGGTGGTGCGGCAGAAGGCATAGATGCGGACGCCGCTGGCGAATTCGTAGATGACCGAGTGGTGGTCAAAGACGTCGCCGTAGATGGGGTCGGTCATGGAGGAGCGGCCTCCGAGGCCATGGCACTTGACGGGGTTCTCTTCGCGGAGGACCCATCGGGAGCGGTCGAGGTTGTGGACGAGGGACTGGGGGACGTCGTCGCCGGAGAGCCAGCGGAAGTGATACTGGGTGCTGCACTGCCACTGGAGTTCGGTCAGGCCGGGCCGGCGTTCGATGATGACGTAGGGGGCGCGGAGGAAGTTTTCTTCGATCGAGATAACGTCGCCGATAGCGCCGTCGTGGATGCGTTGGACGGTCTCGGCGTAGCGGGTGTCGAAGCGGCTGTGGAGACCTGAGACGAGGCAGAGGCCTTTCTCCCTGGCGAGTTCGACGGCCTTTCGCATGAGCTTCATGCCGGCGGGGTCGATGCCATGGGGTTTCTCGACGAAGACGTGTTTGCCTGCCTGGATCGCGGTCATGGTGTGGAGCGGGTGGAATTTGGCGGCATTGGCGATGAGCACGACGTCGGAGGCTTCGATGACGTGCTTGTAGCCATCGAAACCGGTAAAGCAGTGGTCGTCGTCGACGGCGACCTGATCGCCCTTCTGCTCTTTGAGGATGCGGCGTTTCTGCTGGACGCGGTCCATGAAGATGTCGCACATGGCGACGAGGCGGGCGCCGGGATCGGCGGTGAGGGCCTCGGCGGCGGCGCCGGAGCAGCGTCCGCCACAGCCGATCATACCCACGCGGAGGACGTCGCTGCCGGCGGCGAAGACGCGGGCGTCCAAGCCGAGGGAACCGGCCATTGCGGCCGAAGTCACTACGGTCGAGGTCTTGAGAAAGTCGCGCCGCGTGGTGCCCAAGTTCCCGTCAGACTCGTTCGAGCGTGCCATAGTGTCTCCTTCGTTCGATGTGCCTTGGCTGGACTGCATTTGCGTATCGAAACAGGGCCTTTTATAGATTGCCTTTCCGGGGGCTATGTTACCGTGTGGGCAGGGTAAATTCAAGGCGCAGGCATCGCCATCCCCAAGGCTTCGCCTTGAGGCCGCCATACGACCGCCACGATGTTCTCACACACACGGCGCCATCCCCCAAATTCGATGGAGGCTACCACCCTGCGCTAGATTTCCGACCATTGTCCTGGGATTGGGACGGGATAGCGGCCTTCGGCGTCGGCGCGGACGGGGGCGGGGCTGTCGAAGGTGAAGTTGACGTCGGGGCAGAACTTGAAGCTGGAGGCCATCATCTGGTCCCAGGTGACGATCTGTCCGGTATGGATGGCGGCCCGTCCCATAATGGAGGCCAGGTTGGTGTAGGCGGCTCGTTTGACCTCGTTGTGGGGCTTATCCTGGCGGATGGCGGTCAGCAGGCGGTCCCATTCGACCTGATAGGGGCTGACCTTCTCGTTTTCGGGGCGCCAGGCGATGTTGTCGCGGGCGGTGCGCTGGTCCTTGTAGATCTGGACGGTCGGGGCGTGGACGTTGCCCGAGAACTGGGCGGCGCACTTGGCGCCGTGGACGAAGGTGGCGAACTCGTTGCGGCAGTTGGGCTGGTTGCGGCTGTTGACGAAGGCCTTGGCGCCGTCGGGGAAGGTGTATTCGATGGCGTAGGTATGTACGTTCTGGCTGCAATCGTTGCTTCGCGGCTCGCATCCTCCAAGCCCTTCGGCGGCGACGGGCCAGGCGTCCTTGATCCAGCAGCACTCGTCGACCTGGTGGATCATCATCTCGATGAACCAGGCGGAGGAGACCCAGACGAAGAAGTACGGGCGGCGGATCTGCCAGAGCAGCTCGCTTTCGCCTCCTTTGAACGGGCCCATGCGGGCGCCGGGGTCCATGCGGTAGGCGCGAATGAGGGGGATCTCGCCCATGGCGCCGTCGCGGATTTGGTCGATGAGGGCCTGGCGGGCGGAGGAATGTCGGCACATGAGGCCGCAACCGATCTTGAGGTTCTTTTTCTGGGCCTCTTCGCCCAGGCGGAGGATCTCGTGGGTGCCGCCGGGATCGGGAGCGAAAGATTTCTCCATGAAGACGTTGATGCCCTTCTCGACAGCGTACTTGATGTGCGTCGGGCGGAAGGCAGCGTGGGTGGCCTGGATGGCGACGTCGCCGGGTCGGAGGCAGTCGATGGCCCGACGGTAGGCGTCGAAACCGAGGAAGCGCCGCTCGGGGGGCACGTCGATGCGCTCGCCAAACTTCTCGCGCAGGGCGTTGTAGGAGCGCGTTTGCTTATCGTCGAAGACATCGGCCATGGCGACGAGTCTGGTCGGGCCAGTCTGGGAGGAGAGGGCATTGGAGGCGGCGCCGCTGCCTCGTCCGCCGCAGCCGATCAGGGCCAGGCGGATGGTGTTGTCCTCGCCTGCGTAGGCGCGGGAGGAGAGGGCGGCACTGCCCAGGACGGAGCCGGCGACGATGCGGGAGCCGCGGGCCAAAAATTGACGGCGGGAAGACCGGGCGTCTTCGGTTTGCAGCGGTTTGGTGCTGTACGAATCGGCTTGCCTGCTCATGACGGCTCCTTCTGATAGCGAAGTGGGTGGTTCAAAAAAAAAAACGCCGCTGGTCGCGGATGAGGCGGACCAGCGGCGGATTGTACGTCGTTGCATCGCCTCAGGCGAACTCTTTGTACTCGCGGTCGTCGAGGACGCGCGGCTGAGGCACGGGATAGCGGCCCTCGGAGTCCGACTTGAGCGGCGGAGGGGAATCCATGGTGAACTTGTCGGCATTGGGTGCGAACTCGTGCGGGCAGTTGAGCATCTGATCGTAGCTGATGACATTGCCGGTGTGGGCGGCCATGCGGCCCATCGAGGTGACCATGCTGGCGATGGCGCCGCGCTCGACCTCGTTGTAGTGCTTATCGGCACGGATGGCGGCGATCAGGTCGTCCCATTCGAGCTGATAGGGGTTGGGCTCGGGCTGGGGGAAGTGCCAGATGAGATTCTCGCGGGCCATGTTCTGGTCGCTATAGGTGCGGACCTTGCCCGGCGTGTGGCTGGAGGTGGAGACGACCGCGGAGCCTTTGGTGCCATGGACGAAGCTGCTGAAGGCGTTCTCGCAGCCATCCATGTTGCGACCATCATAGAAGTACCGGGAACCGTCGGGATAGACGTATTCGACGGCGTAGTTGTCGAAGTTCTGGTCGACGGAATCGCCACGGAAGTGGCGAGCGCCGATGGCGCGGGCCTCGACAGGCCAGGCGCCCTTCATCCAGGAGCACTCGTCGATCTGGTGGATGTAGTAGTCGCTGTAGACCCCCCCGCTGCCCCAGAGGAAGCTGTGGAAGCTGCGAATCTGGTAGAGCAGTTCGGGGATGTCGCGGCGCCATCGGCCGACGGTGGCGGCGCGACCGCCCATGCGGTAGCCTCGCATCGTGTGGATCTCGCCGATCTCGCCCGATTCGATGCGTTCCTTGAGCTGCTGCCGGCCTCGACAATGGCGGACCATCAGGCCCACGCCCACCTTGAGGTTTTTGGCGTCGGCCTTCTTGCCGAGCTCGATCATGCGCTTGGTGGTCGGGCCATCGACGGTGACGGGTTTTTCCATGAAGACGTTGACGCCCTTTTCGATGGCGTAGGTGAAATGGACCCAGCGGAAGGCGGGCGGGGTCGCGAAGATGGCGACGTCGCCTGGGCGGAGGCAATCGATAGCCTTTTTGTATCCGTCGAAACCAACGAACTGGCGTTCCTTGGGCACGTCGACGGCATCTTTGTGTCGGTCCTTGAGATTCTTGTAGCTGCGTTCGACGCGGTAGTCGAAGACGTCGGCGAGGGCGACGAGCTTGGTGGGTCCATTGGGAACCGAGAGGGCATTGCTGGCGGCGCCGGTGCCGCGTCCGCCGCAACCGATCAGGGCGACGTTGATGGTGTCGTTGCCGGCGGCGTAGAGGCTCGAACCTAGGCCTGTGACCAGCGTGGTAGCGGCGGCGACTCGACCGGTATCCTTGAGGAATTGGCGGCGTGACGTCTGTTGGCTCGCGGTGTGCTTCATGGCGGGTCTCCTACTTCGTTGATGTGTACTGACCTTGTTCCGATTGCTGCATGGGAATGCCCGTCCCCAGCCGGTCCGTGCTGCCGGCAACCCATCGCTCCTCCATTATGCTCATCGCGGGCGGGCGTACAAGGTCTTTTCTGCGGGTGCGCAAAAAGACCGGCTGGCAGCCTCAAGGGAAGCCTGGGGCTGGCTTCTTCGCGGAAACCATCCCCAAGGCTCCATTTCATTGCGCCTTGAGGCTGCCACCCATTTTCATGGCTATGCGTATTCGCGGTCGGTGACAATGCCCGGCTGTGGGACGGGATATCGTCCGTTGGCGTCGGACTTCAGCGGCGCGGGTGAATCGTAGGTCAGCTTGTCCAGGCCCGGGGCCATCTCATGGGGGCAGTTGAGCATCTGCTCGAAGGTGATTTCCTGCCCGGTGTGGGCGGCCATGCGTCCCATGGAGCTGATAAGGCTGACGGTGACGCCGCGATCGACCTCGTTGTACGGCTGGTCCTTGAGAATCGCGTCGATCAGATCGTTCCATTCGTTCTGGTACCAGTCGCGCTCGTCGCGAGGCGTTCTGGATTCCCACACCATCTGGGACCGATCCGGGGTCTGGCCTTTGAAGATGGCGGAGGGGGCGCCACAGTCACCGTTGCGGGAGGCGATGGCGCTGCCCTTGGTGCCATGGACGTAGCTGGAGAAGTTGTTGTAACAACCGTCCATGCAGCGTCCATCGAAGAAGATTTTCGTGCCGTCGGGGAAGGTATATTCCACGGAGTAGGTATCAAAGTTCTGATCGACGTAGTCGACGCCTTCGGGGCCCTTCTTGTAGTGGCGTCCACCGAGGGCCTGGACTTTGGCGGGCCAGGCATCCTTCATCCAGGACAGATGGTCCACGATGTGGATGTAGAAGTCGTTGAAGTTGCCGCCACTGGCCCAGATGAAGCTGTGGAAGTTCCTGATCTGATAGAGCAGTTCGTTCTGACCCGGTCGCATGGGCAGAGAGCGGAAGGAACCGGCGGGTCCGTGCATGCGGTAGCCCCGTTGCAGGATGATCTCGCCGATCTCTCCGTCGTGAACGCGCTTGGCCAGTTCCTGGAGGTGTCGGGCGTGTCGCGAGTTCAGACCGACGCCCACCTTGAGGTTCTTCGCTTTGGCGTTCTCGTTGATCGCCAGCATCCGTTTGCTGGTCGGGCCATCGACGGTGACCGGTTTCTCCATGAACACGTTGAGGTTCTTTTCGATGGCGTAGGGATACTGGACCCAGCGAAACGCCGGCGGCGTGGTCAGGATTGCGATGTCTCCCGGTCGGAGGCAGTCCATGGCTTTCTTGTAGGCGTCGAAGCCGATGAATTTGCGTTCGTCGGGGACGTCGACCTGATCGGGGTGGCCGGCTTTGAGGTTCTTGTAGCTGTTGGAGAGGCGGTCTTCGAAGACGTCGGCCATGGCGACGAGCTTCATCGGGGCGCGGTTGGGGACGCGAAGGGCGTTGACGGCGGCGCCGGAGCCGCGACCGCCGCAGCCGATCAGGGCGACCTGGATGGTGTTGTTGCTTGCGGCGTAGAGGCTCGAACTGATCCCCGTCGCCAGGGCCGAGGCGGCGGCGACCCGACCGGTATTCTTGAGAAACTCGCGACGCGTGCTGGTGTGATTGGTGGCTTCGCTCATGGCAGGTCTTCTCCTACTTTGCTGATGTTTGCTTGCGGCCATTTGATGATTCCTTGCAGGTCGTGCGACCTCGCACGATAGAAAGGGGAACGGGGAGGTTCACCCTGCCGAGGCCGCCGACTCCGTTGACACCCTATTATCCTGTCTGGCGCCCAGAGTACAAGGCTTTTTGTGAGTGGCTTGGCGCGGGAATGCGGTCGGCAAACGGTGGCGGATTTGAGCTGCGCCTTCTGCTCGCCACTTTGGGAATTTGTCTATCCTCAGTTTGTCAGCTCGACCGGAGCGAAGCGAAGTGGAGAGATCTGGCCCTGGGGAAGTCAGTCCCCTGTCCTGTGTTGAGCCCTTGGAACTGTTGACCGATCACTGTATGCCGGGTGACGTCGCGAAACCCTGGCACAGCCCATTCGATGCCAGATTCCTCCATTCCGCTCCGCTCCAGTCGGAATGACAAAGAAACCATCGGCAAACGTTGTTTGTCGCTGCCACCCGACGGTCATGCACCCGTGGGCTGGGGGTTGGCGGGTGAGGGGGATGAGCGTAGAATGGGGGTATGCTATTTGGCTTGAAGAAAGGAAGGCGTATGAAGGGTATGGGTGTGGTTCGGTGTCTGGCTGTAGCGTCGGTGGTGGGCTTTGCGGTCGCGGGGGCATCGCGGGGCGCGTGGGCGGATGAGGTGTATCGCAGCGGGGTCGCGGTTTCGGCGACGGATGCGGCGGAGCAGATCGTGGAGAAGGCGGCGCGGGTGGTTCCGTCGGCGCGGCAACTGGCGTGGCAGCGCGGCGAGTTCATCTGCTTCGTGCATTTCGGGGTCAATACGTTTACCGCGCGGGAGTGGGGTACGGGGATGGAGGACCCGCAGATTTTCAATCCGACGAAGCTGGATACGGACCAGTGGTGTGGGATGATGAAGGCGGCGGGGATGACGCAGGTGATTCTGACGGTGAAGCATCACGACGGATTCTGCCTGTGGCAGACGCGGTATACGGATCATTCGGTGGCGTCGAGTCCGTGGCGGGACGGCAAGGGCGACGTGCTGCGCGACCTGGTGGACTCGTGTGAGAGGTTCGGGATCAAGGTGGGGGTGTATCTGTCGCCTGCCGATCTGTATCAGATCGAGAGTGCGGATGGGCTGTATGGCAATCTGAGCGAGTACACCGAGCGGACGATTCCGCGGGCGGTGCCGGGGCGGCCTTTTGCGGACAAGCGGACGTTCACCTTCCGGGTCGACGACTACAACGAGTATTTCATGAACCAGCTTTTCGAGCTGCTGACGGAGTACGGGCCGATCCACGAGGTCTGGTTCGACGGGGCGCATCCGAAGCGCAAGGGCGGGCAGACGTATACGCATTCGCAGTGGTACCAACTGATCCGGACGCTGGCGCCGGAGGCGGTGATCTTCGGCAAAGGGCCCGATGTGCGCTGGTGCGGCAACGAAGGGGGCGGCACGCGGGAGGCGGAGTGGAACGCGATCCCCCTGCCGGTGGCGCCGGAGGAGTTCGACTGGCCCGATATGACCGACACCGACCTGGGCAGCCAGGCGAAACTGGCGCAGATGGCGGGCCAAGGGGGGTATCTGCACTGGTATCCGGCGGAGACGAACACGTCGATCCGTCACGGCTGGTTCTGGCGGGACGAGGAGCAGTACGTCAAGAGCACCGAGGAGATTCTGGATATCTGGTACCGGTCGGTGGGCGGCAATACGGTGTTTCTGCTGAACATTCCGCCCAACCGGGAGGGGCTGTTTGCCGAGCGGGACTGTAAGGTGCTCGAGGAGGTCGGGCAGATCCTGCGCAAGACGTTCGCAGTGGATCTGTCGGAGGGGGCAAAGGCGACGGCGTCGGCGACGCGCGGGGTCGGGTTCGAGGCGTCGAACGCGGTGGACGACGATCTCGATTCGTGCTGGATGGCGCCGCTGGGGACGCGGCAGGCGGAGCTGGTCGTGACGCTGGCGGGCGAGAAGACGTTCAATCGGGTGATGTTCCAGGAGCAGATCCAGGATTTCGGGCAGCGGATCGAGCGGTTTGCGGTCGATGTGATGCTTGACGGACAGTGGCAGGAGATCGGGAGCGGTCGGACCGTGGGGCACAAGCGGATCTGTCGGACGCAGACGGTGACGAGCGAGACGATTCGCATTCGCGTGCTGGACAGTCGGGTGTGTCCGACGATCAGCAACGTGGGGGTGTACTTCGAGGGGGTGAGGCTGAGCGCGCCGAAGTTCAGCCGGGACGGGCAGGGGAATGTCACGGTCTACTGCGAGCCGGCGGGTCCGGTGATTCGCTACACCACCGACGGCAGCGAGCCTGGGAAGGATTCGACCATCTACACGAGCCCGATCCCCCTGCCGAGAGGCGGGACGGTGAAGGCGATCGCGGTGGATCCGACGGACGGGACGACGGGACCGGCAGCGAGCGCCACGTTCGATATCGCGCGGGCGGGGTGGAAGGTGGTTCGCGCATCGAGCGAGCAGGCGCCCAACGAGGCGGCGGGCAACGCCATCGACGGCGATCCGAAGACGATCTGGCACACGCAATGGTCGGGCGCAGCGCCCGGGTATCCGCACGACATCGTGATCGATCTGGGGCAGAGCCACACGCTGGCGGGCTTCACGTATCTGCCGCGACAGGACGGGCAGAGCAACGGGACCGTGGTGGAATACGAGTTTTACGTCTCGCGCGACGGGCAGCGGTGGCGCCGCCCTGCCGCGCAGGGATCGTTCGCCAATATCAAGAACAATCCGATGGAGCAGACGGTGCGGTTCGAGCGGCTGGCGCGGGGGCGATACGTGCGTTTCGTCGGGCTAGCGGAGGTGGACGGCAATCCGTGGATGTCGGCGGCGGAGGTCGGCGTGATCACGGCCGACCATCCGTAGGCGTGAAGGGTCCAGGGCGGATGACTGGGGCGAATGATTATTCGCCCTTACCGCGGAGTCGGCAGGGGTCAATACGACAAGGGCGCAGGCATGAAGGCGAAGACGCTGCTGGTTATTTTGTTGCGTTTGACCGGCGTGGCCATGCTGGGTGCGGTGGTGTTCGTATTCAGTCCGTTCGCGTGGATGCAGAAGATCCATGCGGCGATCGGCATGGGCGAGTTGGAGTACACGGCCTTGCTGAGCTACCTGACGCGGACGCTGTCGGCGATGTATGCGATCGTGGGGGCGATCCTGCTGTTTGTCTCGTGGGATATTCGGCGGTATCTGCCGTTGATCCGCGCGCTCGGGGTCATCGCGATCGCGGGCGGCGCGGGCGTGACGATCCTCGATGCGCTGCTGGGGCTGCCGGCGTTCTGGACGATTCTGGAGGGGCCGCTGACGGTCGGGCTCGGCGCAGCGATCCTGGTTCTGGCGAGGAAGACCCGCGCGTGATGGAGTTGGTGTGCGATGCACACCCTACGAATCTTCGCGCGTGACGGGATTGGTGTGCGATGCACACCCTACGAGGTTGTCGAATCCGATGTGGTGAACGCGTGGGTTGAGAGCTCACCCTACGGTTCGGGGTGGAGGGTGGCGCAGGCGAAGAGGCCTCCGGCGATGCTGTCTTCGTGGGCGGAGAACCGGACGACGACGGACGACTTGCCCTCGGTCCGTTCGGCGGGGATCGGGTAGTCGACGTCAAAGAATTCGCCCTTCGGATTGCCGGTGAGTTTCTGCGTGGCGATTCGAGTGCCATCGACGAGGATGTCGAAGGTCCGGCCATCGTCGCTGCCCCAGTAGGTGCAGTACAATGTCACGGGGGTATCGGGCAGGACCTTCAGGCGGTATTCGAACCATCCGTTCTGGGCGTCGCGCCAGCGGCGGTGGGCGTGGGTTCCGGTGCGGGAATTTTCGCCTTTCATCTCGTGGGCTTTTTCGGAGTCGGGGACGCCGATCTGGACGGCGTCGATTTGGCGGGCCTCGATGGCGGCCTGCCTGGCTTCTTCGCGAGCCTTCGCTTCCTGTCGGGCTTTGCGTTCGGCCTGGATCTTCTGCCAGCCCTTTTCGTCGGTCAGTCGCCAGTAGACGGCGTAGTGCTGACCAAACAGTTCGTGATAGGGAACGAGCATCACGTCGTTGGGGCGGCCGACACCCATCGTGCGGAAGCGATGCGGTCTGGCCTCCGTCGTGCGGACGGGCTCGATCCAGGTGGCGGGATCGCGCTGTGAGAGGACCATCACGGGGGGTTCGACGATGCGATCGGCGGGGAATTCGAACCAGTTGCTGGTCGTGTAGATGAGGTCGTCGGGGACGTCGAGATCGGCCAGCCTTCCGGCGAGGACGAGCGGGCCATACATTACCGCAGCCAGGTTCGGGTCGTCGGGCATGGGGCAAAGCCAGAGCTTCATCGGCATGGTCATCTCGACGGTGGTCCGACCCGACCAGGTGCGGCGGATCGACAGGTAGGAGCCCGGTTGGGCGGTGACCGCCTGGGCTTTGTCATCGATCTTGAGGGTCACGCCTTGCGTCGCCCAGGCGGGTATGCGGAGGCGAAGATCGAATTCGGTCGGGCGGGATGCTTCGATCGTGAGCTTCGTCGACGAGTCGTCGGGAAACGTGGTGTCCTGACGGACGGTGACGCCCTGCTGCTTCCAATTCAGCTCGCTGGCGATGAAGAGGTTGACCCAGAGCGTGTCGTCGTGGTGGAAGTAGATCGTATCGGCGTACTTGGCGTGGTTCTCGAGCCCGGTCCCGGTACAGCACCAGAAGGAGTCGCGCGGGGTGTTGAAGTACTTCCAGTGGCCCGACGCGAGGGTGACGAAGTACATCATCATCCCGGTGTCGGGGTCCTGCGTGGCGAGGATCGAGTTGATCAGGCTCCGCTCGTAATAGTCCATGTACTCGGCGCGGGGCTGCCAGGCGAACAGGTGCCTGGTAAGCTTGAGCATGTTGTAGGTGCAGCAGGTCTCCTGGGTGTGGGCGTCGAGTTGGTCGGCCAGGCGATAGGGATCGCTGCGCCAGTGCTCGTCGACGGAGGTGCCGCCGGTGCAGTAGGTGCGTCCGTGGACGACGCTGTTCCAGAAGAACTCGGCGATGTGCCGGTCGGTGGGGTCGCCGGTCAGTTCGTATTGGCGGGCGGAGCCGATCATGTTGGGAATGAACGAGTTGACGTGGAGGTCCTTCAATTCGTCGCGGTGCAGGATGAGCGGGTTGTTGTACGCGTCGGCGTTGAAGCGCTGGGCGAGGTCCAGCCAGGCCTTTTCGCCTGTGACGCCATAGAGGTTGGCGAGCGTTTCGTTCATACCCCCCTGCTCGGTGTGGTCGAGCATCTCCTGCATGGCGTCGCGGTCGAGCGGGTCGAGGCGGCGCTGGGCCCAGCGGGCCATGCCCTGGGCGATCTCCAGGGCTTGGGCGTTGTCGCAGTAGACGGACATGTCGATCAGGCCGGCGTAGATTTTGTGCAGGGTGTACCACGGGGCCCAGACGCGCTTTCGTGCGATGACGCGGTCGATCTGCTCTTCGGGGTAGGCGCTGAGATAGCCCGAGCCAAGGGCGTGCTGGCATTTGGCCAGTTCGGCGACGATGGCGTCGGCCTTGGCCTTGAGTTGCTGGTCGCGGCTGCCGGCGAACATCAGGGCGCAGGCGGAGAGGTAGTGGCCCATGGTGTGACCGCGGAGTTCGGTCTTCTCCCAGCCTCCGAGGGGTTCGCCCGGCGTGGGCAGGCCCGCGGTCCGGCGGAAGTACCAGAGCAGGCGGTCGGATTCGAGGGCGTGGAGGTACTTTCGATCGCGCTGCATCGCGTCGCGGAAGGGACCCTCCAGCAGTTTCACGTCGCGGAGGTCGAAGGGCTGGGCCTGGAACTGGACGGCTTCGCGTCCGCTGGGCCAGACGGCGGCCTGGAGGGTGGCATCGTCAAAGCCAATGGAGACCGTGAGGATCGTGATGAGAATATGGCATCGTCTGGACATTGCGGGTTCCTCGCTGGCAACGGCACTTGGATACGCGCGGTGCGATACGTCACCGGACCCTCTGGCTATACCAGAAGGCGATATTTGGGACAAGCACAAATCGGACGGAGCCAGCGTGGTGAGGGCAAATTCGAAATCCGCAGTGCGAAACTCGAAACAAGTTTGAAGCACGAAATACGAATGCTCCAAATGGGTGCGACGGGACGACCCGCGAGGCTTCGTTTCGTTGCGGCTGGAGAGACGTGGTGCGGGGACGGGCGATCTACGGGGTGTTATTCGCGTTCGGTGGTCCAGGGCTGAGTGGAGGCGGGCGAGGCGTCGGCCTGGGGGGTGGCCATGGTGATGGGCGGGATGACGGAGATGCGATCGGAACGGCGGACGGCGCGGGCCAGGGTTTCTTTGGTCACGTTGACGGGGGCGGTGATCAGTTCGGGGACACTGTAGGTCCAGAGGCACGAATCGTAGTACGTGGGGTCCTTCTGGGGCAGCAGGACGGGCTTTCCGGTGCGGCCTTCGGCGTCGACATAGGCGAGGTACGAGCGGGTGAAGGGGGCGCTGTCGCGCTTGCTGCTGAAGGCGATCCAGCGGCTGTTGCTGGACCAACTGTGCCAGGATTCGCTCTGGTCGCTGTTGGCCTCGATCTGGCGGTATTCGAAGCGCCCGGTCCGCGCGGCGGCTTCGAGGTCGATGAGGTAGAGGTCGCTGCCGGGGCGGTAGACGGGGAAGCAGCCGTAATCGCACATGCAGACGAGCAGCCAGCGACCGTCGGGGCTGATGCGGGGCAGCAGCATCGACTGGCCTGTATCCCGGGCGGCCAGGACGGTTTCCAGCTCCCCCCACCGATCGCGTTCGACGTCGTAGGAGATCCGCATCAGGTCGTACTTGACTTGGTCATAGTCCTTGGGCACGACGTTGCGCTGCGACCAGGTCAGCGGCGCGCTGCAGAAGTAGAGGTACTTTCCGTCGGGCGAGAAGGTCGGGTAGGTTTCGAGGCGGTCCTTCTGGGCAATCTTTGGCGCGGTCTTCGTGACGTGCGAATCGACGAGGTAATACGCCAGGTGCGAATCGAGGTCGATGACGTCGCGGACTTCGTGCCCACTGGAATGGAAGAACTGGCTGACTCCGTTTACGGAGTAGGCGGCGACCTTGCCGCTGGGGTGCCAGGCGGTGTAGGTGAACTTGGTGCCGACTTTTTGGACGTCGCCATCGTCGACGAGCAGAGCGGAGCTGCCATATTCGGCGCTGCGGATGCCGAGCAACATGGTGTCGGGACGGTTGTTGCAGAAGGTATGGCAGTTGAGACAACCATGGGCGAAATAGCGGTTGTCGAGGACGAGCGATTCGTCGAAGGTGGTCAGGTCGCGCTGGTAGACGCCGATGGGCCCCCAGGCGCCGGCGCCGGGGTGGAGGCGGCGATAGACGAGAACATCGTCGATGGGCTCAGAGGCGATGTGATTCGTGATTCGCTCGAAGCGGTTCCAGGCGCCGTCGGCGTTCCGCACGCAGATATCGAGGTGGATGTCCTTTCCGGCGTTGGCCTGCAACATGCGGCGCCACGGTCGTTCGGGGATGAGGATGCGGCCAGAGCGGCTTTCGATTTCGATCGGCTCGGCGTCTTCACCGGTCATGCGCACGAAGAAGCCATCGCCCTCTTCGCGAACGACGAAGTTCAGCGGTGCGATGTTGGGAGGAGCGACCACATCGGTGTAGTCAGGGTGGATTCGCGCAGGGCGGCCCGCCTGCGGCAGCGTATCGACCGAGTCGGGACCGTCCAATGCGTGGCTGTACGATGCGTAAGCGAAAATGGCGACCAGCGCGACCGCCAGGGCAATCGATGTGTGGAGGAGGCGTTTCCTCATCTCTTGACCCCCGACAATCCGTAGAGATTGAAGAAGAAGTAGCTGTCGCCGAAGCCAGTGGCGAGTTCACGGAGGGCGGCCTGCTTGTTCTTGCCATGGCGGCTGAAGGTGCGGCTGAACTGTTCGATGTTCTGCTTGGCGCGCGGGTCGATCTCACGGCCGTGGAGGAACACCGGCTCGCGCTTGGTGTACGCGTAGACGAGGATGGCCTCTTCGTAGTGTCGCGGGAAGGGTCCGTAACCAAAGGTATCCACCCGTCCCAGATTGGCGACGAACTTGTCCAGCTCCCGCGTCAGCATATAGGACGACATCAGGTACTCGAAGGCCATGCGGTTGTGCTCGTTCTCGTCCAGCAGTGTCTGGAATTGCCGCTCGGCGGGCAGGAAGACCGTGGGGAAATCCGCCTGCATGCCGAGCGAGCGCAGTTGCGCGAGTCGCTCATCGGAGGCCAGCGTCGGATCGTCGGCGAGTCGGGCGAGATAGCCCTGGGCCCAGCGGGCATGGAAGAGCGTCTCGTTCAGCGCGCCGAGATAGATGCGCGCGGCATCGACGTGACCTTTGGCGAGGTTGGCCAGGGCGAGGCGTTGGAGGATCAGGGGATGGGGACCGTAGATCTCGAGGCATTCCGTGTAGTTCTTGTGGGCCATGTTGATCAGGCCCAGGTCCAGTTGCGTGTCGAACTTGGTCCAGAAGGTCATGTCCTGGTCCTGTCCGCTGACGAGCAGGGCTTCGGGGCGCTGGGGCCAGGCGAACATGTCGGAGCCCAGGCGACCGGTATGGTAGAGGGCGCGATCGACCGCGTTGATCGTCGAGACGCTCAGGGCGGCGTTTCGGGCGACGCGGAGCACGTCGGGCCATTTCCTTTCGCACGCGTAACGGTGCACTTGGAAGGTGGCCTTGCGCATTCCGTCGTAGGAGACGGTCGCGGCGACAGCGGTCGCGACCAGCAGGGTCACGAAGCCAACCGTCCATCGCAGGAGAGGTCTCTGCATCCATGCCGAAGCCAGCGTGTGGGCAGGAGAGGGGCCCGCGCGGCGATGCTTCTTCGATTTGGCAGAAGACCGACGACGCAGGGCCAGGCGCGCCAGGGCATCGAGAAGAAGCGTCAAAGGCAGGACCAGAAACAGCGCCACGACAGTGACGGAAAACACCTCATCGGACAGAGTGAAGCCCGTTCTGGTCCAGAGGGGCAGGCTCAAGACAAAGGCCATGGTCGGGTTGACGCGAAAGAGGAGGACGCCAAGGACGTAAGGGACCCCGGGGGCCGAAGCCAGGCAGATCGCGGCCAGGGTCCATCGCTTGCGGTGCAGTTCGTAGAGCGCAGACAAGACCGCAAAGAGCAGGTAGCTGCCGCCGGCGGCGTAGTAGACGATGGGCGAGAGCGTCAGGAAGGCGAGCGTCGCGCCCGACGGACGCAGGCGGGAGGCGATGGCGCGATACAGACAGGCGGCACCCAAGGCGAACGTCAGCGCCGTTGTCGCGGCGAACAGGTAGGCGTAATGCGAGCTGACGATCAGCAGGCCGATGGGAAAGGCGAAACGGACCCAGCGGAAGCGCGAGGCGCCGGTGGCGTCGAGGACGATCCCGGCGCACACCGTCAGCAGGAGCGCCTGCATGGCGATCACCAGCGCAGCGGTCCAGGGGTAGTAGAACCACTGAGCGAGGAAGGCTCCGACGTACTCGGCGAGTCCGCCTGGATCGGCGGTGAAGGAGCGGAAGAACGCGGCGCCGCGGAAGAACGCGGGAAAGTCCGATACCATGCCGGCGGCGTAGTAGATCAGGCTGGGATCGATGACGCGCCAGAGATAGACGAAGAGCAGCACGAAGAAGGGCAGCCTCAGGAGCCATCGGCCATGGCGCGGACGTACCGCTGAGCCGCTGCGGGCTGGCCTTTCTACCATGGCATGTAATGGATTCGACATACGAATCGCCTCAGGGAATCACTCGGCGTTCTGCTTCGGGGGCGCGGCGACTTCGGGCGTGGGGACTCCAGTGCGCTTGCCCAGTCTGTAGTGGACGCCCCGCTGGAGGAATTCGAAGGTATTCTCCATGAAATTGACGCCCACCAGAATCGCGACCGTCAGGACGGCGAGCCTGACGCCCAGCCAGGGGTGGCCCAGTCCGATCACCACGCCGATGGCGGCGAGGATCCAGATTGAGGCGGCGGAGGTGACGCCGACCACGATTCCGTCCTTGGCGAGCATGACGCCGGCACCGAGAAAGCCGATGCCGGTGATGACCTGCCCGACGATGCGGGACGGATCGGTGGCGTCATTGAACACGTCGCGCGACATGGCGATAAAAACGTAGGTTCCAATGCAGATCAGGGCACTCGTGCGGATGCCGACGGGCTTGCCTCCCAGTTGCCTCTCGAGGCCGATGGCGAAGGCGGAGAGAAAGCAGCCCAGCAGCGATTCCCAACGGAGAGGGTCGATCGTGAACAACTCCATACGGTTCCCCGATTGCGATCCGATTTTGCGCGGTCAGGCGACGAGCCGGACGGACGTCCGCATCCGGCGTCCCCGGCGCGGGGTCTTCTCTACTATATCGGCTACGGGAGGTCGGCGATGTTGTTTTTTGGCTCGCCGACGAGATAGATGCGGTTCTTGCCGCTGCGTTTGGCGGCCAGCAGGGCGGAATCGGCTTTTTCGAACAGTTCCTGGATGGTGGTGCCGTCGCGCGGGAAGCGGGCGAGCGCCCCGCTGATCGTCAGGACGCCTTCGCCTTCGGGACCCAGCAGGTCCAGCTCGGCATGGCCGAATTCGTTTTGGAAGCGTCGGGCGACAAAGATGGGCTCGCTGGGGTGCTCGGCCTCGGCGATGCGACGGTCGTCGGCGGGCTCGGTCGAGACGGCGTGGGGATCGTCCCAGAAAACCACGGCAAATTCGTCGCCTCCGATCCGTCCGACGACATCGTGCGGACGACAGCAGCGTCGCATGAGGATGGCGGCCTGCTTGAGGATCTGGTCGCCGGTGGCGTGTCCGTAGACGTCGTTATAGTGCTTGAAATTGTCGATGTCGAAGACCAGCAGCGTGACGCGTCCGGCATTCTGACGGGCTCGATCGATGATCTGACGGCCGAACTCGCGGATGTATCGGCGGTTCTTCAGGCCGGTCAGGTCATCGGTGGTGGCCAGCCTCTCCAGATAGCGCAGGCGTTTTTCGATGGAAGACGGGATGGATTCATCCGGGCTCCACAAGGTGGTCGCGGGGGCGGTCTGTGACAGGCGGGACGTGCGGGCCGTGTCGGAATTCAGCACGGCGCCGAAGCTCGCCAGGCTCAGGGGACAGACCCGATACGTGTCCGCCAGTTTGCGGCCATCCGGCTCGCTCTGGACGAGACGGCGGGCGACCGGTTCGTCGACCATCTGCGCCAGCAGGACGATCGGCGCCCGGGTGACGCGGCGCAAGGCCTTGAGGACGGGTGCGAGTTGTCCGAGCAGACCGTTCATCACCACGGCGACGGCATCATAGTCGCCCCGGGCGGCGGCGTCGATCGCATCGAGCAGGTTGGTTTCCACATCGCACGGGTAACGGGCCACGCGGTCGGCGTCCAGAAAAGCACGGCGAATGTCACCGGTGAGCAGGACCTTGCCCCGGCCCGGTGTTCGCGATGAACTGTCGATTCGACTACTCATCGCTCTCCTGTCCCAGCAACGCGTTCAACTCGTCTTCGGTGGCGCGATACTCTTCATCAAAACATACGATCGGTCCGGAATAACGGCCTTCTTTTCCGGCCAGCCAGGCGGCCAGGACCGCGCGAATTTCGGCGGTCGTCTCGACGACGGAGACCCCGGCGCGCATGGCGGCCAGGGCGGTGCTTCGTTCGAGGGGCGTCTCCGGATCCAGCAGGGCACAGCAACGCGCCCCATGGCGGGCGGCGATACCAAAGAGGCGACGCTTCTCTTTGGCCAGTTCGCGGAGCCGTCCGACGACCAGCGCGCGGCGATCGCGGGACAGAGCCAGTTCGGCTGCCGCCGCGTAGACATCTGCGCACGGAATCACATCCACTTCGTACTCGTCGGCCAGGCGCGAGAGATCGACGGTCAGCACATCCTGCCCAGCGGCCACCACAATAATCACCAGATGATGCCCCAAATCACCTTCCACCATCAACGCAACTCCCCTGCCTACCCTGCCTGGACGGTAGACTGACGACGCACAGCTTGTTCAATACCGCGCACACGCCGCAATTCCGCCATCTCATTTACCCCATCTTAGCAAAGCCTCCATAAAAGTCAAATCGAACGCCTTCCCGATCGCGCACAGTGACTCATTTTCTCTTGAAGCGGTGCAGGAACGATTGCCTCTCCGGCGGCCTGGTGAGTCAGCCGAGAAACGGCAGAGGACCGGAGCATGGGCCCTATTCAGCCCCCGGCGTACGGGAAGAGACGTGGAGATGGAGCAGATTCGGGGTCCGGCCCTGACAAAGCCTGATGGCCTTGGCCAGTTCGTGCTGGCATAGGTGACGCTCGTGGTCGCAGGGCTCGCCCGTGCAGGCGCTTTCGAGGAACGGCAGAGATCGCGGGTCGCGCGCCTGGCCGAGGCCCCAGATCATGCGGTTGCGCTGTCGCGGAGAGTGGGAGGAGGACTGTGCGTAGTCAAGCATAGCGGCGACATCATCGCCAGGGTGCGGATGGGCGGCCTGGGCGAGGCGACCGCATTCCTCCAGCGCCCCCTGCATCTGCCCACGCAGAGCACCCAACGCACAGACACCCAACACGAGGCCAATTACAGACGCCATCGCGACAACACGGCCCGCCTTCCGGAAGATCATATTCGTATCTCCTGCATATCAAGGCACATACGGTATCGGGGGAACATCCACCTTCATCCTAGTCCTTGTGGGGCGGCAGGTCAAGGCTCGTACGGATGTGGCATACGCCCGAGGGCGAGGCATGCATGGGCGCTACTAGTCGAGACGGGGGAGGTCTTCGAGGTTGCGCCGGACCTGCTCGACGTAGAAACTGTCGGGGTAGAGGTTCAGAAAGCTGTTCAACATATCCCTGGCCTCGGCGAGGAACCTGCGTTTTTCGGCGTCCGAATCGTCTTCACGCTGGTAGAGTCGGATCTTCTGCCGGGTCAGTTCGTAGAGGGCCTGCATCCCGCCGTCGGTATGCTGATACTCGCGGTTCAACTGGCTGAGGCGTTCGGAGCGCCGCTGGTCATCGGCGATGAGCTTGGCCTTGGCCAGCAGGAGATTGTCGTGCAGCCCGTCCTCGGGTTTGGAGAGGGACAGCAGCGTATCGAGTTGCTGACTGTATTGCATGCCGTGGGGGTTGAGCATCACGAATTTCGCCAGCCGGTCGGCGGCGCCTTCGCTGCCCTCGAGGTTTTGGTCGCCGATCAGCGTCTTGAGTTCATGGATGCGTCTGTGCAACTCGCGCAGCTTTACCTGCGTCATGACGGTCTCAGCGGGCGGACGAAACGCACTGAACAGCGATTCCGACCGGGAGGAACCGTTCTCCAGGACCAGTTGTTCTTCGGCGATGGTCTGGGCCTGGTCCAGGAAGGTGCCGGCCTGGGTGAAACGGCCGCGGCCGGAGAGGTGCTTGGCGATCCGCCAGCGGGCTTCGGCCGATTCCGGCGTCCAGCCGAAGTCGCGATAAAGCCCGAACCAGATCTCGCCGGAACGTTCATGCGGATAGTCGCTGTAGAAATGCAGCATCTCGTCACGCTTGATCATCGGCAGATCCGGGCTGTATTCGCTCAGCAGCGCCTTGTAATAGAGGGCGATCGGCATCCTCACGCTGCGGGAGCGGCGATCCACGATCTCACGATGCAGCCAGGCGGGCATCCACCAGGATTTCGTCGGGTGGATGAAGCGGTCGTACTGCTCGTTAAGCCACTCGCGTTTCTCCTGGTACTGCATCTCGTCGGGCACAACGAACCAGGTGGGCCAGCGATCGAGGCTCAGTTGGATCTGGATCTCGGTCTTGAGCTCCTCGCGCAGCGGGATCGGGTCGGTGGGCAGGAAAAAACCGGCCAAGGTCTTGCGGGTGGCGGGATCCATAATGGTGCGGTCGAGGGCCTCGCGAAGGCTGTGGTCGCGGAATTCGACCACTTCTTCGGGGTTGTTCTCCGCGATATAGAACTGGTAGTCCAACTCATCGAAGCCGATCTGCCACTCGAAGACACCCAGAGCCAGCAGCAGCGTGGTAGTGGTGAAGACCCAGTTGAGGCCGGGACGGTAGCGGGTGTAGTGACCGATGCCGAGGACGAGCCCGGCGATGGTCAGCCCGACGATCCACGCCCAGATCCAGGGGGCGAACGAGAAGCCCCACTCCAGCGGCTCCATATCGCGTCCCGAGCCCAGGAAGCCCCAGTAGAGAAGCTGGGGGGCGGTGCAGAGGGCGATGGCGATGATGCGCGAGCGGAAACGGAAGGGGCGCGACGCGACAAAGAAACAACTGACGACGAGCGAGAGGGCGAACCCCGGCAGATTCGCCAGGAAGAACACCTCCAGGATGAAGATGAAGCAGTGCCCGAAGCTCATCAGTTGAGCGATGAGGATGGGCACCACCGCCAGGACGCCCATCAGCAATCCGAGGACGATGATCTGCCAGGGATATTCGAAGATGCTGGCGCCGGTGAGCGTGACCTGATCGAGCCGCCAGAAATCGGGGGCGGTCTGGGATTGGAGGTCGAAGGCCCAGAAGGTCCCGGTGACGATGCGGGACCAGAACAGGCAGGTGATGCCAAAGGCGACGACCGCCAGAAGCCAGCAGCGCTGGACGTTCCGGTGGCTATAATGTAGGGTCGGACCGACGGCCAGGAAGGACTTGGAAGCCTTCGGCGTCTTTTCCGTCTCTTTGATTTCCATAAGGCTACGAACGCCCGGCTCGCCCCAGTCGCGCCTTGGACGCAGAACACCCTCCCGGGCATCGCGCGGCCTGGTGGCTAGGTACCTTCACCGCTGCTGGCCAGATACTCGATCTGCTCCGGCGTCAGCTTGTCGATGGCGATCGACATCGTCCGTAGTTTCAATCGGCAAACCTGCTCTTCGATCTCCAGTGGAACCTCGTGGACGCGGACATCGAGCTTCCCGGCGTGGCGGAGGACCCATTCGGCCTGGAGGGCCTGGGTGGCGAAACTCATGTCCATCACCGAGGCGGGGTGGCCTTCGGCGGCGGCCAGGTTGATCAGCCGGCCCTCTCCGAGGAGGTAGAGGCTCTTTCGCTGATTGATGACGTATTCATCGACGTGGTTCCGCACGCCGCGATTGACCTTCTTGCTGAGTTTCTTGAGGGCGGGAATGTCGATTTCGACATCGAAGTGCCCGCTGTTGGCAACGGTGGCACGGTTCTTCATGGCGCGGAAATGCTCGGCGCGGAGGACGTGCTTGTTGCCGGTCAGGGTCACGAAGAGGTCACCGATCTTGGCGGCCTGGGCCATGGGCATGACCTGGAAGCCGTCCATGGCGGCTTCGAGGGCCTTGACCGGATCGACTTCGGTGATGATCACGATGGCGCCCATGCCTCGGGCTCGCATGGCGAAGCCACGTCCGCACCAGCCGTACCCGGCGACGACGACGTTGCTGCCGGCCAGCAGGTAATCGGTGGCACGGATGATGCCGTCGATGGTGGACTGGCCGGTCCCATAACGATTGTCGAAGAGGTGCTTGCTCTTGGCGTCGTTGACCGCGATGACCGGGAACTTGAGTTTGCCTTCTTTGGACATCGCCCGCAGGCGGATGACGCCGGTGGTGGTCTCTTCCATGCTCGCGATGATTCGCTCGGCGTCTTTCCTGCGTTTGATGTGCAGCTCGTTGACCAGATCGGCACCGTCGTCGAAGGTCACGACGGGCTTATGGTCGAGAGCAGCATTGAGGTGCTTGTAGTAGAGGGTGCGGTTCTCGCCTCGCACAGCGAAGACAGGAATGCCGAAGTCCTTGGTCAGCGAGGCGGCCACATCGTCCTGCGTGCTGAGCGGATTCGACGCGCAGAGGACGGCGTTGGCGCCGCCGGCCTTGAGGGTCCGCATGAGGTTGGCGGTCTCGGCGGTGACGTGCAGACAGGCCGAGACGTTCATGTCCTTGAGGGGTTTGGACTTGGCAAAGCGATCGCGGATCGCCGCCAGCACCGGCATATCGTTGTCGGCCCAGAGAATCCGTTTCTTGCCGCCGGGGGCCAGTTTCATGTCCGCTACGTCGTATTTCATCCGTCAGTCCTTTCCAAATATGCGGTCAAAGCGGGGATTCTACGCATGCCGGGCGGGCAATGCAACCTTTATCTGTATCGATTCGGGCGATCGTGCGCCCTACGGGATTTCGTAGAGGTGTACGTCGTAGGGTTCGAAGCGGTCGGTGAAGGCGCCGTCGGTCGAATGGATGGTGCGGTCCTCGTCGAGGACGGTGACCGTATGGGGACCGGTGAGGCCTTCGATGCGGAACTGGGCGGATGCGGCCTGGTCGCGCATGGCGACAGCGAAGACGTAGGTGGTGCCCTCGCGGCGTTTCATCATCACGGCAACGGGGACGTCCGCGGGCTCGGAGACCACTTCGATGCCTTCGGAGATCGTCGGGCCATTCAGGACGGGGGCCAGTTGCCCGATCCGGCGGTTGATCCGCGTGACGGCCTCGAGCATCTCGGCGTCGGCCAGCAGCGCCGCTTCGTTGAACGTCGGCTGCCACTCGTGTACGAAGTAAATCAGGCCCTGGGAGCCATGGATGAGGGCCATCCAGACCTCGCAGCGCACCTCGTGCGGGGTGGGCTGTCGGCTCGGGTGGTTGATCTGCGCACACTCGATGCAGTTCCAGACGCCCTGGCGGTCGGCGGTCCATTCGACGAGGCGCTGGACGCCGCGTGCGACGTATTCGAGCTTGCCGGCCACCTGGGGGCTGCTGTGGGTGGCGGGATAGATGTCGAAGGAGGCGATGTCGCAGCCCTGGACGTAGAGCGGATAGTCTTCGGGGTGGTTGGTTCGCACGCCGCGACCGTGCCAGGCGTCCCAGGCGACGCCCTGGCCCAGGTTCAGCAGCACCGGACGGGTCGGGTCGGCGGCCCGCATGCGATGGTAGCCCTCGACGATCTGCTCGGGCGGTATGGGTGGGCCATAGCCCTGTCCCCTGCCGAGCGACTGGGCGTTGTCGGGCTCGTCCTGGTGCATCCAACCGGCGATGATCGGATCGTCGAGACGCTGCAAGGCGAGAGCGTTCTGGTGGCAGATGACGGGCATCTCGGCCTTCTTCAGCACAGCCAGTTGATCTGCGGTGGGACCGCGCCATAGACCGACATAGAGGTTGATGCCGGCGGCCTTGTAGCGCGGGGCGTTGGCGGGGTTCTGGAGCCAGACCGCGATCGGAAAGAAGTCTTCTTCGGCAAAACGCCCTACCCGCCAGGTCGGCAAGGGCTCCGCAGCCTGAGCCGCTCCCGCAAGGGCTGTCGTCAACAATGCAGCCGTAACGATAAACCGTTTCATGAGAACCACCTCCTGCGAGTATGGATCGGTTTGATTCCCAATCTTCACCAATGTCCATGATAGGACCTGCGTCCGCAATTGGCGAATCGAAAATGGGACATGTGGATTCCGCTGGCAGGACGGGCATGGGTATTACCGGTAGCCGATGGGACTGCCGAGTCCGCCATCCCCAAGCCTTCGCAGCGCTACGGTTTGAGGCTACCACCCAACGACGTAAACCGGTTTCGGGACGGTGCGGTTTGGTTCGAGACGCTCGTTGTCTCGACGGAAGAAGTCCCCTATCATGGAATTGTGTGCGACAGGCATGTACGTCACTGAGACAGTGGGGTTGGACCATGCAGACGCGAAGACAGTTTCTGAGGATGGCGGGGGGCGTGCTGGCGGCGCCGGCGCTTGCGGGGCGCAACGCGTGGGGAGCGAAGGCCAATCGGCGTCCCAACATTGTCTTCATCCTGGCGGACGATCTGGGCTATGGCGACCTGGGCTGCTACGGGAGAGAGGACATTCGTACTCCCGCCCTCGATCGACTGGCGGAGGAAGGCGTGCGGTTCACGCAGTGCTACGCCAACGGTCCCGAGTGCTCTCCGACGCGGACGGCTTTTCTGACGGGGCGGTATCAGCAGCGGGTCGGCGGACTGGAATGCGCGATCGGGACGGGCAACGTCGGGCGGTACGACGATGCGATCCGGCGGCGCGAGACCCACGATCTGGGCCTGCCCGTTGCAGAGACATCGATCGCGCGGTTGCTGAAGGACGTCGGCTATGCGACGGCGATCGCAGGCAAGTGGCACCTGGGCTATGAGCCGCAATTCGCGCCGCATCTCCACGGCTTCGATACGACGTTCTACTGCATCGGCGGCGGGATGGACTATTTTCACTATCTCGACAGCGTCGCGGGCTACAACCTGTTCATCGACGGCCAACCCGTCCGGCGCGAGGGGTACTTCACCGATCTGGTCACGGAGGAAGCGGTCCGCTTTCTGGAGGAACAGGGGGACCATCCGTTCTTTCTGTATGTCTCGTACACGTCACCTCATGCGCCATTCCAGGGGCCGGAAGATCGGCAGAACGACCCCCTGCCGCTGGATTCGAAGCTGTGGAATCAGGGACAGGCGCCGCCCGAGGTATACATCGCCATGATCGAACGCATGGACACATGCATCGGGCGGATCCTGCAAGCTCTGAAGGACCAAGGGCTCGACGGCAACACGCTCGTGGTCTTCACCAGCGACAACGGCGGCACCGGCAGCGCCCGCAATGCGCCGCTGTCGGGGATCAAGGGCAGCACGTTCGAAGGGGGCATCCGCGTTCCGGGGATCGTGCGCTGGCCCGGTCATGTGCGGCGAGGCGTCGTCAGCGATCAGGTATGCGTAACGATGGACTTCACTGCGTCGATTGCACGCATCGCGGGCGCGAAACCGCCCGAGGGACGAGCGTTCGACGGGATCGACGTGGTCAAGCTGCTCGAGCAGAAGCGCCCGATTCAGCGGCGTACGCTCTTCTGGCGCGGTCGACGAGGGGATCGCACGCGCTGCGCGGTGCGCGACGGCGATCTGAAGTACGTTCGCGATCGACGCGGGGACAGGACGACGGAGTATCTGTTCGACCTGGCCAGCGATGTCGGCGAAACGAACAACCTTCTGGCGGCCCGCCCGGAAGATGCAGCTCGGCTCAAGGCTCTCCTGGAAGACTGGGAGCGTCAGGTCCGTCCCACCCGGTGAATCGCGCGGACCAATCGGGTCGTCTGCTCACAGGGCGGCCGCCCGGCGCAGCGCGCGCGGACGCGACTTCTTCCGTTTCTTCCGCGTGGCAAGGCGATAGAGCAGGACGGGCAGGGACGGGATAACCGCCAGGACGTCCCAGCCATCGGCGAGGCCGATACGATGACCCTTGCGGGCGATGTGCAGGAGCTGGGCCCGATCGTAGAAGGCGGCGCGGATGCGGTTGCGAATCTGTTTGAGTTCCTTGCGTCCGAAGCGATCGGAGAAGACGGGACCGCCGATGCGTTCGAAATAGTAGCCCGGCGTGGATTCGACCACCTCTTTCAAGGGGGAGTACTTCTCGACGCGCAGTTTCTGGAAGCTGATGGAGTCGAGGCCGATCTCCTTGGCAAACTTCGGAATGTAGAGCATCTCCTCTTCGCTCTCACCGATGTTGCCATAGATGAAGTAGCCGTGCAGAAAGAACTCGTACTGCGTCAGCACCGCCAGCGACTCGCGAATCTGCTGCTGCGTGATGCCCTTCTGGAGCTGTTCGAGGATGCGGTCGTGCGGCGACTCGATACCGAGCAGAAAGACACGGAAGCCTGCCTTCTCGGCCTTGGCCAACACGCGCGGGTGTCGGGCGACGTCGATGCGGGCCTGAACGATGAATTTCTTCTCGATCCTGTTGGCGATGATCTGGTCGCAGATCTCTTCGGCTCGCTTGATGTTGGTGAAGAAGTTGTCGTCGCTGAACAGGACGATGCTGGCGGAGATGGTCTTGAGCTCCTCGATGACGGAGGCGACGGGGCGCTCGGTGTAGCTGCGTTTCTGTCCGAGCGGGTTGAGGCTGAACGTACAGAATTTGCATTTGAACGGGCAGCCCCGGGTGGTGAGCATGGTGTCGAAGGTGTGCCGACCGAGGCGGACGCCATGTTGCGTCAGGCAATAGTCGTGGGTCCGCAGGGAACGATCAGGGAAAGGAATCGCGGCGACGTCGGGCAGCGGACGATTCTCGTTGTGGACCACTTTGCCGTTCTCGCGATAGGAGAGGCCCAGGATGTCCTTACAGGGCAGTCCGTTGAGGACGTCGCGAATGATGTCCTCGCCTTCGCCTCGGACGATCAGGTCGATGTTAGGGCAGCGTTCGAACAGGTATTCGACCTCCAACGTCGCTTTGTAGCCACCGACGACGGTGGTGACCTCAGGCGGCAGTTGCGCGATGAAATCGCAGATCGATTCGAAGCGGGTCTCCCAGCGCACGCTGATGCACAGCAGATCGACCTCGGCGCGAATGAACCGGCTGAGCGCCTCCGGGTCCTGGTACTTCTTCTGATAGCGAAGGTCCAGGAGGGTGAGCTTGTCCACCAGGTCTTTCATACTGGCGGCGATATATTCGAGCCCCGTCGGGGGGAAGATTCCCATCGCGGCGGTAGCATCCCCGAAATACGGGTTCAGAGCCAATGCATGTTTGTACTTTTTCATGGGGCGATTGTACGCCACCACCCTGCCTTTCGTGCACGGAAATCGGGGCAGAATTCCGGATTGTCGCGAATAATTTGTCGGACGGTCATAGGCATCGGGGCCGCGGGACAGGGCGAGCGGGCCTCGCATCGGGAGTCGGGACGTGGTAGTATCTGCCTCCGGGACGCGCCTGCGTGGAGCAGAAAGTCCCAAAGGACAGCGGGGTTTAGGCCAGAGGACGTGACGATGACGGACGTGCATGAGACGCACAGCGACGCGGGCGTCCCGGCGGGCGCATCGAAGCGGCTGGTGTCGCTGGATGCGTATCGCGGTGCGATCATGGTGATGATGGCTTCGAGCGGGCTGGGACTGGCCCGGGTGGCGCAGCACCACCCGGACAGGGGTCTGTGGCAGTTTATCGCGCACCAGACCGAGCATGCGGCGTGGGCGGGTTTCACGCTGTGGGATATTATCCAGCCGGCGTTCATGTTCATGGTGGGCATGTCGTTGCCCTGGTCGCTTGCCAAGCGGATCGATCGAGGCGAGAGTTTCGCGAGGCTGTTCGCCCATGCGCTGTGGCGGTCGCTGGTGCTCGTGCTGCTGGCGGTGTTTCTCACGTCGGCCTGGAGCGGGCAGACGGAATGGTACTTCACGAACGTGCTGGCGCAGATCGGGCTGGGGTACCCGTTTGTCTTTCTGCTGGCGTTCACTCGGCCTCGTACGCAGTGGATCGCGGCCTTCGGCATTCTGCTGGCGTACTGGCTGGCATTTGCGCTCTATCCCCTTCCGACGGCGGATTTCGACTGGCAGGCGGTCGGTGTGCCGAGTGACTGGCCTTTCCTGGGCGGCTTTGCGGCCCATTGGGAGAAGAACGCGAACTTCGCGGCGGCCTTCGACCGCTGGTTTCTCAACCTGTTTCCGCGTGAGAAGCCCTTCGTCTTCAGCAGAGGCGGGTACCATACTCTGAATTTCATCCCGTCGATCACGACGATGGTTTTCGGTCTACTGGCGGGCGAGTTGATGAAGAGCGATCGGTCAATCCCCGGCAAGATCAAACGGCTGCTCATCGTGGGTCTGGCGGGCGTTGTCGTGGGCCAAGGTATGGCGATAGCGGGACTGGGGCCGATCGTGAAGCGGATCTGGACGCCTTCGTGGACGATCTACAGCGCCGGCTGGGTCACGCTGGTGCTGGCGGCCTTCGTTGCGGTGATCGAATGGCGCGGGTGGAAACGGTGGACCTTTCCCTTTGTGGTGGTGGGTTTGAACCCGATCACGCTTTATGTCCTGTGGCAACTTTCGGGCGGTTTCATCCGCGAGAATCTGCGGCGGCATCTGGGGCAGGACGTCTTCGCGGTTCTCGGCGCCGAATACGTCCCCGTGCTCGAGCGGGCCGGGGTATTGCTGATCCTGTGGCTGGTGGTATGGTGGATGTACCGGCGCAAGATCTTTCTGCGGATCTGACCCGCACGATCGGCGTGGCTCTACCAGAATTCAGCTCGTGTCAGCGGTCTTTCGGCTCCTGCGTCTGCGAAGCGGTCGGCAGGCTTGCTTTGACCTCTGCCTCCGGCGGAGGAATCGATCGATCCACTTCGCAGAAACGAGGCGGCGTACGGGTACACTCCTGCCGCTCCTCGTCGAACCACGGACATCCGATGCAACGCTCGTCCATCGGGGCCTCCTTTGCCTGTGCGTGTCTTTTTCGGTTCGTACGAACCTGAAAGGAGCCGTATTTCAATCCGCGTTGCCGTTCGATGGAGCGATCGGCTTCCGGGCGGTATGCCGCAGAAGGCGGCGGCTTATGTGGCCAGGATCATACCGATGATGCAAGCAGCGGCGGAGAACAGCATTGGGAGCATGTTGTCGTTCTGTGGTTCACCCATGACCAACCTCCCTGTCAAAGATGTCTTCCTGAAAGTATACGAGGGCGACTCGGCGGCGGTTCTCGACGAAGTTGGGGTTGTGCGGACGCGCGGGAGGGCAGCGTGAAAGTGTGCGGAGCGGAGTGCGCGAAGTGCGAGATGGAATCAAAAAGGGACGCCGGCCTCTAACACCGGCGTCCCTTGCGCTGTTGTAAGCCGATGCTTGTACCCCGATAGGTGGGGGCCCAGGCACCGGGCGGGCTTACTTCTTGGGTTTTTCCATGGGCCAATCGTCGGCGACAATCTCGCCATCACCGGCGGCGGCTTCCGCAGCAGCCTGTCCCGAGTCGGTGAAGAGCATGAAGGAGAGATCCTCGCGGGCGCCGGTCTGGTCCCGCAGTTCGGTCCACTGCCAGACCTCGGTCGCAGCGGTCGGATCCAACTGTCCGGCGACGGCGCTGCCGTTTCGCCCGGCGCCGATCAGCGTCAGGACATCGTCGGCGTTGAGGGCATCGTTGAAGATGCGAACGTCGTCGAGCAGGCCGTTGAAGAACTCCGCGGTTTCGTCTCCACGGACGCCGATGGTCAGCATCGCATCCTTGGGCGCGATGAAGCCGCCGGCATTGGTGGCGGTGCCATCGAGAACGCCATCGATATAGAGCTTCATCTGACGCGAGGGGGCGTCATACGTTGCCGTCAGCAGGTACCACTGGCTGGGATTCAGGCTCTGCGTCGTCTGCCAGGTGTTGAGGCCGACGCGGAAATGGAAGCGTCCGTTGGTGTCGATCCACAAACCGAAGCGGTTGCCCGCGGCGCTGCGGCGATCGTACTCCATGATCGCCTGGTATCGACCGCGAACTTCGCGTGCATTGACCCATGCGGAGACCGAGAACGAACCCGGCGCGAAATCGAGTCCGTGGGGGTTCGTGACACGGACGTAGCCGCTGCGACCGTCGAGGTCGAGCGCCCCGCCGATCTGCCCTGCCCCTGGTTTCCAGGTGGCGTTGCCGACGAGGGTCCCGTCGTTGTCGTGGCCCGAGCTGTCGGGCGCGACGACACCCTTCGACTCGTCGAACTTCCAGTGGGCCAGCAGGCGGGCGCCCGAAGTGGTCCAGGCGGTGAGCGGGTGATTCGTCCATCCCCAGGGGTATGCAATGGTCTGCGGGTCCTCGTAAACCGCCGCGATGCTCAGCCAGTAGATGTCGCGCGGGTTCTTCTGCGTAAACCAGGCATCGCGAGGCAGTCGCAGGGTGTAGCGGAAGACCGGCTCGAAACCGTGAATGCCGGTCTCGCCTGGTTCGGGGTGCTTGTCGAAGCCGACCATGACCTCGTCGAACTCCTTGGCGGTGTATTCCCAGATCTTCTCGCCAGGATAGCTGTAGGTGAGCGGGTCGTTGGGCGTCGGATCGGGGGCGTCGGACCAGATGGCGAGTTTGAAGTAGTCCGGCTGTCGGGGCGAAGGCATCTGGCTGCAATCGCAGGGCTGGTAGCCGGAGCCGAGGTAGGAACCCCACCAGACGATGCCCGTCACGGGGGTGGCGCTGGCGCACTGCCAGTCGTCGGCGGCGAGCTGACGGTAGGTCAGACCGGCGCCGGCCTGCTGGGTCTCGATGGCGAAGGCCAGATCGACCGGCTGCGTGGACTGCGTGTGGCCCTTGGGATAGAGCAACTGCTGCCAGGCGCCGCTGTAGGTTTCCTGGGCCTGGACCCAGACCGCCGAGTCGTTCGAGTGTTCAGTCGAAGCCTTCCATCCGAAGCGGGTGGCGACGCTGCCGGCCCGTTGCAGGACGTAGGCCTGAGCGCAGAGCCAGTAGACCTTGGGTTTGCTGCGCGTTCCGGTCTGCTGGAAGGCTTCTCGCTCGTCGATCGGGAAATCGTACTGGTAGACCCTCAGGTGGCTGGCGGATTCGTATGCCTGATTGCAGGGGCTGTAGAAGCTTTGGCTTCGGGCTTCGGTCGACTGCACGGTGAACTGGCCGGCGGAAAACTGCTTGGTCCAGAGGACCTTGCCGGGCATGCTGTAGCCGGTGGAGCTGGAGTTTGCGGGGACGTCCTCGCGGATGGTGAGCGTGAAGGTCACATCGCTGGCGCCGCCGCTGGGCAGCACGTCGTGGTACCAGGCGCCCCAGAGGGTGATGCCAGTGATGGGACCCGTCGTGGTGCATTCAAAGTCATCGGCGCCGATCTGGGCGGCCCACGTCACGGGCAGGTCGCGCGTGACGTCGACATCGAGACCCGTGCTCGTGGTGTCGGGTTGCTGGACCCATTTGTCCACAGCGACGGGACCGCTGGTGGCCAGCGATTCCTCATCTTCGTAGTGCTTCCAGTGGCGCAGCCCGGTGAAGGGCTGCTCCCACTTGATGTAATCGGGATCGGTGTCGAGCTCGAAGGCCATGTCGTAGGTGTCGAGCCGTTCGCAGACGAGGGAGTTGGTGATCGGCTGGACGATGGCGGAATCGACAGCCATGCCCTGCCGCAGGTCGTCGGTGCGGATGCTGAAGCTGACCGCGGCGTCCATCCACGGTTGGGCGCGGGTCTTCCAGCCCCAGATGTAATCGGGTTCGGGCGACCCGGTGTAGAGCGCGGTGATGCTCACCCAGAAGATGCGGTCCTGCGTCTGACCTTCGACGTAGTTGCCCTGCCAGAAGTACTCGCGGGCCTCGAGGTCTACGTGGTACTGGAAGCAGGTATCGGAGGGCTTGTCGGGGAATTCGTCCATGCCCACCAGTTCTTCCGCGACGCGATCGGCATCAACGTTGACGAGCCAGAGCAGCTTACCCGGGCGGCTGAACGCGTACCGGCTGTCAGCAGGCACGTTGCTCCAGAAGGCGATGCGCCAGCCCTGCGGCTTGACGCGGGGCGTCTCGACGGCGTCCCAGTTCTGGTAGGAGCCCCACCAGTGGAGCGAGGTGACGGGCATCTGCCCGAAACAGCGGAAGTCGTCGGCGACGATCTTCCACGAGCCCTGGGCATGGCTCAACGGCTTGCTCGCATAGGAAAGCTCATCCCATCCGCAGTAGACGGGCACATCCGTGGTCGGGTCCCATTCCAGCGGAGGCTGGGACCATTTCAGGTGCTCGACGGGCGGCTTGCTCGGGATGATGACCTCGTCGATGCGAACCTGGTAGTCCTCGACTTCGCCGTTGGGGGCCAGACCGGTGGGGCGCAACCCACGGACCGTGCTGAAGCGGAAGCGGGCGAAGGTCTCGCCCACCGCCGCCTGGGCGGGGACATCGATGTACAACATGTTGCTGCCGGCAGCCAGCGGCTCGTTGACGAACACCTGCTCGTCGGCGTCGTTCCAGTCGCCATCGGCGTTCCAATCAATCCAGGCATTCAGCGCGCCGGCGGTGGAGGCGGTCACCTCGATGGTGGCCGATTCGCCCGTCAGCAGGTCGGAGAAGACGACGCCGTCTTCATCGTCGGAGCAGCGCAGGTCGTCACCGGTCGCGGCGGCATCGGCGCGGGCGTCGTATTCCGCATCGACGAGTTCGCCCAGGTGGATCCCCGGGACGATCGTGTGGCGGGCGCCGTTGCTCGCCAGCAGGGTCGGGTAGGTCGGATCGGGTGCGTCGCCGAAGTCGGTGTCTCCGGCGCAGTCATCGGTGCCCCCGGTGACGACGAGCGAGAGATCCAGCGGCTTGCCCTGGTAGGTGTGCGTATCGGGATAGGAGATCGGCAGCCATCCGAAACTGGGGTGGTGCCACACGGCGCTGTCATGGAACTGGAGCCTCTGTTCGGTGGTGCTCCATCCGAAGACGTATCGAGCGTCGTGTGGGGGGATTTCCTCGATCTCGACCCAGTAGATCTGCCCTCGTCGCTGCACGAACAGATCTTCGGCGTCATCGAGGCAGATGTTGTACTGGTAGACTCGGTCGTGGTTGGCGGTCTCGTAGGTCTTGCTGACCGGGTCGAACCAGGCGTGCTTGAGATTTCCGCCCATCTGGCGCACGTCGTACGTGTACGGTGCGACTTCCTTCCGCCAGAGCAACTCGCCCGGTCGGCTCCAGGCGATCAGGTTGTCGGCGGGCCGATCCGAGTAGATGCTGACCACGAAGCGCAGGCTGTCGACGCCCAGCGACGGCGTGACATCGTCCAGGAAGGAACCCCAGAAATGCAGGTCGGTGATCGGGCCATCCTCGGCGCACTGGAAATCGTCGGCGAGGCTGGTGGCGGACAGATCGACGTCGATTCCGGTCGATCGCAGGTCCGGCGTCTGGGGCCAGTGCATCTTGTGGGGGTCGCCATCTTCCCAGTCGCAGAAGACCAGCGGCTCTTTAACGTGCAGCAGATAGTCCTCGGTCTCTCCGTCGGCGAAGACCCCGTCGCCATTCCAGCCTTCCGCGATGGGCGTCTCGCTGATCGTGAAGCGGGCCCAGACGTATCCCGCCTGGGGACCGACGCGGAAGTTCGGAGGTTGCAGAGCGGACAGATATCCATCGTAGCGGGCGGGGATCGGGAAATTCACCAGTACGTGCTCGGGAACCGAGCCCTCGGCACATTCGGAAGCCCCCTGCCATTTGCCGTCCTGGTTCCAATCGAACAGGACGTTGACGTATCCGAGCCGACCGTCGGTGCGGTCGTTGTGCACCTCGATATCGACCTCGGCGCCCCAGATGGCGAGTTGGCAGGCGTTCGTGAGCGATTCGATCCCGGTGTAGACCAGAGGCGTGACACGCTGCTGACCACTGATGGTGGCGATGGTGTAGGCGCGGGGCTTGCGCAGGCCGGCGTCCCCGTCCTGGAAGCCTTCGTCCTTGTTGTACATGTCGGGAGCGAACTTGGGACAGTGGCCAGCGTTGCCGTCGGGCTCGGTGTCCACCTTGGGTCCGAAGTAGAGGAACTGGCTGTCGTGTTCGACCCAGGCGGCGGGTCCTACGGCCACACACGTGGGGAACAGACCCTCGACGCCCGAATCCGGATAGGCGACCGATCCTTCGGGCGCATCACCGAAGTCACGATTTCCGGTCGGAGGCGTGGGGTCGCCTTCCAGCACGCATTCGTGGTGGATGCGGCCCTCGACACTGACGTTCTGACCGCGAATATCGACGGACACCCACGCGGGACAGTAGTCGGAGATTTCGGCGTTAACGCTGATGAAGGTGGAATCGCGGACGTCGGTCCGCGCCACCAGGGTCTGGCGTTGGATCAGTTGGTTTTCGTGCGAGAGGCTGCGAATGTCGCGCGGCAGCGGAGGCGCTTCGGGATCGGAGGGCCACTCGGGTTTCGTCCAGTTGAGCGAGACTTCGACGTAGCTTCCCGCGGTGGCGGTAGGGTCGAAGACGGAGATGTCCAGGTCGACGGTGACGACCTTTCTGCCTTGGGGATTGTACTTGTCGTTGTAGAACCACTGGGTCCACCAGTCCGAATAGGGATAGTAGTACCAGGATCCGTGTTCATAGCCGGTGCCCTGGCCGGCGAGGACCTGGCCGGCACGGTCGAGATCGACGGTGAACAGGTCTTCTACGACAGCGGCCGAACTGATCCCGACGAGCAGCATCCAGATCGATGCGGCCAGCACGATCCTCATGAACCCTTGTTTGAGCCCGCTCATGACGTTTTCCTCCCAAAGATCACCCTATAGGGGCCAGCGCAATGCCCCGTCGTTGACAAATGGCTGGGCTGCCTCATGACCGCGCAGCCGTTACGGTATAGTTCCACTGGGCCATCGACCCGTAACGGTTTTTCCTCCAGCAAAAAGTGGACGGGTCGGGTGAAAAAGGCGTGCGTCGCCTGCGGCGGGGTCGTCACGACTGTCCGCAAGGCCCAAAACCGGCTCGACGGCGCCTGAGCCAAAACGTTATCAGACGAGGATTTAAGTGCGCGCGGTCCGGCAAGCACATTGAGGCGGGGTTGCCGCGAGAAGCGGCAGCGGCGCCGGGGTCCATTTTTTCGGAACATTCGGAGGCAGGCCCGCGCGAGCCAGGAGACCAGGCGAGGTCAGCGGCGGATCATGCGGTGATCTCGACGGCGTTGCCGTCGGGGTCGGCGATGACGCTTTCGTAGCAGCCGTCACCGGTGCGGCGGGGCTGCGAGAGGACCTGACATCCGCTGTCGTGGAGGTGACGGGTCAGGCGGTCCACCTCGGCCTCGGAACCCACGGAGAGGGCCAGATGGGCGTATCCCTGAAGCGGATCGCTGCTCTGCGGCGCCGGGCCTGCCGATGGGGTCTGCATGATCTCGAGGCGGGCACCCGAGGCGAAGGAGAGGAAATACGACTCAAACTGCTTCGTCGGGTTGACGTATTTCGGACCCGCCTGGGCGGCAAAATGCGTCTCGTAGAAGGCCCTGAGCTCTTCGATGTCCCGCGTCCAGATCGCCACGTGCTCGATCCTCATCGGATGTTCTCCCGTGAAAGTCACTGCGACTCGCGAGCCTGATTGCGTCTCCGACCTGCCGACGACCCCACCGCCAGGCGGCCCACCAGCAATGCGACAGCAAAGACGGCGGCATGGGTGCAGAACCAGGGAGCGGTATGCATTATCTTGATCGTGGCCAGGGCCCCGGCGATGTCCAGGCCGACGGCGATGAGAAACGTCAGGGGCAACACAAGCATGGCCGTCCTCCGCCAGCACTGCTCCGCAAAACCAGCGAGAATGGTCCCATAGGCAAGCCCTGCGACGAGGCCCCCGAAGACGGTCATGGCGATGTGGCTGACTTCCCAGCCGCGACGGATCAGTATAGGTGGGCGGCCCATAGAAACCCACACGAGGATGTCGAGGGAAGAGCCGAGCAAGCCGAGCGCGGCGCCGACCAACGCTCCAAACAGCAACCATTTCCACATGTGAATCCCCCTTCCGTCAAACCGTTCAGATCATTCAGTAGGGTCCACGGATGTGGTCGTGGACCTGGGTCGTGTAGAGATCGGAGAGTTTCTCGTGCAACTCGGGCACCAGGGGCGGCAGGTCGGAAGCGCGGGCGTTGTCGATCGCCTGCTGAGGGGAACTGGCGCCGGGGATGACGACGGAGACGGCATTGTGATCGAGGATCCAGCGCATGGCCATCTGTGCCATCGTCATGCCCTCGGGCACGAGGGGCTCGATCGCGTCGGCCAGTTCGACGCCCTTGGCGAAGGGCAGACCCGCGAAGGTCTCGCCCACGTTGAAGAACTGACCGTCGCGGTTGTAGTTGCGGTGGTCGGTCTCTGGGAATGTGGTGTCTTTGGTGAACTTGCCTGCCAGCAGTCCGCTGGCCAGGGGCAGGCGGACGACGATCGCGACGTTCTTCTGCCGGGCCTGGGGCAGCAGTTCGGCGATGGGTTTCTGGCGGAAGATGTTGAAGATGATCTGGAGCGAGGCGAGGTCGTCGTGCTCCAGGCAGACTCTCGCCTCTTCGACGCTCTCGACGCTGGCACCGAAGTTGCGGATCTTGCCCTCCTGGCGGAGCTTGCGGAGCCAGTCGAAGATCGCGCCGTCGGCGAGCACCTTCATGGGCACACAGTGCAGTTGCGTCAGATCGAGACAGTCGAGACCCAGGCGGCGAAGCGACTCTTCGGTCTTGTGGCGGAGGGCCTGCTCGGTGTAGCGGTCGGGATAGACGTCGGCCTCGCGTCCGAATTTGGTCGCTACGCGGATGTCGCGACCGGTGTCGCGGAGGAAGCGTCCGATCAGGGTCTCGCTGCGTCCGTTGCCGTAAACGTCGGCGGTATCGAAGAAGGTGGTGCCCTTCTCTACGGCGGCGACCATAATGTGCATCGCCGTTTCTTCGGTCATCGGTCCAAAATCGCCGCCAAACTGCCAGCAACCCAGTCCGATCTCACTGACCGTCAGTTTCGTCTTACCGAGTTGTCGTTGTTGCATGATGTCTCCTTTGTCTGGCCAGAGGGCGGAAGGGACCGAAAGGACTCAAGGGACCGAAGGGATTCGTTCCGTGGCGTCGCGGTGCTTCTCCAGGAAGATGAGTTTGGGGCCCTCGTCGGGTTGGACTTCTTTGAAGGCGCGGTAGCCGAGTTGGTCGTAGAGTTTCAGGTTGCCGTGACTCTGGCAACCAGTGAACAGTTCGTAGCGGGCGACGTGGGGGAAGCACTCCTCGATTTCGCGCATCAGGCGCGTGGCGATGCCCTGCCGGCGGCAATTCGGGTGGACGATGAGGCGTCCGATGTAGCGGATCGCGCCGTCGTCATGGGCGCGGACCGAGCCATAGAGGCCCTGTTCACTGACCGCTTTGAGAAAGACGGACCGGTCGAACTCCCGACGGAGCGCCTCCAGCGATTCGGTCAGCGGAGGCAGACTATAGTCATCGTACCGCTCGGCCTCGCACTGGTAGGCGAGCCGTTGGAGGACAAGGATCGCCTCGGCGTCTTCGATTGTCGCTCTCGTGATTTCCATCGCTCGGTTGCGTTCGAATCGGGTTTCAGGTTTGCGGCGCACGCACGGCCCGAATGATACCGAAGATGCTGATCGCCGTCCAAAAGCATTCCACGATGAAGGCGGAGAGATTGAAGTCATAGGCCAGCGAGAGCATGACCAGAGCGGCGCCGACGGCGTTGGCGAGCGAATACCCCACGGTCCGGGCGCGGATCTTGCCCCATTGCAGCAGGAAGTAGGTTCCGATAATCAATGCGACACCGACGTTGCCGACGAGATCGTACCAGTGGTAGCCCATCACGGCTCCTTCATTCGATCGCGACCTGGACGGGGGTGATCTGGAGGGCCCGCGTCATGTCCTGGGGGGCGATGCGGACGAGCATGCCGCGCCGGCCCGCGTTGATGTAGATCTCGGGCAGGTCGAAGAGGGTCTGCTCGGCATAGACCGGCATGGCGCGGCGCGTGCCGAACGGGCTGGTGCCGCCCACCGTGTAGCCACTGTGGCGGTCGGCCACCTTGGGCTCGCAGGGGGCGACCGACTTGACACCCAGGACCCGGGCCAGTTGTTTGGTGGAGACCTCGCGATCCCCGTGCATCAGCACGATCAGCGGGTCCTTGGCGTCGGTCTCCATGACCAGGGTCTTGATCACCGCGTGTTCGTCGACGCCCAACTCGCGGGAGGAGACGCGCGTGCCGCCCTTGGCCTCGTAGGAATACGCAAAGACCTCGAACGGGATCTCGTGCTGAAGCAGGACTCGAATCGCGTTGGTCTTGGGATAGTCGTTCCGGGCCATGGCAGACCTCCGTTCGCGCCCGTCGCAGCGTCGGTGCTACTGCGACGTGCGCCGCTCCAGGGCTTCGATATTGGCCATCGCTTCGCGAAAGCCGGCTCCGCAGACGTCGGGGCCGGGTTTCCAGCCCAGGCAGAAGGCGGGACGCTCGGGTCGTGCGAACAGGAGGCAGAGATTGCGCTCGTCCAGATGGCGGCATCGCACGCCGGCGGGCTTCCCTGCGGGCATTCCCGGCATGGGGCTGGTAATCGACGGGGCGATACAGCAGGCCCCACATTTGCGGCACTCCATAGATACCTCGACGGACATGGCTTTTCCAGTACAGATAGACGCAGGGATGATACGCGGGCGGCAGGCATTGTTCAACCCAACGACGGGCGCGACTCGTAGATTGGTGAATCGTACGCCCTACTCCGACGGAGCGGGGATAGGGACGCCTTCGGAGACGGGATAGCCAAAGCAGGGATTGCCCTCGAGGTCCCAGGTGAACCGCTGCATGCGGGTGTTGCGGTCCCAGCCGGCCCCCTGCCGCCTGGCGGCGTGATAGACGATCCAGTCTTCGGCGCCGTCGGGACTGCGGACGAAGCAGGCGTGACCCGGGCTGAAGACGGTGGCGGTCGAGCCGAACACGGGGGTGCTCTTCTTCAGCCATGATGCGGGGTCGAGGGGATCGTCGCCGACGAGCTTCAGTTGTCCGAGGCAATAGTTGTCGGTCCAACTGCCGCTGGCAGAATAGATTACGAACAGATCGCCTTCGTGGGCGAGCACCTCGGGACCCTCGTTGACCCGGGGCTTGCCGATCTGCTCCCAGTCGTATTCGGGACGGGAGATCAGCACACGGGGCCCTTCGATGGTCAGTGGGTCTTTCATGCGGGCGATGTAGAGGTTCTGGGCGACGTTGGTGTCGCCCTCCCATCCCGACCAGATGAAGTAGAGCTCACCGGCGTGCTGCATCACCGTGCCGTCGATCGCCCATCTGTCCGAGGCGTCCGAGATCTTGCCGCGCAGGATGTAGTCGTCTGCGGGGTCGTCGGTCTGCGCCTCCAGAACGTACATCCGATGGGTTTCGTTGCGCCCGTCGTCGGCGGCGACGTAGATATACCAGCGGTCCTGGAGCCGGTGCAGTTCGGGGGCCCAGAGTTCGCGGGAATAGGGCATGCCCCGCTGCGGGCGCCAGACCTGGCGGCCGTCGAACTGGACCGCATGCTCGATCCTCAGCCCGCTGTTGACCCAGATCCCGCCTTTGTGCGAGTAACAGTAGTGATAGACGCCATCGGCTTGGATGACCCAGGGGTCGTGTCCCTCGGGGGCGACGGGATTGGTGATGAGACGCGGGTCGGCCCAGGCGGCCTGTGGCAGTATGGAAAGTGCCACGAGGATCGCCAGGCCCGTCGTTCGAAGACCACGACGCGACATGATGCCCTTCTCCTCTTGCGGATACGGGGGGCGGATCGCTACGAGCCGATCAGCCGCCTGCTCTGGACGGGTTCCAGGGCATTAGAGCAGGTAGCGCGTTTGGCTGCAAAGAGATTGTCCGAGGGAACCGGAGCGGACAGCGCCGGACTGAGGTAGGACCGCCCGGCGGAGACCGCCTCGACCGCCTCGATCAGGTCGGCGAGCATATCGTCCTTGAGGACGTATCCGGACGCTCCGGCCGCGAGCATCGCCTTGACGTACACCGTCGAGTGGTGGGTGGACAGGCCGATGACGCGAACTTCGGGCCAGGCGCTGGTGATCTGGCGGGTGGCGCTGACACCGTCGAGCCGGGGCATCTGGATATCCATGATGACCACGTCGGGCTGCAACTGCCGGGTCAGTTCGATCGCATCGTATCCGTCCACCGCCTCGGCAATGACCTGCATCCCCGGCTCCTCTTCGAAGGTTCGGTGCAGACTCTGCCTTATAGCCGCATGGTCGTCCACAATCAGAATTCTCATCATCAGATCCCCTGAGTTTGCGATGCGTGCTGCTTTCCATTGTCCAGGCGAGAACGCCGGCAAGGCTTTACGGCCTCGTCGCTCGGAAGTTCTCCGCAAGGGTGACAAGACTACCACAGAATTATCGACTGGATCGGACGAAGACTACGTGAGGAATTTCCCTACATGCGCCGTGTCAAATACGTACCGCGAGGGCGGACTGGAACCTCCGCGTGCAGCACGTGCCGGTTCCACGGTGGTTTGGCCACGGCCCGGGGGACATGGCGCCGTTCAGTCGCCCGTTCGCGAACCGTTCGGGGACTCATTTTGCTGCTGTCCTCTCGCCTCCGAGAGATCCTTGAACAGCGAGCGGATGTTGAAAAACCCGCCGATGGTGACGATCACGGCCAGCGCCGTGAAAACACCCAGGCTCAGAAAGAAGAAGAACGTCCAGATCCTCACCCAATCCATATCATGACTCCTCGCGCTCGGCGTGGTACGAATTCACCTTTCGATCCGGAAGCAGCAGCGAACCGACAATCATCAGTACGATGGCCAGGGCCAGGACAAGCAGGCCGATCACGGCACTGGAAATGTCCCCTTCAATACCGAACCGGTCCTTGATCGGCGTCAGCACCGGAGCGAGCATCTCCTGGACCCTGGAGAGTCCCAGCAGGGCCAGAAAGCCCGACAGCAGCGCCAGATAGGCGCCGGCCCGGCTGGCTCGCCTCCAGTAGAGCCCAAACGCCAGCAGCGTGAAACCGCCGATGGAGTAAATGGCACCGGAAATCGCCATATAGTCCCACAGGTCCTGCTTGAGGGGATACCATAGCCCCCAGACGAGGATGAAGATACCGATGGCGACGATAAAGATGCGGGTCAGGAGCAGCCTGGCGTTCGAGGAGAGGTCCTTCTTGAACCAGGGCGCGACCACGTCCTGGGTGAGCACGCTGCTCCAGCACAACAGATAGCTGTCGTGGGTGGACATGAAGGCGGCCAGCATGCCGGCGGTGACGATGCCGATGATGCCGGTTGGCAGGATCTGACTGAGGTAGAACGGCATGGCGGTCAGGGACAGGTCCGAATTCGCCCTGCCCTCGGCCGAGAGGAACACCTCGCGCAGCGATGCGTTGTTGGCGATGAACACCAGGGCGCAGATCCCGAAGAAGTAGGGAATCAGAAAGCGGATGAGGAAGCCCACCGAGCTGAGCGTATACATCTTGCGGACGGTGCCGGTATCCTTGGCGGCACAGGCACGGATCACGGCGGTTTGCCAGACAGCGCAACTGACGAGGCCCAGGAAGAACATCCACAAGACGTACGACCAGCCAAAACCGGCTTCGTCGAACGGGTTGAAGCCGCTGTCGCCCATCTGGCGCGTCACCGTTTCGACGATATTGGTCCAGCCGAGATAGCGGATCGACAGGATGCTGGCGAAGACCAATCCGAACGACAGGACGACGAACTGGATGTAGTCGAGGATGACGACGGAGACCATGCCGCCCAGGGTCGTATACAACAGGACCATGGCCAGCAAGGCGGTCATGATGATCTTCAGATGCCGCTCCGAGTCCATCCCGGTGATGCCCATGAGAAACAGCGATCCGGCCTTGAGGAACAGGCCCATGTTCAGGATGCCGGAGAAGGCGAGGATGATGCCACCGAGGATGCGGACGTCCCGGCCGAACCGCCTCTCGTAGAACTCCGGGATCGTCATCACGTTCAAGCGGCGCAAGGGGACGACGATGAAACCCGAGAGGCCGACGAAAAGCGTGACGATCGCGGCGGCAAAGGCGATGTGGAAGGCGGCGAACCCGCCGGTGAAGCCCTTCTGCGAGGAGTACATCACGGTGACCAGACCCAGTTCGGTCCCGATCATGGTGGCGATGGCCAGGAAGGTCTTAAGTCCTCGCCCGGCGACGATGAAATCGGTGGCGCTGGCGACATACTTACGGATATAGACGCCGATACTGACGACGGCGACCAGATATCCGACGAGGATGCACCAGTCGAGGACAGTGAAATTCGTGCCGAAACCGAGCCTGGCCAGATCGACATCCATGATTTCTCCCCTCGACGGACGATCGCAGCGCCGCCAGGCCTACTCCATTTGCAGGCGGCTCCAGACCTTGATCAGCACCCCGGCGGTGACCACCGCTACCGCAGTCAAGACAACCGCCAGAGCGTAGTTGGCATAGATCCAGGAGCCAATGGCAAACAACGTGGCGTAGACCGCCAGGCAGCCGAGCACCATGCAGAGGATCCCGCGCGGCACGTCCCAAGCCAGCGGGTCGGCTCCGGGGGTTTCGCCCTCGACGCCGGCCTCGCGGACGACTCTAGTCCACCCTGGTCCGCCGGGGTGGACCAAGCGGTAGAACTGGACCAGCGTTTCGCGCTCGGTCGGTCGCGTCAGCAGCGTGACCAACAGCCAGGCGGCAGTGGTGACGCCCACGCCGATCAGTAGCGTTTGCCAGCTTTCAAGGACGGGCAGGCCCACGCGCGTGTGCACGAACTGGAACCAGCAGGCCACCAGGAACGAGACGACCATCGCGGTGATTTCGCTCCAGGCGTTGATCCGCCACCAGAACCAGCGGAGGATGAAGATCAGTCCGGTTCCCGCTCCGATCTGGAGCAGAATCTGGAAGGCCTGGACCGCGTTTTCCAGTCCCAGGGCCAAGGCAGCGGCAGCGATCATCATGGAGACAGTCGAGATCCGGCCCACGCGGACCAGCGTCTTCTCGGAGGCTTGGGGGTTCACAAAGCGACGATAGAAATCATTGACGACATAGGACGAACCCCAGTTGAGGTGGGTCGAGATCGTGGACATGTAGGCGGCGATCAGCGAAGCCAGCACGAGCCCGAGCAGGCCGTGCGGGAGGAAGGTCAGCATGGCGGGATAGGCCAGATCGTGCCGGACGATGCTGGGATCGACGTTGGGGAACGCCTGTTGCAGGGAGTCGAGGGTCGGGAAGACCGCCAGCGAGCTCAGCGCCACGATGATCCACGGCCAGGGTCGCAGGGCGTAATGGGCGGCGTTGAAGAAGAAGGTCGCTCCGACGGCGTGCTTTTCGTTCTTGGCGGCCAGCATGCGTTGGGCGATGTAACCGCCCCCGCCCGGCTCGGCGCCGGGATACCAGACGCTCCACCACTGCACCGCCAGCGGAATGAGGAAGACCGAGACGAGCAGGTTGGCGCTTTGTTCGCTGCTGAAATCGAACGCGGGCAGGATGGACAGTTTGCCCTGGACCGCGGGATGGCTCAGCAGGTTGGACAGGCTTCCGATTTCCGGCTGGCGGACCGCGATGACCGCGGCCACCACGGAGCCCACCATCGCGATGATAAACAGCAGGAAGTCCGTCAGCAGCACCCCGCGAAGACCGCCCATCGCACTGAACACCATCGTGACCACGGCGGCGATCGCGATCGTCTGCATCGGAGAGAGGTTCAGCATGACCCCGCCGATCTTGATCGCGGCCAGCGAAACCATCGACATGACCATGATGTTGAAGAAGACGCCCAGGTAGAGCGAGCGGAAGCCTCGCAGGAAGGCGGCGCTGCGTCCACTGTAGCGAATCTCGTAGAATTCGATGTCCGTCAGGACTTTGGAGCGGCGCCAGAGCTTGGCGTAGACAAAGACCGTCAACATGCCCGTCAGCAGGAAGGCCCACCACACCCAGTTACCGGCGACGCCGTTCTGTCGGACCAGGTCGGTGACGAGGTTAGGGGTGTCGGTGGAAAAGGTGGTGGCGACCATGCTCATGCCGAGCAGCCACCAGGGCATGTCGCGTCCGGAGAGGAAGAACTCCGAAGCGCTCTTTCCGGCCTGTCTGGCGACCGCCAGACCGACGATCAGGGATACGGCGAAGAATCCGAAGATGCACGCCCAGTCGATCGGTTCTAACAGCATGCGATGTCCCTTAGCTCAGCAGTTTCCTTTCAGATCGTGACGCTGCGTCCCGAAGCGGCCGATTTCTTTTCCGCCAGTACGAGCTTCAACGAATCGACCGACTGGGCAGGCGTGATGATTTCGGGGACGCTCTGACCCTGAACCGCCTGGATGAAGTGGGCCAGTTCATTGGAGTAACCGTCGCCCGAGGCAATCTCGGGGGTGAAGGCTTCGGCGCCGGCGGGCGCGACCTTGAACGCGGGATCGCGGGTGCAATCGTAGCTGATCGTGGCCTTTTCGAGCACGACGTTGAAGCTCATCTCGAATCCGAAGCCGGGGGTCATCGCCCAGCCGCCCTCGGCAGTTACGATGTGGTCACCGTCGTAGAGATATTGCGTAAGGATGTGGTCGAATTCGCCGGTCGGGCCGCCCACCGCCCTGCTGAAGACCGCCTGGGGCATCCCGAAGACGTATTGCACGAAGTCGGCATCGTGGATGTGCAGGTCGAGGGCAGCGGAACCGCTCTTGGCGGGATCCATCAGCCAGTTGTCCCACGACCAGGTCGGCGTCAGGCTGAGCCGCTGAAACGTCGCGGCCAGCACCTTGCCATATTGACCTGAATCGAGGATCTCCTTGGTCTTGGCGTATTCGGGCCAGAAGCGGATGCAGTGGCCAACCTGGAGACGCTTGCCGTTCTTGGTGGCTGCGGCGGCGATCTGCTCGGCATCTTCGACCGTCAGCGCCACGGGCTTTTCGCAGAGGGTGTGGACGCCTGCGTTCAGTGCCTTGACCGCATACTCGCGGTGCATATAGGTCGGCAGCGTAATCGAAACGGCGTCCAGATTCGCCTCGCCCAGCATCTGTTCGAAGTCGTCGTAGAGGCCGATCCCGGTGAAATCGAGCGGCGCCTCGGCGCCCTGGATGTTGCCGGCGGTTCCGCTGGTGTCGGTGAACCTGGCGGGGTCGGTGTCACAAATCGCTGCCACTTCGACGCCGGGCAGCGCCTTATAGCAGCGAAAGTGCATCTTGCCCATGAATCCCAGACCGACGATACCCACTCTGGTCATCGCATTCTCCCCTATGATTGAGGTGCTCTACTTGAAGATTTTCTTCATGGCCTCGGCGGTCTTCTCGGGCCGGCCCGGCTGATACGGCAACATCTCCGCGGTGACGTAGCCATGGTAGCCGACCTCGGCCAGCGCCGCCTTGACCGCCTCGAAATCCACGTCACCTTCGAGCAGATCGACGAAGCCCTCGGCGGTGCCCACCGATTTCTTGAAGTCCTTGACGTGAACGCGGGCGATCCGCTTGCCCAGGATCCGGATCCACTGGTCGGGATAGCCGGTCAGCAGGACGTTGCCCACATCGAAATAGGCGCCGACCGCTTTGGAGCCGAAGCTGTCGATGAAGTCCCGCATCTCCAGCGGGCTCAGCAGGAATTTGTTCCAGACGTTCTCGATGGCCACGGTGACGCCGAGGTCCTCGGCGGTCGGGACCAGTTGCGAGACTGCGTCGCTGGCCCGCTCGTAACAGACGTCGTACGGGACCACGGGGCTGTTCTCGAGGAAGAAGACATCCACCGCGCCCGGCACGAACAGATAGGCGTCGGTGCCGAGCCATTGGGTCACCTGCAACGCCTTCTGGGTGAATTCCACGATCTTGGCTCGGACAGCGGGGTCATCGTCCGAGGGAGATGCGCCCCAGCTTTCGCCACTGGCAACGCCGGCGATCTCGATTCCCAGTTCTTGCGCCTGGGCGACGATCTGCTCGCACTCGTCCTGGGTGGTCTCATGGGTGAGCACACCCTGGCTGGCAACCGCCAGTTCGATGGCATCGAAGCCCAGATCCTTGGCCTGGGCCATGGCGTCGGCGACGGGCAGCGTCGCTTCGAGTCCCCCGTCGAACATCCAGTAGCTGGCACTGATCTTCATCGGCATTCCTTTCGCAAATCCGCTTCGTCAGGCGGTCGGCTCCGGCGCTTGGAACTCCATCACGTGCAGCGGGCGGGCGATTTTCCACTTGCCCCGCATGAAATCGGGGAAATCGACGGGCCGACCGTTCTTGGCGACCGACTTCTGCGAGAGACCGACGACCGCCGACCAGGCGACGGCATCATAGACGTCGATGTCCGTCGGACGTCCCTGGTGCAGGGCGTCGATCAAGCGATAGTCCTCGATGAAATCCATGCCGCCGTGACCGGCGCCTTCGGCCTGCTGCTGCATCGCCTTCCAGAGGGGATGATCATATTCGTTGTAGGCACTGAGGTCCTCCCAGCCATGCCCCTGGCTTCTGCCCTCGATATGAACCCTCCCTTGCGGATATTTCCGGACGATGCCCTTGGTGCCCTGGACAAGGATATCTCGGCTGTAGGGTCTCGGCAGGTTGGTGTCGTGCTTGACGATGATCGTCTTGCCCAGCTTGGTGCGGATCAGCGAGGTGTTGACGTCGCCGAGCTTGTACTCTTCGTTGCGTCGCGGGTCATCGGCGGGCAGTTGTGCGGCGTACTCGTACAGGCCTCTCGAATTGCTGCTGACGGAGACGAGATAGTCGAACGCATCGCCGCGATTGATGTCCATGCACTGGGCGATCGGGCCCAGACCATGCGTGGGGTAGAGATTGCAGTCGTGGGTCTTGGACCATTCGCGACGCCAGAGGCCTTCGCCTCCTTTGGAGAACTTGACCCCGCGCAGGTCGTGCAGATAGCCGCACTCGCCATGGAGCAGTTCGCCGAACAGGCCCTGCTTGACCATGTTCAGGATCTGCATCTCGGCGCGATCGTAGCAGCAGTTTTCCATCAGGACGCAGTGCCGTTGCGTCTTCTCGGCGGTCTCGACGAGCTTCCAGCAGTCGTCCACGTTGAAGGCGGCGTTGACCTCCGTGGCGCCGTGCTTGCCGTTCTTCATCGCCTCCAGCAGCACCGGGGTATGCCACCGCCAGGGAGTGGCGGTGTAGACCAGGTCGAGGTCTTCGGTCTCGCAGAGCCGCTTGAAATCCCAGTCGCCGCGCGAATAGCCGTTGGGTTTGGGGAAACCCGCTTCCTGGACCCATTGCTGGACGCGTTCGACCTTTTCCGGGACGATGTCGCAGACGGCGGTGATCTGGCAGCCCTTGATCTTCAGCAGGTTCCGCACGTGGGCCGACCCCATTCCGCCGACGCCGACGAACCCGATCCGGACGTTTTCGATCGGAGGGACGCTGAATCCGACCATCGGCTTGGTGAAGAGCCACTTGGCCTGGGCTGTCTTGGTCATACCGGTGGTAATCGCCATTCCCACCCCTGCCGCGGCGGTCGCTCGGATGAAATCTCTGCGGTTCAGATCGCTCATATCAAAAGACCTCCCAAAAAACGCTGCTGTGGCATTGCCTTGTCGTCGCGGGACGGGTCTTCGGGCCGTACATTCGATAGGACGCCAAGCGACCGATCCTGCGATTGGTCGTTAATTCTACCGAGACCTCGTGCGAGATGCCAGAGTCGCGACGGACATAAATGACAGAAAGCTGTCCGGAAGTCCCTGGGCGATCCTCACGGACCGTCCGGGAGTGCGGGCGGCGAGCAAGTGGCTTGTCGCCCGAACGGGGGGATGGTATAATTGGCAGGAGGTGGTCGCAGCGGGTCCCGGGAGGTATCAGAAAGGTGACGGGTTGCTTATCTGAGCGAGATATGGCGGTCTTTCTCGAAGGATCGGCCTCGCCGGAGCAGTTGACGTTCTGGCGGCGTCATCTTCGGCTGTGCGACGCGTGCGCCATGACCTTGACACGGATGCGGGCGGGGATGAATTCAGCCTCCGCCTGCGGAGGGGATGCTGAGGCGGATTGCGTTCGCGATCCCGGCGCCGGATCGAGTCACTTCCACGTCGGCCTGGAACCCACTCTCCAATTGGGGGATTTCCGCATCGAACGCCGGCTCGGTTGCGGCGGGATGGGCGTGGTCTACCAGGCCCTCCAGATTTCCCTGAATCGACGGGTGGCGCTGAAGGTGCTTCCCTCGGGTCTGCTCGACAATGCCTCGGCCATCGAACGCTTCCATCGCGAGGCGCGGGCCGCCGCCAAGCTGCGTCATCCGAATATCGTGACGATCCACGCCGAGGGCATCGAGCAAGGCGTCTGCTATTTCGCGATGGAGATGATCGACGGCCAGAGCCTTGATGAGATCATCGGCGAGTTGCGCGACGCCCTCGCGACGGAAACCTCCGGCGCCGAAGAAGATGCAGTGCCGCGGCGCGAACGTCCCTGCCTGCTGCGCGATTGCCGTTCGCAGCGGGAGTATTTCGATACCGTGGCGCGCCTGATCGCGGAGGTGGCCGACGCGCTGGCCTACGCGCATCGCGAAGGCATCATTCATCGCGACGTCAAGCCCTCGAACCTGATCCTGGCCTCCAGCGGACGACTCGTCCTGCTGGACTTCGGCATCGCCCGCGTGTGCCAGGAGCAGGACATGACCGTCACCGGCTCCTTCGTCGGGACGCCACGCTACATGAGTCCCGAGCAGATTCGCAGCGCCAAGCACAGCCCGGACCAGCGATCCGACGTCTACGCGCTGGGCGCAACGCTGTACGAGTTGCTGACGCTGCAACCGCTGTTCGATGGAGAGAACCGCGAGCAGGTGATCGGTCAGATCCTCAGCGCCGAGCCGGCGCGTCCGCGACAGATCGATCGACACATCCCCGTCGATCTCGAAACCATCTGTCTCAAGGCGATCGAGAAGGAGCCTCCGCGACGATACGCCGGCGCCGCGGAGATGGGCGAGGACCTGCGGCGCTATCTGCACGGTCACGTCATTCGGGCCAAAGCTCCCGGCGCGACGGATCGTGTGGTCAAGCTGGTGCGCCGGCGCAAGATCGCGGCGGTGCTGGGCCTGTGCCTGGCGGTGGCGACCGCCTTTGCCATGACGATCGCTTGGAAGCACTACAGCACGCGCTGGGCCCAGCAGGACGCCATGGCGGAGATCGACCGCCTGATCCAGGAAGACGCCTACTTTGCGGCATTCGTGATCGCGGAGAAGGCGGCGCAGTACATTCCCGACGACCCGCTGCTGGCCAACCGCTGGCCCCTGATGTCGCGGGAGCATTCGGTCAGCACGCAGCCGGCCGGGGCGAAGGTCTTCATCAAGGATTACTTCGATGAGGAAGACGACTGGAGGTACATCGGTACGACCCCGCTGAAGCGCGCACGAGTTCCGTTCGGCACCAACCGGTGGAAGGTGGAAAAGGCGGGATTCGTACCGATCGAAACCGTGCAGGCCAACGATCTGCCGGCGAGGTACACGGAACCGACGGAACTGGCGTCCACTCACGTGAGCTTCATCCTGCAGGAAGTACGGCAGTATCCCGCCCACATGGTCTGGATCGGCCCTTCCGATCTTGACCAGAGGCAGTTGTACCACGGGGATCGGAAGATCCCGTCGGCGCCGGCCTTTCTGATCGACAAGTACGAGGTCACCAATCGGCAGTTCCGCGAGTTCGTGGACCGGGGCGGCTACGAGGATCGCGGCCTCTGGGAGCATGAATTCCTCAGAGACGGCAAGGTCATTCCCTGGGCGCAGGGGGTCGCGGAGTTTCGGGACCAGACCGGCCGACCCGGCCCGGCCACCTGGCGCAACGGCAAATATCCCTCGCGAGAAGCGGACTTCCCCGTCCGCGGAGTGAGCTGGTACGAGGCAGCGGCATATGCCCGGTTTCGGGACAAGCACCTGCCGACGATCTTTCACTGGGTGCAGGCGGCACAGGCCGACGACAACCCGTCGCGGATCACACGCTTGAGCAATTTCAGCGACATTCCGGCCCCCGTTGGACGGTACCAGGGGATGGGGCGCTTCGGACTGTATGACGCAGCGGGCAACGTACGGGAATGGTGTTTCAACGCGATCGAGGGCGCCGAAGAGCTTCGCTGCAATCTCGGCGGCGCCATGGGCGAATACGACTACCTGTTTCTCCAGGGCACGGTGCGCTCCGCCTGGGATCGCGACGAGGCCAACGGTTTCCGCTGTGTCAAGTACCTGGGAGGCCGGAGCGCCGTCCCGCAGGCGGCTTTTGCTCCGATCGAAGGCAAGACACGCGATCTCCACCAGTTCACGCCGGTCTCGGACGAGGTCTTCCGCTCGTACATCGACATGTGGTACGACTACGATCAGACCGAGCTTCACGCCAGCATCGAATCGGCGGACGAGGAGATGCAATACTGCCGGCGGGAACGGATCACGTTCGATGCGGCGTATCCGAACGAGCGGGTGATCGCCTACCTGCACCTTCCGCTGACGAGCCGGCCGCCCTTCCAGGTGGTGGTGTGGTATCCGGGGGAGCTCGCGCGGAGCAGCCCATGGGATGATACCGCCTACACACATGAGTTGCTCAGTCTGATCCAGAGCGGTCGGGCGGTCGTCGTGCCCTTCTACAAGGGCGCCTATGAAAGGCGTCTGGAGAGGGACATCTATCCGCCCGAGGGCGTCCAGAGCCGAAATCTCTACATGCAGCGTTCACAGGATCTGCGACGCACGATCGACTATCTCGATACGCGCGACGACATCGACACGGAAAGGATCGCCTACGTGGGTCTCGGCTGGGGCGCTCAGATGGGTCCGGTGATGATCGCGGTCGAGCCTCGGATCAAGACCGGTGTCCTGCTGCTGGGTGGGATTTGCGCCTGCAAGAGACACCCGGCGTCCGATCCGGCCCACTTCGCTGCGCGGGTGACGATTCCTATGCTGATGCTCAACACCCGGGAGGATTCCATCTTTCCGTACGAAACGGCGCAGAGGCCGTTGTTCGATCTGCTGGGCACACCGGCCGCCGAGAAGAAGCACGTGCTCTTTCCCGGCGCCCACAGCGTCCCGCGAGAATACCGTAGACAATACCATCGCGAGATCGTTGAATGGCTGGACAACCATTTGGGACCGGTACGATGACGGAGGCGATGCCCGAGGGACCTGCGGCCCCGAGATGGAGGGCCTCTCGAAGGTCGCGATCGAACCGCTGCGGATGCACGACGATATGACCGATCCGAATCATACAGACCAACAGCTTCTCGAAGCCATCCGTCGCGGGGACGGCCAGGCCTGGGCCCGACTGATCGACGAGTACGAGGGCCGTCTGCTTCGCTTCGCCATGGCGCGGGTCTCGCAGCACGCCGATGCCGAGGACATCGTACAGGAAACCTTCACGTCGTTCATCAAGGCCATCCACAAGCTCAAGGTCAAGGTCAGCATCGAGACGTACCTGTTCGGGATTCTGCGCAACGAAATCGTCAATCGCTTCCGCAACCGGGCGGCGGGGACCATCTGCCTGATTCAGGACATCTACCGGAGCGAACCCGGTGCGATCGCGTCCGATCCCCTCGACCAGGTGGCGTCCGGAGATCCGAGTGTCAGTTGGTGTCTGTGCCGGGACGAGCAGCAGGAAGCGCAGAGGGAGATCCTCACGCAAGCCCTTCGGCACTTCGTCGCGGATATCCGTGAGACCCGTCGGCTGCGCGACTTGAAGGTCGCCGAACTGCTGTTCTACTGCAAGGTGCCTCACAAGGAGGTGGTCCAACTGCTGGCGATCGACGAAGGACTCGTTCGAGTCATCAAGCATCGCTGCCTCAAACGCATCCGCGAATACTGCCTCAAGCTGTGCCCGCCGGGCGATCGGTCCTTCTGCTGCTCGGAAGACCTGCTGACGGAGACCTGGGAGACGCACCGACTCAGTTGTCCCAAGCGCAGTACGCTGGGCGCGTTCCTGCTCGAGACGCTGGAGCCAGAATGGTTCGATTACGTGGATTTCCACCTGGCGACGATCGGGTGCCGTTTCTGCCGGGCCAGCTTCAAGGACCTTCAGGAACAGAGCAACAACCACCAGCAGGACGGGTTCCGTGAGCGCATCATGACCAGCACCGTGGGGTTCCTCTCCCAGCTCTGATGCGGCCGGAGCGGCGCGCACCTCAATCTCAGCGCAGAGGGCCTGCCTCGGACGGCACGACTATGGGCACACGGAAAGGTCAGGCACTCGGGGGTTGAGGCGGACCGGGCAGGACCGGCGGCGCCGTCTGCCGTTGGCCGGGCTGACCGTACGTGAAGTTGAACTTGGCGGGAATGGCCCCGGCGCCGGTTTCGGTGCCGAAGAGCCGGTCGTGTTCGGTTTGAAGGGCCATGACGTCACCGGCCTCGATCGCACGTCGGATCGTCGTCTGTGGGGTACCCAGCAGGCGGCTCAGGCACTTCTCTTCGGTATCGATCAGCACGCTGATCAGATAATTGCGCGACAAGTCGCTGAGCCGGCCCAGATTCACTCCCCGGATGTAGCGTTGCATGGCGAACGAATAGAGTTGGGAGAACCGCTTGGCCAGTTGATCGCTGCTGCCGTTGCCGCCGGCGACGATCTTGTCGCACAGCAGTCGCAGCACGGCGCCGTCCATCAGCTCATACCGCACCGACCAGTCGGCGTAGCGGCGAATGCGTGCTTCGGCGATGTGCATCAGCAAACCGCTGGCCCGCTCCGTGTTGAATCTTCCGGCGAACTCGGCCATCTGGAGGAGCACCTCCGGGCTGCTGCCGTCCACCACCTGGTCGAACGCGGTCATGATCCGCGTGGCCAGTTGCGCCGCGGTGGCCTGGCCCTGGCCGATCTTCGTCCACAGTTCGGGGTTTGTCGACGCGCGCACCGCCCAGTAGCGAACCGCACTGTTCTCATGGCCGATCTCCTGGATGGCCAGATCGATCAAACGGGGGTCCTGAAGACTGTCGACGAGAATCAGGAGATTCGTGATGACCTTGAAGCGGGTGTTCTCATCGCGGATGTCGGTCCGCGCTTCCTGAATGCCCTCGGCGATCTGGCGGTAGGCCGACTGCGAATATTGCTCGGCGTACTGGGCCTGGTCGCTCTGATGGCTGATGATGATGGCACGGGTCTTGGAGACCTGCGTGAAATCCGTGGCCCGAACCATGTCGGTGACGGCATCGTTCATGAATTCATCAATGATCTGGAAATCCTGCTGCGTCAGGACGTCCTTTTTCATGACCTCCTCGATGCGTCGAAGGTCGACCACCGCGTTGGAGACTTCGAAAATGGCCAGAACCAGACCGCAGACGAGGAAGATAAAGAGCGCGCGTTTCAACTTCATCTCGTTAGCATCCCTTTCAGTAGACTACCGATATTTTATCCAGCTTAACGCCTGCCGGAGTTTCTGTCAAGCGAAATCGGCCCGCCGGCCCGGCGGCGGGGCTGCGAGGCGGACCCCGAAGCGGAGTAACACGATCCGCCAGTCGAGAAAAGGCCGTTTTATCAGACCCGGACCCTCCCGGCTTCGGCTGGACCGCCCCGGCAGGCTCGAAACCGTTCGGGCCGGGCGGGGGGCCTCCGGAACGCGCAAGAGACCCGCAGACCCGGGTGCGAACAAAGCCTTGCCTTTATCGTCTAATGCTATATCCTGGAGGGTGTTTTACGAATTGATGTCTGAGAGGTCTTCCCTGAGGTATTGTGTAACCAAGACGGCGCATTTCACCTGGCTGGCCCTGGGCCTGTCGCTGGCGTTTGCCGGCTGTACCAGGGTGCACCAGTCGCCCGAGCCGTCGGTCGATCCAATCGTCGCTGATGTGGTGGCAGTCCCCGGGCAGACGGAGGCGCAGGGCGCGTCTGCGTCCGAGCCCGACGGGCCCGAATCTGCGGATCCACCGCTCGAACCGGGCGAACTGAACGCAGCGCAGGAGGACATGGCCGGGCCGAACGAGCCTGCGGCGTCCGAGATCGCGGAGCAGGCTGCGGTCACCAGCAGAACGGTCGAGCCCAATGAGATCCGTGTTCAAGGGCCTCCGGCCGAGCCAAACCAGGCTTCCACCGTGGGGCCTACCGTCGAACCGAACGAGGCAGCAACAGCCGAATCTCGGAAAGAACAGCCGCAGGTCACCGAGGAGCCGCCCGATCCCATCATTTCCTTCTACGAGGAATACGGGCAGTTGCTGAACCAGTACGTGCGGGAGGACGGGCGCGTCGATTACGACAGCCTGCGACGCAAGCGGTTGTGGATCAAGCAGTTGCTGCGCACACCCGACGAGCTCGATCCGAACCTCTACCGCACCTGGAGCGAAAGCGAGCAACTGGCCTTCTGGATCAACACGTATAACCTCAAGATGCTCGATGTCATTGCGCGCAACTATCCAATCGAGTCGTCCTGGTGGCTGCGGCTGACCTGGCCCCCGAGCGACATCCGACACATCGAGGGCATCTGGAGCGACTACCGGTTCATCGTGATGGACGAGGAGTTCACGCTGGGCGATCTCGAGCGGCGGTTCTTCCACCAGCGGTTTGCCGATCCACGGTCCTTTCTGGCCCTCCACTACGCCACCCGCTCGGGGCCTCGGTTTCGTCGTCAACCCTATCGAGGCGACGAGCTGGACCGGCAACTGGACGAGCAGGTCCGAACGTTTCTCTCGACCGACCAGGGCTTCCGGATCGACCGGGACCGAGGGGTCGTCTATCTCTCGGCCCTCTTCAAACCCACCTGGCGGGGGAAGGAATTCGTCGCCCGGTACGGAACGGACAAGAAGTTCAAAGATCGACCGACCGAGACGCGCGCCGTCCTGAACTTCCTGACCCATTACGTCGCCGACGATGACGTCTACTTTCTCGAGGTGGAGAACTACACCATCGAATACACCAACTTCGACTGGCGGCTCAACGACGCGTCCCGGCGTCCGTGACCACGCCAAGGTCCTCCAAATTGCCGTTTGGTGCGGTTTTTTCGTTGACGAGGGGGACAGCGCTTCTATGATGAACGCGCATTTCTTCGTGAGATGTTGTTCACCGGGCGACTCGTGCCAGGTCCGTCATGGGCATCCGAGGGTGGCCTTTTCGATTCTATCAACCAATGGGGATTTGGATGTAAGGTGCTAAGGAAATGGCGAAACGATTGAATGTGGGCAATCCGAACTGCGACATGAACAATTACCTGTTCACCAGCGAATCAGTGACAATGGGACACCCGGACAAGGTGGCCGACTGCATCTCGGATGCGGTGCTCGATGCGATGCTGGCCCAGGACCCGCAGAGCCGGGTGGCGTGCGAGACGCTGGTCAAGGCGGACATGGTGGTGGTGGCAGGCGAGATCACCTCGAAGGCGACGGTGGACATCCCACAGATCGTCCGTAATACGATCAAGATGATCGGCTACGACGATCCGGAGGTGGGCTTCCACTACGACAACTGCGCCATCATGGTGGCGGTGGGACAGCAGAGTCCCGATATCAGCCAAGGCGTGACCGAGGGCAGCGGCCTGCACAAGGAGCAAGGCGCCGGCGATCAGGGCCTGATGTTCGGGTATGCCCGCAAGGAGACCCCGGCACTGATGCCCATGCCGATCCAATTGGCGCACAAGCTGACGATCCAGCTCGAGAAGATGCGCAAGAAGCTGCCCTGGCTGCGTCCGGACGGCAAGAGCCAGGTGACCATCGAATACGAAAACGGCAAGCCCAAACGAATCCACACGGTCGTCATCTCGACGCAACACACGGCGAACATTACCCACCGCAAGTTGCGCAACGAGATCATCGCCAAGGTCATCAAACCGGTGCTGCCGGCGCGATTCGTCGACCACAACACCAAGTTCCACGTCAATCCCACGGGCAAGTTCGTCGTCGGAGGCCCGAAGGGCGACTGCGGGCTGACGGGACGCAAGATCATCGTCGACACGTACGGCGGATGGGGTCGGCACGGCGGCGGCGCCTTCAGCGGCAAGGACGCGACCAAGGTGGATCGGACCGCCAGCTATATGGCCCGGTACGTGGCGAAGAACATCGTAGCGGCGGGACTCGCAGAGGCTTGCGAGGTTCAGCTGTCCTACGCGATCGGCGTAGCGGAACCGACGTCGGTGCTGATCAATACGGAAGGAACCGCCAAGATCAGCGAAGTACGAATCAGCGAGATCGTCTGCGAACTGTTTCCGCTGACGCCCAAGGGCATGATCAACCACTTGAAGCTGACGCGTCCGATCTTCGCGGCCACCGCCCACGGCGGACACTTCGGTCGCGAACTGCCCGAATTCACCTGGGAAAAGACCGACATGGTTGACGCCCTGCGGAAGGCGGCGGGCCTGACCGGCGCCAAGAAGTAGTCGCAGCCTTTTTCTTCGTCTCCCAAGCCCGGCCCGGCGCCGGGCTTTTTTGTTGCGCTCGCTGAGCGGAAAAAGCCGGCGGAAATTGTGTAATGTCGGGGACGGGTGCGGCTCTAATATTACAGTCATGGCGAATAGAGTTGCCGAGCGGAGCCTGGTGGAACGGGTCCTCCGGGGAGACGATTCCGCTTTCGAGGGGATCGTCGAGAGACATGCGGCCGATGTCGCGGCCCTGGCCCACCGTCTGCTCGGCTGGCCTGCGGATGTCGACGACGTGGTGCAGGACGTCTTTCTGGCGGCGTACGCGGGCCTGAGACAGTTCCGGGGCGATTGCCAACTGCGAACCTGGCTCTTTACCATTACGGTCAATACGTGCCGCCAGCGGCAACGCAAACGGCGCTTCCGCCTGCGACCGGCGACGATCGACGAGGATTGTCCGGCGCTGTGCGAGGAGCGAGGCGCCGAACAGGCGACGATCGACGCGGAGACGTTCGCCCGGGTTCGCCAGGCGGTCAGGGCCCTGCCGCCGAAGTCCCGCGAAGTCGTGGTTTTGCGGTATCTCGAAGGGCTCGGGACCCGTGAGATCTGCGAACTGCTCGGCATTAGCGCCAACGTCATGCAAGTGCGACTGACCCGGGCGAAACAGCAGTTGAAGGAGCGCCTGGGCGAGTGGATCGAGGAGAATGTATGAACGACGAACGGATACGCCCCCTGCTGGAGGAGGCCGATCAGGCGGCCGGTCCGCCAAGGTATCGGGCGGTTCGGGTGGGAGAGATTCGACGGCGATATCGTCGGCGACGCATGGCAAGGTGGAGCATGCTTGCCGGCGCCGCAGCGGTCGTACTGTTCGGCATAATGCTGTGGAATCCTCAACCCAGGCGTGTCGAGCCCGCCCCCGAGCGGGAGGACCGCATCGCTTCGCTCGAAGAGCAGGTCCGCCAATTGCAGAGTCAGACCGAGGCGACACTGAAGCTGGTCCAGGATGTGCTGGCCAGGGAGCGGCAGCAGCAGCGGCTCGAAGCGTTGCGGGCGGAGTTGGCGAGCATCCCCGACCCCGCTGTGACCTTTCAGGAACAGGCGGACAAGACCGCGTTCACCCTGGTCTACCAGGCGGATCGGATGCTGCGGGAACTGAACCAGACGGAGTCGGCGGTCGAGGCGTACGAGCAGGTGATCCGTCTCTTCCCCCAGAACCGCTGGGCCGATGTTGCCCGGGAGAGACTGTCACAAATCAGGAAGCATCAATTCAACGAATCCCCGATGGAAGGAGAATCCCGATGCGAACCACACGAATCACAGCCCTCTGCCTGACCCTGATCCTGGCCTCTGTGCCCGCCTTCGGCGCCGAGCAATCGTCGAATACGCGATCCGCCACTGCCGTCGTGCGCATCACGGTCGATCCGCAGATCATGCCGCTGGAGGCGAACACGATCGAGCTGATGGGCTACAGCTCTCGCGTGGCCAGACAGGCCATCAGAGACGTGTTCGGATCCGACACGGAATACATGACTCAGATCGTCAGAGGCATTGGGTTCGATGTCCTCAACACCGAAGGGCAGTCGGGGCAAGCCCGGCGGAGCAATGCCGAGGCCGACACATCCACGCGCGCCGAAACCCATGATGCCGAGACGATGAGACGGATGGAAGAAATCTATGGCAGCAAGTACAGGGAGATCATCGGCAAGAACAGACCCGACGCCCAAGAGCCCACGGGCACCGAGCCCCGGGACCGGTCTTCGGGCATGGGCGGCATGGGCATGATGGGTGCCGGTACCATGGGCCAAGGCGTAATGCACTATGGCGTGATGCCCCCTGGCATGGGGGGCGGCATGATGGGGGGCGGTATGGGCATGGGCGGGATGATGGGCGGCATGTATAGCCCACCCGCACCGGAACCACAGACCGTGATCATCCAAGTGGACATTGAACTGCCCGAAGAGGTCGAGCCGAAGGCCAGGGAGCTTCTCGAGGCGTTGGTCAAACACCTGAGGCAAGCGATGCAGAACGCCTACGACCGCCAGGAGCAACTGCTCAGTGAGCAGATCGAATTCCTCAGCGAACGGTACGACCGGATGAAGGAACAGCTTCAAAACGAGATCGTCGGGACATCGGCCGAGAGCAGGAGGATCCGCGGGCAGTTGAATACGAGCATCGATGTTTCGGCGCTGTCGCCGGAGATGCCGTTTTCGGAAGCGATCGAGGTTCTCAGGAACTCCGTCGAGCCCCCGCTGCCGATCGTCGTGCTGTGGAAGGAACTGGAGGAATGCTGCGGCATCGAGCCTGCCACTGCGATCGGGATGGACGGGCTGCCTGCGGTCAAGCTGGAGACCGCCTTGAGGATGGTCATCGCGGCGGTCAGTGGGGGGCTATCCGACATCTCGTATCAGATCGACGAGGACGTCCTGGTCATCCGCGAGGAGGAGCTGCAGGAACCTCTGCCGGAGTTCGCCACCTCTGATGTGCGGACGAACGTCGAGGAACTGACCAAACGCTGGCACCAACTGTCTCGAGAAATCCAGAACCTGGAGATGGAGATCGCCAGCGCGGAGGCTCGCGGGAAGGCGATCGAAGAACAGATCGAACGGACGAGAAGGGATGCCGAGCGCCGACTGGCCCAGGACACCGTGACGCAGGAATTGCAGAAACTCGTGCAGATGAACGAAGACCATCTCGGCTTGCTCCGTAAACAGTTCGAGACCGGAAGGCTGCCGGCCGCGGAGTTGGCGCAAGCCCAGGAGAATCTGGCGCGGGCGAAGATCGATCTGGCCCGCCGACAGGAGGAACTGAGCAAGGCCGCGGGAGGAGACCGCTTGGAGAGTTTCAACAGTCAGTTGAGCCAGATGGCCATACAGATGGCGGAGACGCGCGCCCGCCTTGACATGCTCCGCACCCAACAGAGCGAGACCGAACGTCGGCAGATGCAGGCGGTTACGCGGGATCCCCAGGTCCAGCGGCTCCGAGCGACCCGCAAAGCGTTGGACACCATCGAGCAACAGATCGGCGAGTTGACGCAACGTCTGGTCCGCCTCCAGCGGCCGGCGGTCACGATCCTCACCTCGGACGCGTCGTAACGCCCTGCCCAAACCAACGAGAATCTCCCCTTCGGTCCCGGCCAGCGGAGGGTCGGGACCGAGGGGCTGCATTCCACCTGCCCCGCCCGTCCTGTCTCCATGGGCATCGGGGACACCCTGTGCTACGGCGGGGAATTCCCTCCACGATTATCAGGGATTTGCCCGATTGTCCGACCGGTCCGCCTCGGTTACGTTGCTCCGCGATGCGTTGAACCTCCATGCGAACCCAAACGGAAAGGACTCGATGATGAGATCGGAACAATCGCGAAGAGATGTGCTCAAGACCGGATCGCTCGGAATGCTCGGCGCCGGCATCGCGGGAAACCTGGTGATGGGGTTGGGGACCTCGTCGCCGACGAAGGCGGCCGATGCCCTCAGCGCCGGATATCAGGGTGGCGAATACAAGCTGCCCGCCTTGCCTTACGCGTACGACGCGCTTGAGCCTCTCTACGAGGAAAAGACGCTCCGCATCCATCATGACAAGCACCACGCTGGCTATGTCAACGGACTCAACAGCACCCTCCAGAAGCTGGAGCAGGCCCGCAAGGATGGGGACTACAGTTCGGTCAAGGCGTTGAGCCGCAACCTGGCCTTCCACGGCAGCGGGCACGTGCTGCACACGCTGTTCTGGAACTCGATGAGTCCGGACAAGCCCGAGATGCCCGACAGCCTCAGCGAAGCCATCCGCAAGAGCTTCGGCTCGGTCGATGCCGCCAAGAAGCAGTTCGCCGCCGCGACCAAGGCGGTCGAGGCCAGCGGCTGGGGCGTCCTCGTTCACGAGCCCATGGCCGACCAGCTCCTCTTCCTCCAGGCGGAGAAGCATCAGGACCTGACCATCTGGGGAGTCACCCCCCTGCTGGTCTGCGACGTCTGGGAGCACGCGTACTACCTGCAATACGCCAACAATCGCGGCGAGTGGGTCGACAACTTCTTCCAGATGGCCAACTGGCCCTTTGCCGCCCAGTGTCTCGAACAGGCCCGCAAAGCGATGCAGCAGACATAGTCTCGCTGCGCGGGACTATTTCTTGAGACGAGCCTGGACCTGCTCGCTGGTCAGTTCGCGCAACGCATCGGAGGCGATCCATCGCGCTGATCTCGTGTCGAGAGCGCGGATTTTGTGCGCCGTCTGAATCGCGAGTTCGTTCAAGCGGCGGTTGCGCTTGCCGATCTGGCGGAGGGCCCAGTTGACGCCCTTCTTAACGAAGTTGCGGTCGTCGTGGGCCTGCTCGACGATCAGCGGCAGGAAGGACTCGAACCGCTCGTCCGACGCCTTCTTGTCGTGAACTGCCAGCGTCGCCATCAGGACGAAACCCGCGCGCTTGACGTACTCGGGCCCGCGGCGGCTCCATTCGGCCGCCTGGTCCCAGGCATAGAGAGTCTTGTCGAACAGGCATCCGCAGGCGGTGTCGCAGACCGCCCAGGAGTTGAAATCCCGGGCCCAGCGTTCCATCTGGTCGGCGGTGACCTTGGCGGGGTCGTCAATCAGTGCGGCCAGGAGGCGGGCGTCGTGAATACCGGTCCGCCAGAGTTGACCCGCCAGACGATGGTCCGTGCCGATCTCCTTCGCCAGCTTCCGCAGCGCGGGCGCCGAGACGCCCAGAAGACCGGGAACGTCGATCCCGTACCGCGCGGCCCCTTCGGCGGCCTTTGGGTCGCCCAGCGCTAGGAGTCTTTCGACAGTCTCTTCGACGTTCCGACTCGACATCGACTTCTCCTTGGCAGATGAATGCAGTCCTCGACGTTCTTATAGCGCCGCGGTTGCCCCCCGCCAAGTCGATCCTATCACACCTTCGGTGGGATGTTGAGGGCGCCGTGGAAGAGATTGTCCGGATCGTATTTCGCTTTGACCGCCTGGAGGCGCCGGTAGTTGGCGCCGTAAGCGCCTTGCAGCAGCTTGTCGGCGTCTTCCATGTACCCCGGGAAGTTCAGGTACGTACCGCGAGCAAACCGCTGCATGTCGTCGAAAACCGCTCGGGCCCATGCGATATTCGCATCGGACTGCTCGGGGTCGGTCCAGTTCGCCTCCATGGCCAGCAGGTAACGGGCATCGCGCCGGACGAAGGCGGTCTGGTCGGCGCCGACGCGATTGAGTGCGCCGGCACCGAACCAGAGGTCGAGCGTGCTCAGCGGCGACGGCCGCGCCGCCGCATGGTTGCTCAGCACGTCGAACACTTCGTCGTCGATACGCGTCAGGTAGAGCGACTTCCAGTAGTACGGCATGCCGTCCGGATAGTCCTCATCGAGGAACCTCTGCAAGTCCGCGAACGACATCGGCTCGCTCAGATCGGCGATCGGTGTGCCGATCTCGCGCAGAGGCCTGATGAGTTCTTCGCCTTCTTGAAATGGCCCGTGATAGCAGCCGAGCAGAATGATGATCGGCGTTCCCAACTGCTCTCTGGGTACGCGCGGGTGCTCCGGTGCGTTCCATAGGGTGGCGATCAGCGACAATTCCTCCGGTGCATCGCGCATGAAATCGCCGACAAACCGCAGAACCTGCCTGGCTTGAGAAGCTGGATACATCGGACCGAGGAACCAGACCCTCGGGCCGACCGGATGGGCGCGAAACTCGAAGGAGGTGACGACGCCGAAGTTGCCCCCGCCTCCTCGGAGGGCCCAGAAGAGGTCGGCGTTCTCCGTCTCGCTGGCGCGGCGCTGGCGGCCGTCGGCGGTCACGATATCGACCGCGAGCAGGTTGTCGAGGGTGAGGCCATGTTTGCGCGTCAGCCAGCCCATGCCCCCGTGGAGGCACAGTCCGGCCACACCCGTCTGCGAGACGATGCCCAGCGGAACCGCCAGGCCGAACGGCTGCGTCTCATGGTCGATGTCGCCCAGCGTCGCGCCGCCCTGGGCGCGCACGGTTCGCGCTTCGGGATCGACCTGGACGCAGCGCATGGGCGACAGGTCGATGACCAGCCCGTCGTCGCAAAGGGCCTTGCCTGCCACGTTGTGGCCTCCGCCTCGGACGGACAAGGGCACGGCACGCTCGCGCGCGAAATTCACCGCCGCCATCACGTCGGCGGCGCCGGTGCAGCGCGCGATCAAGGCGGGACGCCTGTCGATCATGCCGTTCCAGATTCGGCGCGCCTCGTCGTACCTTTCGCTTCCCGGAGCGATCAATTCACCGCGCATCGCGGCCCGCAATTCCGCGACCATCTCCTCGGACACCTCAACCGGCTGCCTCTGGACGCTGAGGGGTTTCGCTCTCATGGTTCCACCTCCTTCCATTGAATGTGAGATCGCCTTTGCAGGTCAAATCGGCCTCGGCTGAAGGATGGGATCGCCCACCCGGTCCGGCTGGGCCGACGGCGACGCAGCCGCTTCCGCCTGCTCGGGCGTTGCCGTCTCTCCAGCGGACTCGTCCTGGTGACGTTGGAGAATCTCCTCCAGTTGCGCCAGGGAGAACTTGTTCAACTGCACGATCTTCGCGTGAGGTCGAAACGGCACCGGGAGGATGAACCGAGCGGCCTTTTTGTCCTCTACTTCCACGACAATCCACGCCTTGTGCTCTCCATCCAGGCACCCGAAATCGGCGTGCGCCAGGTAGTGAGAGCCCGTGCTGATAAGGATCTTGGCGGCCTGAGCACACTCGTTGGTCTTCGCTTCGTGCGGGACTTCGATGAGAAATCTTGCCATGATATCGCTCTCCTCGTCCGGACTGGGACTGAGCCAGCAGCTCAGCGGCAGTCAGGTCTGGGGTTGGATGTTCTGGTTGACACGGAACAGGTTCTTCGAATCGTATTTCGTTTTGATCTGGACCAGATGGCGTCTCGGTAGGCAAGGGCGGTCTGGTCGCAGGCCACGCGGCGCACGGCGCCGTCGATGGGGTAAAGGTGCATCCCGGAGAGCGGGGTCGGAATCGTGGCGGCACCACCGCCAACGCGAAAAAGGCGTAGAGGTCTTCGTCGGCACCGGGGAGAAAATCGCGGTACCATTTCATTGCCGCCTCCGCGTCGTCGAGAGCCCCCGGACGGCACGGAATGGTTGTACCCGATCCGTTGGCCATGTTTGGGCTTCTTTCGATGCTGCTCGCGCATATGCGCGTGCGGTCGGCGCCGTCGCCGCAGCCGGCCGGAGACCCTCTGGGTCCACGCGCCGCCCGTTTTATCGGCGATCGAAGCGTGCACCCATCCTTTGACACTCGTCTGGTCACCTATTTGGGCTCGACGTTGATGTCGACGTCAACGCCGTGAATCAGCGTATTGAACGTGGGCGAATACTGGGCGAGCCGCTTGAGCCTCTCGGTATTTTCCGCGTCCGCCTTCACTTTGAAATTGACTCGGATGTGGGTGTAGCCCTTCGGCACGTCTTCGGCCAAGCCCAGGAATCCACGAAGGTCGATATCCCCTTCCACCTGCGATTCGAGTTCTTCGATCTCGATGCCGCGTACGGCGGCGTGGGCCACTATACTTGTGGTCAGACAACCCGCCAGGGAATTGAGCAGGTGTTCGACAGGGTTGGCGCCGCTGTCGGCGCCGGCCAGAATCGCCGGCTCGTCACAGTCGATTTCGAACGGTTGCTTGTGCGATCGTTCCTCCTTGGCTCCATAGAAACTGCGAATCGTCGTGCGGTTGTGATTGCCGTGCATCCACTGGTTGTGAACGTGGAAGTGGCACTGTCCGAGCTCCGGGTCCTGCTTGATCGCGTCGATCGTGCTCTGGAGGGTGTCCATATCGATGCCGTTGACGGTGTGAATCGTCTGCTGTGCTGCCATCGTCCAATCTCCTTTGTCTCAGATGTGAATGGTTCATACCGTCTGATTCCGCGCGGTTTGGCATGGCCTCAACAGGCTCAAAGACGGTCGAGATGTCAAAACGTGAACGCCCACTAATTCTGATTATTCCCCATCTACATGGTAGGTTCACGGCGGTTCATAGGCAATCGGCGCGAAATGGTATCGGGGAATCCTGGATGGGGTTCTACGGAACTGGGGGATCAACGGGGCAGACAGAGTTGCCTCCATGGGGGCGAGGCGTGCCTCGCCCTTACAAATGACGACCTACGCAGCAGCAGGGGCGAAGTGAGGACAGACATTCAGCGTGGGCAGGGGAAGCCCTCGTTCAGAACGGCTTGCGGCCACGTGCGATCAGTGCTTGAAGTGGCGTTTGCCGGTGAAGACCATGGGGATTCCGTGGGCGTCGGCCGCCTCGATCACCTCGGGGTCCTTCTTCGATCCACCGGGCTGGACGATCGCGGCGATGCCCGCCTTGGCGGCGTTCTCCACGTTGTCGGGGAACGGGAAGTAGGCATCGGAGGCCAGCACGGCGCCCTGGGCCTCTTCGCCCGCCTGTTTCATCGCCAACAATCCGGACTCGACGCGATTCATCTGTCCGGCGCCGACGCCGAGGATGCGCTTGTTCTTGACCAGGATGATCGTGTTGCTCTTGGTGTGCTTGGCGACCAGCCAGGCCATCCGCAGGTCGTCCATCTGCTCGGGCGAGGGCTTGGCCTTGGTGGGGAAGGTCAGGACGTCGGGCTCCCAGCCGACCAGATCGCGTTTCTGGAGGAGCAGTCCGCCGATAATGCAGCGAACGTCGAACTCGGAGGTATCGATCTTGCTGCGGTCGATCGGTCCGGTCTCGATCAGGCGGACCCGGCTGCCCCAGGTCTTCAGCGTGCGGATGATTTCGACGGCGTCCGGCTCGAAATGCGGCGAGATGATCACCTCGGCAAAGAACCCGCTGGCGCCGAGGGCTTTTCCGAATCGTCCATACGATTCCATGATGGTCTGGGCCAGTTCGATATCCACGTTGCGGTTCAGCGCGATGATCCCGCCGAAGGCGCTGACCACGTCGCCTTCGTAGGCTTTGCGGTAGGCGACGGTGATGTCTTCATCGACGGCGCATCCACAGGGGTTCAGGTGCTTGACGACCACCGCGGCCGGCTCGTCGAATTCCTTGACCAGTTCGAACGCGGCATTGGCGTCGAGCAGGTTGTTGAAGCTGATCTCGGTGCCGCCTTCGAGGAGCCTGCCGTTGCAGACGGAGGGCTCGGTGCTGGCGGGCAGCTTGTACAGCGCGGCGCTTTGATGGGGATTCTCGCCGTAACGGAGGGACGCCTCGCGCGTCAGAGCGATCGAGACACGTTCGGGAAACTCGACGCCGGCCTTGGCGTTGAGGTACTTGGAAATGGCGGTGTCATAGGTAGCGGTCAGGCTGAACGCGGCCCGCGCCAGTTCGCTGCGCAGCGCGCCGCTGAGGGCGCCGTTGTTGTTCTGCATCTGCTCGACGACCTGGTCGTACTGACCGGAGTCGGTGACGACGGCGACGAACTTGTGGTTCTTGGCAGCCGAACGGATCATGCTGGGCCCGCCGATGTCGATGTTTTCGATGGCCTCTTCGAGGGTGCAGTCCGGCTTGGACACCGTCGCTTCGAAGGGGTACAGGTTGACGCAAACCAGATCGATCGGCTCGATCCCGTGCTGGGTCATGGCGTCGGTGTGTTCCTTCTTGTCGCGCAGGCCCAGCAAAGCGCCGTGGATCTTGGGGTGCAGGGTCTTGACCCGCCCGTCCATCATCTCGGGAAACCCGGTCACGGCGTCGATGCTCACCACCTCGACGCCGGCCTGCGACAGCTTGGCGGCGGTGCCTCCTGTACTGATGATCCGTACGCCCATCTGCGACAAGGCCTTCGCAAAATCGACAATCCCGGTCTTGTCGGAAACGCTGATCAAAGCGGTTTTCACGGTGACGTCCATTTCAACTCCTTCTCCCTTCGTGGTTACGTTGGCAGGTTTTGATTTTCTTCCGCAACGGCGCGTTCCGGCCGGTAGGCGTTACCGGGTCGGCTGCGCACACAGAATGCGTCCGCTCGGGTCGGCGACGTAGAGTTTCGCATCGATCACGTTGGCGGCGTAGTCCGAGACGTCGGCGAAATTCACCCAGTAGAGGCGCTGCCCCGACGTGTTGTCCATGACGACCAGGGTTCGGTACTCCGTGAAGATATAGGCGCGGTGGCCCGACTCGGCCAGCAGGTCAACACCTTCAGGCAGCGTCCAGAGCGCCTCGCCCGACTGGCGACCGATCGCGGTGACTCCGCGACCAGGGACATACTGGTAGACGGTGCTGGCGGTGACGCGCGGCTTGCGGTCGAGCACGGCCGCCGTCTGGTATCTCCAGACGAGCCCGGCCCGATCGGGCGTGACGGCGTCGACGCGGTAGACGTTGGTGTCCTTGTTGGCGAAGAAGAACGAATTGCCCTCGCGGACGACTTGCCCGGCTACCGCCTGAGGCGCGTCGAATTGCCACAGTTTCACGGGGGCATCGGGCTCCATCGCGACGAGGTTGCCCATATCGGTGGCGAAGACGACCATGTCCTCGCCGGCCAGGACGCTGGTGATCAGCGAATCATTGTCGGCCGAGACCTTGAGCATCTCGATCATGTTGTCGGCCTGAAACAGATGCAGACGACGGTCGGAGGCGCTGACATAGAAGAACTCGCGGTTCCGCACGACCGGGGCGATGATGCTCAGATCCAGATCGGTGACGCGGTGCCGCGCGCCGGTATCCGCGTTCAGTTCGACCACCTGGTTGTCGATGACCGTGATGATCCGATCCTCGTACACGTTCCAGCCGAGGATGGGAAAGCCTGCCGGCGCGATCGACCGGCCGAAGACCACGTCGCCGCTGTGGCGATCGAGCGACCAGACGTAATTCTGATCCGACCGAACGTACAGGCGATCGTTCACCCCCCTGAGCATCTCGAAACGCTCGCCCGAGCGCATCGGAAGGGTCGCCTGCCAAACCTCCGCCAGGTTCACCGGGTCCAACAGCGTCCTGGGCACCAGCGGTCGGGAACGGTCGGCGCCCTCTGCCCCGGCGCCCACCCACAGAAACAGACCCGCCAACAGGGCCAGCCACATCTTTTGCACCACCAGTTTTCGCATCTTCCATGTCCTCGCAAAACAAGCCGCCTGAGAAACGAATCGTGTCCCCGTGTCTGTCGAGAGGATCGACCCACGCGGCATTTTTGACAAATGGCAAGGCATGCCCCTCACACCCTTCCCAAATCCACAGTGTGCATGGCACACCTTATCCGACGCCTACGGCAGTTCGACGTGATCCGCCAGGTCGACGCCATGCTCGGCCTCGACCCGCTTCATCTCTTCGATCCGCTCGATGTCGTCCTGGATTCGGTTGACCAGTTTGAAGATGTAGGGCTGCCCCGCCAGACGATTCCGCAGATCATCGAGCATGGGCTCCCAGGAACCACCGTACAACTGTGCCTTCAACGCCACCAGCATCCGGTGTTCGGCGCTGAGACCGTGGACGTAATCGGCCAGACTGCGGTGCGGGGCACGCGCGGCCTTCTCCACCTGTACGTCTTCGCTGTCCTTGCTGGCTCGGGTCGGTTCAGCCATAAATCGGTACCTCGCCGTCGGATGCGCACATCAAGCCGGGGCACGTCCCCAGCATCCTACCGGTGGCGCGGGAGGAATTCAACAGTTTTTCCCAAATTGACCGCCAGAATTAGCCCCCAGCTTGTCCATCTTTAGACGGAGGGAACGACGGTGGGGACGTGGGGCCCCGAACCGCCCTGCCGGCGCGATGTGTGTGTGCAAACATCGTGGCGGTCGTGAGCCATCCCCAAACCCTGCGGGCTTGAGGCTGCCACCCCGGGCCCTCAGCGCCTGGAAAACACCGCTGCCCAATTATCTTAACAGACACGCCGCGATCTGGGCGGCCTCCTGATAATTTGACAAGGTGGCCCATACCGCGTTCAATAGGCGCTCACGATTCCGATCAACCACTGTGTCGAACATAGGAGACCCTTATATGAAGGGACGAATCAGTACCGTGTCCGCCGTGGCAGTTATGATGACCGCTTTCTGTACGGGATGTCACCACCTCCCCGGCGCCGAAACGGCAACTCGGGGCTCAAGCTATCCTCCGGCACGCAAGGACACGGTCGTCGACACCTACCACGGGGTCGAGGTGGCCGATCCGTACCGATGGCTCGAAGACGCCGATTCGCCCGAGACCCAGGCGTGGGTCGCCCTTCAGAACAAACGGACCGAGCGGTTCATCGCCCGCACGGGACAGCGTGACAAGATCAAAGCCCGCCTGGAATCACTCATGAACTACCCGCGCTATTCGTCCCCCTCGAAGTACGGCGGGCGCTACTTCTTCTGGAAAAACGACGGACTCCAGGATCAGTCGGTCCTTTACGTGCAGGATGAGCTGGGCGGTGACGCCAGGGTGGTCATCAATCCGAACCAGCTCAGTGCCGACGGCACGGTAGCGGTGACCAGCGCCGCCCTGAGTTGGGATGGCCGATGGCTGGCGTACGGATTGTCGCGCAACGGCAGTGACGAACAGGAGGTACATATCCGCAACACCGAGACCGGGCAGGACCGTGACGAAGTCCTCAAGTGGTGTCGCTTCACGACGATCGCCTGGCGTCACGACGGCAGCGGTTTCTTCTACAGCCGGTTTCCCGATCCGAACACGGTCGATGCGGACGACCGGATGAACTACAACCGCGTGTACTGGCACCGCCTGGGGACGCGGCAATCCGACGACCCCCTCGTCTACGAACGGCCCGACAACAAGGAACTGAGCTTCGCGCCGGTCGTCACCGAGGACGGCCAATACCTCATTCTCTACATCCACCACGGGACCGATCCGAGGAACCGCGTGTACTACCGACCTCTCGAAAGCGAGGGCCGCTTCGTCAAGCTGCTCGACGAGGCGGACGCGAAGTACGACTTTCTCGGCAACCAGGGAGCCGTGTTCTACTTCCTGACGGACCTGGAGGCGCCGAGGGGACGGATCGTGGCGATCGACACGGAACGTCCTGCTCGCGCCGACTGGAAGACGCTGATCCTGGAGAATGACGATGTGCTCGACTACGCCGGGCTGATCGGCAACCACTTCGTCGCCGCCTACATGCAAGACGTGCACCACCTGCTCAAGATCTTCGACCTCGATGGCCAATACATCCGGGACATCGAGCTGCCGAGCCTGGGGACCATCGCAGGGCTCTCCGGCAAGGAGCGCGATCCGGAGATGTTCTTCACGTTCACTTCATTCCTCTATCCCAGCACGACCTTCCGCTACGATCTGCGCTCGAACGCGCTGAGCTCGCTGCACCAGCCCGAGATCGATTTCGACCTGTCGAAGTATGAAACGAAGCAGGTCTTCTGCACATCGAAGGACGGGACCCCGGTCCCGGTGTTCCTCACCCATCGCAAGGGCCTGACGCTGGATGGAAGCCATCCGACCCTGCTGTACGGGTACGGCGGGTTCAATATCAACATCAAGCCAGGCTTCTCGACCTCGACGCTCGCCTGGCTCGAAGCGGGCGGCATCTACGCCCAGGCCAACATGCGAGGCGGCAGCGAGTATGGCGAGGCCTGGCACCAGGCGGGCATGCTCGAGAAGAAGCAGAACGTCTTCGACGACTTCATCGCGGCGGCCGAATGGCTCATCGAAAATGACTACACCCGTCCCGAGAAACTGGCGATCCGCGGAGGCAGCAACGGGGGTCTGCTGGTGGCTGCCTGCATGCTCCAGCGGCCCGATCTCTACGGCGCCGTCGTCTGCCAGGTGCCGGTGATCGACATGCTGCGATACCACAAGTTCACGGTGGGTCGCTACTGGGTCCCCGAGTATGGCAACGCGGAGGCGAGCAAGGAAGAGTTCGACTACCTGTATGCCTATTCGCCTCTGCACAACGTCGAGGAAGGCGTCAGCTATCCGCCGATCCTGATCACGTCGGCCGATACGGACGACCGCGTGGTGCCGCTGCACGCCAAGAAATTCGCGGCCACGCTTCAGGAAAAGGCCGACGACAAGAACCCCATCCTGCTGCGCGTCGAAACCAAGGCGGGCCATGGCGGCGGCAAGCCCGTCAGCAAGGCTCTCGAAGAGCAGGCCGATATCTATGCCTTCCTCTTCGAGACCCTCGGGATGAACGAGAACTGAGTCCAGCTGGAGGCTGGAGACTGTAGGCGGAAGGGTTACGATCGCTGCCTCTATGGTCGTTCCTGGCGGCAGCGGTCGAAGAACGGCGTGGTCTGCGTCTGCACGCAATGGGCGGCGTAGAGGTACATGGCCGCCGACCAGGTCTGCCAGTCCTGACCTCGAGGGGTGCCATCCTGAGCCTGGTGCCATTCGTTGAAGCCGAATTCGACATCGGCCTCGCGCCGCTGGCGGATCAGGTCAGTCAGAGCCAGGAGCGTGCGTTCGGCCAGGCGGTACCGCCCCGCTGCCACGAGCGCGGCGACATAGAATCCGCAGATGAACGGCCAGATCCCCCCGTTATGATATTCCCCTGGCTGGTTGTATTTGGCGTAACGCGGCATCCAGTCGGGGTCGTGCGGCTGGGTGTACGGAAAGAAGTTCGGCGGCAGATCCACCGCCAGCAGACCGTTCTTCCGCAACGCCGCACATTCGGCTTCGGTCCAGGTGACCAGGTGACTGGCCCGCGTGTGCGAGGCGATCCCCGAGAGGACCGCCAGGCTGTTGCCCAGCAGGTCGAACCGGTCGCTGCGATAGACCTTGTATGACCACATCGCGTAGTACGGCTTGTAGCGCAGCACGAGCCCTTCGTGGACGTGGCGGTGCATCCGCTCGCCCTTGACCGTGAAATGGGCCATCTCCTCGCGCAACAGGTCGGCCCGATCGTGACGGCCATACAGGCGCAGCGCCGCGTAGAGCACCGCATTGACGTAGAGACCATAGCCCAGGACCCACTGCTCGTCGCGCCAGTCGCTGGTGGGAAGCTGCGAAACCAGGACCCGATCGGACGGGCTGCGATAGGTCATCCAGGTCAGGGCCTTCTCGACGGATTCGGCCAGGAAGCGGTCTTCTCCGCTGTGGAGGCGGAACATCGCCACCGCCAGTAAGAACAACGGTGTCGTATCGCTGGCGCCGCGGTCCTCGGGATCGTGGATCAGCGAAGGGATATGCCCCAGCGGACTCTGGGTTTCGGCTAGCATCTCGAGCGAGCGCCGCCATCCCTTGAGCAGCTTGTCGTTGCCGCTGACCAAAACACCCAGCAAGGCGATCATCAGGTCGCGCGTGTAGGGCTCGGGATATCCCCACCCGGCGGTACGGGGCAAACCGCGATAGGGACCGTGCAGGTTGTGCAACAGGACCTCGATGGCGGCTGCTTTGGCACGTTCCACGGGCGTCCAGTCAGGCTTTGCCATGTCAGTTGATCCCGAGCCGACTCTGGATGATCTCTACGAACTTCCTGGCAACCACGCGATAGTCGAAATGCTCCACCACGCGCTGGCGTCCGGCCTGGCCCATCTTCGCTCTGCGTGCGGGGTCCTGCATCAGCTCCAGCAGGTAGCCTGCGATATCGTGAACGCTGGCACGATAATCAACCGTACGCGGACTCTTGAACACTACGCGGTGTCCCGATTCGTACCCCGACTCGTCGCCCACGATGGTCTCGCGCAGGCGGACTTCCTGGGCGATGCCCGCCAGATAGGAGGTTTCTCCATGGATCATGGTGTCGAGCAGGCCCATGGCCTTGATGCCGATGACGGGCTTGCCACAGGCGTTAGCCTCGACTTGGATCATGCCGAAGCCCTCCAGCCGCGACGGGGCCGCGTAGATATCACAGGCCGCAATCAGATACGGCATGAAGTCTCGCGAGATCACGTTCGTCGTGTAGACCACGTTCTTCTCGATGCCCAACTGCGTGGCAAGCTGGAGATCGATGCAATTCTGCTGCGCCGTTCGAGGCTGAGGCCAGACCTTGCAGACATACTTCCAATCGGGCGCCTTCGTGTCGATGCTCGCCAGCGCCTGCATCACCTCCTGGGCCCCCTTGCTGGTGGCGTCGCCTCCGATGGTCAGGATCATGATCTGATCGGGCGCGACCCCGAGGGCCTCGCGAACCGTGGAAACCTTGGGGTCTTTCGGGTCGCGGGGGACGAACGCTTCGGTATCGCAGCCGACCGGGAGGATCTCGATGTTCTTGCCGTTGAGGCCGTCCCGCATATAGATCTGCTTGACCCATTTGCTGGTCACCAGGATCAGCGGCAGGGAATTGAGCACCTCGTGATAGTTGGCCATGTAGCCGTCGGCAACGAGCCAGGGCACGGGTTGGACGCCGTAGCGTTGCGGATGGAGCACCAGGTACGGCGTGTGTCCCCAGTAGCCGACCCCAAGCACCACGTCGGGCTCGAACCAGCGATAGTACCACTCCTTCTCCTGGGCGGATTCGAAATGGACCGAATGGACGTCGACCCCCAGTTCCGCCAGACCCCGGTGCAGCAGTTGCCCCTGGGTGGCCAGCCCGGCCGGCGATGGCGGATAGTCATACAACGCCAGAACCTTCATATGCCCTCCCGTGAGCGGTGCATGCGGGCACCTCTCACCTATTGGCCCTTGCCGAGCACCCAGAACGCCTCTTCCTTCGGCGTCGTCCGGGCCTCGAAGCTGTCCTCCGCGAAACCGTACAGGTCGCGGATGATCTCGTATTTGCGCTCCCAGATCCCCTGCGGCAGGCGCAGAGAGACGTCGGCGTCCGCGATCGGTCGGGGCAGGTACTTCTTGCCCCCGTCTTCGTAGGCGAACATCCACACTTCCTTCGCCATCAGCCGGCCGCCCTCGCGCAGCGCCATGACCGCCTTGGCTACCTCCTCGTGGCGCCGGTGAGAGGTGTACTCGCCCCACAGACCATGCGTGACCACCAGGTCGTAGCGGTCCGAGGGCAGCAGCTCGATGATCGCGTCCTCCACGTCGATGGTGCGCAGCGGGGTCTGTTCGGGTCCGTCGTTGAGGTCGCCCATGACTCCCTTGGCGCCGTAGGCCTCCATCACCTTCTCGAATCTGGGAGCCCGATCCGCATCGCTCCCGCGGCAGAGCGTCGCGACCGTCCAATGGCTGTCCGGGTGCAGGAGCATCGTGCCGCCCGCCCAGAGGGTTTCGTCGTCCGGATGCGCCACGATCACGGCACAATTGACGTACTCGTAACGAAGACGGCCCACGCGATCCTGCGCCATCGTCTCTTCCTCCCTCAAATCTCAAACGGAACTGAAGACATTGGCGATGGTGCCGGCGCTCGGCCGCGAGGCATTGACGCCGGCCATCACAGACCCAAGAGTAATAGTATGACGTCGAGAATGAAAAGCAAGACGATTGTCGCCTCGAGGACCACCATCGACGAATTGAGCCAGTCCTGGTGCAGCAACTGGTAGAGGTCGGCCAGCGTGCGCAGCTTGACGTTGATGATCCCGTGCCAGTCACTGAGGTGAAACCGCTCGGAGAGATGCTGATAGATCTTCGCCAGATGCCAGTCGCCGAAGAACTTCGTGATGTTCGAAAGTTCGTCGTTCAGACGGGCCATGTCGACACGGATCTCCCGCAGATTCCGTCGGACGTCGCGTCGGACCCGCCGGTTTCGGGACAGATCGCGATACGCCAGTTCCAGGGCCCCGTCCAGCACGCGGTCGTAGGCCGCCAGCTCGGCCAGTTGGACGTTGGCCAGTTCCATGATATGGATGATCTCTTCGAGGCTGTCCTGCTCTCCGACCACCAGCGCCGCGTCCCAGTCGACTACGACCAGGTCGGTCTCGTAGTACGTCAGATACCGCTCGGTCGATTCGGCCGCCTCCTGTTCGGAGAGACGCTGCGCCTGGGATTCCTGGGTCAACAGGCCGGCGACGGCGCGCCGGTTCCGCAGCAGCCAGTCTTCCGAGCGTACCGGGGGCGAGCCCGGGTGGGTCGGCACCTGATGGATGCAGAAGACGGTATAATCCTCCGGCGGGCCCAGATCGGCGGCGGGACGAATCAGATAGGGCTCGATCTCCTTGCGTACACGCTCGACCACCGCCAGCACTTCGGCGTCGATGCTGCGGTCGTTGAGCTTCAGATCGTAATAGGCGACCAGGTCGTTGATGCTGTCGACGGCGAAGGGCACGCGAATCTGGACGCTGATGGCGCCGACGTTGAACAGCTTGATCGCTTCGGCCAGTTCCACCGTCCCCTGCGAACTCTGGCGCTGGCTCGGGGCCAGCGTGACCATCTGGGGCTTGTAGAAGAACGCCCGCTTCGGGCCGGGCTTGCTGGGCCCCACCAGGTATTCCTGCACCGGGCGGTCCAGGATCGTCGAGATCGGCTGGCGGTTCATATCATAGGCGAGATCGAACGCGTAGACGTACACCACCTCCCCCCTGATCTGCTGCCTCCCCTCGTCCGCTGCCGCTGAGTTCTGGGCCGACTCCACTGCCGTTCCTTCTTTCTCTGACGTCGTGCTGAACCCTTGGTCGCCAGAGTCTACTGGTCGCAGGCTCGTCCGGTTCTGTTGCCCAACCGACAAAATGGAGTCCGTCCCGCAGTATCGCCGTGCGGCCGGGCGCCAGGTCGGCCTTAGAAGTCGCGATAGTACGATTCGTATTCCGATCGGCGCACAGAGCGGCGAGGTCGCGTTTCGGACCCCTCTTCGAGCTCCTCCTCTTTCGAATCCACATTCGGTTCCGCATTGGACGGGTCGGTCCTGATCTTTTTGCTCGGCCCTTCGGGCTTACCCGCTTGGGCCCGGTTGCCTGAGCGATCGGCAGCCATCGTATGTCTCCTCAAAATCAAGCTTGATGTTCCTGCATCGCATCCGCCAGGGTCCTCCGTCGTATCTACAACGAGTGTGCCACGTTGCATTTCCCAGACGGAGACCCTGTACGCTATGGAATGTACGTGTTCTCAAAGAGACTGGATCGATCCGGCTCCGGTGATATGCCATAGAACCGACATGGATCGGAAGACCCCAAGGCGCAATTCCGGAACATCGGCTTGCGAACGCGCGCTCCGGCGGATCGACTCAGGTCTTGACCAGGCGAGCGTTGGCGGCGGCCTCGGCGCCGATCGCCTTGAGAAACTTCTCCTCGATATGCCGTTCCACTTCCTGCCGCTGAGCCTTGGTGTGGTTCGTCAGCGGAATCTGCCCCCCGGCATAGGTCAGATGGCCTCCTCCGGTGCCCTTGCGGAAGACCATACGCTTCATCACCCGCTCGGCTACGTTGCTCTCTTCCGAGGTGCGGATCGAGATCAGCAGCTTCTCGTTCCAGAGCCCGGTGCACATGGTCCAACTCGTCTCGTCCTCGCGCAACAGCAGGTCCGCCACCTCGGCGATCATATCGGGATTGTCGATCTCCCCCAGTTCGGTGATGATCGCCGGTCCTTGCACCCGCGCGTTTCGCAGGGCATCCGCCAGCATCTGGTAGTAGATCCTGGGCACCTTGCCCCGCTGAATCACGCTGAGCATCCGCTTGTTGGCAAACGGATAGAGAAACTCGATGGCCTCGATATCGGCCCGGGCGGCCTCGCGCCCCAGGTCCTGCGTGTCGGAGCGAATCCCGTACAACAGCGCCGTCGCCAGGGGCGTCTCGGGGGTAATGCCGGCTTCGATGAGATATTCGACGAAGATCGTCGAGGTCGACCCGTATCCGCTGCGGATATCGGTCAGGGGCACCGTTCGCGTCAACCGACGGATCGGATGATGATCGATGACGATATTGGGCAGCAGCGCTTGCGGCAAGGAGTTGTTGCCCGTTCCCGGCTGGGTGTCGACCGTCGCCACCAGGTCGAACTTGCCGAAATCGAGCTCGCAGCAGTTGCGGAGGTTCAGGCCCAGGTACTTCACCAGGGCGCGATTCTCGCCCCGACCCACGGTCCCGCCGCAACAGATCGAGCACTGGAGATTCGCCAAGTTGTTTGCCAGTTTCCGCAAGGCGACCGCCGAGGCGATCGAGTCCGGATCGGGGTTGTCCTGGATGACGATGAGCAGATATGCCTTGCCCGCGAACAATTCGGTCAACTTCTGAAGCTTCGGACGCGTCTTTTCGGTCGCTCTCATCCAGAAAACCTTCTCTCTGCCCTTCCCGGTGCTACGCCATGCCGTCCGAGCCCGCCGTCGGCGGGCCGGTCACAAAGCACGTTATTGTACACGTCGGAAACGATCGTGAACAGCCTCGCCTTGGCTTATTTGCCCTTGCGAAAAGGCCTCAGGAACCGCTCGAATCCGACGAACCGGGACCCCTTCCGGAGCGGAAAGACGCCTCGCTCTGCAAATCCTACCTCCTCGATAGAGTAGAACGCCTGTGGATTGAACGCCTTGACCAGACGTACGACGGTACTGACCTCCCGACGGGGCACGATGGTGAAGAGCACCTGTACCGGCCCCTCGGCCCCCTGCCCGTCGACGTAGGTAACCCCGTAGTCCCCCTCGCGCAGATGGTCGAGCAGGCGATGGGCGTCCTTCTGTGTAATCACGCGAATCAGCACGATGCCCAGCGAGAGCTTCTCCGCCACGCGCATGCCAACGTAGTTGCCGGTGGCGAATCCGCCGGCGTAGGCCAGATAGCAGACCCAGTTCGAGAGGTTCTGCATGATCTGGCCGATCGCCAGGATCCAGATCAGCACCTCGAAGAACCCGCAGATGGGCGCCAGATACTTGAACCCCCGCGAGACGAAGATCAGGCGCACCGTTCCCAGGGTCACGTCGCAGATCCTCGCCAGGAAGATCAGGACAGGCAGTACCAGCCAGGCGAATACAGGCGATTCCGTGAACGAGGCGATCGCGGGCATCATCGTCACAGCCATTTCTTTCGACGGAAGTACACCAGCATGATCGCGGCAACGACGATCATCACGCCCCAGACGGCGGCGTATCCATAGCGCCACTGCAATTCCGGCATGTTCTTGAAGTTCATCCCGTAGATGCCCGCGATGAAGGTCAGCGGGATGAACAGCGTCGCGATGATCGTCAGCACCTTCATCACCGCGTTCATGCGGTTGCTGAGGCTCGACAGGTAGATGTCCAGCATACCCGTGACCATGTCGCGAAAGCTCTCGATCGTGTCGATAATCTGGATGGTATGGTCGTAGACGTCGCGCAGATAGACGCTCGTCGATTTGGCGATCAGCGGCGATTCGCTCCGCTGGAGCCCGCTGATCAGCTCCCGCAAAGGCCAGATCGACCGACGCAGCGTGATCATCTCGTGCTTGAGGGCGTGGATCTGCCGCAGGGTCCGCTCCCGGGGGTTCGTCACCACCTCCTCCTCCAGCGTTTCGATCTTCTCGCCCAGCTTCTCCAGCACGACGAAGTAGCTGTCGACGATCGCATCCAGCAGGCTGTACGCCAGATAATCCGAGCCCAGCTTCCGGATGCGTCCCTTGCCGTTGCGGATGCGATCGCGGACAAAATCGAAGACGTCGCCGATCCGTTCCTGGAACGAGAGCACGAAATTGGGACCCACGATCAGGCTGACCTGCTCGCTCTCCACGTTCTGGTGGTCGTCGCTGAAGCTGAGCATCCGCAGCACGACGAAGAGCCCCCTATCGAAATCCTCGAGTTTGGGTCGCTGACCGGTGCTGAGAATGTCTTCGAGAATCAGCGGGTGAATGTCGAACGTCTGCCCGAGTTTCTCGATTACGTGGACCTCGTGGAGACCGTCGACGTTGATCCACGTCACGGTAGGCGTGGCGCTGAACGGAACGCACTGCTCGAGGGAAGTGACCTGCTTCTCGTCGAAGTGCTGCTCGTCGTAATCGAGGACGGTGATCCGCACCGACTCGACCAGCTGCTCGCCGGTATAGACGAGGGTTCCCGGCGGCAAGCCGGCCTTCTTCGAGCGTTTCTCCATGGGTTTGCTTTTCTGCTTGCCTTTGGCCGCCATGCCGCCGACTCCTCAATCCGTACCCTGCCCGGTCGAGAACACACCTTCGAAGAATCCGGCCTATTCCTTCTGCATCGCCACTTGCATCGGCGCCGCCTGACCCGATTTGTCCTGGCCCATGTACAGCGTCACGTGCGGGAAGGGGATCTCGATGTCCTTCTCGTCGAAGCGTTTCTTGAGCCGACGGTTGAATTCGCGTCCGACCGACCACTGCTTGATCGGCTTGGTCTTCGTCCGCGCCTTGAGGATGATCGCCGAGTCGCCGAACTGGTCCAGACCCAGGATCTCGATCGGTTCGAGGATGTCGCTGCCGAAGGCGGGATCGGCCCGCAGCTCTTCGTCGACCTGCTTGACCACCTCGATCACTTCGTCGACGTCCTCGCGATAGGCCACCCCGATGTCGAAGACGTACCGTGAGTACTCCTTCGTCATGTTGGTCACGACGCTGATCTCCCCGTTGCGGACGTAATGCACGTTGCCCGCCAGGTCGCGCAGGATCGTCATCCGCAGGGTGATCTTCTCGACCAGCCCGCCCTTGTCGACGATCTGGACCACGTCGCCGACGCGGATCTGGTCGTCCAGGAGGATGAAGAACCCGGTGATCACGTCGCGTACCAGGTGCTGGGCGCCGAAGCCGACGGCGACGCCGACGATGCCGGCGGCCGCCAGAATCGGCCCGACCTCGACGTTGAACTCCCCCAGGACCATGATCGCGCCGATGATGACCACGGTAATCGTCAGCAGATACGCAATGACCGCCGCCAGCGTGTCGGCTCGCTTCATGTACTCCGGATCGCTTTCGCGCTTGCGCTTGGAGAACATCCGGTTGGCGACCACGGAAGAGACCTTGATCCCGATGAACACCAACACCAGGATCAGGAGAATTCTCGGACCGCTCTTCACCAGCCAGTCGACGAACTGCTCCACGTACTTTCCAAAATCGATATCCATGGCCTGTCTCCTTACTCCAACGCGATTATCTCAAACCGAAGACGGGTCGCCGATCGATCCCGCCAGCCGATTCAGAACTACACCTTCTTCTTGCGGAGGAAGTGTCCAGCGGCCAGGATGCCGGCCAGAAACCCCAAAGCGAAGGTCACAATCAGCAACAAGGCCCGCGACATCTGGAACCTTGCGAAGAGGATGTGGGTCTCCACGATTTCCCGATTCTGCAGGAAGAGGATCACCGCCAGGATCACCACGACGACGAGCATCACCAGTTTGAACTTGCTCTTCTTGTCGATCTTCATTGCGATCTCCCGTTGAACTCGTTAGGGCCGGACCGCGTGGCGCCGCTGGTCTTGCGCCCCAGCGCCTTCACGATGCCGCCTTGGAGGACTGAACCTCGCCCAAGGGGTCCAGTTCGGCGCGGAACCGAGGCAGCGCCTGCGGATAGTTCTTTCCGACGAAATTCACCAGCTTCTCACGCACCTCGCAGCGGAGGCTCCACGCCAGGGAGGCATCGGAGGCGCTCATCAGCGCCCGCAGCTCGACGGTACGTTCGGAGGTGTTGGTCACCTGGAGGACGGCCACCTTGCGATCCCACAGTTCGGACGCTTCAAGGATTTTCTGAAGCTCGGCGCGGATCGCGTCGCTGGGAACCGTGTAATCGACGTAGAGGAAGACCGTACCGAGAATATCGGCCGAGCTTCGCGTCCAGTTCTGGAACGGCTTCTCGATAAAATAGGTGATCGGCACGATCAGCCGGCGGAGGTCCCAGATGCGGACGACGACGTACGTCAGCGTGATCTCTTCGATCCGGCCCCATTCGCCCTCCACGATCACCACGTCGTCCAAGCGGATCGGCTGGGTGAACGCGATCTGCAGGCCCGCGATGAAGTTGCCGAGCGTCTTCTGCGCCGCCAGGCCGACCACGATGCCGATGACACCTGCGGAGGCGAAGATGGCGGTGCCGAGCTGACGAACCTTCGGAAACACCATCAGCATGGACGCCAGGGCGATCACCACGATGACGATAATGATCATGCGACGCAGGACCTTCAGTTGCGTAAGGATCTTGCGGGCCCGCAGGTTGTCCTTGACCTGGACGTCGAAATGATGGGCCACCACATCGTTGAGAATATAGGTGGCGCGGATCAGCAGCCAGGTGATCAGCGCGGTAATCACCAGGCTGAACACGGTCCGGGCGAAACTCTCCACGCCGGCGGGCAGCTCCAGCGGATCGATCGTCAGGCGCACCGCCACGACCGCCACGATCCACCGCGTCGGACGACGCAGATGCCGGAGAAACATCTCGTCCAGCGGAGAGCGGCTCCGCCGGGCGAAATGGGCCAGGACGCGGACCACGATGGAATGACACAGCAGGGCCACCGCCGCCGCCAGAAACATGACGACGAGGGGCCAGAGCCACCCCCTCCAACTCAACAGCATATCCCACATGTCTTCGCCCTCCGTGGCAAAAACCGAACCCGAACGCGACGTAGCTACTACGGTACGCAGGTTCAGACGATATTGCTCGGTCTTTTTTCATGCTACCGGGACGACGGAAACATGCAAGGGCAAACTCCCCCGCCGACCTCGGCTGTCACCGGGGGTAGCCTCGATCGTGATGATCGGGTCTCGACTCGGCGGGGGAAGATGGGGCAGAAAGGGAAAAAGGACAACCCCCCATGCGTTCGAAATGGCTTCTGATGATGGTGAGCGCGGTCGCGGCGGCAACGGCAGGGGAGACCAACGAGCCCGCTGCTGCGCCGGCACCGACTCTTCTGGGCCAGGAGCAGGCCCAGGCGGTCCAGGACGCGCTGGTCGGAGACTGGGCCAGTCCGGCGGGCACGCTGCACCTTCGCTCCAACGGGCGGTTCGAGATCGGCCAGAGACAGGGCGTCTATCGAATCGAGAATGAAAGGCTCCTGCTCCAGACGGACCGCAGCGAAGTCGCCTACCGTTTCGAGCTGAGCGGCAAGGAGCTGACGCTCTCGGAGGGTGACCTGGCGAGCCCGATGAAGCTGACCCGGCTGCCGCGATTTGGCGGCGCGGGACACTGGCGGTCCGCCTGGTCGGCGGCATCGCTGCGAGCCCGAGGGCGGCGCATCCTGATCATCGTGGCGGTCGTCGTCGTCTGCCAACTCGCCATCTACGCGCTCCGTCGCCTGCTGCACTTCGTCGTCTACAGCGATCGCGGACCGCTGCGGTTCATCTATCGGCGACACAAGAACCGCACCATGACGCTGTACTCGGTGGCGCTGAACCTCAGTCGGTATGTGATCTACCTGCTGGCTATCGGATTCGTCCTGACCGAACTCGGCGTCGACTACACCGTCTATTTCGCCTCGCTGTCGGTGATCGGTCTGGCCATCGGCTTCGGATCGCAGGGCCTCGTCCAGGACATGGTCACCGGGTTCTTCATCATCTTCGAGGAGCAGTTCAACGTCGGGGACATGGTGGAGATCCCCCCGCACACGGGCATCGTCGAGGAACTGGGTCTGCGCATGACCCGCCTGCGGAACTACCTGGGTCAGCGCGTGGTGATCCCCAACCGTAACATCGCAGTGGTGGGCAATTACCTCCGCGGCGCCCAGCAGGTCTACCTTGATGTCGCGGTCGCTCCCGGCGCCGACACCGAGAAGGCGATGGAGGCGCTCAAGCGGATCACGCAGGACACCGCGGACCAGTTTCAGGACATCATCCTCTCGGCACCGGTCGGTCGAGGGGACATCGCGCTCTCGGCGGGGCAGCGCTTCCTGCGCCTGCATCTGACGATCTGGCCGCAGCAGCAGTGGGTGATCGATCAGGAACTGGTGCCGCGGATCAGGGCGGGAATGAAATCCGACGGTTTTGAGATTCCGGGCGAGAAGGTCGTAGTCTTCTACCATCCGCGCGAAACCGCCTCGCTGCACCGCCAAGCCCGGCGGAAGGCGCACGGCTCCGTCTGAACTCTGTTGTGGTCAACCCGGTAATTTACGCGTGGTTCGCAAACGCACCTTACAGGTCGGGGCCGCCCTCGGGGGCGTTGGGGTCGACGTCCTCCAGGTCCGCCGGCTCGATTGCCCCGCCCTTTTGGAGTTCTTCGATGAGGGCCTGCTGATCGGCGACCACCGCCTTGAGATCCTCGATCTGCCTGCGCATTGCCTCCGTCGCGCTGGTCTGGCCTTCGGCACGCGTGCTCAGATGCGTAATGACCTGCTCGGCCTGCTGCGCCAGCACCGAGGCCTGGTCCCGTTCCTGAACGAGCTGATCGGCCTGCCTCTGGAGTTCGTCGCGGGTCTCCCGCACGACGCTCAGCTCGTTCTTGAGATCCGCGATCTCCCGCATGGCCCGATCGAGACTCAGTTCGAGCTTCTTGACGGTGGCTTTGGCTTCCCTGGCGTCCTGTCGGGCCTCTTCCAGATCGCTGTCACCGCATCCGCCTGCCACCAACAGGATCGCCGCCAGGAGGAACGCCACACCCGTGGGGCCCCCCTTCTTCCACCTTTCGGTCATTTCTGCTCTCCCGTGGGAACCGGCTCGAAGATCCGCGCGCATCGCCGACGGGACCGCTGCTGCCAGGCGCTCTGGTGGTAGGCGTAGCTGGCGATCAGCGGCAGCACGCTCGTCGCCTCGGCGTAGACCATCTGTTCGCTGTCGGTCTCGACCTTGCCCCACGAAGACGCCTCTTTCAGCGTCGAGCTGGAGCAGGCGCCGTCGCGCACGTCGGCGACGGTGATCTGGACCGCGTACTTGTGCATGTCCACCTGATGGCCCAGCACCTCAGCACAGACAACGGTGTCCTGAGCGAAGTTCTTCGGCACGCCGCCGCCGACCATGAACAGGCCGGAGATGTTGGCGCGCATCTTGATTTCTGTCAGCTCCCGGAAGTCTTTCACCGAATCGATCGAGACGTGTCCATCGGGGTTCTCGACCTGGTGCTTGACCAGGCCGAAACCGGCGCTGGAGTCGGAGAAAGCCGGGCAGAAGATCGGCACGTCGCACTCGTAGGCGGTCTGGACCAGCGAGTTCTTCTTCTTGGCGTGCTCGGTCAGGTACTTGCCCATCTGCCAGATGAACTCCCGTGACGAATAGGGGCGCCTCTCCAGGCGGTCGGCGATCTTCTTGATCGTCTCGTCGCAGACCTGAAGCTGCTCCTCGTCGATGTACGTATCGTAGATCCGGTCGATATAAAGCTCTCTGAGCTTGTTATCGTCCACCGACGGGCTTCCTTTATAGTGCCGAAAGCCGATCGCCTCAAAAAAGTCCATATCGACGATGGTGGCGCCGGTGGCGACGATGGCGTCCACCATGTTGTGGCGGACCATGTCGACGTAGATCTGCATGCAGCCGCCGGCACTGGTGCTGCCGGCAATGCACAGCATGATCGTGCAGTCGGGGTCTTCGATCATCGTGTTGAGGATGTCGGCGGCGCGAGCGGTGTCCCGGGCGGTGAACGACATGTCGCGCATCGCCTCGACGATGGGCGTCGCATCGAACGCCTTGATGTCGACGTGTTCGACGAATTCCTTGAGCAGATCCTTCTTATCCATCTCTAGCACTCCGCGTCATTGGGTTGACGGACACTATTCGTCGAAGAGGAACATGGCGATCGCCACCACGGTCGTCCACAGATCTCTCTTACCCCGCGCGGTCTGGGTGATGTTCGACGTGCGAATGATCATTCCGCTGGATTTATAGACCTGTTCCTTCTCCGACCACGCCTTGTTGGGATCGACCTCCAGGCCGAGCGTGGTGCCGAGCATGCCGGCGGCAAGGTCTTCGGACATATCCGCGGCTTCGCGCTGGTCCATGCCATGGCCATGCACCTCGCTGAGATAGCCCCACTTGCGACCGTCCTTCGGGACCGCGATGCCCACCGAGGAGGCGACCAGACGCCCATGCTCGTCCGTATCGGCGCGGGCCATCACGCAGAAACACACCTGCCCCGGCGTCAATTCGGCAAGGCCTTTATCCCGACTGATGATCTTGCACTTGGGAGGCAGAATCGACGAGACCTGAACCAGGTTCTGCTGGGCCACTCCGGCCTTCCGCAGTGCCTCTTCGAACGACTTGAGCTGATACTTGTGCCGCCCGACGCCTTTGGTCAAAAAGACCCGTGAGGGAACCATGTTCTGCATTTTCACCTCCTTTTCATCTGCATGAAGCCCCCGCTTACCCGCAGGGTGGACTCTGTCTAACACTTGGACAGGCAGCGAATTATAAAGAGCCGCCACCCGTTGGCAACGAAAATCTTCAGAAGACCAGATACGGCCGAGCTTTGCCCAGGCGGACCCCGACGCGACCGACCTCCTCCAGTCTTTCTATCCGTCCCTGAGTCCGCTGTTTGACGATCCGATCGACCGTCAGCGGGCCCAATCCAGGTACGCGGAGCAGGTCCAACCGGCTCGCACGGTTGATGTCCAGCGGAAAGAACTCGGGGTGGGTCCGGGCCCAGAGTTCCTTCGGGTCCACGTCGAGCGACAGGCGTCCTCGCGGGTCGAAGACGATGTCGGCGTCCTTGAAACCATACTTGCGCATCAGGAAATCCACCTGGTAGAGGCGGTGTTCCCGGACGAAGGGCTGGGTCGGGTCGGCGGATTCGCTCGGGTCGGCGTCGAGCGCGGGGTCCCCGGCGCCACGTTGATAGGCGCTGAAATAGATGCGCTGCATCCGCAGCCGATCGTAGAGGCCTCCCATGTACTTGACGATCTCGGAGTCCGACTCGCCCGCGGCGCCGACGATGAACTGCGTGGTCTGCTTGACCCGGGCGAAACGCGTGCCTCGCGCCGTCAATCGGCTGATCAGCTTGATCGGCTCGATGATATCGCGGATGTAGTCCTTACGGCTCGACAGCTTCGCCAGGTTCTTCTGTCCCGGCGTCTCGATGTTCAGCGACACCGCGCTGGCCAGCGAGACCGCCTCTTCGATGGCCGCGTTGCTGGCGCCGGGGATGACCTTCAGATGGATGTAGCCCTTGAATCCGTGCTTGCGGCGGAGCAGGCGGGCGGTCGTGGTCAACCGGTCCATGGTGGCGTCGGGCGAGCCAATAACGCCGGAACTGAGGAACAGCCCGAACACCTTCTTCTGCCCCAGATAGTCGAGGAACACCCGGGCCGTCTCTTCCGGGCTGAGGCTGCACCGCCTCACGTCCTGCTGCTCGCGAAGCGGGCAATACTTGCAGTCGTTGGTGCAGACGTTCGAGATCAGGCTCTTGAACAGGACGCTGCGCCCGCCGCTCGGGAGCGTCACCGGGTAGATCCAGCGGCCGTCCTGGCCCCGCACGCGTCCTTCGTCGCGGTTCGTGCCACACGCGCACGCCAGATCGTACTGCGCATCGGTGCTGAGAATCTCGAGTTTCTGCTGCGTATCCGGCCTGGAAACGATACCCACCATACCTGCCCCAATCCCATCCCTGCTCCGAGGGCGATCCATCCGCGGGGGCGAATGGTCGAATGGTCATTCGCCCTTATGCGGCGTATTCTACCGCAGGCCGGGACGCCCGGAAAGGGGCAAAAGAGGAGATTCGTCCGCCACCGGCGTCTCTTCCGTCAGATCAGGGACCGGATGCGATCGTCCAGTGCCTTCTGGTCGGTTGCGAAGGCCTCGAAGGCACTGAGATTCATCAGCGCATCCAACCCGATATCGCCCTGCGCGAGGCGCTTCTGCCATTTCTTGAACACCGGGATTTTGCCGTCTTGCGACGCGGTGCCCACGTCCTCGTCCGACCATTCGGGCAGAAAATCCTCGAAACCGCGCCGGGCGAAATAGGACTGAACGTCCTGGGCGGTCATCTCGTCGAGATCCTCTTCGAGCAGCCCCTCGACGCAGTCGCGAAACGCATCGGGTACATCCCACAAGGTCGTCGCGTTGACATTGCCGGGATCCACGCCGTCCGCCAGCACAACCGCCGGATCGGTCTCCACCTGCGACGACGGTTCGCTCACCGGATCGGTCTCGTACTGCCCCGCCGCCTTGGTGGGCATCGTCAGAACGTCCAGGCCCGCCAGCGCCGCCACCTGCGTCCCCTCGCGCACGCTGGCGCCAATGAGCAACGAGCGGGTCCGACCCTCGTCCCGCAGCCGGCGCAGCGTTCTCTGCGTCGCCAGCGTCGCCTTTTCTCCGACATTCTGCCCGTCGCCCAGGTCGTTGTCGGCGACGAACGAATTGAGCCGGCCCAGAAAGACGTTGACGAATCGAGGCTGGGCCAGCAGCGCCATCGTGTAGTTCTGCCGGGCAGAGAACGCCAGCGTGAAATTCACCGGCACCCCCTCCTGCCCGAGCCTTCGCGCCGCCAGCAATCCCGCCGGCGTCAGCGGGACTTTCACGTAGAACCGCTCGGGACAGGTATTGAAATACCTCCGACCGTACGCAACCGAACGCTCCACATCGTGGCCCAGATCGGTGTGCAGTTCCACGCTGACGTGCGCATCGAACAGTTCCACCAGCCGCAGTGCGTGGTGCGCGTTGAGGATGAACACGATCTCCAGAATCAGGTCTCGCTCCTCGATCTCGGGCGACGCTCCACGGACCGCCTCGGCCGCCTCGCGAACGAAATCGTCGTAGATCCCCTTCTGGATCTCCTTGTTCAGCAGGCTGTTGTTCGTCGTCAGCGCCTCGAACTCGGAGCACCACAGCACCCGGATTTCGTCGATATCTCCGCTGTCGAGCCACAGGCGAGTGCCCAGCGAACGAATCCGTTGCCAGACGGGCTTCTCTCGAAATCCCGTCTCCGGACCGGCAAACCGATAGGAAAAATCCCGGCGCGCCAAATCGTACGCCACTTCCGTGATCGCTTCCGTGTCTATCATTTCCGTTCTCCTTCCCTGATAGGCTCTCCCGCCCTCCGTACTTACGGGATGGGACAGAGGAAAAACAGATCCTGATAGATCTGCGTCCGGCCATCCACCAAAGTCTCTACGCTCCGATGCGCGCAGAGTTTGAGCGATCGCCTGAATCGGCGGAGTTTGTAGCCTGAGCCGAACGAGTGCCGGCTCCGGTATCAGAGCTTGCTCGGATGGATCACGACGTGCTTGATGCTCTTTCGCTGATAGGTATAGGTGGTATGAACGAGGCCGTCAGCGGTTTGAATGACCGCCGGATAGGAATACTCCCCCGGCTGGTCTTCCAGCGTCAACACCATGTTCCACTTCTGCCCGTCGGACGAGACCGCCACGTTCAGCGGGCTGCGGCCTCGTGTGGTATGATTGTAGACGACCAGTTGCCGCCCGTCCTTGAGCGTAACCGCATCGATCCCCGCATTCGGGTTGGGCAGACTGGTGCTCGTCAGCGGCCCCCAGGTCAGACCTCCGTCATCCGACCAGGTCTGGGCGACGAATCCCTTGCCCCGCGTGCGACAGAGCATCTGGAGTCGGCCGTCCCGGTACTTCAGGATCGTCGGCTGAATCACCGGCATCGTCTGCCCATCGTTGAGCGGACCGACCACCTGCCAGTCCCGCAGGTCCTTGGTGATCTCGACGTGAATCTGCCAGCCATCGTGCTCGCTGCTGGAGGGGCACAGGATCCTTCCGTCGTCGAGCTGAATGGGCTTGTTCTTGATCGGTCCCATCACCGCCGGAGGCATCCGCTTCTGCCGCGTCCAGCTTCGCCCGTCGTAGTCCGAGGTGGTCCATTCGCCCCACCACTCGCGCGGGGTCGGCCCAACCTTGAAGAACAGCACCAACGGTCCGGTCTTCGCCTGAAACAGCACGGGATTCCAGCAGGGATACTGCTTCTGCACGGACATGACGCCATCGGCGACCTCGACGGGCTGGGACCACTGCCCATCGACCAGGCGGGAAACCCAGATGCCGACGTCGCTCTCGCCCTCATCGGTTCCGGCGAACCACGCCGCGACGATCTGCCCGGTGCGGGTCTGGGCGATCGTGGACGCATGGCAGCCGGGCGTGGGCCTTCCTTCCAGCGGAAAGATCAGCTTCGCCTCCACCACGGCCTCCTGTAAACCCGGATTCGCCTCTGCCGCCATGGCCGCAAATCCCCCACTGAGAACCACGATCAACGCCAACACCAACCGACTTCCTCTCATCGTATCACCTCATACTGCCCCCGCGACTGCCAAGTTCCGGCCCAATCCACCCCGACCGGGCCTGCCCGCCCCTATCTTCCCCGATCCATCCGCCCCTGTAAACCCCTCGCATCCACGTTCTCGCCAGGAAAAGCCCTGCGGGACCAGGGAAGTCCACAGAATGGCAATCTCGTCCAGAAATCCAAGAACTCCCTTTGCCACCACGATAAGCGAATTCACCTTCCCGCTTGACTTCATGTCAGATATGACATATACTCTGTAGACATGAGCCCGAATGACAAGCCATTGGTGTGGCTGCATGGCACGGTACAAACGCCGCCCTTCTCGAAGCGGGCGAGGCTCGAAGCGGGATTTCTGCTACGCCTACTTCAGAAGGGCGAGGTGTTGTCGATGCCTCATTCGCGACCTATGCCGATGGTGGGGAAACAATGCCACGAACTGCGGGTAAACGATGCCGGGCAAATCTGGCGCATCGTGTACAGAACGGACCCGGATGCGGTCATAATCCTGGACGTTTTCACGAAGAAGACACGGAAGACACCCGCTCGCGTGCTGGAAGCGTGTCGCCGAAGACTTCGGGAATACGACGAACTATGAAGGATCAAGCTCAATGGTGAATGAGTCGAAACGGATGCGCCTGAAGAAAGCTGGCTGGAAAGTGGGCACAACGGCCGAGTTCCTTGATTTGTCGCCCCAGGAGCAGCGGTATGTCGAGTTGAAGGTTCTGTTAAGCCAGCGCCTGAAGCGGGAACGTCAGAAGAGCCGCCTGACACAAGAGCAGCTTGCTCGTCTGGTTCAATCCAGCCAGTCGCGTATCGCCAAGATGGAGAATGGCGATCCCAGCGTTTCGATCGACCTGCTGGTCAAATCGCTGCTCGCGCTGGGCGCAACGCGTCGCGAAATCGCCAAAGCCATCGCGTAACCGAGCTGAATCGGGGCAGATTGGCGCGTACCATCCTCGACTGCAAGCGTCAACGCCGCCGTCGGCCTCCGACCCTCAGCGACGGCGCAGGACCTTGCAGTCGGGCAGGGCCTGCTGGAGCCCGTAGACCGTTCCGCTGGAGGCTCGGACGTTGCGGCCTCCCAGATCGACGAATTCGAGGGTCTCGATCGTGGCCAGGTCTCTTACCGCCGCGTCGGTCAGGTTCGTATTGTAGAGGCTTACCGCCCGCAGGTCCTCCAGTTCGGTCAACTGCTGGACGCCCTCGTCGGTGATCCGCCCTTGGTAGAAGTTCAGGGACTGGAGCGTATCGAGCCGGGCCATCTCCGCGATTCCGCTGTCGGTGATCCCGCTCGAATAGAGCTCGAGACCGAAACCGATCTTCGGAACCGGCAGGTCCTCCGTCATGCCGTCCTGCCAGTTGGTGATCTGGAACCCCGGCAGGTATCTCGGCACCTCTCCGAAGGCCTTGAGGTCTGCAAATACAGGATTCGGCGGACGGTCGCGAAAGGTGAACTGCCCGTCGTCGTTGAGAACCATCCAGCCCGCTTCGGCCCCCGTCTGCTCCCAGGCCTCGACGACGCGGTCCGTGAAGTACGTAGAACCCCCGCTTTCAGCCGCCTCCTGCGACGAATTGCTCCGGCCCGTCTCCGAAGCGGATTCCGCCTCTGCCTGCGGCGTCTTCTCGCAACCGCTGAGCACCACCGCCACACACACGGCTACCCCGAGGCTCCACCAGGCTCGATAGCGAAAGACTTGTTCTCGCATAGGTCACCTCCTTTGTCCAATCTTCTGCCGGGCGCCGGGGTTCTGACCGGTGCCGGCAACCTTTCTCCGGGTCTATGCTGCAAACAGCCCTGTACCCACGCCGGCCGCCAGTCGTTCGGCGGATCCTTCAGGGATTCTCCTCGGTAGATTTCCGAATCGACCATTTTGCTCTTGACGGCGGAAGCGAGGCTGTATATGATATATATAAAACAACTTACGCAGTCGTAAAGACAAGATGATAAATAGAACGTGCGACATTCCGGCTGTCACCGCCTCGCGGAGCCCCGCCTTGGGTCCCGCAAGAGTCGGGTGCGAAGCCATGCGACTCAGTCCACGGCAAGAGTGCAAAACGAAGCCAATTTACCGCGTTTTTGCGGTAAAAACGAGGGCACGCCCGCGACACGAACCCAATCCTTCGAACGGAAACACCCCGAATAATCGCCGAAATGCGTCGCAGGCGTGGCATCTTGCTCTTCAGGGGCCGATAAGCTATCCTGGAGGATTGCTTTCATCGGCAATCTCACGAGGATGGGTAACACCGTGACGATCGATCGCGACGGACAATCTGCTCACCGCCATCTGCGGACCACAGCACCCGCCGTAAGGGCGATGCATGGTTCGCCCGTCGCAGGCTACGTGTTCGACATCAAGAAGTACGCGATCCACGACGGCCCCGGTATCCGCACGACAGTCTTCTTCAAGGGCTGTCCGCTGCGGTGCCGCTGGTGCCATAATCCGGAGAGCTGGAAGGCGACGCCGGAGCCGAGTTTCCGCCAGGGTCGCTGCGTCCGGTGCGGACGCTGCGAAACCGTCTGCCAAGGCCAGGCCATCACGTTCCCGGACGGCTTCCCGGTGACGGACCCCGAGAAATGCGTCCTTTGCGGGGACTGCACCACCTCCTGCCCAGCCGGCGCGCGGGAGATCGTCGGCGAGCCGATGACCGTCGCCGACGTAATGACCGAGATCGTCAAGGACGTGATCTTCTACGACCAGTCCGGGGGCGGGGCGACGTTTTCCGGCGGCGAACCCCTGATGCAGCCCGATTTTCTGCTGGGTTTGCTGAACCGCTGCCGGGCCGAGGGGATACATACCGCCGTCGACACGACCTGTCACGCCAGGGATGACCTGATGCGTCGCGTCGGCGAGGCAGCCGATCTCTTTCTGTGCGACGTCAAGCACATGGATTCACGCAAGCACGAGCAGTACACGGACGTGCCAAACGACCTGATTCTGAACAATCTCCGGATGCTGGCCGGGGCAGGCAAGAAGCTGATCGTGCGGATCCCGATCGTGCCGGGATTCAACAACGACCGGACCAACATCGAGAACACGGCCCGCTTCGTCCAGTCCTTGCCGACCGTCCGCAGGATCGATATCCTGCCCTACAACCGGGGCGGCCTGGAGAAGGCGGTCCGCCTGGCAGCCGGCTTCGACCTGATGGAGAGCCGGAGCCCCAGTGACGAACAGATGGCCGAGATCGCACGGACCCTGCGAGGGTACGGATTCGAGGTCACCATAGGTGGATAAATGATGAACGATCGTGTGAGCAGACTTCGCGAACAGAGCGTCGAAACGCCCCCCTACATCTCCAGCGAGCGGGCGGAACTGATGACCGCCTTCTATCAGAGCGGCGCCGCCGAACGCCATAGCGTCCCCGTCACGCGGGCGCTGGCCTTCCAATACCTGATGGAGCACAAGACCGTCTACATCGGCGAAGGCGAATTGATCGTCGGCGAGAAGGGCCATGCTCCCAAGGCGACCCCCACCTATCCGGAGCTGTGCTGTCACACGCTCAGCGATCTGGACATTCTCAATTCGCGGGAGAAGACGGCGTTCGCGGTCAGTCCTGAGGTGCGGACGGTCTACGCAGAGAAGATCATCCCCTTCTGGCAGGGGCGGACCATGCGCGAGCGGATCTTCCGGGACATGACGGACGAGTGGAAGGCCACCTACGAGGCGGGCCTGTTCACCGAGTTCATGGAGCAGCGTTCGCCCGGGCATACCGTGCTGGACGACAAGATCTATCGCAAGGGCATGTTCGACTTCCAGCAGGACATCCAGCGCAGCCTGAAAAACCTGGATTACCTGAACGACCCGACGGCATATGCGAAGCAGGAAGAGCTCAAAGCGATGTCCATCTGCGCGTCGGCGCTGATCCGCTTTGCCGAGCGGTACGCGGAGAAGGCCCGCGCGAGGGCGAAGGTGGAAGCGGATCCGCAGCGAAAGGCGGAACTGGAACGGATCGCGGAGGTCTGCTCGCACGTCCCGGCGCAGGCCCCTCGCGACTTCTGGGAGGCGCTTCAGTATTACTGGTTCGTTCACCTGGCGGTGACCACCGAGATGAACCCGTGGGACTCGTTCAACCCCGGCCGGCTGGACCAGCACCTCTATCCGTTCTATCGGCGCGGCGTCGACGAAGGGACACTGACGGGCGAACAGGCTCGCGAACTGTTGCAGTGCTTCTGGATCAAGTTCAACAATCAGCCCGCCCCGCCCAAGGTGGGCGTCACAGCCGCCGAAAGCGGCACGTATACCGACTTTGCCCAGATCAACAGCGGCGGGCTCAAGGAGGACGGCTCCGACGGCGTCAACGAAGTGACCTTCCTGGTGCTCGACGTGATCGAAGAGATGCGTCTCGTCCAGCCCAGCAGTTCCATTCAGGTGAGTAAGAAGAACCCCGACCGCTTCATCCGGCGGGCGACGAAGATCATCCGCACCGGATACGGGCAGCCCTCCGTGTTCAACTGCGACCTGATCGTTCAGGAACTGGTCCGCATGGGCAAGTCGGTGGCGGACGCCCGCAACGGAGGCTCCAGCGGGTGCGTCGAGGTCGGTGCGTTCGGCAAAGAGAGCTATATCCTGACCGGTTACTTCAACCTGCCCAAGGTGCTGGAACTGACGCTCAACAACGGCATCGATCCCAGAACGGGACAGCAGCTTGGCCTCGAGACGGGCGACCCCGAGCAGTTCGAGGCCTTCGAGCAGTTGTTCGAGGCGTTCCAACGGCAACTCGACCACATCATGGACATCAAGATGCGGGGCAACAACGTCATCGAACGGCTCTACGCCACGTCCATGCCCGCTCCGTTCCTGTCGATCCTGATCGACGACTGCGTCGCCAAGGGTCAGGACTACCACGACGGCGGCGCCCGCTACAATACGAACTACATCCAGGGCGTCGGGATCGGCACGATCACCGATGCGCTGACCGCGATCAAGTACCACGTGTTCGATCGCCAGAGCGTGCCGATGGCGCAGTTGCTGGCGGCGCTGCGCAGCGATTTCGAAGGCGAAGAGGCGCTCCGCCGGACCCTGCTGGAGCGGACGCCCAAGTATGGCAACGACGACGATTACGCCGACGACGTGATGCGTTCGGTGTTCGAGGTGTACTTCGAAGCGGTGGATGGCCGGCCCAACACCAAGGGCGGGCGCTACGCCATCAACCTGCTGCCGACGACGGTCCATGTCTACTTCGGTTCGGTCATCGGCGCCACGCCGGATGGACGCAAGGCGGGTCTGCCGCTTTCGGAGGGCATCTCACCCGTCCAGGGCGCCGACCGCTCTGGGCCGACCGCGGTGCTGAAGTCGGCGGCCAAGATGGACCATGCCCGCACCGGCGGAACCCTGCTGAACATGAAGTTCAATCCGCAGGTGCTGGCCAGCGACGAAAGCCTCGACAAGCTGACGCAACTGATCCGCTCCTACTTCCGCCTCGACGGCCACCACATCCAGTTCAACGTCGTCGACGCCGAGACGCTCCGCGAGGCCCAGACGCATCCCGAGCAGAACCGCGATCTGATCGTGCGCGTCGCCGGGTACAGCGACTACTTCGTCGACCTCGGGCGCGACCTCCAGAACGAGATCATCGCCCGCACCGAACAGTCCGCCCTCTGAGAATCGGCTGCCATGCGGGGTGGGTCTTTCGAGCAGGTCCAGCGAGTTTCAGGTGGCGGGATTGCGCATGGCCGTTGACAGGACCCGAGGTATCCGTTTAGATGCAGGCTACTATGGTGGCCATCACGGAACAGAACAGACGTGAGCTGACACGGTTGTGCCAACACTATCGGGTCGAGAGGCTTTATGTCTTCGGGTCGGGGGCATCGGACCGCTTTGACGCCGTGCGTAGCGATCTGGACTTTCTGGTTCGTTTCGCCGACCGCGAACCCAGCAGCGAGTATGCGCAGCGCCATCTTGGATTCGCCGAAGACCTTGAGCAGCTCTTTGGTCGCTCTATCGACCTGTTGACAGAGCAGTCCATCCGTAACCCCTATCTGCGGCGGGAAATCGAATCCACTCGCCAACTGATCTATGAAGAACCGCACTCGGAAACTGCTGTTTGACGTCCAGGACTCGGCGCACAGCATTCGCGACTGGTGCTACAATCGCACGTTCGCTGAGTACGAGGCCGATCGCCAGTTTCGTCGCGCGGTCGAGCGGGAATTCGAGATCATCGGCGAGGCACGCAATCAGCTCTCGCATGAAGATGCAGACGCCGCAGAACAGATTCATCAACTGCATCGCATTGTAGGATTCCGCAATCGGATCATCCACGGCTACGACGCCATCGACGATGCGACCGTCTGGGGTGTTATCGAAGGCCACCTGCCTACGTTGTTGACTGAAATCGAAGCACTCCTGAAGGAGCCAGATGCGGACGCATAGGATCGCATGCCCCCTGTGAACCCCACGCTCTCTTTGGAGGTGCATCATAGAAACCACCGGCTGGATCAGCGGATGGATTCTTCGGGCAGCTCGGATTTGACGCCTTCGTCGATCGGCATCTCATCCGGCAGCGCGTCGGTCTGTTTCATCAGGCGTTCGAGTTCCGCCTTGAGTTCCTGCACCTTGCCCTGAAGGTCGGGGCGGTCGATCAGGTTCTGCGTTTCACCCGGGTCGTTCTTCAAGTCGTAGAGTTCCGCCATGTGCCGATCGGGCCCGCCGTCCCCATGCGGATAGTGGACGTATTTCCAACGGTCGGTGCGGACGCCGCGAACGTTGGGCGTGTAGGGGAACTGCTTTTCGTAGTTGTATTCGTAGTACCAGCTCTTTCGCCAGTCACCCGTCCTGCCTGCCAGCAGGGACTTGAACGATCGGCCATGTACCTTGGGGAGGGGCGGGGCCGAGCAGATCTCGAGCAGGCTCGGCGCCAGGTCGATGTTCAGCACCATCGGATCGATCACGGTTCCCGGTTTGACCAAAGCGGGATAGCGCACCAGCAGCGGCACGCGAATGCTGGGGTCGTGCATGGTCCGCTTGTCGGTCATGCCGTGCTCGCCCAGGAACATTCCATTGTCGCCGGCAAAGACGATGACGGTATTGTCCAGTTGTCCCATCTCTTTGAGTGCCTCGTAGAGGCGACCCATACTGTCGTCGACACTCTTGATCGTGGCGGTATAGGACCGCACGAAATCGGCGAAGTGCTTGACGCTCTCGGGGCTGCGGTCGGGGAAGTCCTCGCGGAACCCATACAGCGGTCCATAGATCCCGTGCCAGGTGTCGATGCGCTGCTTGACCCAGTCGGGCTTATCCTCCAGGTGAAAGGCGGTCTCGGGGTATTCGATCGGGACGTCGTCGTAGATGTGCCGGTACTTCTGCTCCGGCGTGAACGGCGTGTGCGGCGCCTTGTGCCCGAGGATCAGCAGGAAGGGCTTCTCGCGCTCGCGGCGCAGCCAGTCGATCGCCATATCGGTGACGCGATGGGTGTAATAGCCTTTCTTGACGGTGCGTTGCCCGTTGACGTTGAACTCGGTGTCGTAGTACTGCCCCTGCCCCTTATGGGTGATCCAGTAGTCAAACCCCGGGCGTCGCTCGTCGCTCTGTTCGCCCATGTGCCACTTGCCGATATAGGCGGTCTCGTAGCCGGACGCCTGGAGGGCGTGGGGAAAGCTCGGCAGGTCGGCGGGATAGTCCGTGAAGTTATTGACCACGCCATGGGAGTGGGCGTAGAGACCACTGAGGAACGACGCCCGGCTCGGGGAGCACAGCGAGGTCGTGACGAACATGTTGGCGAAGCGGGCGCCTTCGGCGGCGATCCGGTCGAGATGCGGGGTCTTCAGAAAGGGGTGCCCCTCGCAACCCAACTGGTCCCACCGCTGGTCGTCGGTCAGCACGAAGACCACGTTGGGCCTCGGTCGTCCCGAGAGGGCATTCCGAGCCGAACCCCGGCGGCATCCAGAAAGGGCCAGTGTCGGGAACGTGCCCCAGGCCAGAGCCCCCCTGGCAAAATCGCGACGGGTCAGCTTCGAGCCCCTGCCGCCTTCCGTAGGCTTGCGATCCTTCATGACGATCCTCCCATGTCGACCCCGATCTGTCCCGGCACCGCAAAGGCCATCGCGGCGCCGGCCAAACAACCACTTCTGCCCCCTGATACCACAGTCGGGCCGCAAATGCAATGCCGCGCTGCCCGCCATCCTCGGGGGCGACACCCGGCGGGTCGTCCAAGATTCTGTTGCAGGGGAGGGGGCCAATATGGTACAAAGGAATTGGCGGTAGCGAAGAGGTCAGGGTCGACGCGAAGGATCGCGGACCCGCGGTTTTCCCGTAATACGGGCCGCGAAGCGGCTCGACGGCATCAGCGGTAGCAACCGGAGGACCTGGGCCGATGTGTGGTGACGGACGCATGACAGAAGCGGGCATACCCGGCGCCGATTCCCTTCGGTCTTTTCGACGCATTCGGTCTACAGACGGCCGGCCCAATCTCTCTGGCGAAAGGAGGTGTCAAGGCGGATTTGTGATGATCTGGATCCCTGCCATGGGGAAGGAGTGATTCGCAACACAAGCGACGTATGAGGCGGGTCGGACGATCCGGTATCCGGCGCCTGCCCCATCTAACTGACTGATTCTGAAGGAGGACTGTCATGTGTAAGAAACTGATGTTTCTGGCCCTGGTGTTTGCGGTCCTGGCGATCGCTGTTCCGGCGGCCCAGGCCCTGCCCCTGATCACGGAGGTGTCGCACCGCAATACCGACGCGGATGCTCCCGAGGAACCGCAGATCGCGCCGAATCCGCTCGACGAAGGCGCGGTCACCTTCCTGGACCGGACGCACGTCTACGCGGACGTGCCGGAATCTCTGATCGGGGCCGAGTACGTCATCCTGGCCAACGACAACAAGAACATGAGCAGCTATGAGCTGGACGTCACCGTCTCCAAGGCGGCCACCATCTATGTGTTCGTGGACAACCGCATGGGCGGCGCTGCGGGCGGCAAGGATATGGCGCCCAACGTCGATGGAATGCCGTGGCTGGCGGAGAAGGGCTTCGTCGACACGGGAATCGACATCGGCATCGACGAGAGCGCCAACGGCAGTATCGACCAGTACTTCTCCGCGTTCGCCCTGGAGGTCAAGGCGGGCACGGTAACGATCGGCGGCAACACCCAGGGGCACGGGGGGAACATGCTGGGGGTCGCGGCGATGCCCGCTCCGACCAGCGATACCGCAACCAACCCGGTGCCGGAAGATGCGGCCACCGATGTGGTGCGCGACATCGTTCTGGAATGGACGGCCGGGGAGACGGCGGTGACCCACGACGTCTATTTCGGCACGGCATTCGAGGACGTCAATATCGCCAGCCGGAGCAATCCGCTGGACGTCCTGGTCAGCCAGGGGCAGAGCGATGCCAGCTACACGCCGGGCCTGCTCGATTTCGGCACGACGTACTACTGGCGGATCGATGAGGTCAACGGCGCGCCCGACAACACGATCTTCAGGGGCGACGTCTGGAGTTTCACCACTGAGCCGCTCGGCTATGCCATCGAAGGCATCATCGCCACCGCATCCAGCTCGGGCGAGGGCACCGGACCGGAGAACACGATCAACGGTTCGGGACTCAACGAGAACGATGAGCATTCGACCGTAGCGTCGGATATGTGGCTGACGACGGCCGATGCGACGGCGCCGGTCTGGATTCAGTACGAGTTCGATCGGGTGTACAAGATGCACGAGCTGCTGGTCTGGAATTACAACGTGCAGTTCGAGCCGGTCCTGGGCTTCGGCGCCAAGGACGTCACGGTCGAGTATTCGACCGACGGCGAAACCTGGACCACGGTGGGCGACGTCGAGTTCGCGAGAGGCGCCGCAGTGTCGAGCTATGCGGCGAATACGACGGTGGATCTGGGCGGTGTTGCAGCCCAGTACGTGCGGTTGACCATCAACGACAACTGGGGTGGGTTGACGCAGATCGGGCTCAGCGAGGTTCGGTTCCTGTACATTCCCGCCCAGGCCCGCGAGCCCCAGCCGGACGACGGCGCCGTGGACGTGGAGCCGACGACGACGCTGACTTGGCGGGCCGGTCGCGAAGCGGCCTCGCACGAGGTCTACTTCGGCACGGATGCGGAAGCCCTGGCGCTGGCCGAGGTCGTGGACACCGCGAGCTTTTCCCCCGACGACCTCCAGTATGGGACGACCTACTACTGGAGAGTGGACGAGGTCAACGAGGCCGATGCGATCCCGGTCTGGGCAGGCGAGGCCTGGACGTTCTCGACGCAGGAATACGCGCTGGTCGACGGGTTCGAGACCTACAACGACGACCTGGAAGCGGGCACGACGATCTTCGACACCTGGATCGACGGGTGGGTCAACGACAACGGCGCGATCGTCGGGTATTTCGAGGCGCCGTTCGCTGAGCAGACGATCGTCCACAGCGGAACCCAGTCGATGCCCATCGAGTACGACAATACCGCCGCACCGTTCTACTCCGAGGCGGAGCGGACGTTCGACGATTCACAGGACTGGACCGCCAACGGCATCCAGAGCCTCTCGCTCTGGTTCCAGGGTGCGCCCGACAACACGGGGCAGTTGTACGTCAAGATCAACAACACCAAGGTCCCCTACGACGGCGACCCGACCGACATCGCCAAGACGGTCTGGCTGCCCTGGAACATCGACCTGTCGACCGTGGGCGGCAATCTGAGCAACGTCAACAGCCTGACGATCGGCATCGAAGGCAATGGCTCCAGCGGCATCCTGTATGTCGATGACATCCGCCTCTATCCGCAGGCGCCCGAGTACATCGTTCCGACCGAACCCGATGCCGCGAGCCTGGTGGGTCTCTGGGCCCTCGACGGCAACGCCGACGACAGTTCGGGCAACGGGCTTGACGGCGCCGTCGTGGATGGGCAGTTCGTCGCCTCGAGTCGTCCCGAAGGCGGCATGGCCCTTCAGGTCAACGACGCGGGTCATGCGGACCTCGGCAACCCGGCGGCCCTCGATTTCAGCACGGGCGACTGGACCGTCACCGCATGGTACAAGACCGGCATGACCGGCACCGGCGATGAGAACAAGGGCACCATCTACGGCAAAGGCGGCGACACCGGCGGCGGACACCGCTACTGTCTGATCATGAGCGAAACGACCGAAGGCGTGCTCACCCTGGTCTGCGACGACGACGTGACCAAGTACGTCATCAATTCGACGAGCGTGACCAACGACGACGAGTGGCACGCGGTGGCGGGTCAGCGTCAGGGCGCCGAGCTGCGGATTTTCATCGACGGCATCCTCGAAGCCAGCACCACGGCTACCGAGGAGTATAGTCTGGCCGGCACGTCCCAGCACAACGCCTACATCGGCGCAATCACCAACCACACGGAGAACACCCTGTACAAGACGTACATCGGGCTGATCGACGACGTCCGCGTCTACGGCAGCGCCCTGTCCGAAGGGGAAATCCTGTGGCTGGCGGGCGGGACGCTCCCGCTTGCCAAGCCTTTCTAGCAGCGTGCTGCGGCAGATTGCCGCGGCCAAGTTGACTCTCGCTTGACCAGGGGCCGTGAACTCCATCGCATCGGGGTTCACGGCCCCTTTCTTTTTGCCGGTCGAGCCTCAGGCGTTCTGCGCCTCAGAATCGGCCCGTACGACTCAATTTCGGAAACAATCGGCAGCCGGCCCGGGTATACATAGCAGAACACTATGAAAGGAGCAGCTATGAACCGGAAAAGACGTTTCCGAGCGGCGGGGTCTGCGGCCTTCATGCTCTTGATCGGTACCGCCTTCGTCGTGGCCTGGGGCCAGCAAGGCCCGCCCGCCTCGACGCCGGAGAAGCCTGAGGTTTCGCGCGACTGGCTGATCGACGATTTCGGGGGCCAGGACCGGGTCAGCTCGCTGGGGACCAAGTGGACGTTTCGGGCCGATCGCAGGTCAGGCGGAGCTTCCGACGGTACGGTCGAGTTCGAAACGCAGGACGGTCAGACGGTCCTGCACCTGAAAGGAAGCGTGGCTTCGGGCAACCGGGGCGGGTACATTCAGGCGCAGCTTCCGCTGCACCCGCGCGGTCGCAACTTCGACGCCCATGGGCACCAGGGTCTGAAGCTGCGGGTCAGAGGCAACGGCGAATCCTACGCGGTCCGCCTGAGAACCAAGGACACGCGGTTCGCCACCCAGTATTATGAAGCGAAGTTCCAGGCCGGCGATGCGTGGGAGGAGGTGAAGCTGCCCTTTACACAGTTCGCTCCGGCGTCGGTGGCCAAGGCATTGGACGTGACGGCATTGCGCACGGTGGCGATCGCAGCGGCGGGCAAAGATTTCGAAGCTGACGTTCAGGTCGCGAAACTGGCCTTCTATCGAGAGGAAACCATGTACAACGAACTAACCCCTGAAGAAGAACGCGTGATTCTGTATAAGGGGACCGAACGACCGTTCACCGGCAAGTACAACGACTTTTTCGAGACAGGCGTTTATACCTGCAAGCGGTGCGGGGCGGAGCTGTTCGAGTCGTCCTCGAAGTTCCGGTCGCACTGCGGGTGGCCCAGCTTCGACGACCAGATCCCCGGCGCGGTCAAGTGGCAGCCCGATGCCGACGGGATGCGAACGGAGATCGTCTGCAACCACTGCGGCGGGCACCTCGGGCACGTGTTTCAGGGCGAGCAGTTGACGGCGAAGAACACGCGGTACTGCGTCAATTCGATCTCGATGGACTTCGTCTCGGCCGACGAGCGAAACGCACGAGCCAAGGCGGAGCGCAAGACGGAGCGGGCCATTTTTGCCTCGGGCTGTTTCTGGGGGACCGAATACCACCTCCAGCGGGCTGCCGGCGTGATCTCCACCACGGTCGGCTACATCGGCGGGCACGTCGACAACCCCACCTACAGGCAGGTCTGCACCGACAAGACAGGGCACGCGGAGGCGGTGGAGGTCGTGTACGATCCGACGAAGACCAACTATGAGACGCTGGCGAAGCTCTTCTTCGAGACGCATGATTTCACGCAGTTGAATCGGCAAGGGCCCGATATCGGCAGGCAGTACCGCTCCGAGGTTTTCTATCTCAGCGACGAGCAGAAGCAGGTTGCCGAGAAGCTGGTGCAGACGCTGCGGGAGAAGGGATACGACGTCAAGACGGCGATCACACCGGCCAGCAAGTTCTGGCCTGCGGAGGACTATCACCAGGACTACTACAACAAGACGCAGAAGACGCCCTACTGCCACATCTATCGTCGCATCTTCTGATCCTTGATTCTACCTCGCTCCTTCGGATGCGACCCAGATCCGATCCCGGGCCGGCAGGGTGAACGTCAGGCGAACCGCGTCGTTCATCCGGTCGGCCCGCGCTCTTGGGGGCAGGCCTGAGAAGCGGTCGATCCGGTGCATGCGGTCCGGTGGGATCGTCAGGCTGACCTCGACGGACTCGTCGTTGAAGTTCTGGAGGACGCAGTCGGCGCCGCCGGCATGGGCGAATGGGTGAAAGGTCACGCACGACGGGCCCTCGAAAGCCGGTGGTCGTCCCGCGTTGAAGGCCGTGCGGAACTCCGTCAATCCCGCCCCATCCAAGGCGAGCAGACCCAGGGGGCGCGGGCACAGCAGGACCTCGCCCACGGCGTCGAAATCCGCCTGGCTGTAGGTGTGCGTGTTCAGCAAGGAAAGATTGCCCTGAGTACGCAGCAGGAGCAGGTTCCGCGTTCCATCGACGCAGACCACGTCGCCCGGCTTTGGCGCCACCTCGATCGGTGCCTCCAGGTCGATCTCGATGTCGCCCATCTCGGTGGGGTAGACCGCTCGCATGGGGGCGGAGGTGAAGTCGGGATCGACACCGACGGCAGCGGCAAGCTGGCGTCCTTCGGGCCATGCGAGGAGCAGGTTCGTCGTGACGATCAGGTGCGCGCCTCGGAGGCGGGCCTCTCGGACGTGCTCGGCCAGATCGGGGTCGGTCGCGGCCTGGGCGGGCAGGAAGATCACCGGTGCGTGGTGCGGGAATTCGTGCACCGGAACCAGGGGAATACCGAGCATGCCGAGGAAATCCAGCAGGTACATATCGCCGGCGGGATCGCTATTGGTTGGCTTGTAGGCGGGCGCGCCCGTGACCGGGTGGTTTCGCACGAAGGCAGCCAAGTCCGCCAGTTGGGCGAACTGCCCCGCCACCTTGGCGTGGTCCGGATGGCCTGCTACTACGTTGCCCAGGTTGAAGAAGACCAGTTCCGGCGCTCCGGCCAGGACGCTGGTGTACGCCTGGTCGAGAACGTCGTGCTCGGCGCAGTCGCCATGATCGAACCAGGCGCCGCCGATCTTGTCGCCCGCGATAGCGGCCAGCCAGCGATAGTTGATGAACCCTTCGTAGGGCTGCACGAACCCGAAGCGCTGCGTGTTGCGCCCTCGGGTCTCGGTGCCGACCCACACCCGATCGAAGAGTCGCGGGAACGTCTCCGTGTCGTAGCCAAACAGGAAGAACCGATCGTGCCACTGGGGAAATTTGACGATCATGGTGATGTCGGGGTTGGCCTCTTTGGCGGGGGTGAGGAAGATCGACTGGGCCAATTCGGTGAGCAGGTCGCGACGGTATTGGCCCCAGGAGCGGTCGCCTTTGGCCTGTTCCGATTCGGCGCTGACGTCACCGGTGCAGAGGAAGTCGTCGACGATAAAGGTGTCGAAAACGGGGGCACTGGCGCGGATGATCCGCCGAAGGTCGCGCTGCGTCTTTGGGTTCTGCCAGTTGAACCAGCCGAGAGGGCCCTGCTGGCGGACGCCGGTGTCGCCGCCCGGGACAGTGGCGATGCCGCCGACCACGTCGATGTCCCGGCTTTGGAGCCAGTCGCGCACCGGGATGAGCTGCTCGGGGGGTACGGTATGCCCGCTGCGATAGACTTCCAGGTAGACTCGGGTGATCCCCATCCCTTCGAGCGCTTCCCGGACCTCCTGGCGATAGCTCTCGTCGGTCGCCAACCGCTCGACCTGGTGGGACGTGGCGTAGGTGCCGAGTCGCAGGTCGTCCGTGCGCTGGCGCGCCTCGTTCAGCAGCGCCGCCTTGGACGGCGCAGCAGCAGCCATTGCCACCAACAGGGCGACCAGCGGCATCCGTTTCCAGCCCATCTCACCTCCTTGTCCCTCGGTCTGCCCCGCTGCGAGCGCAACCAGGCCTCTACCGCGAGGGGTGTCTGTTGCCCAGGCTCGCTTCGATTCTTCGGCGGCAGCGTCTGGCTCTGCGTTCCAGCGTCGCCATATGGACCTTGGCCCGCAGATTGGCGGTGCCAAGCCGCTCCCTCATCAGCCGATGGATGATCCGGGACAGTTCCGATAATCGATCGGAAAGGACCGCACCATCACGGGGCCCATCCGCATCCGTGCCGACGACGGCGAGAAAGCCGCGGATCGATTTGAGTTCGTTCTTGTCCATGCCCGCCATTATACCACAATTTGCCCAAACTCATGCGTGGAAATCGGAGCCAGATCCCCATCTTTCGGGTCCGAAGACCGGGACGTGGAGTCGACGCCAATGCCGGTTTCTACGCCCCAACGGGCCCTTTAGGTCGCTTATTTCCGACCAGATACCCCAGGGCCAGGGTGATGGCGGTGCCGATCGGGAAGTGCCAGGGCCAGGCGAGGGTGATGTGGACGGGCTCGCCTTCGGGAGTTTGGCCGACGGCAACCAGGCTGATCGTCAGCAGCAGGACCACCGCCAGGGCCACGTAGATGATCTTGAGGGGCTCGGCGCGGAGGTGGCGGACCGCCTGGACCAGCAGGACGACCGAGGCAACCACCACGATGATCTGCGGGACTCTCTGGTGCCAGTTGAGGGCGAAGACCGTCAGCATCGAGAGCGGTACACCCCACATCAATCCCCGGTCGTCGCGTTCGGTGGGCAGAAAGGCCAGCAGGAAGGTGCCCAGCAGGGCGCCGTAGGTGTAGGCGGCCATCGCCAGGGCGAACTGGAGCAGGTCGGCGTACGAGCGGGCGATCACGTCGCAGTAGATCGCGAAGGCGGTCAGCAGGACGCCCCAGATCACGACGATCCCACGCGAGGCGCGGACGTAGTGGCGGTCGGAGGCGACAGGTCGGAAGAAGGGCTTGTAGAGCAGGGAGATCGTGGATTGGGACAGGGCTGCCAGGAGCGAATCGAGCGTCGAGATGGCGGTCGCGAAGATGGCAGCCATCAGCAGGCCCGAGAGGACCGGGGGCATCACATCGACGATATAGATGGCGAAGATCTTCATCGCGTCGTCGTCGACCACGATCCGTTCGGCATCGCTGAGCGGGAAGTGCTGATAGTAGACGAAGACCGCGGCGCCGACGAACAGCAGCAGATAGGTCAGCCCCTGCGAGAGGCCCGAGAAGATGATCGCTTTGCGGGCGTCGCGGGCGTTGCGGCAGGTGAACATGCGCTGGACGTTAAGTTGGTCGGTGCCGTGCGAGGCGAGGGTGAGGACGCCGAAGCCGATCAGGCCGCACCAGAGGGTGTACGCCTGCTTGGGATCGAAGCTCAGGTTGATCGTCCGTAATTTGCCGGCCCGCCCCGCTTCGGAAACGATCGTCGCCAGTCCCCCATCGATCGTGGTCGCGGCGAACAACAACGCCGCGATGGCGCCCAGCGTGAACAGCAGGCACTGAATCGCATCGGTCCAGATCACAGTGGTGATGCCGCCCATGATGGTCCAACCGATCGAGACGATCCCGATGATGACGATCGAGGTGGTCACGTCGGTGCCGGTGACAACCTGGAGGGCCTTGGCGGCAATGTAAACGCGGGCGCCCTGGGCGAGGATGCCGCCGATCATGAAGAGGAGCGTGGTGATGTTCCGCACACGGGGGCCAAGCTGATCACCCATGTACTCGTAGGGCGAGTAGATTTCGCGGCGATAGTAGACGGGAATGAAGAGATAGCCGATGACGAAGCGGGCGAGAATGGTGCCGAAGGCCAGTTGGATGTAGGTCATGTCGCCGCCCTGGGAGAAGACCAGAGCGGGGGCGATGAGGAAGGTGGCAGCGGACAGTTCCGTCGCGATGATCGAGCCACAGACCGCGGGCCAGGGCAACCGGCGTCCGCCCAGGAAGAAGTCCTTGATCGACGCCTGCCGACCCGCCAGCACGCCACCCAGGATGGTCGTGAAGACGAGGTAGAGAACGATGACCGCCCAGTCCCAGGCGGTGAAATTGCGGGCGATCTCGTCCAGCGCCGCATCGACCGATGAGATGGCAGCGTCCTGGCCCTGCCCCAGAGCCGTCGGGGCCAGGACGAGTGTCGGCAGCAGCACAGAAAGCAGACGCGGTCTATGTCTGGGTGTTAGGGCGATGCTGTCCCCTCCGCAATAGAAGGTCGCAACAGTTCATGATTCTCTTTGAGGATCTCCAGCGCCCGATCCAGGTCGACGGCGCGAAAGTGCATGACCAGCGCCGGCTTGACCCGGCCTTCCGCCTGCGCCAGCAGGGTTCGGGCCTTCGGTCTGGAGAGACCGGTAACGTCCATGACGATACGGACGCTGCGGTCGCGCAGCTTCTCGTTGACCGCCTTGAGGTCGACCATGAGGTTGCCGTAGACCTTGCCCAGCTTGATCATGGCGGTGGTCGTCAGGGTGTTGAGCACGAGCTTGGTGGCGGTGCCCGCCTTCATGCGGGTCGAGCCGGTGATGACCTCGGGTCCGACGACGGGGTTGATGACGATTTCGGCGGGAATGGCCTTTACCGCTTCGGGCGCGCAGGTAACGAAGACGGTGCCGGCGCCGATCTGCCGGGCCCGGCGGAGAGCGCCGTGGACGAAGGGCGTCATGCCGCAGGCGGCCAGGCCAACGACCGTGTCCTTGGAGGTCACGTTTCTGGCGTCGAGGGCGGCGGCGCCGTCCTCGGGATAATCTTCCGCTCCCTCGATGGATCGGACCAGCGCCCGACGGCCCCCCGCGATGATGCCCTGCACCAGGGAGGGCCTCACCCCGAACGTCGGGGGGCACTCGGAGGCATCCAGGACGCCCAACCGACCGCTGGTGCCGGCGCCGACGTAGAACAGGCGACCGCCGGCACGGAACCGCTCCACGATCATATCGACCGCGGCGGCGATCGGCTCGCGCTGCGTCGCCACCGCCTCCGGCACGATCCTATCCTCGGCAGCAATCAGATCCACGACGTCCTGCGTCGAAAGGGTATCGACGGAGACACTGCGCGGGTTGCGTTTCTCCGTTGTCGGCAGCTTTCTGACTCTGGTCATCTTCCCGGCACGATCTTGCCCAGCACGACGGGTTCGGCTGCCCCGGTGGCGCTGGGCACGTTGTTGGCGGTCCCTTGGATCGTGGCCCACGCCAGGATCGCAAAGGCGACCGCTTCTCGGGCATCGACATCGATCCCGAAGTCTTCCGTGGTGCGAATCTTAACGGCGGGCATCTCGCTCTGCAACATTCCCGTCAGCGTCCGGTTGTGGGCGCCCCCGCCGGCGAGGATCATCTCGTCGGGCCTCTCGGGCAGGAATCGCCGGCAGGCATCGGCAATCGTGCGAGCGGTGAACGCGGTAGCGGTCGCGATCATGTCCTCGGGCGAGAGCCCTCTCCGCTTCGCTTCGTCGCTGAACCAGGAACCATACGCCTGTCCGAACTCTTCGCGACCCGTCGATTTGGGCGGCTTGCGGCGCAGGAAGGGATGCTCGAGCATCTCGCCCAGGAGCGATTCGCTGACGCGACCTCTGGCGGCCATGGCGCCATTGCGATCGAAGTGGCGCCTGCCGCCGGTGACCAAACGTACTATGGCGTCGATCACCATGTTCCCGGGGCCCGTGTCGAAAGCCAGGATATCTTCGCGCCGGCAGGCCCGAGGCAGGAAGGTCACGTTGGCGATACCGCCGATATTCTGCACGGCCCGGCTGACCTTCGCGTCGCGAAAGAGGACGTAGTCGGCAAAGGGCACCAGGGGTGCGCCCTGGCCGCCGGCGGCCATGTCCCGGGGGCGAAAGTCGGCGACGGTGGTGATGCCCGTCCGCTGGGCGATGACGGAAGGCTCGCCGATCTGAAGCGTCGAGCGGATCGCCCTTCCTCGATAGCGACCGCCCTGAGGCTGGTGCCAGATCGTCTGTCCGTGCGAGCCGATCAGATCGATGGACTCCAGGGGCACGCCGGCTTTGTCACACAGCTTGATCAGAGCCTCGGCAAAGGCCTCGCCCAGCACCTGGTTGAGATGGCAGATGCGATCGACGCGTGCGGAAGCGGGATCGCACAACGCGAGGATCTCCGCACGCAAAGCGCGCTTGTGTGGAAAGACATCGAATGCAACCAGGCGGACCTTGCCGGCCTGGATATCAACGATCGCTACGTCGACTCCATCGACGGAGGTCCCGGACATCAGCCCTGCCACGCGCATTTTATTCTTTGTCCGGATCATGGGCGACAGCGTATCACAAACCTTGATGCAAATCGAGAGTCCAGATTCACGGCTCAAAGGTGACCGGCAGATGGGTCTTGTAAGTCGGTGGGGCGACGGCTACGATGGGCCCACTATCTCCGGCACGTTGGCAGAGAACCATAGATGGAGGATTTCGTCGTGGCGATGAGAATTCGTTTGATCGCGGTTGTGCTGGTTTTTGGGTCGCTGGTCGTGCCGGCGTTTGGTGCACCAGCCAATCCGCAGGCCAGTGCTGAGGCGCGGAAGGTGCTGAGCTATCTGGAGTCGATCCAGGGGAAGAAGATGCTGGCGGGGCATCATGTGATGTATGGTCGGATGATGGAACGGGACCTGGGGTATCTCGTGGAGACCACAGGCAAACACCCGGCGCTGATCGAATTCGAGGCGGGCATCTTCGCGCGGAAGTACCACGAGGACTACACGTCGGTCCAGGAGCAACTGGTCCGAGACGCCATCGACTGGTGGCAGGCGGGCGGGCTGGTCGCGATGTGCTGGCACTGGGGCAATCCGCTGGAACCGGTGAACACGTATCCCAACACCAAGGTCAGGTTCGACATCGGAGCGGCGCTGACGGAAGGGACGCCCGAGCACGAGGCGATGGTCAAGGACCTGGACGTCACCGCCGGGATGCTGAAGGAACTGCGGGATGCGAGTGTTCCGGTCCTGTGGCGACCCCTGCACGAAATCTGCGGCGGGTGGTTCTGGTGGAGCATGCAGGGCCAGGAGAACGCGGAGAAGCTCTGGCGCTTCATCTACACCTACTACACCGACCATCATCAGCTCAACAACCTGCTGTGGGTCTACTCGTTTTCGCAGGAGTTACGGACGGACTGGTTCCCGGGGCTGGAGTATATGGACGTGGTGGGCGTCGATATCTATCGCGAGGGCCAGCAGGGCCAGCGGGTCCACTTCGACAAGCTGGCGTCGGTGGCGGGCGGCAAGCCCATCGCGCTGTCGGAATGCGACCTGATCCCAAGTCCCGACGCAATGAAGGCGGACGGTTTCCTGTGGAACTGGTTCGCGACGTGGCACAGCCGGTGGGTGCGCAAGAACGACGCCGCCAAGCTGAAGGCCATCTACAATCACGATCTGGTCCTGACGCGGGACGAGCTACCTGCATGGACGCAGCGCTGAGGACCAACGATGGCAGACGCGGCGGAGAGAGCCTGGGCATTTCTACAGCAAGAGCGTGCGTTTCGGCTCGGCACGCTGCTGACCGAATCGTCGCATCCGAAGACGCGGGACCTGTCGCAGACGATCCAGGCGGATATCCCGGCGGGCATTCGCCAGTTGCTGTCGGTGGATGAGGACATCGCGCTGGCGGCTGAGACGCTCTTCGCTCAGGATGGCTACGATCGGCTGATCGAGGCATTTGGTCGGGCGATCCGCGAGGGCAGGCAGATCTTCTTCACCGGCTGCGGCGCCACCGGGCGTTTGAGCATCCTGCTGGAGGCGGCATGGCGCCGGTTCTGGCGCGATCTGAAGGCCCGATCGGCGGACGCGGACAAGATGTGGCCACTCTGTATCAGCGTCATGGCGGGCGGGGACTTCGCGCTGATCAAATCGGTGGAAGGCTTCGAAGACTTCCCCAGCTTCGGACGGCATCAGCTCCGAGAGGCGGGCGTGCAGGCGGGCGACGTCGTCGTCGCGATCACCGAGGGAGGCGAAACGCCCTTCGTCATCGGCACCGCCTGGGAAGGTCTGGAGCGTGGGGCGCAGGTGTCCTTTGTCTACAACAATCCGACCGCTCTGCTGTGCGAGCACGTGGAACGGTCGCGGCAGGTCATCGAAGAGCCTCGCATCACCAAACTCGATCTGACGACCGGGCCGATGGCGATCACGGGCTCGACGCGGATGCAGGCGACGACCGCGGAACTGCTGGTGGTCGGCGCTGCACTGGAGACCGCCATCCTGCGCTGGCTGCGGGATCGGTTGCCCCAGGTCGACTGGAAGGAGCGGTCGCGGCAGGAGTACGCCCAGCTCTTTCGAACGCTGCTGGGCGAGTTGTCGGCAGCGGAGGCGGTCGACGCGATGAGTCGCCTGACCGAGTTCGAAGAGGCGCTCTATCGGCGACATGGTCTGGTCACCTATCAGGCCGAGAGCCTTCTGCTGGACGTGCTGACCGACACGACGGAGCGGTCGCCCACGTTCATGGTGCCGCCCTTCCGCAAGGATGGCGACACGCATTCGCCTGTCTCGTGGGCGTTTGTCAAGAACCCGCGCGAGGCGACCGAGGCTGCATGGGAACACATGCTCCGGCGTCCGCCTCGCGGCCTACGCTGGGGGCCTGACATCTACCGGCAGTTGAACGCTCCGCCCGCCCTGCAGGGCAATCCGCCCAAGCTGGATAGTGCCGAGATCCATCGCTTCCGCATCGGCAATGAGCCCGATGCCTCGCGAACGCAGGGAGCAGATTCGGCGCTGGTCGCTGTCGGCGTTGCCGACGAGATCGCACCACCATCACGCGAGGCGGGGTACCGCGAGACAGGCGCGATCACGATCGGGCCGGCCAAGCGCACGCTCGATGTGGACGAGCATTTTCACTTCTCGTGTGAATTGCCCCCTTCGCCTCTGCGGCTCTGGGAGCACCTTGCGATCAAGCTCGTGCTCAATACCGTTTCGACGGCGACGATGGTACGGATGGGTCGGGTGATCGGCAACGCCATGGTGTGGCTCTCGCCCAGCAATAAGAAGCTCATCGATCGCGGCACGCGCCTGATCTCGCAGGTGACCGGTTGCGATTACGAACGCGCCTGCGAGGCGCTGCACCAGGCGATGGAAGAGGTCGCCTCCCGCTCGGGAGAAGGCGAAGAGGCCCCCTCCCCCGTCGCGCTGGCGATCGAACGCATCGGACGTCCGTAGTGTGCCGACAAGGCATATTCGCAAAGAAGGTAACGCCTTACGGCGTCACTACGAACGCTGCGCCCTTCCCAGGTTTGGCCTTGCATCACGAATCCGCTGCGACGTATCATGAGACTGCGCCACCGACACGGCTTGGCAAACTGAAAGCCCGAATTACGCTGGAGGTATCCGTCATGCGATTCTCGCTCACCCGCCGCTCGTTCGTACGAAACACGTCCGCCTCCCTGGCTTCTCTGACGCTGGCAACGACCGGTGTCAAGTCGCTCTTTGCCGCCGCAACCGGCAAGGCCAATCAGCTCGCCCTCCAGGGCGGCACGCCCGTGCGCGGCAAGCCCTTCTCGGAGGTCTGGCCCATCTTCGATGAGCGCGAGGAGAAGGCCCTGCTCAAGGCGCTTCGCAGCCGGAACTGGTGCTGTCTGCGCGGCAATGCGGTCTACGATTTCGAGAAGAGGTTCGCCGAGGCGATGGGGGTGCCCTACTGCACGCTGACCAACGGGGGCACGACGGCGCTGCGGACCTCGCTGAGCGTGCTGGACGTCGGTCCGGGCGATGAGGTCATCACCTCGCCTCACACGTTCATCGCGACGATCAACACGATCACCAACCTGCACGCGCTGCCGGTCTTCGTCGATATCGATCCCGACACCGGCTCGATCGACGCCGAGAAGATCGAAGGCGCCATCACCGAACATACCAAGGCGATCCTGCCCATCCACCTGGGCGGCTTTCCCGTCGATATCGAGAAGATCATGAGGATCTCGAAGAAGCATGACATCCCGGTGATCGAGGACGCGTGCCAGTCGGTGTATGCCGAGGTGGGCGGCAAGAAGGTCGGCACGTTCGGGACAACCGGATGCATCAGCTTTCAGGAGTGGAAATCGCTCGTCTGTGGCGAGGGCGGCGCGATCCTGGGCAGCGACGAGGAGTTCATGCGCCGCTGCGCCGCGTTCGTCAACAACGGGCGCGACCCCAAGCGGATCGAGAGAGGCTATCCCTTCCCAGGCTCAAACCATCGCATGACGGAGTTCCAGGCGGCGGTGCTGACCGAGCAGTTCAAGCGATTCGAGGACCACGACCGGACGCGGCAGAAGAATGGTCGGTACGTCGAGAAGTCCCTGGCGGAAATCCCAGGCCTTTCTCCGCGCAAGCGCTACACGAAGGACACGCGCATCACGTATATGTATTTCGATATAGACTACGACCGCGATCAGTTCAAGGGCGTTCCGGCGTCGCGGTTTGCCGAGGCGGTCCGCGCCGAAGGCATCCCCATGGGCGGTGGCGCCAGGCGCTATTCGGGCGGATGCCACAAGGAGAAGATGCTCGAGGCGCATCTGGGTTCGTCGGCCTTCCAGGCGGCGTTCTCGAAGGCCCGATTGGACGACTATCGAAAGTCGCTGCACTGCCCGATGATGGACGAGGGCCCCACGCCCGTGAAGGAGAGGCTCACCATCGACAGCAAGATCCCCTTCCTCGGCACCCGAAAGGACATGGACCAGATCGTCGAAGCCGTCCGCAAAGTCGCCCAAAACGTCGAGACGCTGGCGTGAGAGCATGGTCATGGGATGGCTGAGCCGATGGATTCGTACGGAACCCAAGGGCATTCGTCTGGACACCAGCCAGCCCTTTTGGGAACTGGAGGGAAAGACGGATTTCCCCCATCTTCTGCGAGCACTTGGCGACCTGCTGCCTCAAGGGTCCGTCTTGTATTTTGAGGGTGGCTCACCGACGCGCGCTCTTCGCAGGTTCCTGAACGCGCATCGGATGCCCGAGCACACTCAGGTTGCCGTCGGCATCCTTTGGCCCAGACCGACGCGCTACCATGTTGCGGCTACAGCGGAAAACCTCAATGAACTCGCTCGGCTCACGGCGTCCTGCCAGACGCCTGAAGTGGCGATCCATTTCCACGTGTATCATCACGGGGAAGTCCAGCTCGAATGGCATGATGCCTTCTGGGAACCTCTGCTTGTCTCCGGAGCTTTGCAGGAAAGCAGAGTCAAGGCATTCGCCCAGATCTTGGCAATGAGTGTGAGAAGACGAGAACCCTGATCGAACGCGAAACACGCGTGAGGCAACTGCCCGCCTCCCAGCGGGGTGGCAGTCTCAAGCCCGATGCATATCTGCCAACGCATTTCATGGGGACTCGACTGCGTTTTGTGCTTGTGTCCGGCGCGGTCCAAAGCGAGAATTGTGGACAGCGGAAAGAGAACGGTTTTTGCCTGTCTCAGGAAAGGAGAGAACGATGGCCCCCTACAGAATGCGGGTACGCCGATTCATCCTCGTTGCGATTGCGGTGATGGGCCTGATTGCCCTTGGGATGTTCCTCGGGGGAAATGCGAGCCGGCCGGCGCAGGCGGCACCGACGTCGGCAAACGTCGGACCGGAGTCGGCAAATCAGCGTCTGCGCGAGTTGATGACGGAACGGTTTGAGATCCTCAAGGACATGGTCGAATCGCTCGAGATTTTTTTCAACTCCGGCCGGATCGATCGATGGGAATGGCGCGATGCTCACGTCGCTCTGTACAAGGCAAAGGCCGACCTGGCGGCGGACGTCACGGAGCAGGTCAGCATCTACGGGGAGATGGTGGACTTCGCGCGCTCCTGCGAGCAGAAGGCCAGGCAGAGAGCCGACGCGGGACGGATGACGGAGACGGACGTCCAGCGGGCCCGACTCGATACCCTCGAGGCGCAGATCGCGCTGGACAAACTGCGGATGAGGCAGACCCAATAAAGGACCCCATGTGGCAGCGGCAAGCGAGCTTTCCGACGCGGGGCTGCTGTCGCAGATGCTCAGAGATCGTGCAACATTCGAATGGATTCGCGGACGACGACGTCGGCGGCCTGCGGGGTGAAGCGGCTGCTGCGGACTTCGTACCCGCCTTCGACGTGCAGTTCCTGCGGGGCGAGATAGCCGGCGGCGCCGTTGCAGTGCGTGATCACGAATGTGTGCTTGCAGGGCGAGCCCGCCTTGATGGCCAGGCCGATTTCGGTGAGCACTTCGCCTCCCAGGCCAACGAAAGCGATGTCGCCCAGTCTAGCGACGGTGACGACGAACGGACGCGTGGATGCCTCACCTCCCGAGAGGGGCTCTGAGGACTTGGCGGGAAGATCGAGGATCACCAGATCGGTCGCGATGCGCGACGCCGGCACGTTGCCCTCGATCGCGCGGCAGACGTGGACGACTTCCTCACCCAGGAAGGTCCCCAGCAGTACGGGTTCGGGCACCCAGCCGGACTCGGTGTTGAACTCGGGCAGCACGCGGAACCACGGATCGATATTGCCCGAGGCGCCGACGAAGGCCGGCGCGATGGTGTCGCCGCCCAGGATTCTCTCGACGAACTGCTCGGCCAGGCCGATCACGTCGCCGCTGATGGCATAGTTCTTGGTTCCGAGGCTGGTGGCGTGGGTCGCGTAGTCGAATGCCACCGCCAGCGGCGCGCCGTCAGGCCCGCTGACCTTCATCACGAGCACCTCTTTGTCGGTGATGCCATTAGCGTTGCGACCCAGGATGATGGAAGGCTCGCCTTTCTGGCTGATCCGCAGCTCGCGGCGGTTCACGCCGACGGGGCACGAGCCGACGCCCAGGCCGACCTGGACAGGCTGCATCCGATCGAGCGCCTGGCCCACCACATCGACGAGCTTGTCCCGAAGCTTCTCCGTATATTCGACATTGTTGGGATGGCCCCTTTCCTTGTTGATCGTCGGGCTCGGCGCGCTGTGCGTGTGGATTGCGCAAAGAAACAGTTCGGAAGGTTCGAGATCGTACTTCGCCAGCAGCGCTTCGCGGAAGTAGTCGTCCGTGCCTTCGTAGAACCCGATGATGTCCGTGGAGACCAGGATGAGACGCGCGCCATCGGCCTCGAACACCAGCGCGCGAGCCGAAAGCGGATCGTGCACGCTGGTGGACAGCTCCTTCCGGCTGGCGTACCCCGACATCCGCACGGGCTTCTCGGGCGTGATATCGATCCGTGCGGTTCCCGCTCGTAACGTAGCCGGCTCATCGGCGCACCACAGCGGAGAGGAAAAGGACAGACAAACGAACAGTGCAATGCTGATGATCCGGAGGTAGGTCTTCATTGCCGATTCTCCTGCATATGCAGTTGGGTCAGGAACCCACTTTGACGCGTGGGTTGAGAACCCACCGTACGCAATTATGCCAGCCACGTATCGACGTGGGCTTGGACGAATTCGTCATCGGTCAGATGCGGGTATTGCCGGCAGATCTCATCGATGCGCTCGGCCTGACCGGGCGAGAGGCGTTCCGACGGGTCCAGCGAGGCGGTGTTGGCCAGCAATCCCTGTCGCATCAGGACGTACGAGATGCCCGGGATGCAGCCGACGAAGGCGTTGTCCGCATCGAAGATCGCCTTGTTGGCCAGCGTCAACTGGCTCGCCAGCGTCAGCAGGTCAGGATCGATCGCAGCGCCGGTCTCATAGATGCATTTGACCGTCTCGAGATACTCGACCGCTCTTCGTGTCCAACAGGCCCACTGACCCAGCAGCCCCCCAACGATAACCAGTGAAACCTGGCGGTTGGTGCGACGAAACACATGCCGCGTGAGCAAATCGATGAGGATGTTGTCGTCGTTTCCGGTGTACAGCACGATCTCGGCAAACCGGTCCGAGAACGCCGCTGCTTCGAGCACGTCGAGTGTCTGATAGCGATCGAACGGCGCGATCTTGATGCCGTGGACGTTGGGCAGTTCCACGAACTTCCTCCAGAACTCGCTCGGCAGGGTCATCCCGCTGATGGTCGACTGGAGATAAAATCCCATGATGGGAATCACCTCCGACACACGACGGGCATGGTCGATCAGTTCGTCGATCGATCTACCCTTGAGCGCCGTCAGCGAGAGCAACCCAATATGATAACCGAGGTCGATGGCGGTCTGCGCCTCGTGCAGCGCCTGCTCGGTCGGGCCGAGGATGCCCGCGATCAGGACGGGCTTGTCATCAACATCCGCCTCCCGAGCGGTCTCGGCCGCCAGTTCGAGGACGGGACGATAGAGGCCCACCTTCGGATCGTGGATGGCGAACTGCGTGGTGTGCACGCCCACTGCCAGCCCCCCTGCCCCGGCGGCCAGGTAGTACCGCGTCAGCGCGCGTTGGCGGCGCGCATCCAGCTTGTTCTGCGCGTCGAGAGCCAGTGGATGGGCCGGGATGACACAGCCTGAACGGAGTTTCCATAGAACGGTCGATTCAATCATAGATGAGGGCCTTCAGAATTTCCCGTCACGGACATCGTATTTCGTCGGCTTGTTGAGAACGGTCTTGCCAGCGGCCACCCAATCGACGATCTGCGCGATCATCTCGTCGAGCGAGGTCGCGGGCGGACCGAATCGCTCGCTGCACAGCGACGAATCGGACAATAGCGCCGTAGCCGCCTCCTGCGAGATGAAGCGTGGTTCCTTGCCCAGGCGCCTGCCGATCTGCGCCGCCAGATCCCGGACGCGGATCACCTCGGGACCTGCCACGTTGAGGATCGCAGGCGGACTGGCGGCCAGGCTCAGCGACTGGGCGATGTAGTTGTTGGCGTCGCCCTGCCAGATCACGTTGACGAAACCCATGGTCACGTCGATGGGTTCGTCGCGGAGGATCCTGCTTGTCAGGTCGACGATAATCCCATAGCGGGGCTCGTTGGCATAGTTGAGCCGGATCAAGGTGCAGGGTGTGCCATGGACCTGCGAGAAGTACTGAAACATCCGCTCGCGCCCGAGACAGGACTGTGCGTATTCCCCAACGGGTGACGGGGTGTCCTGCTCACGCGAACCGGCGCTGTCGGCATCCGTGAAGGGATAAACGTTGCCGGTGGACAGGGCGACGATCCGCGACTGCGCATAGCGCCGGGCGACTAAAGCGGGGACGTAGACGTTCATCGCCCAGGTCATCGGCTGGTTGCCGGTGGCGCCGAACTTCATGCCTGCCAGAAAGAAGACGTTGGGCACGTCCGGAAGATCGCTATAGGCCGACTCATCGAGCAGGTCCGCCTCGATCGTCTCGACCCCCTGCTCTTCGATACGGGACCGGACGTCGCGATCGCTGAAGCGGGAAATGGCAAACACCCTCCGGCCCGGCACCGCCTGACGAAGCATCATCGCCAGCGTCGGGCCCATCTTGCCTCCGGCGCCGAGGACCACGAAATCCCCTTTCGCGCGGGCGAGAATCTCTCGGGTACCTTCGCAGGGTTGGCTGAGGGTGGCCTCCAGCGTTCGCTCATCTGCCGTCATGGCGCTGCTCTCCGTCGGTAGTGACGCCTGTTCGTAGTGGCGTCGTAAGACGCTACGAGCGAGAATCCGCCGAGTGAATGTATGCCCTTACGGGCACACTACGAACGAGATACATACGCCTGCTTTACTCGGGACGGGTCCCGCTGTCAAGGCGTTGTTGACACGGGAGGCCAGGCGTTTGATAATCGGTGGCAGATGAGTTCGCTTCCACCGATACGCCGGCAACGGACAGGAGATCGACGATGGCTCGCACACCTACCCCGCTCCTTGTGATCCTCATTCTCGCCATTTGCGTTCCCTGTTGGGCCGCCGAGGAGATGACTGACTTCTCGCCTCCACCCGAGGAGCAGCAACTTCCGACAGCGATGCACAGCACGATGGACCAGTTACCCCGGATCACGGTCGGGCAGAAGGACGCCGACCTGATCGGTAACGATAACCGTGCCCTCCAGGCGGCAGTCGACTACATCGCCGCCTTGGGAGGCGGGGTCGTCGAGATCGGCAAGGGCCAGTATCTCATGCACGACTCCCTGCACCTGCGGCCCAACGTCACCGTGCGAGGCACCAGAGGGCAGACCGTCTTGCGGAAGGCCCCCAGCGTCGTTTCGGCCCTGGCCCTCGATGGCGACTTCGGCGAACAGCAGATCACGGTCCAGGATCCGAACGGGTTTGCCGTCGGCTATGGCGTCGCGATCTGGGACGACCGCGCGGGCGGATTCCATACCACGGTGGCGCGCATCACGGGACAGAGGGGCCATACGTTTTCGATCGACAAACCACTGATGGCCGACTGCATGGTGGGCAATCATGCCAAAGCGGCGACGGTCTTTCCCGTGGTGAGCGCCTATCACGCCCAGGGCATCCGCATCGAGAACCTGACCATCGACGGCAACCAGGCGGAGAATGTCCCCCTGAACGGCTGTCGCGGGGCGGGCATCTTCCTCTATGGCTCGCACGGCGCGACGATCCAGGGCTGCACGATTCGCAGCTATAACGGCGACGGGATCAGTTTCCAGCAGTCGAACGACGTCACGGTGGCCGACTGTATCAGCGAGGATAATGCCGCGCTGGGTCTGCACCCGGGGAGCGGCTCGCAGCGCCCCACCATGCAGCGCTGCATCGCCCGGCGAAACGGCACCGATGGGCTGTTCCTCTGCTGGCGGGTCCGTCACGGCACCTTCGAGCACAACGTCCTCGAAAAGAACGGACGGTTCGGGATCTCCATCGGGCACAAGGACTCGGACAACCTGCTGCGGAGCAACTTCGTTCGGGAAAACAAGAGCAACGGCATCTTCTTCCGCAACGAGTCGTTGGGCATGGCGCCGCATCGCAACCGCCTGGAGGCCAACCTGATCGAGAACAACGGGGGCGCTGAGATTCGTATTCGAGGACAGGTCAACGACCTGGTTTTTCGCAAGAACGTGATCCGCGACGAGAGCACGAACGACGCCAATGTCGGCATCCAGATCGAAGAAACGGTCGGTCCGGTCGTTCTCGACGGCAACCAGATTGAAACGCGGACGCCGATCGAGGACCAGCGAGCCGGCAAACAGAAATAAGGCTCGCCATCAAACTGGAGTAAAACCATGAGCAGAAGCAGATTTCACTTGTCCATCGGCATGCTGGCCATCGCCTGTCTCATTGCATCGGTGGCGACATCGGCCGAACCAGAGAGTGCACAGGAGAGGCCTTCGCCCAAAAAGAGGGGGCACGTGCGGATTGCGACGATCGGGCCCCGGTCGCCATCGATCGACGGGGGCACCGATCCGCAGAAGGCGGTCGAGAGGATGATCGCCCACTGGAAGGGACGGTTCGCCCAGGTGCTGGCGGATGAGCCCGACCTGGTCGTGGTGCCCGAGGCGTGCGACCGCTTCGGCGGCTTCTCGATGGAGCAGCGTCTGGCGTACTATCGCGCCCGCAAGGACCAGGTGCGCGACTACTTCGCCCAGGTCGCGAAGGAAAACCACTGCTACATCGTCTATTCGGCGGCAAGGGAGATGGAGGACGGCACGTGGCGCAACTCCAGCGTCCTGATCGGACGGGACGGCGAGATTGTGGGCGCCTACAACAAGAACCACGTCGTGATCGAGGAGACCACCCAGAGCGGCATTCTGTGCGGGCGCGAGGCGCCGGTGTTCGAGTGCGACTTCGGGCGGGTGGCGTTTGCGATCTGCTTCGATCTGAATTTCGACGAGTTGCGGCTCAAGTACGCCAAGGCCAAGCCCGACCTGATCGTATTCTCGTCGATGTATCATGGCGGTCTGATGCAGGCGTACTGGGCGTATTCGTGCCGGGCGCATTTCGTCGGCGCGATCGCGGGGCTGCCCTGCGAGATTCTCGATCCCCAGGGCGATCGGATCGCGTCGAGCACGAACTACTTCGACTTCGTAGTCGCGGATGTGAACCTCGACTGCGAGCTGGCCCACCTGGACTACAACTGGTCGAAGCTGCGGGCGCTCAAGGCCAAGTACGGCCCGAAGGTCACGATCAAAGACCCCGGCTTCCTCGGCTCGGTCCTGATCACCAGCGAGCACGAGACCGTCACCGCCGAGGAGATGATCGACGAGTTCGAGATCGAACTGCTGGACGACTACATGGTCCGCGCGCTGGCCCATCGTCACACGCCGGGCAATATGGAGCCTTGACCGCTGGCTATACGCTCAGCGGATGTTCTGAAGCGGACCACAGCTTGTCATCCTGAGGCCAAGCCGAAGGAACTGGGCATCGAGAAAGACGGCCCGCTCGGTCGTCGGCCAGATCCTTCACTCCGCGGCGCTCCGTTCAGGATGACAAGTCGGGACCTGTTGGTTTTCTTTCAGGCCGTATTATCGTCGGCGTAGATCGGAACGCCCTATCGGCCTGGGCCATTCTGCTCCTGCTCGGGGGGCAACGGATCGTCCAGGTTGAAGGTCGTGATCGTATCGCCGCTGAAACCGGTGGTCGCCAGGATCCAGTCGACGCCCGCCGCATCCAGCTCGTCCAGCGTCTGCTGCGACAGACCCGGTTCGAGGCTCGGGTCGAAGACGAACCACTCAAAGAAGTTGTGATGTCCCGGCACATACGTCTGGGAGTATTCGCCCATCAGCGTGAAGGGTTCGGTGGTCAAACCGGCAATCGTGGTCTCGACCCAGCGGGCCAGCGGCGCGGTGTAGCCGGCGGTCGGTCCCGTCGGATGAGGCGGCCAGTAGAACGCGGTCTCGACCGTCACGTTGGCATCGGCGATCTTGCGGCTCTGGAAGAGATCGCCTGCATCGGGAAGGAGCGTCGTCGCCAGTTCGGCGCGGTCCGTCGTCGTTCCGACGATCTTGCCCTCGTAGTCCCAGGCGAGTACCGGCTCAGCGTACTTGGCCTCCAAACCGTACGACAGATCCGACAGCAACAGCACCGGGCAATCCTCAGGAACTGGACCATACAACGGCAGTGACGTCGTCAGCGTATACCGGCGGGGATTGTCCAGATGATCGAAGCTCCACGAGTCGGTCACGTCGAAAGCCGAGGTGACGGGGATTCGGGAATCCTCTGACGAGACCGGCTGGTCGGGGTCCAGCGATGGCGCCTCCTGCATGATCAGCTCGTGCTGTGCTTCGGGCCAGGTGGCAGGCGATCCGGACATCGTGAGAATCTGACCTTGATCGTGGTATTCAAACGCAGCATCGTCGAAGAGGCAAACGCTCAATTCCTCGGGCGTCAGCCAGTGGCTTTGCGCGTGGAGCTGCCAGTTCGATTTGAGTCGATGGGCGGCAAACGGATCGGCGTGTTCGCCTTGATGGACGGCGAGGCGTACCGAGCCGCCCGCCAGGAAGCGACGCTCGGCGGGCCCTGCGGAGGTCTGCGGGATCTGGCGGATCTGCTTGATCTCCAGCTTGCCGTCGGGGGCGGTCTTCTTGTATTCGAAGTCCAACTGGGCGGGGGTGCGACCGGTATCCTGCTGGAACTGTGCGGCGGCGCGGTCCAGCAGGCTGGCCAGTTCCTTGTAGTCGTCGGGCCAAGTCATGACCGTCTGGCCGAGGGGCACGAGATTGGAATGACGCTGGGCGCGAACGTACACGTAGTCCGAATCGTTGGAGGTTGAGGCGGTGACCTCTTCCGGAATCAGTCCGGGCTCGGGGTTGGCCACGGAGACTGCGCCGGCCTGCGTGACCAGTTCGATCCTCGAACCGTAATCGCTCATCTCCACGACCGCGACCCCGTTAGCCAGTTCGATCTCATCGGGATAGGAGTGATGGACGAGGACCGCCATGCCGACCTCGTCTTCGGACAGGCCATGACGCAGCCGCTCGATATAGGCGTTGTCGTTGTAGAAGCTCGCGAAAACCTTGCGGATGGCGCGGAAGACGCCACGCTCCTTTGATTCGTCCGGATCGCAGTGGGAGGGGCCTGAGTCGTCGTCGTCGAGGTCGTCGGCGAGGCACCCGCTGTAGCTATCGTAGAGGCCGGCGCCGCTGAAGTGCTCGCTGTCCTCGACGTTGGTGGAGCTTCGGAAGCGGATCTTCTGATTGGGGTCGAAGCCATACACGGGATCGGTCAGGCCCGTGAGGATCGCTTCTTCCAGTTCCGGCGAAAAGTGCGTCGCGTCGTCGTCCTTGATCAGCTCGCGAATCTGATCGAGCTCGTATTCCAGGGCCGCGACCGAGGCAGGCGGGAAGCTGTAGGGCGAGAGCCGTTCGGCAATCTCCTGTCGCAGCGTGCGCCCGTTGGCGAGCGTCTGGTCCATGAAGGCGTTCCACAGATCGAAGGAAAACGCCATCGCGATGCGGGCGTTCTCGGGAATGGCGCGACGCAGGATCGAGTAGTTGGCAGCCTTGCCTCCGAAGTAGCGAATGTCCTCGGGCGTGAGGGAATCGACGGCGGCGCTGTACTGCCCGAAAGGCTCGACAGGCTGGATGGCCAGCGCCGGAGGCTGCTTGAGGCTGAGGAACTCGGAGGCCTGCTCGTCAGTCATCGTATCGTTGGCGTCGATCAGGTTCACAGTGGTCCGCCAGTACTGGTCGTAGGCGCGGAGCACGACGCGGTTGCCGATCAGCTCGAGGGCCTGCCGGCGGTCGGCCTCTTCAGCCAGGTGCACGAACGGGATGCCATAGGTGTTGGCCAGGATCGCCACGTGGCTGTTGGGGGTCGAGGGCGTGAGGCTGACCACGCCGGCCAGGACGGGGATCTCGGCGGGCACCGCGTCGGTCAGCAGGACGTCAGCGGGCAGCAGATCGCCCCGGCTGTAGGCGGCGTCGATCTCGTCGGGGGCGACATACGTGAGCCTGCCGATGGCCCAGCCCTGGGAGTAGATCGTGTTGCCCCGGACCCAGCGGGAGGGCGAACTGACAGGGATGCCCTGGTCGGCGAACCACTCGGCGTTGGCTTGGGCGACCTCGGACTGCTCGTAGGACGGGAAATAGAACGCCTGGACGCTCGGGTCGCGGCGGATCGCGGCTTTGACTGTGGCGAAAAGCGTGGCGATTTGTTCGCGTGTGAACGAGTCCTGGCGGACGAACTGGATGCCGTATTCCTGGATCGGCGCGGCGACGCCAAAACCGCTGGGCGGCGTGACCACCGCCCCCAGGATCATCTGCTGGTCCTCGGCATACAGCGAGATGCGGTCGAACTCGTCGGGCGTAATGCCGATGAACGGGCCCAGGCAGGCGGAGACGAAGTCGTAGTGGAGGGCAAAGTGCTCGCTGTCCTGGAAGTAAACGACGTTCGGATCGTACGGAGGCTTGAGCAGCGTGAACTTGATCCAGCCCAGATCGGAGGTGCCGATGTACTGGCGCTTCTCGAAGGGATCGCCCGGGAAGACGATCTCGGTCTTGCCGTACTCGCACGTTTCCACAGGTTCCGCCATGACGGTGGCGGGCGACCACCACAGCAGAAGGGCCAGAATCAGCCCACCGAACCAGGCCGCCAGGAGATCCTTATCCTGCCTGCTTATTGCACCCTCTCTCACAATACAAACCCCACCCATCGTTTCCTCCGTTGTTCTTTTCCATCCACTCGAAGAGGCATCAACCGCCCCCGTTCCGCTGATTATACCATATCCATTCTCAAATATACGCTCGGACCGCCAAGAGTGGCTCAACCGGGGGCGGAAATCGGCTTTGCTCTGCTTTGAACTGGCTTTGTTTTTCGCCCGAATCCGCACTTGGAACCCAGGAATGAGGAAAATTGGCTTTGTTTCGCACGCTCAGCACCCCGCGCGATCCCTCGCAGGCGGCACCTCGGCAGCCGCAAGTAGCCCAGAAGGCCAAAGCTGAGGATAATAAGGCAGGCATGGCGAGGTCCCTTTCGAAAGGTCTGGATTATTCTTCATCTGGCATCCACCCCCTTATGATCGTTTTTCATACATCTTACAAAGGCAAGAGCTTGGCGACAAGTAAAACTGTCGGAAATTGAGGGGGAGTTCAGTCACGACCAGCTCCTCACGGCGGAGATTGACTGCGCAACTATCTCAGGATACGCTGCTGACACCATATGTGACTTGGAGTGCCCCCGATCTGTGGAGGGTCGGCTCGCAAAGACGGCACGAGAGTCGCGAATCCCCCTGGACGAGTGAGGCGGCATGAGCAAGCAAGCGAAGAAGGCCAGGCCATCCGCAAAGAGAAAGGATGATCTCGGCCTTCGACTCCAGGAGGCGGAGAAGAATACGAACTGGCTCGAGCTTAACGATGCGCTGTATGACGCGTGCGACCGTGCCCCGGAGGTCTTGAAACCGGTTCTTTCCCGCTTCTTCGAGCACCGTCAATGGGTCATCAGGGCATCGGCCCTGGAAATCGCGGGTCTGCTGCGATGGAGGCAGTTCTCAGAACAGGTGGTGAACCACCTGCGGGATCACAACAGAATCGTTCGCTCCTACGCTCTCATGGCCTACTACGATCTTCATGGCGCCAAGGCATTGCCGGTGATCGACGAATTCTGCACGGACAAGGACGTGCGTCTTCGAGCGGAAGCGCTTGCCTTGCGGTATATCCAGACGGCCGATGCCGATTCGCGGGAGAGACTCGGGGGGATTCTTCGCCGAAAGAACTGCGACTATCACCATCGCTATGCTGTTCTGCATGCGTTCGAGTATTACTGCAAACCACGGCCTGATGACAAGGTGATCGAACTCTTCGCAGAAATCCTGCCGGATATTCCCAAGAACTATGGCTTGGCGAAGGACATCAATCGCCTGATCGCCAAATGGAAGCAAGCCAAGAGAAACGAAAAGACGGGCTCACCCAAAGGGAAGAGGACGGCACGGTAGGCGATGGCGATGATCAGCCAGTTGGGCACACAGCCAGAGGGTTAGTTCCAGGGCTGCTTTTCGCGGGTTTCGCGGAGGGACTGGGTGGAATCATGGTGGGGGTTGGGGCCTGGGATTTCGGCGGGGATGGATTCAATCCAGGCGCGGAGACGGTGGCGGAGGTCGGCAGCCCTTTGCGGTTCGGTTTCGGTCAGGTTGGTGGTCTCGCCCAGGTCGCGGCGGAGGTTGAAGAGTTCCAGACGGTGGCCCGGGACATAGCGGCCTTGGGGGTCAACCCAGTCTCCGAAGTATTCGATGAGCTTCCAGTCGCCCTCGCGGATGATCGCACACGGGACGGCGCCCCAGCGCAGATCGTAGAGGGGCAGGTACCAATAGAGAGCGCGTGAAGCCAGGGAGCCCCCTCGCAACAGCGGCACGAGGCTGACGCCATCGACGGTACGTTCAGCGGGCGCGCGGGCAGTCTGTAGAAAGAGTTTTTTGGCATTCCGGTCGCATTTTCGGGGTGGTTCGGTCTATATCATAGAAGCGCTTCTGTGGTTTGGATCGTTCGTCAGGAATGGTGGGGTCCGAAACAAAGGAGCAGAGATGCCAGTGGTGGCTCGGAAAACGCGTTCTGTTGGGGATCTTGCGGTGCTCCAGTCCGATGGGGAGTTGATCGGCGCCGTCCTGGGCGGCGAGAGGAAGGCGTTTGCGACTCTGATCGAGCGGTACGAGCCTTCGGTCCGCGCGGTGGCCCTGTCGGTGTTGCGGGATGGGCACCTGGCGCAGGACGCGACCCAGGAGGCGTTCGTCAAGGCCTATCAGAGCCTGGGCACGCTGCGTAAGGCAGCGTCGTTCGGGCCCTGGCTGCTGCGGATCGCTCGGCGCTGTGCGCTGGACCTCGTGCAAGAGTATCGCAAGGTCCCGCTGCCCGCGTCCGACATCGTCCAGGAGCAGCCCTTCGTCCTGCTCGACGAGGAGAAGGAGCGGCTGCTGGCGGCGGTGCTCGAGCTGCGGGAGTCGGAGAGGCAGGCCGTAATGCTGCGGTATTTCGGCGGCTACCGCGTCAAAGAGGTCGCCGAGATCACCGGGCGCAGCACCGGGACCATTACGAAGCAGTTATCCAGGGCACACCGGCGTCTGCGGGTGCTGCTCAAGGAGGTTTGAGCCATGAAAGATCGACTGGAAGACCGCCTGCGGGATCTGGGTCGGACGCTCGGCACCGACGAAACGATGGTGTCGCGGGTCATGGACCGAATCGAGGAAGCTCCGGGTGACCCACCTTTCGAAACGGGAACCGTCAAGCGTGGCATCTGGATCAGGAGATTAGTCATGAGCAGGATGAGCAAACTGGCAGCGGCGGCGGTGATTGTCGTCGGCGCAATCGTTGGCTTTAGAGTATTCCGGGGAACCGGCAGCGTCAGTTGGGCCGAGGTTCGGGCCCAGGTGGCGGCGGTTCGTGCGGTGACGTATACGCTCACCACTACGGCGCCCGGACCTGCAAACCAGGCGCTGGATATGCGTCTGGAGGGATTCCAGTCGAGCGACCACGGGATACGGATGGACGCGTATCTTAACGGCGAGCTCGTGAATCAGTCGTATACGCTCGCGGACGAAGGGCTCTATGTCACATTGATGACGGGACAGAAGCTGTACACGGAGGTCAAGCTCACCGAGGCCCTTCGCGAAGAGGTGCGCCGCAGCAGCGGCGATCCCAGGATCATCGTCGACGAGTTTCTCAAGGGTCCTTACACCGAATTGGGACGCAAGGAGATCGACGGCACGCTCGTCGAGGGGGTGGAGTCGCAGGATGTCGCGCTAGTGCCGGCCTTCTTCGCGGGGCCGATGGGTCGTCTGTCGGCGCCGTCGGATGTGCCGGACGATGTCGTCGGACGTCTGTGGGTGGATGTCGCGACGGGCTGGCCGGTCGAGATGACGCTGGATATCACCAGCGCGGACGGCTCGCAGAATCACGTCGTCGTCACTAACTTCGAGTGGGAGGCGCAGGTGGACCCGGATACCTTCGCGCTGGCGATTCCGGCGGACTACCGGCCCCTGGCACAAGTCGATGTCGGGCAGTTGGACACTGGGGTCCAGATGGCCGAGGCGCTGGCGTACTTTGCCAAGCTGAGCGGTGGGACGTATCCGACCGAATTGACGCCTGTCGGTATCGTCGGCGAGGTGGGCGAGATCTATCGGAAGCTGGATGCCGCGGGCACGCCCCCGGCGATCGACGACGACATGATCGTCAAGCTCAAGTACGCAGCCACTTATGTCCGCGAACTGGGCGACGAGGGCAAAGAGCCGGCGTACTACGGGAACACCGTGACCGCCGCCGATGCCGACAAGGTGTTGATTCGGTGGAAGCTGGATGGAGGTCAGTACCGGGCGATCTTTGGCGATCTGCGAATCGAAGACGTCAGCGCACAGCGGCTGGCGGAACTGGAAGCGAAGTAGTCCCTTTCGACAACAAGCAGGGATGGCCACCCCGTCATGAGGGCGGATGGCGGTGGCTATCCCTGACCTTCTTCGTGAACCCTCCCGGCAGGAAATGGTGGCGACGTACCGGGCCCAGCCGTTAGAATGGAGCCCCGTATGGTGCAGTCCAGTCAGGAATCCGGCTTGTGGAGGTGCTCGCAATGAACAGATCTGCGGAAAGAGGGACATCGTATACGCGTCGGCAGGTGCTTCGGACTTTGGGCGGTGCCGGAGTTCTGGCCGCGTTCCCTTCAGTTGTCCCGTCTTCCGTGTTCGGCAAGAACGCGCCGTCCGGTCGCATCACCATCGGCATGGTGGGGATGGGGCGGCAGGCGCTGTATGCGAATCTCAAGCCTTTCCTGTTCAGCGAGGAGTCGCGGGTGGTCGCGGTGTGCGACGTGGACCGCTGGCGGCTGGAGAAGGCCAAGGGCGAGGTGGACAAGCACTACGGAAACACGGATTGCCAGGCGACGACGGATTGGCGCGAGGTGGTGGGTCGGGACGATATCGATGCGATCATGAATTCGACGCCGGACCATTGGCATGTGCCGATCTCGGTGGCGGCGGTGCGACGCGGCCAGCACGTCTCCTGCGAGAAACCTCTGACGCTGTCGATCGCGGAGGGGCGCGTGCTGGCGGATGCGGTGGCCAAGCACGGCGTGACATTCCGGACCGACAGCGAGTGCCGGACGGATGCGTACATGCATCGAATCTCCGAACTGGTGCGGAGCGGATACATCGGGCAGATCAAACGGATCGAAGTGGGCGTGCCGACGGGCGACATCGCGGGCGGCAAGGCGGAGGCGATGGCGGTCCCTGAGGAACTGGACTACGAGATGTGGACGGGACCGGCGCCGCAGAAGCCCTACGCGCTAGATCGGGTGCATCCGCGTCAGGCCTACACACGACCGGGCTGGATGCGGTGCCGGGACACGTGCGAGGGGATGGTCACCAACTGGGGGGCGCATACGCTGGATGTCACGCAGTTGATCCACAACAGCGAGCGGACGGGGCCGGTCTGCGTGGAGGGTACCGGCGAGTATCCCGCGCCGGGTTCGGGGCTGTGGAACGTGCTGCTCAATTTCCAGGTGCAGTACCGGTATGCTGACGGCGTGGTCGTCGACTATCATACGGATAAGGGCGCGTTCATTCGTGTCGAGGGCGAAAATGGCTGGATCCATGCGCCCTGGCTGGGCGGGCAGATGACCGCCAGCGACCCGGCGATCCTGCGGATCAAGCTCAAGGAAAGCGACGTGCACCTGCCGCAACGGCAGGACAAGGAAGACTTTCTCTACGGGATCCGGAACAGCGCGACGACGATGGCCGACGCCGAGGTCGGGCATCGGACCTGCTCGATGTGTCAGATCGCGCATATCGCGATCCAGCGCGGGCGCAAGCTGGCGTGGGACCCCGACGCCGAACGGTTCATCGGCGACGAGACCGCCAACGAAATGCTCCACCGATCGTATCGGGAGCCATGGGACCTGAACATCACCGTCTGACGCGCATCGACAGGAACACAGTGTGCAGTGCACACCCTACGCGTTGAACCGCGACGCGCTACTTCCTGGCTTTTTCGATGACGGAGGTGAGGGTGACGGGGCAGCCGCCGCGGGCCTTGGACTCGTCGGCGGCGGTCATGAAGGCGAAGATCTCGATCGTCTCCTCGGCAGGGACGGGGACCTCACCCGTCTGGAAGAACTGGACGATCTCCTTGACGAGGTGCCCATAGCCTTCGTATCCACCGCTGCGAGCGATGCCCTTGGAGCCGAAGACCATCGCGCCGTAGTCCTTCTTTCCGGTCTTGAGCCCGCGATAGGTGCCGATGCGTCCATCCTTCCACTTGCCGACGACGAACTCGGCGCCGTCGGTCTGGAGGCGCTGGACGGACTCGCAGCCCGGGCCCATGATCGTGAAGAGAATCTCGACGCCATGGACACCATACCAATAGAGGTCGGGATGGTGCTCTTCGAGGCTGCACGGGCTGAAGGCGTCGCAGCCGAGAACCTCACCGATCTCGTCGCTGTCGCGCATGCCGAGGACGCCGGGGCCAAACCGCAGCGAGGAACTGGACCAGCATGGGACGTCGTTCTCCTTGGCGAGGCGGAAGATCTCGATCACGTCGGCGAGACTTCCGGCCATGGGCTTGTCGATGAACAGGGGCTTTTTCGCGGCGATGACCGGTTTGGCCTGCGCCAGGTGGGGGCGACCGTCGACGCTTTCGAGCAGAACGCCGTCGACCTTGGTACACAGTTCCTCGATGCTCTCGACGATCTCCAGGCCGAATTCGTCGCGCAGTTGCTTCGTGTAGTTATCGACGCGACTGGCGGAGGACTCGACGTCGGGCGAGCCACCGGGATAGCCGGCGACGACCTTGCAGTTGAAACCGCTGGCCGGGTCGTTCATCAGCTTGGTGAAGGCGATGACGTGCGACGTGTCGAGGCCGATCATTCCCACACGGAAGGTGTCACTGCCGGCGAGCACAGGCACAGCCAGACATACCAGTATCAGTAACATCACGACGGTTGTACGAGCCATCATCGGGCCTCCACTTCCATATTTAGGTTTGTCTGGTTATTGCGAGCGACGCCGGTCGAGATGATCTGGAACGAGAAGCATGTCTCTTCCACGGCCAGATCCTTCGACTGCGCTGCGCTCCGCTCAGGATGACAAAAGCGAGACACGAGCGTTGCGGTGACACAGGCAGCAAATGCGACCGTCAGGGCAACGCCACGTCTTTCCCACGCTGATGCTCATCCTGGTGGCGTTACACTTTGTCGGCGGTCGGGCACACGAACGGGGCGCGGTACTCGCGATGCAGGATCGCGTTGGCTTCGGCGCTGTTCGTGAACACTTCCTTCTTCGGATCGAACTCGAGCGTCGGTCCCATGGAGATCGGGTACTTGTCGAGGTCGACGCCATTATCGGTCAGGTGACGCAGGGTGCGGTTGAGCGTCAGGACGTTGTTGTCGCTGCTCTCGACCTTTTCGAGAATCGCTTTGGCTTCACCTGCGGAGACCTTGTTGTTCTCGCCCAGGTAGTAGCTGATGTTGGCCAGATGGGCCAATGCGGCCGAGAGATGGCCCTGGAAGGCGTCGGAGTTGAGGTCCTGCGAGCGCCGGCTGCGGACGGCCTGGACAAAGTTGTCGAAGTGGTCGCCACCACCCTTGAATTCCTTGACCATCCGGCCCTGGAGATCGAAGACCGCGCAGTGGGTGTAGGAGTCCTGCACGAGGTAGCCATCGGTCCCGTAGAAGATGACGCCGATCTTGTTGCCTTTGACGCTGTCGAAGAGGGTGTTGATTTCCATGTCGGCGGAGTTGTTGACGGAGAGGCCGCGCGTTTCGAACACCATGCACTTGTCGCCATAGTCGTAAATGGCCACTTCGGTGTTGGCGGTGTCGCCGGCGTCGACGTAGTCGGGGTCGTTGCGTTCGGCCTGGTAGCCCAGGCGACCACCGTAGGCGATCACCCGATTCGGATGGCGGTTGATGCCCAGGCCCCAACGGGCGATATCGGTCTGGTGCGGGCCCTGGTTGCCCGAGTCGCCGTTGCCATAGAGGCGCTGCCAGTGCCAGTCGTAGTGGAAGCGCGGGCGGGTGAGCTTGGGCGAGGTGTACGGAGCCGGGCCGCTCCAGAGGTTGAAGTCCACCTCAGCGGGAATCTCGTAACCGCCCAGTGCCCCGATGGAGCCGCGACGTTTGTAGCACAGTCCTCGGGCGAGTTTGACTTCACCGATGCCCCCGTCGGCGAGGAACTTCATCGCGTTCTGAATGGCGGGGTTCGAACGGCACTGGGTGCCGACCTGACACATGCGTTTGTACTTCCTGGCGGCGGCCACCAGTGCCGAGCCTTCGGGAATATCGTGACTGATGGGCTTTTCGATGAAAACGTCTTTGCCGGCCTGCATGGCCCAGACGCCGCACAGGGCGTGCCAGTGATTCGGCGTCGCGGTCGAAACGATGTCGAGCGACTTGTCGTCCAGCGCCTCGCGCATGTCCTTGACCCACTTGGGGCGCTTGCCCGTCTTGTCCTCGATGGACCTGCAGCGGGCTTGGCCCACCTTCTCGTCGACGTCGACGATGTAGGCGACCTCGCAGCCGTTACGGCCGGAAAAGGCGCTGATGTGACTGCCGCCCCGCCCCCTGCAGCCGACCACGGCACAGAGCAGCGTGTCGTTGGCGCTGCGATTCTGCGCGCAGGCCGTTGGGCTGATCATGGGGGCCGCCAGCATCGCCGCAGCGGTCGTGAACATCGAGTCTCGCAGGAATTCTCGTCTCGTTCGCTCTTTCATGATGACCGTTCTCCTCAATCTGCGCTCGTGGTCGGCCCCCAAGGACGATGCCTCAGGGCCTTGCTCGTAACCAGTGTATCCTGGATTTCCATCATTTCAAGCGACAGAGGGGCAATTCACTTGGTCCCTCGGACCGCCTGGCGCGAGGGCTTCAGAGCCGGCGCAAGCGGACGTCCTTGAACTGCACCTTCATATCTGGACCCTGGTGGACCTGGAGGGCCAGCTTGCCGCGACGAATCCGGCGGGGATCGTCGTCCTGAATCTCGCACATGACCACGCCGTTGATCTTCAGCACGATGTGCCCTCCCCTGGCCCGGACGGTGTAGTCGTTCCACTGCCCCTGGCGGACGTGTTCGAGCAGTTCGTTCGGGTCGGCCACCTGGCCGAAGACCTGGACCTCGCCTTCCGGGGTGACGTGCACCTTCTGTCCGCGTTCGGCCAGAATCTCCCGGCGGGTGTATTCGATCACCACGCCCGTCCAGCGCTGGTCGGCGGAGAAATCCGCCTGGCAGCCGATCAACGGCTCCTGCTCCATGCCTGAGCGTTCGAGACTGCGGAAGTAGATCCCCGAATTGCCGCTTTCGATTCGAAACTTGAGTCGCAGCTCGAAATCTTCGACGTCTCCGCCGGTCCAGATCAGGAAGTTGTTCTCGCAGATTCGGTTCTGCGGCGTGGTCTGGCCGGTAATGGCGCCGTCCTGAACGGACCACAGCCGGGGGTTGCCCCGCCAGCCGGAGAGGTCACGGCCGTTGAACAAACGGACGAAGCCGTCGCGGTCTTCCTGCACTCTCGCGCTGGGTGTGGCGTCGGCCGCCAGGTCTCCGGTGGCGTACTGAATGCCGTCGAGATAGAAACTGAGGATCTGCGGATTCCACCAGATCTCGGTCTTGTGTCCGAGGGCCGAGTAGAACACGCATCCCTGGCCATGGGGCTTGATCCAGGCGAGGGCAAAGTCGCCATCGTCGCGATGGATCCATGGGACCGTCATATTCGTCCGATCTGTATCGAGCGACAGCAACACGCGGAGGTGGTCACGGGAATAGGGATCGCGGAACTGGAAGATCTCCTCGCTGAGGCGGAAATCGCGTCCGTCGAACGCCTGGAGCAGCGGATGGGCGGGATCGTCCAGCTTGATGCCCACTTCTTCGTTCCACGGATGGCCCCAGTAAGCGGCGCCGATCAACTGCTGAAACTCGGGCCAATGGGTGTTGCCTCCGACGGCATGATGATAGGCCACGATGCCACCGCCTTGTGCGACGTAATCGAGGAGGCTCTGCCGAAGGCGTTTTTCCATCTCGTCAATGCCCCCGCCGTGATTCGCGAATTTCACCATGTCCGCTTCGGTCGGGCGAATCCAGGGACCATTGCTGTTGTTCATGAGGATCGCGTCGAACTGTCGGAGATTCTCGGGCAGGTACATGGCGACGTCGTCGCTGACCACGGCTTCGAAGGCTCCGGTCTTTTCCCCGAGCAAACGCATGGCGTACTCGGCCTGCGGAACGGAATAGCCCTTGTGCGGGCACTGCTCCATGAAGGGCGTGTTCCAGATGAGGACTCGGCGCGGCTGCTGCGGGGGCACGCGCGCCTCGTGGGGTACCGCCGCTTCGATGCGCCGGGCCTGATCGTCGGTCAACTGGGCGAATGAGACGGTCGCCAACAGGCAAATCGCCAACACACCGAAGAATCCATGGTGCAGGTGTCGTGACATAACAGCGTCCTCCTCTCGTCAAAGGGTCCATCCGTAGCGGTACGTGCGACGCAAAGCGGCGCCGGCCTGAGGCGGATCGGTGATCTTCATGGCCAAGGGGTCGTACGACAGGGGCTTGCCGTGGAGCGTAGCAATATTGCCCAGCAGAACGAATTCGGTCAGCGGCACGCTGTAGTCGAAATGGGACATGGCGGGTGGACCGCCTTTACAGGCGTCCAGCCATTCGTTCTCGTGCCCGCGCGAACGGGACAGCGATTCGGCGGGACCTTCGAAATCCTGGAAGTCTTCGGTCGGCAACAACGTTACTTCCGTGTTGTGACCGTTGGCGTGGAGCATGCCCCGGGAACCGACGAGGAGGCATCCCGCATGGTCCTTCCATTGCTTCTCGCCCGCGTCGCCCCAGTCCAGGCGGCGACCCATCATCTCTTCGATCATGGCGCGGGGGCCCGGCGCCTGTCCGGGGCCGTTGTACCAGTGCACCGTCACCGGCGGTAATGCGCCCCGCGCGGGGAAGTGGTAGTGGAGGATCTCCCATTTCGGGAAGGTTGCCTGGTGCACGCCGGAAAGTTCCACGTCGAGGCGTATCGTTCGGTCATCGCCCGCTTCGGGCTGCCAGAGGGCGTCGAGCTGGAGGCCTTTGAAGAACACATTCATGGTGTGGCAACCCCAGTTGCCCAATTGCCCGGTCGCGAAGTCGCGCCAGGTGTGCCACTCGACCCAGCGCGAGTTATAGGGTCGCTCGTGCGCCGGGCCCAGCCAGAGGTCCCAGTGCAGGTAGTCCGGAATGGGATGCTCCTTCTCGGGGAGGGGGCGTTGCCCGGCGCCGCCGCCAGTGTTCCAGGCATGCACTTCCCGGACGTCGCCAAGCACGCCGGCCTGGATCAATTCGACCGCTCGGCGAAAGGCTCCGCTGGCGGTGCCCTGGTTGCCCATCTGGGTGGCGACCTTGTGTTCGCGGGCCAGCTTGCGGAGCGTGCGGGCCTCGTAGATGTCGTGGGTCAGAGGCTTCTCGCAGTATACGTGTTTGCCCATACGAATGGCTCGGGCAGAGATCACCGCGTGGGTATTGTCCGGCGTGGCAACGACCACCGCATCGATTTGCCTATCCATCTCATCGAGCATCCGGTGGAAGTCCTGGTACTTCCTGGCCTGCGGCACCTCCTCGAACGAGAGACTCGCCTTGCGCTCGTTCACGTCGCACATGGCGACGACGTGACTGAGCTGGGGCATGATGCCGACGAACCAGCGGCCGCGTCCGCCCACTCCGATCAGGGCGACGTTGACCTTTTCGTTGGCCTGATAGCTGCCGAGGGATCGCCCGTCCTTCAGGACAACGAGCCCCGCGCCGGCCAATATTCCGTTCCGCAGGAACTCGCGGCGACTGCTTTGTTCGGGCATGACAAACCTCCCATGATGACCCTGAGATCGCCTGACCGGGTCGTTCTTGGTCAAACCTTGTTCCATTGTCCCACTGCATTCACGGCGAGGGCGATCAAGATGATCCGGCCCCGGTGCGGTCGTTCAGCGGCCAGCGTTGCTCATCCGTGCGCACGCGGCCTAGGATCTCCTTGACGGTGGCAATCACTTTCGGATGGGCATCGGCGACATCGTGCCGTTCGCCGAGATCGGTTTCCAGATCGTACAATTCGATCGGGGCCGACGGGGCCAGGCGGACCGCCTTCCAGCGGCCCATGCGAATCGCCTGTTTGGAGTTTCCCTCGTGAAATTCCCAGTAGAGATAGCGATGTTGCGGCTGGTCCTTTTGCAGCAGGGTCGGGGCGATGGAGATGCCGTCGATCTCGGTCGGCACCTCGGCGCCGGCCAGTTCGGCGAAGGTGGGCAGTAGATCCCAGAACGCCGAGATGTGGTCGCAGATGGTGCCCGGCTGAACTCGACCCGACCAGCGGGCAAGCATCGGCACGCGAATGCCGCCTTCGTACAGATCGCGCTTGATCCCTCGCAGCGGACCGTTGCTGTCGAAGAAATCAGGGTCGATCCCCCCTTCCCTATGGGGGCCATTGTCGCTGGTGAAGATCACGAGGGTGTCGTTGTCGATGTCCAGTTCTCTGAGTCGGTCGAGAATCCGGCCGATGTCGCGGTCGAGTCGACTGATCATGGCGGCTTTGCCTTTTTCGGGCTCGGGCCAGTCCTCATCCGCATAACGACCGTAGTCGGGGACCTCCAGTCCGTGGGCCCCGAACCGGGGCGCCTCGTTGTTGGCGTGCGGGATCGTATAGGACAGAAACAGGAAGAAAGGACTCTTCTCCGTGCCGATGAATTCAAGAGCTTCGGCGGTGAACAGGTCGTGGGAGTAGTCCAGCTTCTCACTGGCAAGGCCAACCAGCGTCTGCTGCCCTTCCTTGTAGTGCTGGGTCGGATGCTGAACGACGTTTCGCAGCGGGATTTTCTCGCCGTTTCTCCAGAGGAAATCCGGATAGTAGTTGTGGGCGTGCCACATGCTGAGGTAGCCGAAGAAATGATCGAAACCATTTCGGACGGGGTCCTCCGGCGGCGGTGGATGGCCGATGCCCCACTTGCCGATGCAGGCGGTCGAATACCCCGCTCGCTGAAGGACCTTGCCGACCGTGACCTCCTCCGGCTTCATCAGGACGTCCACGTTACCTCGCACGGTGCAATGACCCGTGTGCCTGCCGGTCATGAAGCTGCACCGCGAGGGGGCACAGACGGTATCGCCCGCGTAAAACTGGGTGAAGCGCATCCCCTCGGCGGCCATGCGATCGAGGTTGGGCGTCCGGATCTTCTGTTGGCCGAAGCAACCCAGATCACCATAGCCCAGATCGTCAGCCAGGATGAAGATGATGTTCGGTTTCCGTGGGGGCGGCGCAGAACGACTGTGCCGTGACAGCGTTGCCGTCGTCAGTACCGCAAGGCCCGCCTCTCGGAGGAATGCTCTTCGCGACAATGTCATGATCGACTCCCGTGACGCCCGAAGTCTTGGGCGACAGGAGGTGATGGTACATGAATCGGGCGGGCGCCGCAACCGCCCTATCCGGAGGCCAGTGGCGGCTGCGCGTTTTGGGCAGGGAGTCTGCACGTAATGGGATTGGTGTTCCTCGACGTCGGTCGTATGATAAAGGTGGGAGGGGCTGTTATGGGCCCTTCCCGGCGCCGGACCAGAGGAAGTGTGTGATGCCACAGGGACGGACGGAGGCAGGAATCATGCGTAAGGGCATCTTGGAGCGGGCGGCACTGTGGACGCCAGGGAGGCACTCCCCCAGCACACCGTCCGACCAGGACCTCCTTCTTAGAGACGAGAACGGTGGTGGTCGCCCGGTTTCCCTCACAGAAGGCGAATTGAAGAAATGACGATATTCTCTCATGGATTTCGCGCGGATTTCCTTTTGTTGGAGGTGCAGCAATGAAGACGCAATTCCTGGGTACTTCCGTTGCAGCGGTTCTGCTCTGCGCGCTGCTGTGCAGCGTCGGGCAGGCGGATCAACTGGCAGGCGTGTCCGATGTGACGGTGGTGGATGGCGAGCTGATCAGTTTCCGCTACGAGGGGACCGAGTACGTAGCGGGCAGCGAAGACCTCATGCTGGGCACGACGACGCGCTGGTATATTCCCGCCGGTGGCGCGGCGACGCTGTGGCCCGAAGGCGATGCAGCGCCGGCCGATACGGTCACCGGCACCTCCAACGCCAAGGCCGGCGACGTGGGCTCCAAGGGCGACAATTTCCTGTTCACTTCGAACGGCGCCACGGACATCTCGTCGATCGACGGGATCAACTATCAGGAGACGATCTTTCCGCTGCCGACGAAGATGATCTTCGTCTTCGAGCGGGGCGGCAACGACAACGGCACCGTGCAGGGCATCCTGGCCGACGGTTCGCTGCGAGCGCCAGTGACGCTGGCGGCCAACGGCGCCCCCTATGCCGGCACCGGCGTGGACGTCAACGGGCAGACCGCCTACGGGTACGTTTTCCTCAGCGATGAGCCGGTGATCGGCGTGCGCATCACCGCGTCGGGGCACGACACGTTGAGCATCCCGGCGGTGCCCATTCGATCGGATCCAAAGCAGAGCCATGATCCACAGCCGGCGGACGAAGCGACCGATGTGCCTCGAACGGAGACGCTGACCTGGGGTGCGGGAGAAGGCGCCACGGGGCACGACATCTACTTCGGGACGTCACTGGCAGACGTCAATGTCGCCAGCCGGGCCGAACCGAGGGGCGTTCTGGTCGCTCAGGGCCAGCCGGCGAGCGAATACAATCCGGGCGGTCTGGAGTTCGACACGACTTACTATTGGCGGGTGGATGAAGTGCTGACCGGCGGGGAGATCTTCCGGGGCGAGGTTTGGAGCTTCACCGTCGAGCCCCTGGCGTATCCGATTGCCGATGTCATCGCCACCGCCTCGGGCTTCGACGCCGAGGCCGGACCGGAGAACACCGTCAACGGCTCAGGGCTCAACGAGCAGGAACAGCATTCGATCGATGCGGGCGATATGTGGCTCGTCACCGCCGATGGCGAACCCGCCTGGATTCAGTATGAATTCGACCGCGTCTACAAGCTCCACGAACTGTGGGTCTGGAACTACAACGTACAGTTCGAACCGGTGCTGGGCTTCGGCGTCAAGAACGCGACAGTCGAATACTCGGTCGATGGCGCAGAGTGGACGACTCTGGGAGACGTCGAATTCGCCCAGGCTACCGCGATGGCGGACTACGAACACAACACCACGGTCGATCTGGAGGGTGTCGCTGCCAAGTTCGTCCGTCTGTCGATCAACAGCAGCTATGGCGTTCTGGGGCAATACGGTCTCAGCGAAGTTCGGTTCTTCAGCATTCCCGTGCAGGCACGGCAACCGCAGCCTGTCGACGGCGCCGCCGATGTGGCCCCGGATGCGGTCTTGACCTGGCGTGCCGGTCGCGAAGCGGCCTCGCATGAAGTCTATTTCGGCTCCAGTCAGGCCGAAGTGGACGATGGGACAGCGCTGATCGACACCGTCGCCGAAAATGCCTACGATCTGGGGTCTCGGGACCTGACGCTGGGAACGACGTACTACTGGAAGATCAACGAGGTCAATGAGGCGGAGGCGGTCAGCGTGTGGGAGGGCGATGTCTGGAGCTTCACCACACCGGCATTCTTTGTCGTGGAAGACTTCGAAAGCTACACCGACGACGTCGATGCGGAGAGGACCATCTGGCAGACCTGGAGCGACGGGTATGAAGACACCGCGAACGGCTCGCAGGTCGGCTATCTGGACGCTCCGTTTGCCGAGCAGGCGATCGTCAACAGCGGGCGGCAGTCCATGCCGCTGTTCTACGACAACACGAGCGGCGCGGCGTATTCCGAGGCCGAGATCACGTTCGATCCGGCCCAGGATTGGACGCGTGCGGGCGTTGCGACTCTGACCGTCCATTTCCAGGGAGCCCCTGACAATACGGGCGGCCAAGTCTACGTGAAGATCAACGGCGTCCAGGTCACCTACGACGAGGACGCCGACGCGATCACATCGGCTTCATGGACCCAGTGGAATATCGATCTGGCAGCGGTCGGGACAGACCTGGAAGACGTCGAGACGCTGGCCATCGGCGTCGAAGGCAGCGGATCGGGCGTTCTGTACGTAGATGACTTCCGGCTCTTGCCCGGGGCGCCTTCGACGGCGCCGGCCGGCATCGCCATCCGCGCTGCCGGCGGCGTCGAGGCCACCGGCAACGACGGCACGGTGCAGTCGATCGACGGGATCGACGCAGGCAGTCTGATTCTGGGGACCACCTCGACGGACTTCGAGAAATATGCGGATCACCCGGCAGCCGACGCGGACGACTTCGAACTGGGCACCTACGCGAGTCTGGATGATTCGACTTCAGTGACCGTGCGGTTCGCCATGCCGGTGACGACGATCTTCATCGTAGAACGCGGCGGCAACGATCAGGGCCTGATCCAGCCTCTGGACGAGTCCGGCAGTCCGGTGGGCGGCACCGCAGCATTCGCCCAGAGCGACTGGTTCGGACTCGGTCTGACGATTGCCGGTCAGGCGGCCGGCGCCATGGTCATCACCGCGGACACGCCGATCTGGGGCATTACGATCCTGCCACCGATCGGCGGCGCGATCGGTATCGATCCGGCGTGCATCTGCGCCGTGCCCGCTCCATAGAATGGGACGGGATGGGCAGGCCTCAATGAAACCGCTTGGCGGCGCGAAGGTCTGCCTCTGGCGAGAATGACAACGGGCCCACGTTCTCCGGTCAGAGCGTGGGCCTTTCTTCTGGCGCCCCATGCGATGAGGAAGAACGATCGGTGCATTTTGGGTAGCGCTTCTGCGCGGAATGGGATTGTGGGCGGGGTGTCGGAATCCTACAGTAGCGATAGCCGCGACTGGTCTTTTGTGAAATCGTGACCCGAAGAGGAAACGTGCTATGCGAGTCAAGAGACACGCCACCGGTTTCACCCTGATCGAACTGCTCGTCGTCATCGCCATCATCGCCCTGCTGATGGGGATCCTGCTGCCCGCCTTGAGCCGAGCGAAGAAACAGGCCCAAGGGGTGCGCTGCCAGGCCAATCTCAAGCAGATCGGTCTGGCGATGCATGCGTACGCTTCGGACTACAACTACAAGGTGCCCCGCGCCGAGCTGCGTCCGGGGATCGAGATTTACACGGGTGTGGATATGCGGTGGCCGGTGTTGTTCATGCCTTATCTGGGCGCTGCGGCCCAGGGGGTCGAGAACTACTACGAGGTGGACATCTTCGACTGCCCCGGCTATCCGCTCAAGGAGCAGACGGTGGACTACTGCACCAATGCATTCGACCTGAAGGGCAGCATGACGGAGTTTTTCGGGTTCAGTCCGCTGGACGACTTCCGCCGTCCCGGCAGCACGGTCTATATGGCCGACTACGAGTACATTCCCGAGGGCGGCCAGATCAAGATCATCCTCCAGGATGACAGCCCCGACGTGATGAAGATCAAGATGCAGTCGCTGGACGTCTGGAATGCCAACCATCTGCCATCGGCAGAGGATAGTTCGCGCCGTGTGGCCCGCAACCGACACGGCAAGACCACCAATCTCCTCTTTGTTGACGGTCATTCGGGCAAGAAGAACTCCCTGGACATTACCGTCTGGGATTTCGGCGTGGCCCAGACCGAATCCGAGAACCCGTAGGACCTTCGCATCGCCCGGCGCGCTCTCCGCCATGGAATCGTCCGCTTTACGGACGGCGCCGTCTGGTGTACAATTCGTCCCTGACAACGGACACGACACTCCACGTGGAATGGGTCGCTATGTTCAGGGCACGAAAGGTCATCCTGCTGATTGCACCGACGCGCGCGTTCGATCGCGGGCTCCTCCAGGGGATCGCCCGCTATGCGAACGAGCGCGGCCCCTGGACGTTCTACCGCGAACCACCCCACTACCAGGCGATCGACTGGAAGAAGAAGGTCACGGACCGCCTCGGCTCCGGGCAGGTCGACGGCATCATCATGCGCGAACCCGAGCGGATCGAGGAGATCATCGAGCGCAAGATTCCCGGGATCTGCGCGCCGGTGACGCGGAGGACCATCGAAGGGTTCATCAACATCATCATCGACAACGACGCCGTGGGCACCATGGGCGCCGAGCACCTGCTGCAATGCGGGTTCCGCCACTTCGCCTTCTGTGGCATCCAGGGGATCTACTGGTCGGACAAACGAAGCGAAGCCTTCCAGAAGCGGATCACCCGCGCGGGGTTTCCGTGCCAGGTCTACGAACCGCCCCCGACCGAAGGGGTGCAGGCCTTGTGGGAGAAGGAAGAACCCGTGTTGGTTTCATGGCTGCAATCGCTGCCGAAGCCGGTGGGGATCATGACCTGCAACGACGATCGCAGCCAGCTCGTGCTGGACGCGTGCCATACAGCGCGGATTCACGTTCCGAGCGAGGTGGCGATCGTGGGCGTCGACAACGATGAGTTCATTTGCCGACTGGCCAACCCGGCTCTCAGCAGCATCTGTCTCAATGCCGAGCGAGCGGGGTACCGTGCCGCACAGTTGCTGGACCGCGTGATGGCGGGCGAACCCTGCCCGGAGACGATCATCGAAGGGCTGCCCACCCACGTGGTGGCGCGCAGCTCGACGAACATCCTGCTGGTCGAGGATCGGGTGGTCTCGGAGGCGATTCGTTTCATCCGGGACAACTCCGGACGTCCACTCCAGGTGGATGATGTGGCGGAGGCGGTGGCGCTGTCGCGTCGAACGTTGCAGCAGCGGTTCGCCAAGGCGATCGGTCGATCCGTCCATTCCCAGATTCTGCGCGAGCGGGTCAATCGGATCACCCAGATGCTCGTCGAGACGGACTTGACGGTGGCGCAGATCGCCGAGGAGATGAGCTTCTCCAGCGCCAAGCAACTGGACCGGGTGTTCACCCGCTTCCAGGGGACCACTCCGACGACGTATCGACTGCGGCACTGCATCAAGTAGCTTCGTGTCCCTGATCTCGTCCCATTTCCCGGTTATCTGCCGCTGCGCGTTTTGGGGCGCGGGTCTGCACGTTGTGGTATTGTGTCGACTCGCTTCGTCGAGGATAATTCGAGTATGTAGTCTTCTACGATGTATTTTTCCATCCATGGAGGTACCGAGGCCATGCGTAGACAGATCAGATTCCCTCTCTTCGTCGCGATTCTCGCTCTGGGTCTGGCGTGCGTTTCGTCGGCAGGTCAGATTTCGGGCGAATTGAAGACGTGGCACAAGGTGACGATCACGTTCGACGGGCCGCAGAGCAGCGAGACCGCCGAGCCCAATCCATTCACCGACTATCGCCTGAATGTCACCTTCCGCAAGGGCGAGAAGACCTATGTCGTGCCGGGGTATTACGCCGCCGATGGAAACGCCGCCCAGACGAGCGCCGAGGCGGGCAACAAGTGGCGCGTGCACTTCGCGCCGAGCGAGACGGGGACGTGGAACTACACGGTGTCGTTCCGCCAGGGCCCGGGGGTGGCGGTGGCGGAAGGAGACGACGCGGGAGAATCGGCGGGCTTCATGGACGCAGAGACGGGATCGTTCGATGTCGCCCCCACCGACAAGACCGGACGCGACATGCGAGCGAAGGGACTGCTCCGATACGTCGGCAAACACCACCTGCAATTTGCCGGCACAGGCGAGTTCTTCCTCAAGTGCGGCGCCGATGCCCCGGAGAACTTCCTGGCCTACGCCGACTTCGACGGGGACTTCAAAACCGATGGCCATAAGGACCAGTTCATCAAGACGTGGGAGCCCCATATCCAGGACTGGCAGCCGGGAGATCCCACCTGGCAGGACGGCAAGGGCAAGGGAATCATCGGAGCCATTAACTACCTGGCCTCGCAGGGCATGAACGTGTTTTCGTTCATCCCGATGAACATCGAGGGCGACGATCAGAATGTCTTTCCGTACCTCAGCTACGACGTGCGGGACCGCCTGGACTGCTCGAAGCTCGACCAGTGGGAGATCGTCTTCGAGCACGGCACCCGCAAGGGCATGTACCTGCACTTCAAAACGCTGGAGACAGAGAATGAGTTGCTGCTCGACGGCGGCGACCTGGGCCCACAGCGGAAGCTCTACTATCGCGAACTGATCGCGCGGTTCAGCCATCATCTGGCGCTAAACTGGAACCTGGGTGAGGAGATCAACGACGCGACGCACGAGCAGAAGGTCGCCTGGGCGGACTACTTCTGGGTGAACGATCCGTATCAGCACCCCATCGTCATCCACAACATGGGCGATCCGCATTACGACCTACTGGGCGACGCGTCGGCGCTGACGGGATTCTCGCTCCAGACCAACCGGCCCGATTTCAGCCAGGTCCACGCGCGCACCCGCGATTACATCGACCGATCGGTTGCGGCGGGCAAGCCCTGGGTGGTCGCCTGTGACGAGCCCGGCGATGCGACGCACGCGCTGATCACCGACGAAGAGGACCCGACCCGCGACAACGCCCGCAAGAACGCCCTGTGGGGCAACATCATGGCCGGCGGCGCGGGCGTGGAGTGGTACTTTGGCTACCAGCATCCGCACAGCGATCTGACCTGCGAGGACTACCGTACGCGTGAGAAGATGTGGACGCAGTGCCGTTACGCCCTCCAGTTCTTCGATCGCTACGAAATCCCGTTCTGGGATATGAAATGCGAAGACGAAATGACGGACAACCCTGACGATTACGTTCTGGTCAAGCCGGGCGAGGTCTATCTGGTCTATCTCAAGAACGGCGGCACCGTCACGGTGGATATCGGCCGGGGCAAGTTCAATTACGGCTGGTTCAACCCGCGCACGGGCGAAGGACTGGATGAGCTTCTCCACGGCGGCATCGCCGACGACAAGATCGAACTGAGCGCCCCGGACGGCAACGACTGGCTGCTTGTAGTCATGGGCAAGGGCCGACTGACACTGGCCTCCGATGGACCGCCGCCTCCCTCGGCGGAACCCCGACCCGACGGCAGCATGGTCCTCAGCGCCGTCGAGCATTTCGAGATCGTCGAAGGCGATGCTTTCGTACCGGCATACGTGATCGCGGACCACGAGGCACTGGCCGTCAATTCGAGCCGATACAAAGATCGATACGCCGCCGCAGTCAGAACCTTTGATGGTCCCGCTGGTCGGTACGACATCACGATTCACACCATGACTGAGACCGATGGAGAGTCGACGTACAAGCTCTTCACCGATGGCGAGGCGGTCGGCGCGTTCACCAACCCCGAAACGACCCAGGATTACCAGCCTGCCAGACACACCTGGAAGAACGTGAAACTCGAAGATGGGGATGTGATCCGAGTCGAATTCAACTCGGCCTCCAATGAGAAGAAGAAGTCGGGCGACCGCTTCGACTATTCGCGGGGCCGTTGGACACGACTGGTGCTCACACCGGTCGGACGAACCGAGATGGCGTTCGAGGAACGGAACGGGCTGGTCGCGGTCGAGGCGGAGCATTTCACGCGGCAAACGCGGGCCCAGACGCGACGCTGGCACGTGGTGACTGCCGAAGAGACGCCCTCGGTGCAGCCGGATGGCGACGACAATCACGCAGCAACCGCCAGCGGACAGGCCTATGTGGAGGTCTTGCCCGATACGCGGCGTACCCATGACGACAAGCTGATTGCGGGCGAGAATTTCTCGAACCAGGCGGGCCAGATGGCGGTGCTCTCCTATCCGGTTCATTTCACCACGCCGGGACGCTACTACGTCTGGGTTCGGGCCTATTCGACCGGCAGCGAGGACAACGGGCTCCATGTCGGGCTCAACGGGACGTGGCCGCCGTCGGGTCAGAGACTGCAATGGTGCGATGGCAAGAACGCCTGGCGGTGGGAAAGCAAGCAGCGTACCGAGCAGGTTCACTGCGGCGAGCCCTACAAGATTTACCTGGACATCACCGAGCCCGGGATGCACAGTATCTCCTTCTCGATGCGGGAGGATGGGTTCGAGTTCGACAAATGGCTGATGACGACGGATCGGGACTTTCCGCGTCCCGAGGACAAAGGCCCAGCATCGCGCGTTCGGCATGCGAAGGCGGAGCTCGCGCCTACAGGGGACAGCCTGTAGAGATTCGTTTCCAGTGAGGTGAGAATCGCGAACATGACACGCCAGTACAAGATCGCAGCAGTCCCGGGCGACGGGATCGGTCATGAAATCGTCCCGGCCGGTCTCCGCGTGTTGAACGTGGCGGCCGAACGGTTTGGCTTTGGGCTTTCCACGGAGACCTTTCCCTACGGCGCCGGCTACTATAAGAAGACGGGCGAATTCATGCCGGTCCATGCGCTCGATACGCTCCGGCGTTTCGATGCGATCTATTTCGGCGCCGTGGGGTTACCCGACGTCGACGACACGCTACCCGCCAAGTTGTTCACGTTCAAGGTACGCAAGGGCCTCCACCAGTACGTGAACTACCGCCCGGCCCGCCTGCTCGAGGGCATCGACGGACCGTTGCGGCATAAGAGCCCGCGCGACATCGATTTCGTCGTCATCCGCGAGAACGTGGAAGGCGAATTCGTGCAGGTGGGCGGGTTCGTACAGCCCGAGACGCCCGAGGGCTTCGCGATGGACACCAGCGTGTTCACGCGGGCGGGCACCGAGCGCATTGCTCATTACTCCTTCCGTCTGGCACAACGCCGGCGCGGCAAGGTGACCAACATCACCAAGTCCAACACTCTGATTCACTCACTGGCCTACTGGGATCGGATCATCGAGGAGGTCAGCCAAAGCTATCCCGACGTAACCTATAACAAGATGTACGTGGACAATGCCTCGGCCAACTTCGTGCTCCATCCGGAGCGGTTCGACGTCATCGTCACCACGAACTTCATCGGCGACATCCTGAGCGACCTGGGCGGCGCGATCATGGGCAGCCTGGGCCTCGGGGGCAGCGGCAACATCAATCCGGAGAAGGAGTATCCCTCGATGTTCGAGCCGATTCACGGGTCGGCGCCGGACATCGCGGGCCAGGGCATCGCCAACCCGCTCGGGGCAATCTGGTCGGGGGCATTGATGCTGGAACACCTGGGCGAAGGAGACGCGGCCGAGGCGGTGATCGAAGGAATCGAAAAGACGGTGGGGGAAGGCACGCTGCCGGTAGACCTTGGAGGCTCCGCCCGAACGGATGAGATTGCCGACCGTGTGATGGACCACATTGGGACACTGTAGGGAACCATGGCGCGTATCATCGATTTGACAATGCCGCTGGCAAACGGGCAACGAGGCGTCTCCATCGAGCCGGCTCGGATACTCGAGAAGGACGGCTGGAACGCCACGACGCTGGGCCTGTACTCCCACTGCGGCACGCACATGGATGCGCCGCTGCATTTTGGAGTCTCGAATCGGACGATCGACGCGATTCCTCCGGAGCGGTGCATGGGTCCCGCCTGGGTGGCGGAGCTTACAGGAATCGAACCTCGTGCCTTGATCGGCGTCGAGGACCTGAAGGAAACGGGGGACAAGGTTCGCCCGGGCGACGGACTGTTGCTGCGGACCGGCTGGAGCCGGCGCCTGGACAATCCGTCGTACCGAAACGCCCTGCCCCGCGTCAGTGTGGAACTGGCCCGGTGGTGCGTGGAAAAAGGCGTCCGCCTGCTGGGCGTCGAGCCTCCCTCGGTGGCGGACGTGAACAATAAGGAAGAACTGACGGCGGTACACCGGATCCTGCTCGGCGCCGATATTATCATCGTGGAAGGCCTGGCGCATCTGGATCAGATCCAGGGTGAACGGGTGACGTTCATGGCGTTTCCCCTGCGGGTCCAGGGGGGAGACGGCTCGCCCGTGCGGGCGATTGCCATCGAAGAATAGCGGAAAGGAACGGGAACATGAAACAGGACTACTTCCATCGGGTGGCGGCGCTGACGCCGACCAAGATGTGGATCAACAACGTCACGCCGGAAGAGGCGAGGATGGCGATCGCCGCCGGGGCGATGGGATGCACGCAAAATCCTTCATACACCTGGAAGATGCTCAATCACGAGACGGGTAAGAAACACGCCCTGGCGCTGCTCGATGAGATTCTGGACCAGTGCGAGGACGACAACGAGGTCGAGTGCATCCTTCAGCGGCAACTCGTGAAGGGTGTCGCCGATGAGTTCATGCCGGTGTACGAACGGACCCACGGCACCCACGGCTATGTCAGCATTCAGGGCGACCCGATCCACGAAGAGGACCCTCAGGTCATCATCGACGAAGGTCGCAAGAACCGCGAGATGAGCCCGAATATCATGATCAAGATTCCCGCTACGAGTGCGGGACTGGCGGCAATGGAGACGTTGATCGCGGAGGATACGCCGCTGAACGCGACGGAGGTGATGGGGCTCAGCCAGGTGATCGACGTCTGCGAGATGTACGAGAAGATCACCGCCAAGACGCGGAAGAAGCCGGTCATGTACTTCTCCCTGATTACCGGCATCTACGATGAGTGGCTGGCCAAGGAGGTGGCCGCCCAAGGGATCGACATCTCGCCCGATATTCTCTACCAGGCGGGCATGGTCATCGCCAAAAAGGTCTATCGCTTCGTGCGCGACAGAGGCTATTCACTGGGCTTCATCGGCGGCGGCGTTCGCGGCCTCCAGCATTTCACGGAGATGGTGGGTGGCGACGTCTGTATCACGATGAACTGGCAGGGGCATGCGGAGACGCTGCTGGCGTTGGACCAGCCGGTGGTGGCGCGGCTGTTCAATCCCGTGCAGGACCACGTGCTGGATGAGCTGCTGACGAAGGTGCCCGCCTTCCGACAGGCGTACATGGAGGATGGTCTGACGGTCGACGAATACGAGGAATACGGTCCGGTCTGCTATTTCCGGGACATGTTCGTCAGCGCCTGGGAGAACACGCTGGAACGGATTGCGGAGCGTCGTACGGCCCTGCGGGCACAGACCGCCAATCGGCCGTAACGAGAAAGGATTGACGATATGACCGAACGGCCTGCGCGGATGAGCCGTCAGCGATTCATTCTCATCGGCATCCTGTTCTTTCACAGCGTCAACACCTACATGGACCGGGCCTGCATCGCCTCGGCCGTCGACTACATCAAGCGGGACCTGGGCATCTCCGGACAGACGATGGGGCTGGTACTGGGTATCTTTGCGGTCGGCTACGCGCTGTTCCAGGTCCCGGCCGGTTGGATTGCCGATCGCTTGGGCCCGCGGAAGGCCCTGACGCTTGTGGTCTCCGTCTGGAGCATGTTCACCGCTCTGACCGGTGCGGCACGCACGGCCCTTCAGATGCTCATCCTGCGGTTCCTCTTCGGCGTCGGCGAGGCGGGGGCCTTCCCGGGTGCGGCCCAAGCCTTCTTCCGCTGGCTGCCGGTCAAGGATCGGGGCCTCGCCCACGGGATCAACTTCTCCGGAAGTCGGCTCGGCGCCGCCTTCTCGCTGTTCCTGATGCCCTGGCTGATCCGACAGATCGGCTGGCGCCTGACGTTTGTGGTGAACGGCCTGATCGGCATTGTGTGGGCGACGGTCTGGCTGATTTGGTTCCGCGACAACCCGAAGGACAATCGCAAGGTCAACGAGGCCGAACTCGCGTATATCGAGCAGGGCCGGGCCAAAGGGTTCACCGGCACCGTTCGGGCCTCCTTCGCCGAGGTCTTCACGTCGCTGAATATGTCGCTGGCCATGCTGCAGTACTTCGCGAGCAACGTTACGTTCTTCATCAGCCTGACCTGGCTGCCATCGTATCTCAAGGGGCAGTGGCCGGACGATCCAAGGGCGATCTACTGGTCCGCCATGCCCTTGATCTTCGCTGCATTTGCCAACTGGGCCGCCGGCACCATGGTGACCCAGCTCTTCAAGAAGGGCTACGAGGTGAACTCGCGAAGGGTCACGGCGATCGTCGGCTTCGCTCTTGGCGTGACGGGGCTCCTGCTGGCGACACAAACCGAGGATCTTCACCTGTTTGTTCTCTGGTTCAGCATCGCCACGTTTGGCGTCGACATGACGCTCAGTCCGAGTTGGGCGTTCTGCAACGACATCGGGGGCGCGAACTCCGGCGCCGTCTCGGGCTCGATGAACATGGTCGGCAACATCGGCGCCGCATTGAGTGCGATCATGTTCCCGTTCTTCCGCGATCAGGCGACCGGCAGCGCCGACTCTTTCTTCCTCCTGGCGGCAGGCATCAATGTAGTGGCGATCGTGGCGTGGCTCGGCATGAATCCCAATCGTGTGTCAGATCGGAAGCTGTCTCCAGCCGCGATTCGGGCGCGTTTCCTGGGCATGCTGCTCAGCCTTGTGGCTATAACCGCCGGGGCGCTTGGCTACAATATCTATACGTCGGTTCGAGAGAAGCCGGCGCCGGTGGTCGAGCCGAACGACGCCGAGCCGAACGACGTCAACGAGGTAGAGAGCCCGGCCGTCGAATAGACGGGGATTCGTAGGGTGTGCTGTGCACACCTCCTCTTCAATGCGTAGGATAATGGTGGGCACAGCCCACCCTGCTGAGGCGATACACATGGGACAGTTCAAAGGCGTCTGCGTCGGCGCAGGGTACTTCAGCCACTTCCAGTATGAAGCCTGGCAACGGATCGGCGAGGTGGCCATCACCGCGATGTGCAATCGCGATGCGAATCGGGCCCGAGCCATCATGGACAAGTACGGCGTGCCTCGACACTACACGGACTACCGCCAGATGCTCGAGAAGGAGAAGCCCGACTTCGTCGACATCATTACGCCGCCTCCGACTCATCTGGAGATGTGCAAGGTCGCGGCCGATCTGGGCATCCACGTGATCTGCCAGAAGCCCCTGGCGCCGACGTTCGAGGAAGCGAGGCAGATCGTCGAATACACGAGCCAGGCGGGCGTCCGCTTCATGGTGCACGAGAACTGGCGGTTTCAGCCCTGGTACCGCGAGATCAGGCGTTTGCTCGACGACGGGGTGATCGGGGAGAGAATCCATGCCATGGTCTTCCGTTCCCGCATGGGGGATGGATGGGGTCAGGATGCCTACCTGAACCGGCAACCCTACTTCCGGGACTATCCGCGCCTGCTCGTCTACGAGAACGGCGTACACTTCATCGACACCTATCGCTATCTGGGCGGGGAGATCGCAAGCGTCTACGCGGTACTCAAGAAGCTCAACCCGGTCATTGCCGGCGAGGATTTCGGGGTGGTGGTTTTCAACTTCGCATCCGGCGCGACGGGTCTGTGGGACGCCAACCGGTACAACGAGAGCAACTATCCGAATCCGCGCTATACGTTCGGAGAGTTTCTGGTCGATGCGGAAGGCGGCTCGATCCGCCTGTACAGCGACGGACGTCTGACTGTCCAGACCCTCGGCAATCCCGAAACGGAGCACGCCTACTCCCACGAGGACCGCAATTTCAGCGGCGACTGCTGCTACACCACACAGCGGCACTTCATCGATCGCCTGATCGACGGCGAAGAATTCGAGACCAGTGGTCCAGAGTACCTGAAGACCCTGACGATTCAGGATGCGGTCTACCGGTCCGCAGAAAGCGGCCTGCCGGTGGAGATCCCAAAGATCGATTGAGGGTTACGAGTCGCCGTTGCGATCGGGCGGCTCGATGCCGAGCAGGTGTTGCACGAAGAAGTCGTCGCGTCGGCGCACCCCATAGGCGCCGCCGCTGCCATGCCGGGCGCCGGGGACGACCACCAGATCGAAATCTTTTCCCGCCTCGATCAGGGCGTCGGCGAAACGCATCGTGGATTCCGGCGGGACGTTGTCGTCCATCTCGCCCACAATCAGCATGAGCTTGCCTCGCAGGCGATGGGCGTTCTCGATGTTCGAACACTCGGCATACTGCAGCCCGACCGGATAGCCCATCCACTGCTCGTTCCAGGACGCCTTGTCCATGCGGTTGTCGTGACATCCGCACGAGGCGACCGCGACTTTGTAGAATTCCGGATGGAAGAGCACCGCGCCTGCGGCATTCTGACCGCCCGCGGAGGTCCCGTAGACCCCGACCCGGCTGATGTCGTACCAGGGGTACCTGGCAGCAACCGCCTGGTGCCACAGGATGCGATCCGGAAAACCGGCGTCCTTGAGGTTCTTCCAGCAGATATCGTGGAAGGCCTTGGACCGATGCGCGGTGCCCATGGCGTCCATCTGCACCACGACAAAGCCGAGGTCTGCCAGAGAAGCGAATCGACGGAACGGACTGAAGCTCTTGGGGACATAGGCGCTCTGCGGTCCAGCATAGATCTGCTCGATGACGGGGTACTTACGATTCGGATCGAAATCCTTCGGGCGGCAGAGGATCCCCCATATGTCGGTGGTACCGTCGCGGCCCTTGGCGACGAAGACTTCGGGGGCCTTCCAGCCCTGGGCGAGCAGTTCGCTGATGTCCGCCTCTTCCAGACGGCAGACCAGCGCGCCGTCCGAGCAGCGCCGCAGTGTGTGCACCGGCGCCCGGTCCACGCGGCTGTACGTGTCGATCAGGAACCGACGGTCGGGAGAGAACTGGACCGAATGGTTCCCGTCGCCCTCGGTCAGGGCGACCAGGCCGGAGCCATCGAAGTTGACGCGGTAGTAATGCAGGAAATACGGGTCCTGATGGGGATGCATCCCGCTCGCCTGGAACCAGATCTGGCGGGACTGCTCATCGATCCGGTCGATACCTCGAACCACCCACGGTCCTTTGGTGATCTGGTTGACGATCTTCCCGGCCTTGGCGTCCACGAGATAAAGGTGACGCCAGCCATCGCGCTCGGAGGCGTAGATGATCTCGTCGCTGTCTTCCAGCCAGTTGATGCGATGGAGCCTGAGGTTCTCCGTGTGGGCCGTCCAGATGAAGGTCTCGGACTTCTCGTCGATGATGTTGCGGGCCTGACTGGTGTGGGAGTCGACCTCGACCAGACGCACCCGTTGATGGCCCCGATCGATCTTCTCGTAGCTGAAGTGTCGCCCGTCTCTGTTCCAGTGCAGCTCGGGACGCTGCCAGTCCAGTTCGAGCTTGTCGACGGCGGGTTTGATCTGCTCGCGGGTCTCGACGTTGAAGAGGTTCAACTCGTACCTGGCGAACTTATCGCCCGGCAGCGCATACGGTCGCGTATGGAGCTTGGCTCGCCCACCCTCGGCAGGTGAGGACTCGATCAGATAGACTTCCTTGTTGTCCCCCGGTTCGATGCGAAAGGCGACCAGGGTCTGCGAATCCGGGGCCCAGGAGAGCAGGTTGTAGGCGTTGCCGTCAGCGCCGTCGGTGCTGAGCTGGATTTCCTCCTCAGAGTCGGTCATTCGCAGGAACACGTTGTGGTCTTTGACGAAAGCGGTCCATTGACCATCGGGCGATTCGGGGGACGGATCTCGGCGCCGGCCCGACCTTCCCCATCGAGCGGATCGCTCGGCCTCTTCGTCTTCGGAATCGGACGCAGCGGCATCGGCCTTGGAGCACGTGTAGGAAGACAGATCGCACTGCCAGATGGTCTGTTCCACTTCGAATCGAACGGACCTGGCGTCATCCGTGAATTCGAGACTCTCAAAGGGCAAGTGGTCGGGATCGTATTCGACATCGGTAGCCTCCGACAGAGCGGCCGCCAGGCGGGCGTGGTCGAATGCTTTTCGCCGGATGCCCTTCTCAGCATCGACGAGTATGAACTGCCGCCTGCCTTCGCTGAGGTCGTTGCGGTACCAGAAGCAAGTGCCGTCGGCAAACCAGTGCGGCGCGATCCGGCCCTTGTAGTAGCCTTCCACCCGGCGCGATCCCCGCCCCCTGCCCTGCGGCGCGTCAGCAGCAAAGATCGGTATGCTCGCAACCAACAGACCGAGGACCGCAAGCCAACCGATGTGCCCAATACGTCCAATCCGATTGTTCACACTCATCATCAACTCCAGATGCTGTCGTTCATTAGGGGCGAATGCCCCATGTCAGCCTACAAGCCACTACGGGAGATAGCGCCAATCGACCTTGCCTTTGTAGGCCATGGTGGTCTCCACGAGTTCGAACAGGCCGGGATCGTACGCTTGCAGGGCCTCGCGGGTGGCGATGGGAGCGGGCGCATCGTTGGGGCACACGCCCTGGCCGACGGCATCGAAATAAGCCAACACGCCCTCCGTCCAGTATTCCGCTCGATTGTGGACGGCGACCGTTCCCTTCCACAGCCCCTGCTCCATGGCATCGTCGTAGAGCGCTTTGAGCTGCTCGTCGAAGCGAATGTCCATGCGTTGCACTCGCAGTTCGTACTGCTGGACGTTGCGGCCTCGGTTGTCCCAGTCGGGGTCTACGGGGCGCCGGCCGGTGACGTGATACAGTGCCTTGGCAAAGACGCGGATCACTTGGCACTCGGTGCCATAAGGGTCGCCCGCCAGATCGCCCAGCACGTTGGCCTGATCGACGACCAGCACGTTGATCCCCGGCGTGTATTCCAGGTAGCGCGCCATATGGTCCACGCCCTGCTCGCGCATCTGCGGGAATTCGGGCAGGTCGGCCAGGCTCTCCCCCGGACCGAGGACCACCAGTTTCAGGTCTTCTGCCATCAGGGCCTTGAGGATGTCGTGACGATAAGCGAACATCTTGCGGATGGTGTCGTTGGCCTTGAGCAGGGCCTCGTCGCTGGCACTGCGTCCCAGCACGGTGAACTCGCGGGCCCAGGTGAACTTCGTGTAGTACGGATCGATGTGGAACCTGGCGGGCGGCTCGATCACATTCGGCAACGGCTGGAGCCACGTGTAGCGCCAGTCCTGCTCGGGACTCAGATTGAACGTACTGCGGACCAGTTCGTAGCCTTCGGGATCGTAGATCTTGAGTTGCTCGCGTTTGCCGATGGGCCCGTGGTTCCAGTTGTTGACGCGGTTGCAGTTGAAATAGGCCTGGGCGATTTCACACCAGTATTCGGCGGGATTGCCGATGGCGTAGGTGTCCTTGTACAAGCCCTTCTCCACAGCGTTCCGGTAGGCAGCCATCCGACGCTCGTTCCAGGCCGGCTCTACGCGGCGCAGCGTGCTGTCAATCGTGTGACAGAACTCATGGACCGCAATGCTCTCGTCGTCGTAGCGATCGATGGGCAGGCTCAGGAGGTTCTCTTCGCCGAAACTCGTGGGGAATCCTCCGGTGCCCCGCACCCGTTCGTTCAGGTACTCCGGATTGGGCGCGTTGCGGTTCTCGGGCATATCGGTGTAAACCTGGTCCTTGCCGATGATGATCAGGTACATGCCCCGCTCGACCATGGCTTCCAGGATGTCGGGCCGACCCGCGAGCATGTGCGTGACGATCTCATGGGTCCGCTGCAACGCCTCGTCCGCGACCTCCGCAGAGGCGACCACGGGCATGCCCTGGACGTCGATGTACTTCTGATAGAACTCGCGGCAGGCAGCGATATCGACGGGACCGCCCCGCCGCCGGCCTGGTCTGCCCTGCGCGATCTTCTCGAAAAACGACTCCGGCGGCGCTGTCACCGCCGGGCAAGCGCCCTCGCTCACCATGTCGTCCGAAGACGCACGACCTGCCTCCGACGGGGCGCAGACGTTCGTGCCCAGAACCAGCACCGCAATCAGGATTCCCTTCGTCACTGTCATCTTGAACCCTTTCCGTAGATCAATGGCATGCACTCTGTCGGCGCCATGGTATCATACGAGGGTCGTCACGGACAAGTCCCATGGTTGGGGCAACGCCCTGCCCTGCCGAGTGGATCAACGACGTATCTTACGAGGGCATCTTGAAGGACTCGCCGGAGTCGATGAGTTCCTGGCGTCCCGCCTGCCCCAAGCCAATCTCGTCGTCGGTCAGATAGCAGGCGGGGTCGGGGGCCCATGGATTGCCGAAATGGGCGTCGGCGCGAACGCGAAGGCTGCCCCCGCAGGCGTCGAAGAACTTGCACAACCGGCAGCGACCCTGGATGTGGGCGGGACGATCGCGCAGGCCCTTGAGCAGTGGTTCGTCCGGATTCGTCCAGATCTCGCTGAAGGGCCGTTCGCGTACGCTGCCCAGATCGTAGTGCCACCAGAACTGGTCGGGGTGGACGTGTCCTTCATAGTCGATGCATCCGATGCCGACACCGCTGCTGTAGAGGCCTCCACCATTCCAGGTGAGCAGCTTCCAAACCTCCTCAGCACGATGGTCGCCCTCGGCCAGCAGCTTCCGGTACAGATAGACGCCATCGACGTGATTGTCCACCGTCAGGATGTCCGTCTCGCGGCTGGCCTGCTTGAAAAATCGGGCTTTGGCGAGGATGCGGTCGATGGCGCCGCGGCACTCGGCGTGCGTCAGGTCGTCGCCGATGATCGCGGCGCCGCGCCCACTGGGCACCAGGTGATAGAAGCACACGCGTTCGATGCCCTCGGTCTCAAAGAAATCGAAGAGCCCTTCCAGGTCCTGGACGTTGCGTTGCGTCAGGGTCAAGCGCAGACCGACCCGTACGCCCGCCTCTTTGCAGTGCCGAATGCCCTGGACGGCGCGATCGAATGCCCCGGCGACGCCTCGGAATTTGTCGTTCACCGGGCCGATGCCGTCGAGGCTGATGCCGACATAGGAAACGCCCAGTTGTCGGATCTTCCGCGCGAGGTCGGCGGAGATCAGGGTGCCGTTCGTGGAGATGACCGCGCGCAAGCCTCGAGCGACCGTATGCTCGATCAGTTCGAACAGATCGGGACGCATCAGCGGTTCGCCGCCGGAGAAGAGGACCGAGGGCACGCCGAAGCCGGCCAGGTCGTCGATGACCGCCTTGGCCTGAGCGGTGGAAAGCTCATCGCAAGCCTTGTCGGCGCCGCTGTCGTTGTAGCAATGCACGCATTTGAGATTGCACGTGCGGGTAATGTTCCAGACGACGATGGGTCTCCGCTCGGAGGCCTTGGCGGGCACCGCTTCGCCCTGCCGTTCACCCGAGCCTTTCTTGCCGTAACGCAGCCAGTCTCCCGGCGTAATCTGACCGCAGTAAAGTTTGCTGATGTTGATCATGACGTAAATATCCCTTGTGCAAACAGGAGCATCCAAATACCGATGCGGAGCACCCATATCAAGTAAAAAGCCGTATGCACAGCGCCTGCAGGCAAACACCCGCCTGTTTGGCGCCGTCGATCGATCCCCCGTTTCCGGAAAGCGGCATTATACGCTTTTCAGTCCCTGTGAACAACCCTTTTGCCACCGGTCCGGCCAGGAACAAGATCAACGCAAATCGGCTGCAACTGGTCCTTGCACCAGGGGTTCGGGTCCGCTACACTGGCGGCATGACGATAGGCATAATGCACACGATGTTCAACCTTTCTGCACACCTGACGAAGCCAACCCCCTATTCGTTTCACCGTCTATCGAGGAGACAACCATGACTCGACCCAGCGACCCTCTCACCGTCAACCGTCGACAGTTCCTCCAGGCCACCGGTTCGCTCGCGGCCGGAGCGGCTGTACTCGGAACCCTCTCTCCAGCAGCGTATGCGGGCGAGGACAACACGATTCGCCTGGCACTGATCGGCTGCGGTGGACGCGGCACCGGTGCCGTCGGCGATGCCCTGTCGGTTCCAAACGGAGGTCCTACCAAGCTCTACGCGATGGCCGACGTGGTGGAAGACCGCATGAACAAGGCGCATACGGCGCTGAAGGAGCGATTCGGCGACAAGATCGACGTGCCGGACGAGCGCAAGTTCATCGGATTCAAGGCCTACCAGAAGGCCATCGACATCCTCCGGCCCGGGGACGTGGCGATGTGCACCACGCGGGCTTACATCCGACCGCTCCACGTCGAATATGCGATCAAGAAAGGCATCAACGTCTTCATGGAGAAGCCCTTCGCCTCCGACCCGGGCGGTTTGCATCGGCTGCTCCGCGCGGGTGAAGAGGTTGAGCGCAAGGGCGTCAAGGTGCTGGCAGGCGTGCAATGCCGCCATTCTCCCGCCCGACAGGCGCTGATCGAGAAGATCCGCAACGGCGAGATGGGCGAGATCCCGCTGATCCGCGCCAACCGGCTCGGCGGCGTCGGCTGGCTGGGCAACCAGGGCGCCAACGCGAACAAGCTGATGAGTCAGCTCCAGTTCGGCCGGGCGCAACTGCTCTGGATCGGCTCGGGCCACATGGTCGACAACCTGATCCATCAGATCGACGAATGCTGCTGGATCAAGGACGCCTGGCCCGTGAAGGCCGAGGGATTGGGCGGGCGCGTGCCTCGCAGCCAGGACCATGGGCAGAACATCGACACCTATTCGATGGAATACACGTTCGCCGACGGGACCAAGGCCTTCTGCGGCTTCCGACGGATGAACCACTGCCGCAGCGAGTTCGCGACCTTCATTCACGGGACCAAGTGCGCCGCCCAGTTCTCCGGCGACGTCCACGCCGCGACCGTGCACATGTTCAAGGACCAGCGGATCGAGAAGAGCAATATCGCCTGGACGCCGACGAAGGACCGCTACAGTCCGTGGCAGTACGAGTGGAACGAGTTCATCAAGAGCATCCGGACCGACCGGCCGCACAACGAGCTCAAACGCGCCGTCTACTCCGATCTCACCTCGTGCATGGGCCGGGCCGCCTGCCATACCGGCCAGACCGTAACCTGGGACGATATGATGAAGTCGCGCTTCGAGTTCTGCGACTATCTCGATGACCTGGACTACGACAGCCCGCCCCCCGTAAAGGCGGACGAAGACGGCTGGTTCCCCGTCCCCATCCCCGGCCAGTGGACCGAAGTCTGATCGCAATCAAACCTTACAAGCGAGCCATACCCAAAGGTGTCCGGTCCAGGCCGGGCACCTTTTCTTTTCAAGGCTTCAGACTTCGCGGGCGTCCTGGAGGAGGTCGGCGATGTGGGTGATGCCGACGCCGGGACCGGTAGGGATGGTCATGGCGCCGTCGGCGACCTTCAGCGGCGGATCGAACCAGCCGGCATACTTCTCGATGCCCTTCTTGTATTCCTGATAGCGGCCGACGTCGGGCACGTACGATGCGAAGTGGAGCATGTAGACGAACCCGAAGCCGCCGGAAATGTGTACGGTGGTGGGCATGCCCGCCAGGGCCGCCATGCGGGCGACACGCGTACTGCGGACCAAGCCACCATAGTATTGCAGATCGGGCTGGACGATATCTACGCCGCGATGGGCGATCATCCAGCGAAACCGCCGCTCGCTGGACTCCTGCTCGCCTCCGGCCACGGGAATCGTCAGTGCCTCGGTGACCCGCTGTGTATCTTCGAGATGGTCGAACGGACAAGGCTCTTCGAAATAGACAGCATTGATATCTTCCAGCATCCGCCCGATCTCGATCGCCTGGGGCGGATCGTAACTGCTGTTGGAGTCGGCGTGGATGTCGACCCGATCGCCGAGCACCTTGCGGGAGAGCGGAATCAGCTCCTTGGTGCGACCGCGCATCGCGTCTTCGTTGCGGCTCATACGTCCGCCCACGCGATACTTGACCGCCTTGGCGCCGGTCTCGTCGATCAAGCGCTGAAGGTGCTCGACTTCTTCCTGCGGCGTGCTGTCCCGGCGGCTGCTGGCGACGTAGTACGGGACCTGTCGTCGTACGATCGGCCCGAACAGTTCGCCGATCGACCTGTCGGCGGCTCGGCCGAGCATGTCCAGCACCGCAAATTCCACCCAGGCTACCGGACACCACAGCGCCAGGCTCTGGAGCTTGTAGTTGCTCTGGTAGCGGTAAACACCAAAAAGGTGGTCCTCCAGCTCGCGGGCGTCTTTGCCGATGAAGTACGGGATCACCCGCTCTTTCAGGATCGGATAGAGCTGCGAGGCTCGATCGTTGGTGACTGCGATGCCTTCAACGCCGTCGCGTGAGCGGACATGAAGGAAATACTCCCCGTCCTTCTGCAACAGACGGACGGAATCGATCACAAGAGGTGAATCCAGTTCCGAGAGCCGGAGGATCGGGCGGGCCGCAACGGCGTCCAGCGCTTCGACTGCCACGTTCGACGGCAAACCTGTCCTTTGAGATCGACTCTGACCGGCCCCACAGCCGGAGAGGACGCCGGTGGCAGCCACTGATGAGGCCAACCCGACGAATCGACGGCGATTCAAGTTCATGCCTTTCTCCTTTCCAATGCGGTACGAGGCGACAGACCATCCTATCCTCATCCTCCGATACTGGCCACCGTGAACCGTCGTGTTTGTGGTGAAACGACGTGCGCGAATTGGCGAAAAGACAGCCTTGAATTTGCGGGCCCACCTCGTCTAAGATTCAACCCAGGAACACCATCAGACAATCGCGAGGTGGGATCCCGGTGATCGTCGGCATCCCGCTCGCCCAAGACGCGTCGTGCGGAGACGCACGACCCACGGGAGACCGCTATGAGGAAAACGACGTTGATCGCCCTGCCACTCGTTCTGCTGTTCCAAGGTTTGCTTGCGGCCGAGGGCCAGGACCCCACGGTCCGTGCCTTCGAAGAAAAGATGATTCAGGCCCGGCCTCTGCCCCTGCACAGCGTCCGACTGACGGGCGGACCGCTGAAAAATGCGCAGGGCCTGGACGCTCAGTACCTGCTCGATCTGGAGCCGGATCGGATGATGGCGGGCTATCGGATTCGCGCCGGGCTCGAACCGAAGGCTCAGGGCTACGGCGGTTGGGATTCCGTCGAGGGCCGGCAATTGACGGGGCACGTCGCAGGGCATTATCTCTCAGCGGTCAGCCTGATGTATGCCGCCACGGGCGACGAACGTTTCAAGAAACGCGCCGATTATCTCGTCGAGGAGATGAAAGCCGTTCAGGACAAACGAGGCAACGGCTACCTCGGCGCGATCGCCGACCGGGAAGGCACCGACGGAGCCGAGATCTTCGAGCGCGTCGCCGCCGGCGACATCCGTTCGGGCGGGTTCGATCTCAACGGCATGTGGGCGCCCTGGTACACCCTCCACAAGACCTACGCGGGTCTGCGCGACGCCTATCGCTTCACAGGCAACCAGACGGCGCTGGAGTTGGAGATCAAGTTCGCCATCTGGGCGGAGGGCATCGTTTCGAAGCTCTCCGAGGCGCAGGTCCAGCGGATGCTGAACACGGAATTCGGCGGGATGAACGAGGTCTTCGTCGATCTCTATGCGGACACGGGCGACCCGCGCTGGCTGGACCTGTCGTACCAGTTCGAACACCGTTCGTTCATCGATCCGCTGGTGCGCCACGAGGACATCCTCCCCGGCAAACACGGCAACACGCAGGTGCCGAAGCTGATCGGCTCGGCGGATCGCTTCGCTTACACAGGCGCCGCGGCCGATCTGCTGGCGGCCGGATTCTTCTGGGACCGCGTGGTCGATCATCACAGCTTCGCCACCGGTGGTCACGGCAAAGACGAGTACTTCCACGAACCTGACGAGTTGGCCAAAATCGTGGACGGACGCACCTGCGAGACGTGCAACGTCTACAACATGCTCAAGCTGACCCGTCGGCTCTTCGCACTGCAACCCGATGCCCAATATGCCGACTTCCACGAGCGGGCGTTATTCAACCACATCCTGGCGTCGCAGGACCCCGACGCGGGCTGGGCCTGCTACATGGTTCCGGTCGGGCGCGCCGTACAGCACGAATACGAACGGAACATGCGCGACGGAGGCTTCACTTGCTGCACGGGAACGAGCATGGAGAGCCATGCGCTGCACGGCCACGGGATCTACTACGAATCGGGCGACACGCTCTGGGTGAATCTCTACGCCCCTTCCACCGCCAACTGGAAGGCAGCCGGTGTCAAGGTGGCTGTTGAAACAGGTTTCCCCGAAGGCGAATCAGCCACGATCAAGCTGACTGTGGATTCGCCCCAGGAATTCACGCTGGCGTTGCGAAAGCCGTACTGGGCAGGCGACGGCTTCGAGGTCGCGATCAACGGTTGGCCGGTATCGGACGAGGTGATCGATCCGTATCGCGATGTCCCCGAATCGGGACGTCCCCGGCGCGATCGTCAAACCGGACTACGGGGACCGAGTTCCTATGTGGAGCTGAAACGAACCTGGAGCAGTGGGGATACGGTCGAGGTGACGCTGCCCAAATCGCTGCACCTGGAGCCGACGCCGGACAATCCGCGCGTGGCCGCGATCCTGTGGGGACCGTTGGTGCTGGCGGGCGACGTGGGCCCAGAGCCCGAGAGAGGACGCGGCAGGAATCGCGGGCAGCGGATCGAAGCCCCTATCTTTGTCGCTGCAGAGCAGCCGGTGAGCGAGTGGCTCAAACCCGTGGCAGGCGAGCCCGGTCGATTCCGTACGGATGGCGTGGGACGCATTCCCGACGCGGTCGACCACGCCCGAGATGTGGATTTCGTCCCATTCTATCGTCTGCACCGTCGCACGTACGGCATCTACTGGGACCTCTTCACGCAACCGGAATGGAAGCAGAAACAGGCGGAATATGCCGCGGAGAAGGAGCGGCAGCGGCAGCTCGAACTGGCCACCGTGGGCTACGCGCAACCGGGCGAGATGCAGCCGGAACGCGACTACAATTATCAGGGTGGCGACGACAGTCGACCCCTTCGCGTCGAAGGTCGCGCCGGGCGGTGGAGCCGAAGCTGGTTCTCCTTCGATCTGCCGGTCGATCCCGCACAGCCCATGGCACTGGTCGTAACCTACTACAGCGCTGAACGGCGGCGTGGTCCGGCTCGGTTCGAGATCCTCGTGGATGGCCAGCGGATTGCCCAGCAGGAACTTGAATCCAGCGAACCCGCCCGCTTCTACGACGTCGAATATCCCGTCGCGCCCAATCTCATTCAGGGCAAGGAGAAGGTCACGGTGCGCTTCCAGGCGAACGAGGACAGTTCCATTGCGGGCGTGTTCGGCGTTCGCATGATCCGCACCGGTGCAGCCGGCGCCGAAACGCAGGCCACCGAATCGCAAGCGGCGGAACCGGCATCGAAGGTCAACCTGGCGGTCGTGGCCCAGCCGTCGACGTCGTACGTCTCGGGCGACACCTCGACAGGGGCATTGAACGATGAATCCGAGCACCGAAGCTCGCGAGATCGCCGCCAGGGAGCCTGTGGCAACTGGCCCACGCGCGGGACTCAATGGGTTCAGTACGAATGGAGCCAGCCGATCAGCACTGACAAGATCGACGTGTACTGGTGGGATGACCGGCAAGGCGTGCGTCTGCCCAAGGCATGCCGCCTGCTGTACTGGAACGACGATGAGTTCGTCCCGGTGAGCGACGCATCGGGCCTGGGTGTGGCGGAAAGCCAGTACAACACGACCACCTTTGACGAGATCCGCACGTCCAAGCTCCGCCTGGAGATCGACGGCAACGATACCTATTCCACCGGCATTCTCGAGTGGAAGGTCTACGACTCAGGGCGGTCGCCCGACTTCCCGCCGCGCGTCGATGCGGGCGTCGATCGCGTCGTTGTGCTGGGCGGCAAGACCTACCTTTCCGGCACGACGAAATCGCTGGAGAAGAGAGGGACCCCGCCGACGAAGGTGACCTGGAGCAAGGCCTCCGGGCCGGGAGCTGTTGTCTTTGAAAACGCCGGTGTGCCGGCGACCAGCGCGACGTTTTCTGCGGAGGGCGACTATGTCCTCAAACTGACCGCGAACAAGGGCCCCCTGCGCGGATCGGCAACGCTGAACGTCCAGGTCGTCACGCCCCCGCCGGGCAGAAACCTTCACCTGGTCGACACGAAACCCTATCGGATCGACAGTCCGCTGTGGAACGATCGCGCCAAGGCCCTGATCGTCAACTGGATTCCGCACTGCATCGCGAAGATCTCCGATCCGAACCTGAGAGAAGGCGGGATCAACAACTTCATCGATGCCGCCAACAAGCTGGCGGGCAAGCCTCATGGCCAACATCGGGGTTACGTCTTCTCCAACGCCTGGGTCTACAACACGATCGAATCGATCTGCGTGGCGTTGATGGTCGATCCGCAGGGCGATGCGGAGATCATCCAGGCCCAGCAGGCGATGAAGGCGACGCTGGAGGACTGGATTCCCAAGATCCTGGCGGCGCAGGAGCCCGATGGATACCTCCAGACGGTCTTCACGCTCAGCGACCGCGAGCGCTGGTCGCCCCGACATCGAGCCGACCACGAGGGGTACGTCGCAGGCTACTTCCTCGAAGCAGCGGTCGCTCACTACAATCTCACCAAGGGCAAGGATCAGCGTCTCTACCGCGCCGCCAAGAAACTCGCGGACTGCTGGGACGCGAACATCGGTCCGGCCCCCAAGAAGGAATGGTACGACGGACACCAAGCGATGGAAATCGCCCTGGTGCGGTTCGGTCGCTTCGTCAACGACACCGAAGGCCAGGGCAAGGGTGATCGGTACATCAAGCTGGCCAAGTTCCTCCTGGATTGCCGCAAGGATGGCTCGGAATACGACCAGAGCCACGTGCCGGTGATCCAGCAGTACGAGGCGGTGGGCCACGCGGTGCGGGCGTCGTATTCGTACGCCGGCATGGCCGACGTCGCCATGGAAACAGGCGACATCGACCACCAGAGCGCCGTCATGAGTCTCTGGGACAATATCGTCAACCGCAAGTACTACGTCACCGGCGGGATCGGCAGCGGCGAGACCTCCGAGGGATTCGGACCCGACTACTCTCTGCGGCACAACGCCTATTGCGAATCCTGTTCGAGCTGCGGCCAGATCTACTTCCAGCACAAGCTCAACCTGACCTATCACGACGCCCGCTTCGCCGACCTGTACGAGGAGACGCTCTACAACGCCCTGCTCGGTTCGATCGATCTGGAGGGCAACAACTTCTACTACCAGAACCCGCTCGACTCGTATGGTGCGCGTTACGAGTGGCATGGCTGCCCCTGCTGTGTGGGCAACATCCCCCGCGTCCTGCTGATGCTGCCCACCTGGACCTACGCCACCAGCGAGGACGGCCTCTACGTAAACTTGTTTGTCGGCAGCACGGTAATGGTGGAGAACGTAGGCGGAACGAATGTGGAGGTCGTTCAGGACACAGATTATCCCTGGAGCGGCGATGTGGCGATCACCGTCCACCCCGCGGCGCCCAAGGAATTCAGCATCCGCATCCGCGTGCCGAATCGCGGCGTCAGCGAACTCTATACGCCGGCGCCGGAGGCCGATGGCATTGCGTCGATTGCCGTCAATGGGACGAAGATCGCGCCGGCCGTCGAGAAGGGCTATGCCATCATCACCCGCACGTGGACGGCGGGCGACAAAATCGAGTTGAAACTGCCAATGAAGGTCCAGAGAATCAAGGGCAGCGACAAGATCGAGGCCACGCGAGGGCGAGTGGCTTTGCGCTACGGCCCGTTGATCTACTGCGCCGAGAGCGTCGATCAGAACCTGAGCGGCGTGCTGGGTCCGACGTCCGCCTTGCGTACTGAGTGGATCGATGATCTGCTGCACGGTGTAAGGATCATCAAGGGGACCTGGGCGGATGGATCGCCCATGACCGCGATCCCCTACTACGTCCGCGACAACCGGGGTGTGGGAGAAGCGGAAACGGATGACGAGCAGGACGGCGCCAACCGGCGCAGCCGACGACGACGTCCCCTCAGCTCGTCGGTCTGGCTAAAGGATCAGTAACACGCATGGAAGGCCATGGAGCATTCACCGGCATTTGAGCGGGCGATGCAGAGCCTCAAGGACGGGTGGAGCATCGCCTTCGTGACGGCGGTTGCGGTCTCTGGAGCGACGGAAATGGGCATCCGCTCGTCACCGGCCTGCGGCAGAAGCCCGAGCGCGGTTCGACACAGGTTGACCGCCTCGCTCAGCGGCAGAACCGCATGTCCGCGCGCCGGGCGCCGGTAAGGACGCCGCACCAATGCGCAATGGATCTTCCGCAGCCAGGTTGACGTCGGGCCCCATCGCGACCACGTTGATCCGTCTCTCGGCGCCGATGCTCGTGGGCATCCTGGCGATGATGGCCTTCAACGTCGTGGATACCTTCTTCGTCAGTCGCTTGGGGACGCTGCCGCTGGCGGCCATGACGCTGACTTTCCCGGTCGTGATGGTCGTCGGCACCTTCACGCTCGGGTTGGGGGTCGGCGCGATGGCCATCATCTCGCAAGGCATCGGCGCCGGGGACGAAACGCGAATCCGCCGATGCGCCACGGACGCACTGACGTTGGCGGGGTTGTGCGTCGTGCTGCTGACCGCTGTCGGACTGGCCACGCTGGAACCGCTGTTTCGTCTGCTGGGCGCCACCGACGCGATGATGCCGTTCGTGCGACAGTACATGGTCATCTGGTACCCCGGGATGGTCTTCTACATCGTCCCCATCATCGGCAACAACATCATCCGCGCCACCGGCGACACGACCACGCCCAGCATCGTGATGCTTGTCGGCGTAGCGGTGAATGCGGCGCTCGATCCACTGCTGATCTTCGGCTGGGGTCCCGTGCCGGCCATGGGCATCTCCGGGGCCGCGATCGCCACCGTCCTGGCGCGGGCCATGACACTCGTGGTGGCGTTTCTCGTCCTCCATTTCCGAGAGCACCTGCTGACCTCGCCCTGGCCGGGCCGACGGGAGTTGATCGCCTCCTGGAGGGCCCTGCTGGTCATGGGACTGCCGGTGGCGGTCTCCAACGCGATCATCCCGGTAGCGCTGGGCCTGATCACGCGGATCGTCACGCAATTCGGCGCCGAGGTCGTTGCCGGATTCGGCGTCGCGACGCGCGTCGAGGGTTTTGGTCTGGCTCTGATCTACGCGCTCTCTTCAGGCATCAGCCCATTCGTCGGGCAGAATTTCGGCGCCGGTCGGATCGACCGCATTCAGCGAGGACTGCATTTTGCGGAGATCTTCTGCCTGGCCTGGGGCGTGCTGCTCGCCATCGTGTTTCTGCGGTTCGGCAGGCCCCTGGCGAGCTACTTCAACCCGAACCCATCCGTGATCCAGGCGGCCAGTCTGTACCTGTGGGTGGTCTCGGTGAGTCTGGGCCTGCGCGGGATTCACCAGGTGATCTGGACGGCGCTGAACGTTCTGGGCCGACCTTATGATGCCCTGTTTCTCGAGTTCCTGCTGGCCTTCGGGCTCTGGATCCCCCTGGCGTTTGCCGGTGCCCATCTGGCCCAGATCGGAGGCCTCTATTGCGGCCTGTCGCTGGCGAATATTCTCGCCGGGACCGCCGCCATCGTCTGGGTCAATCGCGTGACGAAGAAGGCCCGTGCGGAAAGAGACGACTGACGGTGTAGCCGATCGCGGTAGTGACCACGAACGAAATCGGGAAGTACCACATCGGCATGAGCCGGCCCGGGTAGACCCATTGGAGGAACACCGTCAACCCGATCGCGCTACAGGCCCCGATGAGCCAGCCCCGGAAGTGGGCTCGACGGGTGAGCATGCCCAGTATGAAGATGCTCAATATCGGCGCCGCGAAAAGACCCATGACGTACATCCACATCTCAACGATGCCCCCGATCCGGGATGCGTATACCCCGGTCAGCGTGGCCAGGACTCCCAGGATCACGGTCAGCCATCGCGCCAGCGCCACGTCGCTGCCATGAACGTCCTCGCGGTGCCGCAACGGCTTGACCCAGTCGTTTACGATCACCGTCGAGACCGAGTTGATTCCCGAATCGACGCTGCTCATCGCGGCGGCAAAGATCGCGGTGACCATCAAGCCGGAGACGCCGGGCGGCAGGACGTGCATGATGTAGAAGGGCAGGATGCCGTCGGTCTCGAGCGCCGGATCCAGTCGGTCAGGGAAGGCCTGAAAATAGGCGAACATGCCGATCCCGATGAAAATCAACACGCCATTGACGACCAGATCGTTGACCGCGTTGAATGCGATGGCTTTGACGACGCCCTTGTCGGTGCGAACCGCCAGGAGCCGCTGGACGGTGACCTGATCCGTGCCATACTCATTCAGGAAGACGAAGAACCAGCCGATGGCGGCCGACAGGATGGTGAGCTTGCTCACATCGGTCCAGTCGAAGACGTCAAATTTGCCCGCTCGGGTGGCGACATGCACGATCTGCGCGACCCCGCCGGGCACGTGAAAGACCAGCGTGCCCGCCAGCCAGACGGCGCCGCCAAAGAGAATCACGAACTGCACGACGTCCGTCCAAATGACCGCCGAGAGCCCACCCAGCACCGTGTAGGTCACGGCCAGAAAACCCATCGCAACGATCGCCAGCGTCACAGGCATGCCCGATGCGACGGACAGGGCCTTGGCGGGGGCATAGATCACGATCCCGAGCCATCCGAGCCGGCTGAGAACGAAGAGGGCCGAGACTGCCCGGCGCGCATGCGGCCCGTAGCGCAAGAGGATGAACTCGTAGCTCGTGGTGACGCGGTGCCGGCGATAGACCGGATAAAACAGCCTGGCCAGGATCGGCGCCGCGACCAGGCTCATGGCTACCCCGAAGATCATGGCGATATTCTGTCCATACGCGAAACCCGGCACCCCCATATACGTGGTGGCGCTGGTCAGCGAGGCGAACATGCTCATCCCTACCGCCAGCCAGGGCATGTTCCTCCCGGCCAGGAAATAGTCCTCGGTGGTCTTCTGCCGACCGGCCAGAGCCAGACCGATCCCGACCATACCCGTCAGATAGGCGATGAGGATCACCGTGTTGAGAACACCGAATTCACCCAGCATAGGGGGTCATCCTATCACATGCACGAACGACCTCCAACGACGGATCACGACTTCTGGAATCTCGTGACAACCCGATGAAGGCTTGAACGGCGGGACCCGCCGCGGTATGATAGCGGTCAAATTCTCAGCCAACATCAGAGTCCAACGGGCGAAAGGAGAATGTCACCATGCAACGACGCCAGTTCCTCAAATCCACCGCAGCCCTCGGAGCCGGCTTGACCGTTCTGCCGAGCGGCGTGCTCTCCGGGGCCAACGCCCCCAGCAACAAACTCAACGTCGCCATCATCGGCACGTGGGGTCGGGCCGACGCCCACTTCGATGCCATCTCCAGCGAGAACGTGGTCGCCTTGTGCGACGTCGACGAAGAGCATCTCGCCCACGGCGCCAAACGGTTCCCGAAGGCCAAAACGTACATCGATTGGCGTAAGTGCCTTGACCAGAAGGGGTTGGACGCCGTGCTCTGCTGCACGCCCGACCACACGCACGGCCATATCGCCACCTGGTCGATGAACCGCGACCTGCACTGCTATATGGAAAAGCCCCTGGGCATCAGCGTCGAGGAGGTTCGCCTGGCGCGGGCCAAGTGGATGGAGAAGAGGCATAAGCTGGCCACACAGGTCGGCACGCAGCGTCACGCGAACCCGAATTTCAACCGGGTCCGCGAACTGATCCAGGACGGCGCCATCGGCACGTTGCAGAACGTCTACACCTGGGGCAATCGTCAGATCCGCCGCAAGGGCTATCCGCCGGCACAGGGCGAGCCGCCGAAGCACCTGCACTGGGACCTCTGGATCGGCCCGTCGCCGTGGCACCCCTACAATGCTGAATACTTCGTCGGCGGCCCGGGTATGAATTGCCTGAGTTGGAATATGTACTGGGACTTCGGCACCGGACAGGTCGGGGATATGGGCAGTCACACGATGGACCTGGCCTGGCACGCGATGGACGCCGAACAGCCGACTACCGCCGAGGCCAAAGGCGATCCGTACAATCCTGAGGTGACGCCTGTCGAGCTGCAAATGCATTTCGACATGCCCGCCAACGACTGGCGACCCGCCATCCGCCTGGGCTGGTACCAGGGCGGCGCGATGCCGCGTACTCCCAAGGAATGGGTCGATCTGAACAAGATCGGGCACGGAGCGATGTTCAAGGGCGAAAAGGGGTTCCTCATCGCCGATTTCGGATCGCGCCTGATCATTCCGTGGGGCGACGATGCGGACATGAGCTACTACAACCGGCGCGACAAGGACGAGATGATCCCCGACTTGGGCCACTTCCAGAAGGAATGGACCAACGCGTGCAAGGGCGACCTGAAGACCACGTGCGACTTCAAGTATAGCGGCGATCTGATCGAAACGATGCTGCTGGGCCTGGTGGCCTACCGGGCGGGCAAGAAGCTCGAATACGACGGCGCTACCGGCCGGATCACCAACGACGCCAAGGCCAACGAGCTTCTCCGTCGCAAGTATCGCGATGGCTGGCCCCTCGACGCCTGATCGCGCCGCAAAGAACCGTAGGTCATTTCGACAGATTTCCAAGGGTGAGGCCCAGCGCCTCACCCTTTCTTATTGCGAAAGGGGCGCAGGTTCATTCGCCCTTACAGCCGAGACAGTCGGGATTGCGCTGGACGGGCACTTTGCGGAAGCGCATGGTCAGAGCGTTGTAGGTGAGCAGGGAGTCGGTGAGCAGTTCGCCGATTCCGACGATCGATTTAATGGCTTCGGTGGCCTGGAGAGTTCCGATGACGCCCGGCAGGACACCGAGCACACCCTTCTGACTCGGTAGGGGCGATCCCGATGTCCATCGGGGCGTCGCCCTCATGGAAGGCGGCCGACGGAAGACGCAGCGATAGCAGGCGGTCTTGCCTGGGATGACCGTCATCAACTGGCCTTCGAATTCGAGAATCCCGGCGTGGCAGAATGGAATCCGCTGTGCGCAGCAGGCGTCGTTGATCAGGAATTTGGCGGGAAAGTTGTCCACCGCGTCGATCACGAAGTCATACTCCTCGACGATCCCGGGAAGGAACTCGGCGGTCGCCCACTGATCGTAAGGACGAACGCTGACGTCCGGATTGATGGCTGCGATGGTCTCCCTGGCGGAGACGACCTTTCGGCGCCCCAGATCGGCAGTTCCGTGCGTGATCTGCCTCTGGAGATTGCTCAGATCGACCGCATCGCCATCGAGCAGGCCGATCGTCCCAACCCCCGCAGCCGCCAGGTAAAGAACAGCAGGTGAACCGAGCCCCCCTACTCCGACGATCAGCACGCGCGAGGCCAGGAGCTTCTCCTGCCCGGCCCGGTCGATCGGGTCGAGCATGATGTTGCGAGCGTATCTTTCGAGCTGTTGCGGCGTGAGCAACATGATGGTCTCCGTGACCAGGGCGAATCATCATTCGCCCCTGCATGGGCCCTTGCCGAGGAAAGCGGAGTCCCAGTCCTTCCAGACGGGTTCGAGCCCACAGCGTTCGAGCATGGCAGCGACCTCCTTCGGGCTGCGCCGATCGCTGACTTCGAACTGCTCGGAGTCGTGATGCCCGTCGGGTCGGGGTTTGGAGTAGCCTCCCGGATCGGTTCGGCTGCCGGCGCTGATCCGCGTCGGTCCCAGCGTGATGACGTGGTCGCGTAAGCGTGCCTCCTCGCGCGTCGAAAGCACCAACCCTGCGTCGGCAAAACACAGCCGCAATGCCAGCATCATCTGGACGAGGTTCTTATCCGTCAGCAGATGCGGGAATGCCTCGCGCGGGACGCCGCACGCAGGTCGCAGCCGGGGGAACGAGAACGAAACGTGCGATTGCCAGTAGCACCGGATGAGATAGGACGCATGTTCGCCCAGAGCCAGCGTCTCGATCCGCCAGTCGGCCAGGCCTAATAAGACACCGAGTCCGATCTCCCGCATGCCCGCGCGGGCCATGTCGTCAGGCCCCCGAAGCCGCAGGTCGTAATCGGCCTTGGGACCGCCCCGATGCTGCCGGGCGTATTCGTCGCGGTCGTAGGTCTCCTGGTACAGCGTGACGCCTTCCACACCCGCATCGAAAAGCCGGCGGTACTCCTCCGTCGACATCTGGTAGATTTCGATGCCGACGAAACTGAATCGCTCGCGCAGCTTCGCTGCCAGTTCCGCAAGGTAATCCGTCGTGACAAAAGCCTTGTCCTCGCTGCTGACCAGCAGGATGTCGCGGAAGCCCTCCCGAGCGATCCGTTCCGCGTCAGCCAAGGCTTCGTCGATTGTCAGCCGCGTGCGTATGAAGCGGTTCTCCGCGTTGAAGCCGCAATAGCGACAGCGATTCACGCAGAAACTCGACAGATAGAGCGGAGCATAGAGCTTGATCGTGCGTCCAAAGCGCTGTCTCGTCAAAGCCTGAGACTGCCTGGCCATCGGTTCCAGATAAGCTTCAGCAGCCGGAGAAATCAGCGCCAGCAGTTTCGACAACTGATACGACCCTGGACGAGTTGCCAGAACCTCCTCCACCTCGCGGGCCGTCACATCGCACAGACGCTGCTGCCAGCGCTGGCGATCCCGGTCGAGATGGCGCCTCTCCAGGATTTGAACGATCGACTCATCAGTATGCGTCTGAATCATGGCTTGACCGCCTTGCTAGATGACAGATCACAGTTCTCAGTTCGCAGCAGACCGTGAACCGTCAACTGTGATCTGGGAACTGCCAACTAGTCGCTCAAAAACCCTGTCAGCGGACTCGATGCCTGGGCCTGTCGTACCGCAGCGCGCGGGCCGCAGCCGTAGGCCTTGCGTCCGGCGTCCACCGCCAGCTTGAAGGCCATCGCCATCTCCAGCGGATCCTCGGCGGTGGCGATCGCAGTATTGACCAGCACGGCATCGGCTCCCATCTCCATTGCCTCGGCGGCATGTGACGGCAGCCCCAGCCCGGCATCCACCACGACCGGCACATTGGCCTGCTCGATGATGATCTCCAGCGCCGCCCGTGTCCGAATGCCCTGGTTGGACCCGATGGGACTGCCCAGCGGCATGACGGTCGCGGTACCGCAGTCTTCGAGCCTCTTGGCGAGGACCGGATCGGCGTTGATATAGGGGAGCACCACGAAGCCCTCGGCGACCAGTACTTCGGCGGCCTTGAGCGTCTCGATCGGGTCCGGCAGCAGGTAGTACGGATCGGGAGTCACCTCCAGCTTGACCCACTCGATTCCCGTGGCCGCCCGCGCGAGACGCGACAGGCGAATCGCCTCCTCGGCGCTTCGGGCGCCGGAGGTGTTGGGCAGAAGCTGATAGCGGTCGCGGTCGATCTCGCGGAGCGTGTCGTCGCCGGGGTTGTCGATGTCCACGCGGCGAAGCGCCACCGTGACGATCTCGGTCCCCGAGGCATCCAGTGCCTGCGCCATGACGCGGGGCGAGGCGAATTTGCCCGTACCCACGAGCAGACGCGAATCGAATGACCGACCGGCAATGCGGAGGGGCGTCCCGGCGCGCCGGGACGCTCGTACCTGGTCCGAAGCCATCAGCCACCTCCCATGAATTTGATGAGCTCGATCTGCTGTCCGTCCGTCAGTGGTGTGGCGTCGAATTGCTCGGGAGGCACGATCGTCCCATTCACTTCAGCGACGACGGTGTCCGCCGCTACGCCCAGTTCCTCCAGCAATCCGGACAGCGTCCCCGGCATGGCATCGGCGGCAAACTGTCGCCGGGCACCGTTGATGGTCAGTGATTTCATGCGCGAAACCCCTACAAAAAAAGCACTCCCACGAGGGGAGTGCTCAGATACCGTAACAAGCCTCCCTTCGCAGGTCCTAACCTGATCAGGTTCCAAGGGTCGTCGCGGTTGTGCGATCTCTCAGCCGGTTGCGGGGCCCGCCGATGGCAGGCCCACCTGTGGCTCCCCTGGCTTTGTTTGACTACTCGACGTATGATAGCAGGGTTCGCCGAACTTGGCAAGTAGGGATAAGGGCGAATGATGATTCGTCCAGATATATGCCCGTACGCGTTCTGCAAAAATGGACACGATGAAGGATAAGCGATTCGTCATTCAGGAACACCAGACCAGCGAGGGGGTCCACTGGGACCTCATGCTCGAGTGCGGCGAGGTATTGTCCACCTTCCGCCTGGAGCAAGGCCCTGCGCAGGTCCTGGTGCAGCCAGTCGGAGCGGAGAAGATCTTCGACCACCCCCTGCGATTTCTCAGCTACGAAGGTCCCGTGCAGCAAGGAACCGGTCGCGTTCACCTGGTCGAACGCGGAATCTATCACGAGATCGAATCGCAGGACGACCGATTGGTGCTCGATCTGAGCGGTACGATTCTAGAGGGGCGCTTCACGCTCGCCCGAATTGGGCAAACCGAATGGCGTCTGAGCCGCGAAAAGTCCGATCAGGGTACGCATCAATCGCCGCGATAGCTCTCCGGCGGGCCGAGATAGCTCGGCTCCAGGCCGCCCGTATCCACCACAATCTTCTGCAACACGACCGCCGGATCGACCATCCAGACCTTCAGGGTCTGGTAGTCACACCTATCGATGAAGAGCGTCGCCAGATCCTCTCCCTCCGCCAGGGGAAAGCTGCCCTCGGCTTACGTGAATTCCACGTAAGGCGTCTGACCGATGGCCAGAAGGGCAACCGGACACGTCAGCATGACGACGAAAGCCCATATCAGCAAGGTAGCCTTTGATCTGCACATGATCAGAACCCTTCCAAGACTCCCTGAATGAAGCCGATGGCGTGGGCCATGCCGGCGTGCCAGGGCGCGCTGCATCTCATCTGTGGCGTGTGGTCGGGGATCACGACGCCGTCATACCCGTTGCGATGGAGAATCTCCAGCACTCTGGCGATATCCACATCCCCGTCGTCGATGAACGTCTCGCGATAGTGCGGCGCCTTGCCTGTGATGTTGCGCAGGTGCACGTACGCAATCCGCCCTTCCCGACTGTACTGATCGACCACGTCGTAAAGATCGCCTTCCGTCATTTCAGCCAGCGTTCCGACGCAGAACTCGAACTGGTTGGCCGCTCTAGGGTCGATGTCGATCAGCCTTCTATACATGTGAGGCTGATACACCAGCCGGGGTTGGCGTCGCAGACGAGGAACAGGCGGATCGTCCGGATGGGCCGCCAGAATCACCCCCGCCTCTTCCGCCACCGGCAGAATGACCTGGAGAAAGCCCTCCAGTCGGCGCCACAACTCCTCATGGCTGATCTCCGGAAGAACGCCCGCGTCCGCGGATGGATCGTACACCATGTTCCAGACCATCCCCTGTGGGATGGGCGTGTCGTCGATCCCATCCATACCGACGGAGACCGCGCCGCCTCTGGCGAACGGTCCCGTGATGCGACTGGCGACGCCCGCGAGGCTGAAGTTGTATCCCATCATCGGAATCCCCACCTCGCCGACGCGACGGAGGATGGTCTTGACGTTCTCCAACTGCTGAGCCTTCTTTGGCCCGTCGAGCAGAACGTCGTACCAGTGGGCCGGGTCGAAATTCTCGATGGCCTGGAGTTCCAGCCCCGCCGCGTTGATTTCGTTCTCTAGGGACCGCAGCTCCTCGACCGTCCAGAGCCGGTCAGGGTCGCCCGCCCGACCCCAGCCCCGGACGGTGCCGGTCGGCTGGTTGTCGCTGGGGTTCTCGTCGCCCTGCCGGAAGTAATCGACCAGGTGCACGACGAGATGCGTCGCCCCACATTGCCGCGCGAAATCGTAGTGCTCGCGATCGAGTTGATGCCGATAGAGTCCCAATCCAACCTTCATCAGAATCCGATGCTTGCGCCTCCGTCGACGACCAGTTGCTGCCCTGTAACAAACTTCGCCTGTGGTGAGCAGAGATAGACCGCCGCCCAGCCGATGTCCTCGGGTTTGCCGAGCCGACCCATAGGCGTCCGCGCGAGGATTCGGGCCTTGCGATCCGCATCGCTCTCCAGCGCCTGATGGGACATGGGCGTTTCGATCCAGCCGGGGGCGATCGCGTTAACGCGGACGCCCCGCGCCGACCACTCCACCGCCAGCGAGCGAACCAGTCCGAGCACCGCCGACTTCGCCGCCGAATAGGCCGCCACCTCCGGAATACCGAACAGCGCCGCCATGGAGGTGATGAAGACGATGGAACCACCGCCTTGTTCGATCATGCCGGCGGCAACCGCCCGCGTCAAGGCCATCGCCCCGAAGACATGGACGTCGAACACGCTCTGATCGTCTTCGGGACGCTCCTCCAGCGCAGGCTTTCGCAGATGAATCCCCGCGTTGTTGATCAGGATCGTGGTGGGTCCGTCGTTCTCCCGCTCCGCCATAGTCATCAGACGATCGCTGTCGGACAGATCCGATACATCGTGCACCACGCAGGAGGCTCGCTCGCCCAGTCGCTCGCAGGTTTGCTGCAACACGTCTTCGCGACGACCGCAGATCGCCACCCGCGCCCCGGCGGCAATCAGACATTCAGCGATGGCAGCGCCCAGACCGGTGCCGCCTCCCGTGACGACCGCTCGTTCGTCGGCGAGCGAGAAGATCTCCATATCTCTCCTTCGAAGTGCGTATTTTGTTATCAGGCAGAACTCTGGTTGTCAACGCTATCAGGGCAGGGCCACCATGAAGACCGCCTCGTGCAGCGCACTCCACTGCCCGCTCTCCCAGACGCGGGCCTTGATCCACATGCTGCCGTCCAGAGCAATGTCTTCAGTGTACTGCCGGGCCGACGGGGAGAGAAGCCCCGCGTCCGCATCTTCTCCAGCCACCAGCTCGGTCGAAATCAGAAAGTCCGAACTGGTGGCGCCGGAGTTCATGCCGTGAATCGCCAGAATGTTGTCGCCTGGCTGCAAGCGATCGATGAAGGCCGAGCAATCGAATTCCTCGAAGAACGTTGCGGAGATGTCGTCGTGACTGGCTGCGGCCCCTTCGTTCCAGGCGGGAGACGAAGAAGCATTGGCCAGCGCGATCTGCGTTCCGTTGAGATAGGCGACGAAGCCATCGTCGTACCGCATGCGCAGGGTCATGTAGTTGAAGTCGGCCAGGTCCGCCGCACGAACCGTGAAGGGAATCCGGATGTAGCAGGCCTCGGTGCGACCGTACATCTGCGATTGGACGTCATAGGCGATGTACTTCTCATATCCGGTGCTGCGCTCGTAACCGATCCCCCCGGAAGTTCCGGGAACGATCGGCGTCCCGTCCGACCAAGGCGAATCGTCGAACGGTTCAGCGCCGCCCGTCCAGGACGGGCCGATATCCTCCGTCGGCGCCCAGACCGCTTTTGGTGCGTTTTCCGCTACCAACGTCGAAGCATCCTGCTGACCGCCCGCCGATGGCTTGCGAGGATCGGTCCCGTCGAGCGTATAGTAGATCGTTCCCGATCCGTTCGGGTTGGTCATGGCCAAGACATCCCCGCGCGAGATGGAACCGCCATGCTGCGCGACACCATCCACGAGAAACTCCGGCGGATCGACATCCGGATAGAGGTTCCGCGAACGCAGGACGTTGATCAGGGCAAACGAATTCGCGGTATCGTGGATGGCGGGAATATAGCGGTGGATGACCTGGTCGCGCTCGACGACCCAGGAATCCTCGCGGGTGAAATAGTAGTTGGGACCGTGAGGCGCGGGTGGATAGAGATCGTGATCGACGTTGGTCAACGGGCTGGGCTGCTGGACCGTGTTGCCATAGGGCGTGCTCATTTGCGTGTCGCCCCAGCGGGCGGACTCCGCGACGATCGCCTTGTCGATCCAGCCGGCGACTGTGAAATACCGCGCCTGCGAAGCCGCCAGGCTCAGCCCGCCGTCGTGGAAACAATGCTCGAAGACCCGATCGGCAAACAGCAGGCGGAATTCCTCACTGGTGCGCATCTTCTGAAAGACCTCGCCCGCCCCACCACCGGCACTGATGCGGGAGGCGGCGCGTCCGTGGGAATCCAGAACGATCTCCTGGTCCCAGACGAAGAAGCGAAATCTGCCATCACCGCTGACCGCGTTGGCAGCCGCATATCCGTTGTGGTGGGGCCAGTCCTCCGCATCGGCGTAGAGGTGCAGCAGCACGTAGTCAGCGAAGTTCTCCACGTCGAGGTAGTTCTGGATCTGTGCATATCCCGCAGGCGTCGAAGGATCGATCGCCAGCATGGCCTTCCAGCGGGCGCCGGGGCTGGACAGGTCGTCGTTGACCTCCCAATCTTCCCGTCGGCCTCCCAGGTGCTCGGCGAAGAAATCCTCTCCGATGCGCTCGGTCAGGTTGTAGATCCCGAAGTAAAGGCCATCGACGTAGAGGTGCACGAAACACCCATGACTGGAGGGCTGCCCCATCGCGCGCAGGCTCTCTTTCATCCAGACGTCGCGGATATACTGCGAATCGTTGGGCCGATAGCGCGACGGGACCCACGAGACGAGCCCCCAGGAATCGGTGAAGCAGGCGCGCAGCACGAGTTGGTTGAACTCATCGATCTCGGAGTCCGGAAACAGCGGGTAACGCAGCTTGGTCGAGCCATATTGGCCTGTGAAGGTCAAACGGAACGAGTGCTTCTGCATCCGCCAGGGTCGCCGACTGGAATTGCCGTGCACCTCGATTTTGCAGTCTTCCTGGAACCCTTCGGCGCCGTCGGGCCGGAGGTATTCAATCGAGCACTTCCGTTCCCAACGGCTCAGCGGGTGGGTGTAGATGCCCGAGGCACTGCCCAGGAAATCGTCGGGGTCCATTGAGACGCACAGGCTGGGGATGTCCAGCAGCGCTTCGCGCACCGAGTACCCCGGGCGGGTGCTGTCCACCACGCGCGGGTCCATCTCGTAATCGGCCGGGACGGTGCCGCCGACTTCCGAGTCGCGACCCCAGTCGGTGGGCCAGCCAGGCGGGTCCGCAGGCTGGCGGGCGACGTGATCGACGAAAACATACGTGTGCGTGCTAGCGCTCCGTGGCATCCATCCAGGCCGGAAGGCGATAGATCGAACCCGCGTCGTCGTCGCCACGCGAATGGGCCTCTGCGGATCGTAGAGGAGGCCATGCTGTTCCGTCGGTTCCGATCCATCCAGCGTGTAGCGGATAGAAACGTCCGGCGTCTCGCAGTAGATTCCCAGGTCGAATTCCCCGTCGTAGAAGCCCCGGGGGCTGCTGTGAACGGTCGGCTCGACGAATCCGGCAAAGGGCCGCTGATTCCTCCGGCCCGGCGTCGGCGTGGCGAAATGGCACGAATCCGTCTGCCGCAGGCCATAGGAGACGTCCGTCTCCTGAGGGGGATACGAAGGAGCGTACTCGTGAACGACGTTACCCTCCGGATCGATCAGCGCGAGGTACTCTCCATCCTTACTGAGGGCGAAATTCGTATGGAGATGCCCCGCCCGATCCGCGAAATCGCCCTCGGGTCGGCTCGAAGCGAACACGACGAGATAGTCGCCGGCAGGCAGTATCACGCCGGGCGGGAAGCACCATTTGCCCAAATCGTCCGCATCGTCGGTCAGATACCACCCGCTCAACACGACCGGCTGAGCGCTGCCGTTGTACAACTCGATCCAGTCCGAGGCCTGCCCGTCGCCATCGAGCAGGGACGCCCGATTGGAGGCGACGAATTCGCTGATCACCACGGAGGTGATTCCCGGATCATCGTCTACCGGCAGATCGTCGTCCTCCCCGTCAAGAGCGTTCAGAACAAACCCGTTCATCACGAAGAAGGCCTGAGCGACGCTCGTATAACCCTGGTTGGCAAAAGAGAGAGTGATGATGTCGGCACCGTCCGATTCGATGACGGTCTCGAACGTCGTCATGCCGTTGAACGACGACGGACCATCCGAGATGTCGACATTTTCGACAGTGCGCGAGTCGCCCGCGTCCGTGACGGTCACCTCGAAAAGCCCGGTCTGGTCCTGGGTGTCGTGGTGGTAGGACGTCCAGGCATAACGACCGGCCGGAAGACCATCGATCGCCAGGACCAACGGATCGGCATGGCCCACCCGCGCATCGGTGCCGATCCAGTCAACCGCCAGAGCCGAGCCGCTCGATCGCTCGATCATCTGCATGGCCTGCGATGCCGGATCGTTGGGCCAGATCGGCATCAGGTAGACCGTCGTCCCAAAGGCGGAATAGGCCTGCTCCGTAAAGGTCGCGGCCGATTCATGATCGGCATAGTACGCCTGGAAACCCGCCTCCACGGGACCGCCCGTCTGCGTGAAATCGATCTTCAGCGCCGCCGCGCAGGGAACCGCCGCCGGCAGACTCGTCAGAACCAACAGAATGGCTGCAACTCGCATCATGGACGAATCCGCCCTCTACTCCTTGTAGCGGAACGCCCATCCTGCCGCCATGTAGTCGATGTCCGCCGTCTGTCCTTCGGGCGGATAGTCAATGCCATAGTTGGTGGCGCCGGTCACCAGCAGCTTGTCCACACGCTCGATCGTGTAGCGGTCGCGCCACTTGCGGACCTCCGCGTGACCGTCGCAGTATCCCAGCACGCTGCTGTCGCCGTGATTGACCGCCATCGGTCCCCACCAGCCCCACTCCGATAGCTGCGTATATTCCGGCGCGCCCATGACGAAGTGATGGCTGGCGTTCCAGTTCCGCGTCTCTCCGCTTTCGACGAACACATAGCGCGTCGAAGGCGAGGTGATCTCGTCGTACCGACGAATCTGAAGCTTGTACTGCGGATCACTCTTGTTGGTGATCCAGTAGAAGCATCGGGGAATCGAATACGTGACGAAGACGCGCGTGCCGTCGTACAGGCTCTTGCGTTCCTTGTCTCCGGGGCAGTGATAGGCGTCCGGATTCTTGACGTAGGGAAACAGCTTGCCCCGCTGAATTCCGCGAATCTCGTCTTCGTCGGTCACGGGAGGATCCGCCTGCGTGATGCTCATCAGGTTGTCGTTCTCGTCGCGCGGGATCCCGCACCAGCCGATGAACGAGCCGTTCTCCGTGGCGTTGTCCTCGCAGCTCATGATGCGCCCGTCGTTGTCCTGCATGTACATGTACCAGCCGAGGGAGAGATTTTTGGTGTTGCTCAGGCAAGCCGTCGTCGCCGCCTTCTTCTTGGCCAGGCTCAACGCGGGCATGATGATGGACATCAACAGAGCAATGATTGCGATGACCACCAGCAGTTCGATCAGGGTGAACGCTCGTTTTCTCATCTTTCCGCCTTTCCGAAACCGAATTGGCGTTCGCATACGAAGCCACCATCCATACCGCTCGGCACACGCGCGAGCTTATCTCCCCAACCGGCGATACGTACTGCATCGGACAGGATGGGCGTGCATGCCGCCCATCCTGTCCGCTCATTCCAATTATAACACAGCCAGCCAACCCGGCTACGGCGTATCGAACGGCTCCGTCCGCCCCGCCAGCCAGGCCATCTCACCATGCGACAGCGCACAGTCGTACACGTATACCTCGTCGATGGAACCCGGGAAGTAGCGAGCCAGATCGTCGTGCTTGAGCACCCCGATCGCGAGGTTCTGGAGGGGGGCGCCGAATTCCGTGCTGTCGTCGGCTGTCCCGGCGATTTCCCCGTTGAGATACAGCGTCGTCCCCTGCTCCGTCTTGACGATTCCCGCGTGGTACCAGGCGCCGTCGTCGGCGGTCGCCACACTGTAGATATCCGTACCGCCCGAAGTCCCGAGCGGCGCCCGGTGCAGGAATCGCACCGTCCCATTGCTGCGAAGCTCGAGCAGGATACCGTGCGCGCCGTCGGAATCGTAGACCGACACAATGTCCCTCTCTCCGGTGCCGCCGTCCACACGGAACCACACCGAGGCGGAATACATGGGCAGATCGTATGATCCCTCGACGTGGACGTAATCGGCGTTGCCGTCGAGTGCGATCGCCTGGCCCACCTGACCGGCCGCGTAGGTCGGTCCTCCAGCGACGGTTCCGTTGGCGGTCCCGGTGCTGTCGTTCGCATTGCCCTCGAACGCGAAATGCCCCACGAGCCCCGCCGCATCCGGCTCGGTCGGAACGACCGACGTCGGATCGAGGGGCGACAGGGCGATGTCGTCGATGAACAGAAGCCCGCTGCCGCCTTCCAGCCCGATCGTCAACTCCGTGACATCGCTCAGATTCACGCCCGTGAATTCCGTCAGATCGATATACCAGAACTGCCAGGGTTTGCGCTGAAGGTTCTCGGCACTGCCATCATAGTTCACCCGCTGGCCGTTGACCTTCACATAAAGCTGTCCGACCGTGTTGGACGGATCGCCATAGAACCAGAGGGTCAAAGCCTTGACGCCGTACTGCGTCCAATCCTGCGCCTCATCGAACGTACGCGTCGCCTCCGAGACCGCGGCCACGCTGCTGTCGTAGTACAGAGGCATCGATTGCTTGCCGCCGTGGATGATCGTCTGTTCGGCAAACGGCGCTTCCATGTAACCCACGACCGAACCCGTTTCATTCACCCAGCCGTCGATCCATGTATCGAAGATCGTGTTCTGGTCGTCGTCATAGGCCTCGAAGTCTTCCACTACAATCGCAGGCTGCGTGGAGAAGCTCCAGATCTCACCTTCCCACACGACCGCCGGATCGACACCTTCGATCTCGTTGACTTTCCAGTAGTAGGTCTTGCCCAACTCCAGCACACCGTCGGCATCGAAACGAGCCTCGTCAACGGTGCCGGCCAGCGCCGTGCCGTCAGCAACCGCCGCTTCGTCCGTGCCGAGATAAACCTCGTGCGTCACGGCCCCGCGACCGGCGCGCCAGCTCAGAACGGCATCCGGCCCGATGTCCATACTGCCCGGCTCCGGCTGCGGCTCCCGCGCTTGAACGGGAATGTAGAGCAGACGAACTTCGCTGAGCCCGTACTGGCCCATGGCCCCATAACCGCTGTTGATGACGAGACGGACGTACTGGGCTGCGATGCCCTCGAGATCGATGGTCGTATTGTACGTATAGCTCTCTTTGGCGGTGCCCTGGGCCAGAGCGACGTCGCCTAGCGTCATCCATTCCGTTCCATCGGTCGAGTATTCCACCGTCACGTCTTTGAGACTGAAGCCAAGGACCGCCTCGAACCGCACGTTGTAGTTCCATACGAGCATCTCATGGAGCTTGTAGACGCGATCCAGCTCGAACTGGATGAAGAACGGTCCCTCGGCAGGCGGATCGGCCAACCACATGTCCTCGCCTTCCACCGAGTGCTGATCGTCCTCGTTGAGGCCCGATCCGTTGACCACGTTCTCCGGTCCCAGGTCTGCTTCGGACGTGCCGTTGCTCGTGGCGACCACGTTCGGAACCGGATAGGCCACCGGCTCGGTCGTGAAGCTCCAGACGTCGCCCTTGAAGACGGTCGAATCGGGAGCCGCATTCACTTCATCGACGCGCCAGTAGTACGTCTGTTCCAACTCCAGCGGACCGGGGAAGTAACTGGCGTCCGCCTGTCCCTGGGCCGCCAGCACGCCGCGCGGATCGCCGACGCTGGCATTCTGGACGTCCTCCAGCGAGGTCCCGAAATAGATGTCGTGCGAAGCTGCGAACATGCCGGCCGTCCAACTCAGCGTCACGTCGGTGGGCACATCGGTCGCCCCGTCGGCCGGACTCGGACTCGTCGCAGTGGAGACAATCTGGCGGTCCATCTCGAAACCGTTCATGACGAGAAAAGCGGTGTTGACGGGGCTCGACGGGGAGGTCACCTCGAAGACCAAGACCACATCGTCCATGCCGTTGGAGATGACCGTCGTCTCGAACACAGTGATATTCTCGAAACCGTCGACGCGATCCGCCGTTCCCGCCTCCGAGTGCGAGATGTCGATATCCGCCGTCGTCTGCGAACCCGTCGCATCATTGACGGTGACACTGAAGATTCCCGTCTGATCGTCTGTGTCGTGGTGATAGGAACGCCAAGAATAGGTGCCTTGGGGAAGTCCCGAAATCGTCAGTGTCAGGGGATTGCCCACTTGGCGCGTGTCGGTTCCGATCCAGTCGGCCAGCAGATCGGCGTGCTCACCGGTGTAGCCGTTACGACCGCTGCCGCTACGATCAATCATCTGCATGGCCTGAGGCGTGGCATTTGCTGCCCAACTCGGAGCGACCGTCACGCTCGTCCCGAAGGCTTCAAACGTCTGCGCCGTGAACGTGTTGGCCACCTCATGGTCCGCCACGTACGCCTGGAATCCGTCCTCCACCGCGCCGCTCGTCTGGGAGAAATCGATCTTCAATTGCGCCTGGGCTGTGGACCCGATCCACAGGCAGGCCCATATCAGCATTGCTGCCTTTTTCATCATGCTCTCCTTTCCATCAGGTCTGGATACCACCACATGCTACCGCCAACCGTTATCCGCTCCGGTCCTGGATTTCAACGGACCTCGAGCGCGCAGGCCCATACGGGGCTCAAATCGACACCGGAGAAACCAAGACCCACCTGCATCCGAGAAAGGCTACCAACCGCATGACTCTCCTCTCTCACCTCTTCAGGCACCGATACGTACGCTTACCTCATCGCCGCCGGGCCCGGCCGCACGGCGATTTTCCGGCAGGTTGCCTCTTTGCATACACAGGCCTAATTTGTATTATCGTACTTCATACGGGCGGAATAAATACATAAAAGTGATATTCTATTGCACTATAGTAACATATGCTTCGATATCTTCAAGCCGATCGCAGCCAAGCCAGACCGCAGGCCTTGATAATCCTGCACGAGAACGAAGCCTATTTCCCCGCCTTCGCCCATGCCGCTGTCGATCAGGACCGCCCGGTAGGCGAAGCGAGAACGTTTCACGAACACACGCATGACCTCTACCACCTGGTCCTGTATACGCGCTCGTCGGGTTATTACGTCCAATCCGGCCGACGATATCGGGCCGAGCCGGGGACGCTGGTCATCATCTCCCCGGGGCAGTCCCACGATTTCGTCAGCCACCGCGGTTCGAGCGTCTATTCGGAGATCACGTTCGCCTTCGAGAGCGGAGCAGGAAAGGTGCTGACCGCACCGTTCGAACAGGTTCTGAACGCTTACACCGGGATCGCCGGTCAGCTTCGCAACGAGCCTCAACTGCCTCGCGAGACCATACAGGAACTCGTGACCCTGATGATCCAGATCATGGACTATCTCCAGAGCCCGTCCGCCATGTCCGATTTCTACGCCCACCGCGCCTTGGCCAACGTCTTCGACGTGCTGGTCGCCCACTGCTACAGCGAGCAGATTCCCGGGACCGCCGCCGGACAGGACAACCCCATCCTCCACGTCAAACGGCACATCGACGAGCATTATGCCGATGCCATCAGCGCCGAAGACCTGGCGGCCATGTCGCACTTCTCGCGAGGCCACCTGTTCCGCGCCTTCAAGAAGTCGTTTCACATCTCCCCGTTGGCCTACCAGCAGGACCTCCGATTCGAAGCGGCCCAGCGCCTGCTGCGCTTCACCTCGCTGCGATGCTACGAAATCGCCCAGCGTGTGGGGTATTCGAACGTGTACTACTTCCACCGGCAGTTCAAGAAGCGGACGGGCATGACGCCGACCCAGTATCGACAAACGGCACACTGACACCGGCAGCAGAAACGGATGGACAACCGGCGCGCCGCACCTCATGCAAACTCGCGTACGACGCGCCGGATCCGGCGCGAGGCTTACCTCTGGTTCGGATCGGTGGGAGTATCCTCCATGGCTTCGATGTGCTGGCGGAACAGATCGGCGCTCGTCCGATCGTTCTTGAGATTGCTGCGCGCCCGCACCGCATCGGAGATCGGCGTCAGCGCCAGGGCGTCCTGCGCCACGTGCGGCGTCAGGAAGATCAGCAGCTCGGTCTTGGATTTGTCCTTCTGCGTGCGCTTGAACAGATGTCCCAGGATCGGTACGTCTCCCAGCAGCGGGACCTTGCGGATGGTGTCGCGAAGCTCGTCCTGGATCAGGCCGCCGATCACGATCGTCTGACCGTCCCGTACCGCCACTTTGGTCTCGGAGGAACGCGTCGTGAAGACCGGCAGATCGAGCTTCTCCGAAATCTGCACGCTTTCCCCGCTGAGCGACGAGATCTCCGGGCGGACCGTCATGTTGACGAGCCCCTCGGGGTTGATCGAAGGCGTCACTTCCAGGATGATGCCGATGTCCCGGTATTCCGTGGTCGTCTGCGTCCCGACATTGGAGGTGGTTTCGCCCGTAGCGAACGGCACCTGCGAACCGACCGTGATCGTGGCCGCCTGGTTGTTGCTGGTCAGGATGTAGGGACGTGACAGAATATTCAGTTTTCCCGCCTCCTGAAGGGCGTGCAGCGTGATATTGAGGTCGCCCGAGATATTATTCACGAACAATCCCTGGAGAGGCTCGCCGAAGATGGTCGAGGTCGCGGTGCTGTCTCCATCGCTGCGGAGGTTCAGCATGGAAAACTCGGTGCCGAAATCGATGTTGTTGCTGTAGGTGATTTCGGCGAACAGGCACTTGATCAGCACCTGCCCCACCGGCTTGTCCAGATCGTCGATGATCGGCCTGATCTTGTCGTAGTTCTTCGTCGAGGTCAGGATCAACAGCGAGTTGGTCTCCGTCTCGGCTTCGAAATAGGTGTCCTCGGACAAATCGTTGTAGTTGCTGCTGCTCGTCCCGGTCGCGCCACCCTGAGCCGCCGCCTGGGGTCCAGCGCCCTGAAACCGTTGCCCGGTCCCGCTGGTGCTCGCCTGATTCAGCGCCTGGATCTCGGCAAAGAGATTGTTCAGCACTTCCATCAGGTTCGACGCCGTGGCGTTCTTGAGCGGATAAACGAAGATCCGACGCTCCTGCTCGGGATTCTCGTCCAGGTCCTTGATGATCTGGCTGACGATCTCCAGAGTCGTCGGGGGGCCACTGACGACCACGGAATTGGTCCGCGAATCGGCGGAAGCAATCACGACCACATCGGAGACGTTGCTCTGCGTCGTCTGTTGCTGCGCACCGGGAAAGCCGCCGCGCTGGAAGCGAACCTGCTGGTTCTGCTGGTTGCGACTGCTGGTGCGCCGCGACGAAGTGCCGCTCTCTCCGAAGACTTCGTTGATCAGTTCCGCCGTGTCCTGCGCGTCAGCGTATTCCAGATGAAACACCTTCACGTCCGCCACGTTCGGCACCTGGGCGTCCAGGTTCTTGACCACCTCGCCCACCACTTCGAGCAGGTGGTCCGGACCGGTCACCACGACGGTATTGGTCTGGCTGTCGGCGGCGGCAACCACCTGGGACGTGCTGCTGCCGGAGCTTTCCTGCTGGGCCTCCGGACCGCCGCCCCGCCCGAACGGGCCACGGAACATCATGGGACCGCCCTGTCCGGATTGCGACGAGCTTTGATCCTCTCCGAAGAGTTTGTTGATCACATCGGCCGTGTTCATCGCATCGGCATAGCGAAGCTGGAACACCTTCACGCCCGCCACCTTCGCAGTCCGATCGTCCAGCGCTGCAATCATGCCGTCGACAAGTTCCAGGATCTCGGCCGGCCCACGGACCACCACCGCGTTGGTCCGCTCGTCCGCCGCCGCAACGACCTGCACGTTCACCGTGGCGCCGCCTCCCGTTTGCGCATTGCCTCCGTCGCGATCTCCGCCGCGACCGCCGCGACCGCCGAAGCCCCCGGGCCCGCCGCGCATCTGCATCATCATCTCGATCGGATTGCGCGGCCCCGAGCGACTCGACGTGCTGCTCTGCTGCTGGAAAATCGTGTTGATCAGGGTCGCCGCACTGGTCGCATCCGCGTTGATCAGACGGAACACCCGAATCTCCGCGACCGACGACATGTGGGTGTCGAGCGCCTGGATGATCTCCATCAGACGTTTGATGTTGGCGGCGGTATCCGTGATGATCAGGGCATTGCCATCTTCGTTCGCCTCGATGCTGGCATATTCGGGAACCAGGGGTGTCAGGTTCTCCTTGAGCGCCTCGGCCGTCACATGGCGGACGGGAACCACGTACGTGACCACGTTGTCGCTGGGCTCGACCGCTCGCGGGTCGCGGCCCGTCCGCACGGGAATGGTCTCCTGCTTGGCATTGGCCAGCGCGACCACCTTGAGGGTCTTGCCGATCAGGACCGTGGTCAGCCCCTTCTCCTTGAGGATGGAGTTGATCAGTGAGACCGCCTGCTCCAGCGAAATCGGCTGGCGGCTGATCACCGTCATCCGCCCATCCGAGATGGGCTCATCCGAAACCACCGTCACACCCGCCTTCTCCGAAAGGTATTCCAGAACCGCCTGAAGTGGCGTGTCCTGAAAATTCAGCTTGATCTTCACGTCGCCGTTGCTCTCGACGACTTCCACTGGGTCGGTGGCCGATGATGCCTCGGAGGCGGGCTGGGCGCCGCTCGGGCTGGAGGTCAATAAAAGCACGCCGGCCAGGATCGCGCCAACGAGTGTGGTTCTGAGAATCTGCATGGCTGTGGTCTCCTTCGAGTGCGGATGCTTCCGACACGGTGTCGATCGATGCTATTGCCCGAGTTCCCGCTTTCTACGTTCCAGCAGTTGCCGGAGGATCTCTGCCTCATCGCCGGTGGGCGCGGCGGGGGCGGCCTCCGGATCGCTGGTGGAGGCGGAAGGCGTCGGAGTCCATTCCATCAACTCGCTCATCGTGACTGCGCCCTGGCCGCCCAGCAGGTCCTGTCCGATGGCCACCGAGATCGTCCGATCCTCCAGACGGAAGGAAATCGAATCCAGATCGAGCGACTCGACCGTTCCCCTCGCCACCGCTTCGCCCTGGCGCACCTTCAGCGTTTCGTTGCTTCGCGCGTCTTCGATGAACGCAATGAATGTGCCGTTCTCCTGGGCAATGCCTCGGAGCCGGTAGTACGATTCGGGATCGGGAACAGTCACGACCTGTCGGCCCTCGTCGCGCTGTCGTCGTTCCGCCGCTCCGCGCTGACGCGAGAACATGTTGCGCTCCACGATCACCTTGTAGGCCTCCCAGGTCGTGGAACTCGGAGCGGATTCGTCGGTCCGTTCCGCGCCGGAACAGAAACCTGCCAGACAAAGTACCCCCACCAGCGCGACCTGGATCGTCCCGTTCTTAGATATCTTCTTCATAATCGACCCCCGCCTGCTCGGCGTTGGATGTATTCTGCGGCGTCCCGACGTACAGCACCGACAGGTGAAGCTGGAGCGACATTGCGTTCTCCGATTCACTGCCCAAACCCAACTGCATATCACGGATCTTGGCCGGAAGCGCCGCCGTCTCGATTTGCCAGAGAAACCGCGAGACCGAATCCAGCGACCCTTTGCCGGCTACCGTAAAGATCATTTCCTGCAATCCCTTGGCGCTGGCCACGCGGTCCGGCTTGATCGAACTGAGAGACAGACCTGCCTCCTCCGCCCAATCGCCCAGCGCCCGCAGCACCTTGCTCTCCGCTTCCGCATCGTTCCCCAGACCGTCGGCCACCAGTCTATTCCACTTCCGTTGCATCGCCCCCCGATTGCCCATCAGCAACTGCGCCTCCTCCAGGTCGACCTGAAGCTGTTGCCGTTCGGCTTCCATCTCATCGAGCCGCTCTTGTACGGGATCGACGACGAACTCGCTGAGGACCAGCAAGCCGACGCACACCAGCGTGACGATGAGGATAATCCGTTCTCGTTTGGTAAGCACCATGTTATTTCGCGTCCTGGAATTTGAACGTTACCGCGAAGGCTTTCTCCCGGGAATTGCCCCCGGCGTCCCGCAGATACATCATCATGACGTTCGAGAACGCCGCATTGGCCTTGATGTTGTTCAATACCTCGTAGAAGCTCTGTTCATCCGCCGCGCGACCGATCAGCGAACCCTCCGAGGTCTCCCCGATCGCCAGACTCGTCGCCCAGACGCGAGGCGACTCGGGGAACGCCAGCGTCAATTGACGCAGGCATTCGAGAAACCTCGGGTCCTGGCTGGTCCATCCGCTCGCATACGACAGACGTTCCTTCAATTCCCGCGCGACTCCGACGTCGTCGGCAATCATCTCCAACTGCTCGCTGTACGAGGCGATGTCCGCCCGCTTGCTCTGCCAGTCGGCAACGACCGCACCGACCGCACCGAGCAGGACGATGCCGCCGACGACCGCCCAAGCCATCACCCGCTTCTTGGGCGAGACCTTCTTTCGCCCGATACGTGGGTTGAGGAAGTCGACCGAGGGCTTATCGGCCGCCGCGACCGCCGCCGCCGCGATCGCTGGAGACGGTTCCTCACGATCCGAGGAAAGCAAGCCGGCCGAGACCAGGTCTGCGTTGCCGTCCCGGAGGATCACCTGTGAACCCAGCCGCTCGGTGAGCCGGTCGAGGGCCCCGTCCATCGCGTGGGAGGCGTCGTATATCGTCACCTCGCGGGCTGACGCCTGGTCCCCCGGTTGCGAAGAGACCATCATCAATTGTTGGATGGCCGTCGCCCACCGTTGCGTAGGATCGTTCGGCGTACCGTTCATCGACGCCATCGCGACATGCTTGATCGATGTCGGTGTGCCGTTCTGATAGCTCCAGCATTCACAGTAGCTCGGTCGAGTATAGACGCCATATTGCTGTTTGGAGTCGCCTGACGACGAAGCCCTGCCCAGTGCCAGAGCCGAGACGGTGATGGACTGCACGTGCAGACCCGCCGCGGCAGCCAGTTCTTTGACCTGCTCGATCATCTGCCGCCGCGCCGCCAGCAGCAACACCTGGCTGCTCTGTGAGGTGCTCGTCCGCCCGCAGTAATCGAAGATCAACTCGCCCGAGTTGAGCGAAAACGTCCGCTCAGCCTGGATCCCGAGCATACCGGCTACCGCCTCCGCACTGGCTGGTGGAGCCGTGACCTCCTTGGCCACGACCCATTTCGTGGGAATGCCCACCACGGCGCTCTTCTGAGAAAAGTGGTTCGCGCGCAGGAACTGCCGAAGCGCTGGTCCCAGCGCTTTGCCGTTATCGGGACCGAGCTTCTCTTCGAAAGCATACTGCCCGACCCGCCGCACGTGCGGCCGTCCGGTCCGAACGCCCACCTCCGCGACGACGGCGCCGAATTCGTCGACTGCCAGTCCCAATATCGTCCGAGTTCCTAACATGTTCCTCGTCCCATCATCTCATACCGACCATGACATCCGTGATGGACCGACCCTTCCTCAGGGCCTCCACGATTTCGTATTCCAAAGGCCAGCCAAACCGCGTCAGCGACTTCCAGTACACCAGTTGCGGCGTGCCCCCCTCCGTATCGAACACCGCCTTATAGCGCTTGTACGCCCGCCCGTTGCCCGACAGGCAGATGATGTCCGCCGAATACTGGAACGAGCGGACCGTGATGAAGTTGCCGATGGCGATGGCCTTCTCACGGTCCAGCACCTTCGCTGCCCACGCGACCGAATCGAGATCGTCGTGGTTCTGCCGATACGACAGCAAAGCTTCCACATCCGACTCTTCCAGGTCGGGCAGGCACAGCAGCACCTCTTTCGAGGCTGTGTTGATATTGACCAACCCCGGCAGCGTCTCTTCTTCGCTGGTCGTCAGCTTGTCCGCCAGTTGCTCGAATTCCTCGATCTTCAGGCCCGCCCCATAGTAGAAGGCCATCACGCTGTTGTACGACGGACTGATGGGAACGTTGTTCATGATCTCCAAAGCCCGCTCTTCACTGGTCACCTCCTGCAAGGCGCTTTGCAGCGTGGTACGAACGCCCGCATCGTTGAGATAGATCCGCTCTTCGCCTTCGCGGTCGGTGTTGTCCTCGACGCTGTAGACGGTGACGTAGTCGTAGAAACCGCCTTCCAGCCGCCCGTTGCGATTGTCGGACGGGGCACTGCCGTCGCCATCATTCTCATTGTCGTCGAGCAGCCCGTTCAGGTTCGTGTCCTCTCCGTAGAGCAACGCTTCGGACGCCCCTTTGACCAGCAGGATCTCATCGACCGTTTCGAACGGCGCGTTCTTGCAGTTGTAGGGCTCTGACAGCAGCAGATAGTACTCGTCTTCGGCGCCTCCCGTGGAGACGTCGCTGTCCTCATCGCGCCAGTCGATGATCGAAGCCGCCAGTTCGGACGTCATGCCCGGAAGCTTCAGCAGCATCTCGAGCGACGCCGAATTGAGGTTGATCTTGCCCGCTTCGTCCGTGAGGCCATAGTCGAACTCGCTGTCGTCTTCCAGATTGGAGCGCAGCACCCAGAAGTACCCCTTGCCGACCTGCAACTGCTCCCACGGGACGTCCTCCTCCAGCGTCGTCGCGTCGGTCGCGTTGGCCACCAGCTCCGATCGGATGTACTGGCATGCGCCCGAGGCGATGCACTCCGCTTCGATCGAGGCCACCTGGTTCGTCGAGACGATGGCCGCGACCCGCATCGAACGTGCGAAGACCAGCGCCAGCCCCGCCAGAACCAGCACCACCCAGATCGTCACGATCAGGATCGTCCCACCCATGCGGCGGAATGCATCGTGATGGCTCCGCACGGGTCTCATAGCGCCGGCTGACCTCCCCCCTGCGCCGGCGCCCCGCCGCTGCCGCCGGCACCCGAGGTCTCCGTGGACCCCGTCGATTCCTCCGCCGCCTGGGCCCAGACCCCACAAGGAAGTGCAAAGGCCTGGACGAGCCGTCGCTTCTCCATCTCCTCGCTGGAACTGCGAACCTGGTTGGCGATCTGGATATCGATCTCCACCGCCTTCGGAAGACTGTTCGCATCGGCGGTCGAGTCCCATTCGTCGAGCCATCCATCCCCGTCGAAGTACCGCAGGTTCAACGACATCACGTTGCGACAAAGCACCTGCTCTTCCGGATCGACGTCCTTGGGCGACAGAAGGTTGGTCGTAACCTTGCGAACCAGACGAAAGCTGTCCCGCGCGCTGGTGTCGTCATCGTCCGCCTCCTCCAGGGCCAGTTCGATCTTGCCGATCCCCCCCACCGGCTGATCCGTATTCACGTAGGTCTGCGTCGTGTGGAATTCGAGATAGTCCGCATCGGCGCCCTTGTTGCTGCGCGAATCGGTGCCGATGAACGCGCCCGCCAGCGTCCCCTTCGGAGGCAGCACGCCGTAAATATCCTGCTTGAGCAATTCGATGGCATTGATCGCCTGGCTGGTGGGCTCCACCGCCGCCAGGGCGCTGCGGCGGGCCTTGAAACCGGTATAGAGCGCGGTGTAGAGACAGGCCGCCGTGACCACCATCAGCGTCATCGCCACGAGCAGCTCAAGAAGTGTAAAGCCTGCGATCTCCATCCGGACGCGAGCCATCTCACTCCTCCTCCGGATAGACCAGCGTGCTGAGCGTCACCTGACGCTGGCGGCCCTGCGACGTCCAGAGCACCTCCACGTCGAGCTGACGAACGGTCGATTCCGTCCAGTTCGAAACTTCGGCGTTCCACTGATAGCCGGGCCAGTCGGTGCCGAAATCGCCCCCCTTGCCGCCCGTCTCCCACTCCTTCGAGGCCACCAGTTCCGCCAGCTTGGTATTCGCCAGAGAGACCGCTTCGATCTCCCGCCGCGATTGCCCCCCCAGCCGTGTGCAGAGCGAGATGGTCCGCATCGCCACCGGCATGATGATGCCGATCAGCACCACCGTCGCCAGCAGTTCGACGAACGTGAAGCCGCCCGAACGGGCGCTTTGGACCTTATTATCTCGCAGCATATTGCTCATAGCTTTCCTCGCTCTCGACAATCGAGAACGATTCCGTAATGCTGGGGCACGACACTTCGAGCGCCCGCCCCCTGCGATCGATCAGACGGATCGTCGCCGCCGTGACGGTGCCTTGCGGCGTGAACTCCACGTAGACATCTCCCTCTTCCTCGTCGACGTCCTCCAGTTCCATCGCCATATCCTTGGGAAGCGTGAAGACCTGTCCGAATTCGGTCTCGAGTTCCTCGAACGCCCCGGACTTCCACGCGGTCAGCCAGTAGACCCGGTCTCTCGTATCGAAATTGAGCCGATAGATCACGCCCTCGCTGATCGCCTGCGAGCGCGCGAACTGGGTCAACGCGAGAATCTGCGCCGCCGTATCCTGCGCCTGCCGCGATCCAAAGAACCCGCGCAGCGACGGCGCCGCCATCGCCAGCACGGTCGAGAGAATCAGCATCACCAGGATCAACTCCAGCAGAGTGAAGCCCTTGGCTCTCGCAAGTTGTGTTCGGCTCGCGTTCATGGCCTTGCCTGCACTCGTCAGCGTCGGTCCTTCGACCAGTTGGTGATATCGTCGTCGCCGCCCATCTTGCGGTCCGGCCCGAAGCTGTAGAGGTCGTAGCCTTCCTCGTTGTAGTTGCCGGGATAGCGATACTGGTACTCGCTGCCCCACGGGTCCTGCGGAACGTCGCGTTTGAGATAGGGCTGCTGCCAGCTTTCCGAATCCGACGCGGGCTTCTCGACCAGCGCCCGCAGACCCTCGCTCGTCGTCGGATAGCGCCCCATGTCGATCTCGAACGCGTCGAGGGCCACTTCGATCTGGGCGATCTGCGTCCCCGCCGCCGTGACCTTCGCCTGCTTGGAGCGCCCCGTCAGCTTCGGCAGCACGATGGCCGCCAGCGTCGCCAGGATCACCAGCACCAGCATCAGCTCGATCAGAGTGAAGCCACGACGAGACGCCTGTCCGTTCCTGTCTTGACATTGTGATTTCATCTTCGTTCCCAACTCAACGGTTAGCGACATTGCTCTCTCTATCCAGATCACATCCATGCATCCGATGCTCTCTCGGTCCGTCTATCGGATCAGTTCCTGGAGGTTGAAGATCGGCAAAAGCATCCCGATCACCACGGTCCCCACCAGCACCGCCATCAGGAACAGTAGCGCCGGTTCGATCAGGGTTACCATCATTTTCAGATAGCGATCCAAATCGGTTTCATATGCCCCCGCCAGCCGGACCAGCTCCTGATCGAGACGCCCGCTCTCTTCCGCCACGGAGATCATCTCGATCACCGCCGGTGGAAAGAGCACGCGACACCCTTCCAGACTGCGCGCCAGCGGATGCCCCCTCTGCACGTTCTCGATAGCGCTGCTGACGGTATCGGCCAGCACTTGGTTGCCGATGGCCTCCTTCGCCACCCGCAGCGAAGCGATCAGCGGGACGCCCGCGCCGACGAGGGTGCCCAGCATCCGACAGAACCGCACCAGTGCGAACCGCGAGACCCCCGTGCCGAACAGGGGCACTCGCAGCATGAGCCCTTCCATCGTGCGCCGCCCTTCCTCCTTCGTCAGCATGCGCTGGATGCCGAAGATCGCCAGCACCACCGCAATGACCAGAACGTACCAGTAGCCCAGCAGCAGATTGCTCGCGCTGACGATGTATCGCGTCAGGGTCGGCAGTGACCCTCCGAACTCCTCGAACATCGTCGAGAAGCGCGGAATGAAGAACGTCAGCAGGAAGATCATGATCGCGCCGCTGAGTACCGCCAGAATGATCGGATAGACCAGGGCGCCCTTGACCCGCCCCTTGAGATCCGCCTCGCGGGCCCGGAACGTCGCGATCTGCTCGAGCACGATATCGAGAAAACCACCGGTCTCGCCCGCCCGCACCATCGCGACATAAATAGGCGAGAACGCCTGCGGATGCAGGCTTAGCGCATCAGCCAGGGACATGCCGCCCGCGACCTGATCGTGAATGGTCGCCCAGAGCTTCTTCGAGGCGACCCGGGAAGCTTCCCGACTGAGAATGCCCAGCGCCCGACTCATCGGCACCCCCGCCGCCAACAGATTGGCCAGTTGGCGCGTGAAGGAATCGATTTCCCGCTTGGAGACGCCCCCGATCTGCGAGAGCCAGCCCTGAGAGCGGGCCTCCTCGGTCCTCTCGATGGAAACCGGGCAAAGTTTGCGCCCGTAGATCAATTCGATCGCGGCCGCCCGGTCGGCAGCCACGAGCTTGTCGACCGTCTCCCGCCCTGCAGAATCGATCGCCTTGTACGTAAATGTCGCCATGGTTCGCTCTCACCGCCCTAGGAGGCATCCGCCAGGTCCATCGGCTCGAACATGTCGTCCTTGGTGACTCTGAGAATCTCTTCGATCGTGGTCCGTCCCGCGTGCAGATGTCGGAACCCGTCATCGCGAAGGCTCGTCATCCCCTGCTTGGCCGCCTCCGTCCGAAGGGCGCGAGGCGAAGCGTTGTCGAGGATCAGCGACCGAATCTCGTCGGTGACCACCATCATCTCGAAGATGCCCATGCGACCCCGGTAGCCGGTGCCCTGGCAGTGGCGGCAGCCCTGGCCCTTGTACAGCCTCTCGGGCAGCTTGTCCTTGTACCGCCGACGGAGCGGCGCCATCTCCTGATCGGGCAATTCCTCTTTGCACTCAGGACAGAGCACTCGCACGAGCCGCTGCGCGACCACCGCCTCCAGCGACGAGGCCACCAGGTAGGGTTCGATGCCCATATCCACCAGACGGGTCAGTGCCGTGGGCGCATCGTTGGTGTGCAGGGTCGAGAACACCAGGTGACCAGTCAGCGATGCCTGGATGGCAATCTCCGCCGTCTCGACGTCGCGAATCTCGCCGACGAGAACGACGTCGGGGTCGTGACGCAGAATCGACCGCAGCCCGCTGGCGAACGTCAGCCCTGCTTTGCGCGACACCTGGATCTGGTTGATGCCATGAAGCTGATATTCGATCGGGTCCTCGATCGTGATGATCTTGCGTCGTATGTCGTTGATCTGCGAGAGCCCGGCATAGAGCGTAGTCGTTTTGCCGCTGCCGGTCGGCCCGGTCACGAGGATGATGCCGTGCGGCCTATCGAGGATCATCCGTGTGACCTTCAGATCGCGAGGCGACATCCCCAGCCGGTCGAGCCCCAGCAGCACCGACGACCGGTCCAGAAGTCGCAGTACCACCGCCTCGCCGTACAGCATCGGAATCACCGAGACACGCACGTCGATCTCGTGGTCGGAGATACGAATCTTGATACGCCCGTCCTGAGGGATGCGTTTCTCCGCGATGTCGAGCTTGCTGAGGATCTTCAGACGCGACACGATCGCCGCCTGGAACTGCTTGACCTCGGGCGCCACCGAGGCCTCCTGAAGCACGCCGTCGATGCGGTACCGCACACGGAGCGTGTCCTCGAACGGCTCGATGTGCACGTCGGTCGCCCGCATCTCGATCGCTTCACTGAGAATCTGATTGACGAAACGGATGATGGAGGCCCCTTCGGCCGCGTCCGTCAGGTCCATGTCGTCGTCGGAGTCGGTGTCGATCACCTGGAGCCCGTTCTCGCCCGCCTCCGAGAGCATCGACTGAACCGTATCGGCGCCGACGCCCAGGTGCAGCTTGATGCATCGATCGATATCCGCCAGCGGCGCCAAAGCCACCTGGAAGTCCTGCCCCGTCGCCAGACGCAGTTCGTCGATCGCCGAGGTGTCGAACGGATTGCTCGTGACCACCAGCACCCGCCCGTCCCCGTCCTCGACCGGCATCACCCGCTTGTCCAGGAGAACCCGCGCCGGAAACTTCGCGAGGAACTCCTTACTGAAGACGCACTGATCCATCTCCACGTAGGGACAGTCGAACTGCTCGCTCCAAAAGCGAAGCAACGGTTCCTCGGCCAACCCACAAGCCGCGAAGGCCCGGGTGGGCGGCTCGCCCGCAGCGAGCAACCCCTGAATCCCCCGGGCCGCGGATTCGTCGATCAGCCCCTGTTGCACCATCTTGTCCAGAAGTGTATTCATGGGGCCTACCGTGACTTAGTTCAACATGCCCATCAGCACCAGTTGGGCTTCCTGTCGCAGGCTCAGCACCTCGCGCAGATCTTTCTGTGCCGTCGCCAGTTCCGCCTTGGCCTTCTCTTTGGCTGCCCGCAGCGCGGTGAGTTTCGCCTTGATCTCCTCCGGCGTCGCCGCGGCGTTCTCCAGTGTCGTCTCCAAGGCATCCGAGGCCTTGTCTACTTCCGTAGGCTCAGTCGGTCCGAACGGGCCGCGAGGGCCACGCGCACCAGGACCGCCGGGACCTGGCTGATCGCCCTGAGGGCCGCCGCGCCGACCCATGCCCATGCGGAACATCCCGCCCGGGCCGGCGTTGACCTGTCGACTCAGGTTCATGACCTTCATCAAGCGCGGGCCCAGAATCGTCCACTCTGCATCACTGACGCCCAGTTGCTCCTGCATCCGCTGCTGCATCATCTGCTGCATCCGCTCCGGGTCGAAATTTCGCATGCCTGCCGCCCCCTGTCCGCGATTGCCGCGTTGCGGAGGTTGGGCGAACGACAATCCTGCAGCCAGAAGTGCGACGAGACAGCCCAGGGTTCCGATACCGATCGCCTTGCGTACCATATTTGCTCTCCTTTCAATGGTTTGGGTTCACAACACCGCCGTCGAGACGCGTCACGGTTGACTTCACGCCGGGGTAGTGGCTCGTCCGCACATCCGGTTACACGGCGCGGATATTTTTGCGAGACACAGCCCTGTCCCCCCGCTTTTGGTGCAACAGGGGACGCGAATCATCCGCCGGATACTGCATATCTTGAGCGATGCGGTCTACGGAGAGGGTACACGTGCGGCGTGGCGCCGTGGGAGGCGAGAAACAGAAGAATCGCACGGCCGTTACGCTGTCACACCCTCAAGACCCCAGCGGCCCTCCGTGCCCGGACTGGAGATGACAGGTTAGACTACAGCCTCCGGCTGGATTCTGCAAAGACTATCCTCTCGCAACCCCTGGAATGGATGTGCATAGGTCGCGACGGCAAATCCAATCGGACAGATAGGATTACTGGAAATACCTCTCCCTGGTCGCAGGACTCGCGACTTAGCACGAGCCTTCGATGGACTCAGACTCCGTCTCGTCGCAGCCTATCGGGACCATCACGGGACGCCGTTCCGCCTCGCAAGACCCGCCAGCGCCCGCTTTGCTCTGCGATCCGGAACATGCCGAGTGGACACCAGGATCTCCAGGCCACTGGCGAAGATCTTCTAACACGAGTTGATCCAGAGACTTACCGCATTGATCCGCGATGTTCCGAAACCACGTCACCGCCGCCGCGACCACGTCCGGATCGAGTTCGTACCCTGCCGAATCCTCCAGGATGCGCAACGCCTCCGAAACCGCGCGGGCACAATGATAGGCTCGCGTCGCAGTCAGAGCATCAAAGGTATCTGCCGCTCCGATGACCCGGGCCCCCAGCGGAATGGCAGTCTTCGCCAGCCCATCGGGATACCCATGACCGTTCCATTTCTCGTGGTGGTGGCGGACGATCATGACCTCCCGCTCCAGGAAGCTCATCTTCTCCAGGATGCGAACGGCGATCATCGGGTGCTGTTCGACCATCGCTCGCTCGTGGGCCGTCAATTCGTCCGGCTTGCACAAGATGGCGTCGGGGATGCCGATCTTGCCGATGTCGTGGATCATCGCCGCACGCCGGATCAGGTCCACGTGTTTGGGACCGAGCCCCATGGTCTGGGCGATGCCCACCGAGTAGTGCATCACGTTCTCGGTATGCGTCTTGGCATAGGCGTCTTTCGCTTCCAGGGCCTGGACGAGCCCCCAGATGCTCTCCATGAACATCTTCTCCGCCTTCTCCGAGAGCCCCGCCACCCGCCGCTGGAGCGTCTTGATCCGATCGATTTCGATGTCGTTGGTGTTGAGTAGTTGTGCAATGCTGGCGTCCCAGAGCCGGACACAGTTTCGCCCCGCGTTCTTGGCGTCATAGAGGGCCAGATCGGCCCGCCGCATCACATCGCGCGGGTCGTTATGCTCCAGGTCGCTCTCGGCAACCCCACAACTGATCGAAACCGATGTGTCCTGGGGAAGTCGAATGGTCTGCGCCTTGACCCGAATGCGTTCGAGCAGGACCTTGGCGTCCTCCGCCTTGGTTTCCGGCATCAAAATGACGAATTCGTCTCCCCCGTAACGAGCCAGAACGTCGGGGACCCGCTTTTCGGCATTCATACACGTGGCCAGCCGACGGATGGCCTCGTCGCCGGTGGCATGGCCCAGGACGTCGTTGATCATCTTGAAGTGGTCGAAATCGATAATCGCCACAGAGAAAGGTCGTTTGTACCGTGCAGCGCGAGCGCACTCCGCCTGAAGCTTGTCTTCCAGCAGCTTGCGGGAGCCCACCCCGGTCAGCGCATCGGTCAGCGAACTGAGTCGCGCCTGTTGATACCGCGTGGCGTTGGTCAGATGGGCCGTCAGAATCTCCCGGGTCAGCTTGGCCTTATAGGAGATGAGTTCTCGGTTGGAAGCCACCGACGGGTCCAGCCCGCACATGCACAGATAGCCGGAGAGCCGCTTCTCCTTGCCAATGCCGGCCTCCTTGAGCCCGACGACCTTGAGGGGAATCACCACCCGCGGGGATTTTCCGCCGCAACTCTCGCACTCCGCGGAAATCGTATCCGTGCAGTAGCCCGCCTGGGCCATCTCCTGGAGAGCCGTTTCGTCCTCTTCCATTTCCACACAACCGCCCAGACAGGGGCAACGGTTGGAGCTGAGCAGTTCCGGCGGTCCCGCCTCCTGCCCCGGCCGATACAGACAGAGAATGCAGTTCTGGGCGCCGAAGAGCTTCGGAACCTCCGCCGCAGCGATCTCCGCCGCCTCAGTCAGATCGATACTCTTGAGACAGTTCGAGAGCATCGCCACCTCTTCGGCCGCCGCCCGGTCCTCGACGAGTTGTCGGCCCATGATGTCGCGGGCCGAGAGAATCCCCACCACGACCCCGTTATCGAGGATCGGCAGGTGACGGATGCGATGCCGGGCCATGATCTCACGGACCTGGCTGGTGGGCGTACGAGGCGTGCAGGAGATCACCTGCCGGGTCATAATCTGGTGGACATACGCCGAATCGCGATGCTCCGCCGAGTCGGCGATGAAGTGCGCGATATCCCGCTCGGTCACCAGCCCGATAAACTGCCCGTTGTCATCATTGACGATGAGGCAGCCGACGTTATGCGCCAGCATCTTGGCGGCAGCCTGTTTGATGTTCTCATTCGGGCCGACGGTTACAATCGCGGCCGGACGATCGCCTGATTCGAGCATGGCAGGCCCTTCGCAAGGTCAGTACGTGTTCACCTCATGTTCCGCGTTCCTGTCCCTCGTCAGGTCAGGAGTATCGACCCGGTCCCACGCTCACTTTAGCACCGATCGATGAGAAAAGGCCCCACCCCGAGCACCAGACACCGAAATCCGCAGTCCCACGCAGAATGGCCTGCCGCCGCAGAGCGCATTCCCCTGCCGCCCTAAGGGCAAACCTCTTTACCGTTCTGTTCGTACCAGGATCAGCCCAATTTCCCTCGCTTGCCGTCTCTGCCGGCAGAAAAGCCGCCTCAAAAGAAAAAAAGCGTTACGCAAGCGTGCTATAATGGCACTTGATACCAGCAAAAACGAATTTGACAGGGTTGGGTACCCCGCATGGAAATGCAGGCAGATTACATCGAACTGGTCGAAAAGGCCCGCCGAGGCGACAAGCAGAGCCTCAATCAACTGGCGGTCCTGGCACGGGAACGCCTGCGCGTCTACGTCTACCGCTTGACCCTCAAAGAGGATTTGACGCAGGAAATTGTTCAGGAGAGCTTGTTAGAAATGTGCAGAGTACTGGGCAAACTCAAGCAGACCGATCGCTTCTGGTCCTGGCTGTACGGCATTGCCACCAACAAGCTTCACCGCCATCATCGAACGGAGAGGGCTTTGAAGAAGGCAGCCGCATCTGAAGAACGGCGTCGCGGACCAATGCGGGAACGGCAGGGAGGGCTCGAAAACCTGGTCAGCCAGGAACTCAAGCAGATCGTCTCCACCGCCATGCAAAAGCTGCGGACCCGCCATAAAGCGGTCCTGGTCATGCGTTGCTACGATTGTATGTCCTATGCCGAAATTGCCGATTCCATGGGTTGCAGCGAATTCAGCACGCGGATGCTCTTCGTCCGCGCCAAGAAGGCGCTGCAAAAGGAACTGAGTCGTAACGGGTTCGGCAAAGGCTCCCTGCTGGCCGCTCTGGTGGTTTTTGGCAAGATGACCGCTCCCAGCGAGGCCGCCGCGGCCCAGCTCACCGTTCCCATCGCGATGACCAAGGTCGGCGTCCTGGCGGGTGTGGCCGGTATGGCCACCACCAAGACCGCCCTGGTGACCGCGACCGCCGTCGGCGCCCTGGCCGTCGGGACCGCCACCACCACCAGCTATCTGCACCAAAAGCCCACCACTCCGACGATCCTGCCCGACATGGGCTCGCGCATTGCCGCGCCCCTGGGTGTGCCGGACGCCGCCCACGAGAAATTCTGGTATTACTTCCCCGAAGGCCCGGATGGCCCGGTAATGGTCCGCGCTGAACTCAACGGCACCACCGACAACTCCTCTCAGCAACGTCTCCAGGACGATCAGGCCAACTACTGCTACCAGAGCGGTTCGGTCGCGATCAACAATCATCGCATGTGGATGAGCGACTTGAGCGTGATGAGACTGCCGACGGACAGTCGTACGATGGCCAGTTTCCTTTCGAGAGCCGACGGTCAGCCCAGCAGCGGTCAACCCGTGACCGTCCAGGGCTCGGGCCTGCTGGTAATTGTCGAACGCCAGGAGGAAGACGGACGCGTTCAGGCAAGCCGTCCCGTGATCGTGCGACACCGCAACGTGCTGGAAGAGGACTATTTCCAGAGCGACTGGTCGGCCGGCGCCACCCAGGTCGATCATCGAGACGCCATGCACGCCCGCGGATGGACATACATGCGGATTCGAGGCGAGGTCAATGGCCAGGATGTCAGCGGAAGCGGGCGGATTCCCTTTATCTACGCTGCCAGCCGCGAACACAGCCCTTGGCTCAAGCTGACCGTTGACGATGGGACCACCCTGATCGACGGTCCCGCCGGCGCGATCGTTCAGGACCCCAACGGCTCGCCCACGGCTCGTTATCCGCAAGGCAGCTTCCTGCGGGGCATGAACCGCCCGTGGATGGGTCTGCACGTAATGGACACCGTCCGGCGTGACGCCGCCGAACAGAGGGTCAGCTTCCAGACCGAGATGGCGGACGATGGACGCCATGTCCAGGTCACCGTCGCCCAAGGCGCCAGTCAACTGGTCTACACGATCGACCTCGATGCGGATCTCATCCGCAGAATCGAGTTCAAGAAATCCGCCCGGCCCGTCGGACACCTCGAATTCGAATATCTCCAGGACCTTGACACCGATCTCAGCGAGTTTGATGCGCCCACCGGAACCGTCGAACGGACTTCGCTGAGACAGAGCCAGGGCCTGCTCTGGCTGGTCCAACTGGCCAACGGGGCCTTCGGAAGTTGAGGCCCAAGGAATCAGGTGCGAACTAACGATGCTAACGTTTCTCTCCGATAGAAGTAGGTCGAAGCACATTGCGAATACTTCTGTCTGAATCGAGATGGCTTTCGGAATCAGGGGGTTTGTCATGTTGAGGATACGGCCGATAACATCGAGGGCCCAAAGGCCTCGATGGAAAGCAGCCGAAGGGAAGACCGCCGGCAGGCACGAATCTGCCACGGTCGTCCCCACCGGCTCGCCGTCTCCCGTTCCATACGCTGCAATGGCTTCGCCGAGGACCTGTTTTATCATCGCCTCATTCTTGCACGACACCGAGGTTCATCCGCGGATTGGGGCGACCGAACCAACATCGCGCGGGACGGAAGCCATGGTTAGGCCCGTCCCGAGGCGTGGATTTTTCAGAGTGCGTCCCAACATCGAGGATGCCTGCTTCAATCGTGCGTGTGCATCGCCGGGAAAACGATGGCCACTGCAAGGAGATCAAACACGCAAGGATGCACCCGACGACAGGACCAATGGATCCTGGGGGGACGTCTTCGGGCTCGAAGGCGGCTTCGAGAGCCGCAGGAGGGACTCGGCTGAGGTAGTCCCTTCTGCGACCCTCGCCATGGGTGATGACCAAACGCACGATATCCCACGAGGCTCCGGGGACGGCGCTTTCGCTGCCCCCGGAGTCTTATTGTATCCAGGAAATCTCGCCCTCGGGATTTCCCGCACGAATCGAAACGACAAGAGTCACTGGTTGTTGGGCGGTGGGTCTTCGGGCGGACTCGGAGTCCGCCTGCAAGCCCGCGATGAACGCTGGAATTGACGGCCCCTATGAGACCGACGGTGTTGATACGATACCTCCTATTGTGCCTTCTTGGCGCCGTTTTCACGGCCGGGACGGTTCGCGCCGATTGGACGTATCCGTACGCCGACGACTTCGAGACGAACAAGGCGGAATTCGACAGCTACCTTCATTCGACGTTCGGGTCCGAGCAAGCGACGCCCCTGCCCGGACCCTACCTGTACTATCTCTATGGCAGCCAAGGGCGAGGGCTCGTGTTCGTCGACTACAAGGATAAGCCAGCGGAACTGGGCTACTGTTTCCCCATCGGCTCCACCCAGGGCCAGCGCGTCGTCAAGGGCACGCTGGAGATCGACGTTTCCTTTCCGAGCAACGCGACCATCTCCCAGTGGGAGCCGGGAAGCCTGTCCTACAAGACGTCCGGCAACGGTTCGACCTGGTCCGCGCCCGCCTCGCTCAGCGCGGGACACCACAGCCTGCCGATCTCGTCGGCCGAGGGGACATGCTACATCGTATTCTCCGGCACGCGCGCCATGATCGACAATCTCCGCGTCTTGCTCTACTCGGACCCCGCGACGATTCGCGTTCCCGGAAACTTTGCGACGATCCAGGCGGCTATCGACGCCGCCGGTGACGGGGACGTCATCGAGGTCTCCCCTGGAACCTATCGGGGCGCGGGCAATCGCGATATCGACTTCAAGGGCAAGGCCCTCACCCTTCGCAGCATGAATGGACCAGCCAGTACGATCATTGACTGCGAGGCAGCCTCGGGTAAGGACAGCCATCGAGGTTTCTACTTCCACTCGGGCGAAGGCGCCGACAGCGTGCTGTCGGGCTTTACCATCCGGGGCGGACGCGTCTTCGGATCCCAAGTCCCTTCCAGCGCCTCGAGTTGGAGCCGCAGTGCAGCTCATCCGGTCGGCGGAGGCATCTACTGCGAATTCAGCAGCCCGACCATCTCGAACTGCGTCATCGTCGATTGCGGCGCCGAGGTCGGCGGAGGCATCGGCGCCGTCGGCGGCGCCCCGGTCCTTTCCGACTGCACGATCCGACAATGCACCGCCGGAGGCTTCGGCTCCGCCTCCACCGGCGGACGGGGCGGCGCCATCGCCCTGATCGGCACGTCGGATGCCGCTATCGCCAATTGCACGATTGAAGACAATGCCGCCTACGACGGCAGTCTTGGCGGAGGTCTCTACTGCTGGGAAAGCATCGTGACCATCGCTGGAACGCGCATCACCGGCAACGTCGCTCCAGGCACCCTCCAAGGCGGAGGAGCCTACTGCGGCGGCAGCGGCGCCGATGTCACCTTCCGCAGCTGCGTCATCGCAGGCAATACCGCCAGCGCCGGCGCGGGCCTCTGCGCGGAGTGGAAATCCTCGTTCGGACCGCCCTCAAGGCGGACAAGCGTCGCCGTCGTCAACTGCACGATTGCCGGCAATCTGCTTTCCAGCATGGTCGGCTCGCCCAGCGGCGGCATCCAGTCCACTGGCGTCGACATCCTGGTCAACTCGTCCATCGTCTGGAACAACAGCGGCGCCGCCCTGAACCTGGTCGATTCGCTCCTGCGCGACCCCGTCTCCTACTCGGACATCCAGGGAGGCTACGCGGGCGACGGCAACCTCAATACCGACCCGCTTTTCGCCAACGAATGGGCAGGCGACTATCACCTGAAATCCATGTACGGCCGCTACCATTCAGCCAACGGCATGTGGGTCACGGACAGTCAGCAGAGCCCCTGTATCGATGCGGGCGATCCCTCCGAATCGGCCGCCGAAGAACCCGTCTCCAACGGGGGCCGCATCAACATGGGCGCCTACGGCGGGACCCGCCAAGCCAGCAAGAGTTCCGAACAGCGGGTCTACCACGTCGACGGAACCAGCGGTCGCAACACCAACAGCGGAACGAGTCGCAGCTACGCGTTCAAGACGATCCAGAGAGCGGTCGACGCCGCTCGCAACGGCGACACCGTCCTCGTCTGGCCCGGTGTCTACGATCTCAGCGCCACCGAAGAGATCACCTTCAACAGCAAGGCGATCACCGTACAGAGCGCCGCCGACGCAGCGATCATTACCGCCACGCACGGATACGCCTTCTCGTTCTGGGGTGTCGAAAGCTCTCAGAGCGTTGTCGCCAACTTTGTGATCACCGGCAGCAGGGAAGCCGCCGTGCTGTGTGCCCAGGGCGCCTCGCCCATGCTGAAGAATCTGACGATCGTCCGCAACGACTTCGGCATCGCCGCCTACGACGGTTCCGACCCCGACATCGTCAATTGCATCCTCTGGGACAATGCCCGGGGAGACCTGTTTGACTGCGAGGCACGATACAGTTGCGTGCAGGATGGCTCCGCCAACAAGAGCGCGGGCAACATCAGCACCGATCCCCTGTTCGCCGATCCGGACCACGGTGATTTCCATCTCAAGTCGCAATTCGGACGGTACGTCGCCGAATGGGATGATTGGGTCACGGACACGGCGACGAGCCCCTGCCTCGATGCGGGAGACCCCGAGGAATATCCGCGTGCCGAGCGCACGCCCAACGGTGGACGAATCAACCTGGGAGCCTATGGCGGAACACCATACGCCAGTCTCAGCGGATGGCCTCCCCGATAACGAAGGATGAACCACGCGGCTGCCACGCCGCAGAGTAAGGAGACGTCGGGAAGAGACAAATCGATTCTTGGCTTCGGATCGTTGCGGGGTGATTGCGTCTGTGAGGAGTAGCTCCGGCGTGCGTCACGTAAGCTTGAGTGTGGTGGTGAGAATGCAAAGGTCGGTGCCTGCACCGGCCCAGGACGAAGGAGAGCGGTGCACCACCGTGGCAGTCAGCACCGGATCCTGTACTCGCTCTCCTTTGTTCGCTTGCTGGAGGTGATTTCTGTCGTAACGCCGACCCACAGGCGACGGGCTAGCACCTGTATGTAGTAGCCGCAATAATGCCGATCCACAAAATATAGCCATGCTAGAAATTGTCGCACGTTTGTCAAAATGGCTGCGTAGAGTGGATATTGGGCTTGTCAAGGGTAGACAGGGGTCTTATAATAGGTAGCCGTACGGATACGACCGTAGATTACCTAGAATCCGGAGGGTTGTGAGATCAAGACGAGATGTCAGGACATCTCGATTCGAGCCGGCCAGGTGAGGGCGTTTACGCTCGTGGAGATGATCGTAACCGTTTCGATCGTTTCGACGCTGCTGGCCATCCTCGTCCCGGCGGTCAACCTGGTCAGGAGCCAGGCGCGCGCCATCCTCGGCATGCACAACCAGAGAGAGATCGGCAACGCCCTGACCCTCTTCTCCATGGACAACAACGACCGATACCCGGAATCGGTGGCGACCGTCGGAATCAGCGACCAGTGGAGTTGGTCCGATCCTACCAAGATGATCGGTATCGAGGAACGAAGTCCGCAGCTCCATCGCTCGATGAGCGCCTACCTGCGCGATTACATCCCCGATGCCAAAACGATGTTCTGTCCGAATGCGCCACGTCGGTACAAGTATCTCCAGGAGGCCTGGGACGCCGGCGACGCCTGGGACAATCCGGATACGCCCCGCCGGACCGACCCGCTGGGCGGAACCTACTGCTTCTACTGGAACTATGTCGGCTATCTGTCAGAATCACAGACGCTGTTCAGAGGTCCGACCGGACCGGCCAGCATGGGCCGCTACAACCAACTCCTGGTCAGCGACTACTTCGGATACGATCACTGGCGCAGCCCCGGCGCCTTCGGCAGTTGCGAAAGGCTCAAGGGCGCTGAGGTCGTCGAAGAGACGCAGTTGCTTTCATCGTACTGGGCGACGAAGGGAAATCCGGAGGTCGCCATGCCCAAGGTGAAGCTGCGAGCGGCTTTTACCGACGGGCATGTGGAAACCTACACGGCATCCGAGGTGGTGCCCATGAAGATCTCCATGACGCCGGAAGGCGTGCCCCCCTATCCCGATGGCTCCACCGGCGGAACCTTCTTCGTTCCCGAGAAGGTCCTTCCCTAAGACGTGACGGACGGATTCGCTTCCAGGCGGACAGCGAAGTGTGAATCGGCCAGGCGAACGCCGCCGGATCTCATGAGACACATCCCGGCAGGCTCACCGCCTGCGGTTAGACGATGTCGAACACCTTGGTAAGCTGGGTGATCTCGAAGACCTTCCGGATCTTGGGGTCCAGGTTGTACAACTGCAAATGGCCCCCGTTGTCGATCACCCGCTTGTGCACCTTCACCAGCAGCCCCAGAAACGCCGACGACATGAACTGAACGTTTTCGAAGTTCAGGACGAGTTTCCTGTTCAAATTCTCCTTGATCACCGGACGCAGGGCCTGTTCCAGTTTCTTGATCTGCTGATCGTCGAGAATGTTCTCATCGGCAAACGTAACGATACTGACTTCGGTTCCGTATTCGACCTTGATCTTCGGTTCTGCAAATTCCATGGATGCCCCTGCCCTGAATCCTGACTGTCCCGGAGCGGTCGGATCACCACGCCGGGCGAAGATGCACGACCTGCAACTCCTCACAAAAACACCGGTGCCATTGTAGTGATCGCCGTCTCCGGCGCGAACAAAAAAAGCTGGAATCTGTCTTCAGGCTCTGGTCTGGCGGGCGGGCTCAGGCGGGTTGGGCTTCGAGCAGGGCCCCGAGAATGGCCACGCCGTTGAACATGGCGTGCATGAACATCGACCGCAGGAGCGAGCCGCTCTTCTCGTAGGCGTAACCGAGCCCCACCGACAGCATGAACAGCGCGGGCCAGTGCGTCGCATTGCCGTGAACGAAGGCAAACAGCACCGAGGTCAGGACGATGGCCAGCCACGGACGCTCCAGGTGGGAGCGAAGCATCGACTGAAACAGGCCCCGGAAGATCATCTCCTCGACCAGCGGCGCCACCACGACCGCCAGGAGGGCCAGCAGCACGGACAGCGACACGCTCGAGTAGTCGGTCATCATCTGGAGCGCCTCGTGTTTGGGCATCTCGAAGTCACGTCCTGAAGACAAATCGCTGATCAACTGGCCGATCCACGTGGTCGCGACGATCGCCGCCAGCACCACCGGCCAAACCGCCAGCAGGTGGACGAAGGCGGCGCCAAGGTCCTTCGGGACCGTTCGCAGTCGCAGCCCGAACCCTTTGAGCCCCCGGGCGAAGTGGATCGACGCCAAGGGCAGAATCAGCCCGAAGGCGGTCAGCAGGGCGACCGCGGTGAACACCAGATTGTCCTGGATGACCTTCTGCACGCCTTCGACCGGGCGAACGAACGAGACGATCAGCGATTGCGCCACCACCGCGCCCAGCAGCCACAGAAAGAACGGCAGGAACGGCAGATAAGGAGGCAGGCTGTTGCGACGAGGGGGCGAATCGACCAGCGACTTACGACCCAGGGACGTCCGAACCAGCCAGGTGGAGAAGATCCCGACGCCGAGCAGTGTGAAAAGATGGTCGATGGTAAACGTCTCGGTCAACTGTCTGAATGCCTCGAGAGGCGTCATGTACCTTTGGTTTCGGAGAACCTCCCGGGCCCATCCCAAGAGGGTTGAAAAGCACACACGGTTGCACTACACTACGCCGATGGGACCGGATCGTGCGAAGTATGGCAGAGCCGCCCCCCCTTTTCAAGGAAAATAGACCATGGATGTATTTCGGATTGAAGGACCGGTCCGTCTCTCGGGTCAGGTCACCGTCAACGGCTCGAAGAACGCGGCGCTGCCGATCATGGCGGCGGCCCTCCTGGCCGAGGGGCAATCCTCGTTGCTGGGGGTTCCGAGGCTGTCCGACGTGAGGGTGTTCGGCGACCTGCTGCAAACCCTGGGCTGCCGGGTCGAGCGCGGCGACAGCGGGCGGATGGATATCGACGCGACCGCGATCGACAACCCGGTGGGCGAGTACGAGATCGTGCGCAAGATGCGTGCGAGCATCTGCATCCTGGGCCCGCTGCTGGCACGGTGCGGACGGGCCGAGGTTTCGATGCCCGGCGGATGCGCCATCGGCGACCGCCCGATCAATCTGCACGTGCGGGGCCTGCGCGAGCTGGGGGCCCGGATCCACCTCAAGAACGGTTATGTCATCGCGGAAGCCCCCGAGGGGCTCAGGGGCGCCAACATCTTCCTGGGCGGCTCGTTCGGCTCGACCGTGCTGGGGACCGCCAACGTGATGATGGCCGCGACCCTGGCCAAAGGGCGGACCGTCATCGAATCGGCCGCCTGCGAACCCGAGATCACCGACCTGGCCAACTGTCTCAACGCCATGGGCGCCCGGATCAGCGGGATCGGCTCGCCCCGCCTGGTGATCGAGGGCGTTTCGCATCTGCATCCGGTCCAGTACCGGGTGATTCCCGATCGCATCGAGGCGGGCACGTTCATGGTCGCAGCCGCCATTACGCGGGGCGAACTGAATCTGGTCAACTGCCGGATCGACGACATGATGGCGGTCGTGGACAAGCTCCGCAGCGTCGGCATCACCGTTGAGCCCATTGACGATGGCTGCACCGTCGTCGGCACCGACCGCATCACTCCGACCGACGTGACCACGCAGCCCTATCCCGGGTTTCCGACGGACTTGCAGGCCCAGCTCATGGCACTGCTGGCGCTGGCGGACGGCAACAGCGTGGTGATCGAGAAGATCTTTCCCGACCGCTTCATGCACGTGGCGGAACTGAACCGCATGGCGGCCGATTTGCGGAAAGAAGGCCCGGCGGTGATCGTCGCGGGAGTCAAGAATCTGGTGGCCGCCCCGGTCATGGCTTCGGACCTGCGGGCCTCGGCGGCCCTGGTCCTGGCGGGCATGGCGGCCGAGGGCACCACCGTTATCAATCGTGTGTATCATATCGACCGGGGCTACGAGAGGATCGAGGAACGACTCAACCCGCTCGGCGCCAAGATCTACCGCGAGGACGCCCCGGCGCCATAGATACGAAACATAAGCGGGTGGTCGCCTCAAATCCACAGGATTTGGGGATGGTCTCCACGAGCAAGCCATCCCCAAGCTGGGCTTGAGGCTGCCATCCGGCAGTTGCCACGCGGATTTGCCCGAGGAAGTATCGATGGGAAAACGACGGCGAACATTGAGGTTCGGCATTCTGATCTTCCTGGTCGTGGTCGTCGCGGCCGTGCTCGGCGTCAACTTCTTCGCCGACAGCGCGGTGCGCATGACGATCGACCGAGCGGGCACCAAGGCCCTCAAGGTGCCGGTGCAGGTCGACAAAGCGGATCTGTCGATCTTCACGGGCACGCTGGATCTCGGGAACGTCACGGTGGCCAGCCCGGCTCAGTACGAGCAGCAGCCCATGGTCGACCTGGACCAGGGCACGATCGAGGTCGAGACGAAATCGCTGCTGACGGATGAAGTGCTCATCCGAAACCTCCGGCTCGACGGCATGGACGTTTTCATCGAGCAGAAAGGTCTGGACAACAACCTGCACGAGGTCATCCAGGCGCTGCCTCGCAGCGAAGACGGCTCGGGCAAGCGCGTGATCGTCGACCATCTGGAGATCACGGATGTGACGGTACACGTGAAGCTGCTGGCGATTCCGGGCCGGCCGGAGTCGGCGACCTTCAAGCTCGGTACGATTCAGATGGATGACCTGGGACGCGACGAGCGTCTGGACGTGGCGATGCTCGTCAGCAAGATCGCCCTGGCGGTGGCGACGGGAATCGCCGAGCAAGGGGGCGAAATCCTGCCCAAGGAGATGATCTCCGGCCTGAGCACCGTGCTGGACAAGGCCCTCGATATCGGTCGGATCATTCTCGGCAACGGACAGAGCGGCGCCGGAGAGATCGGACGCGAGATTACCGAGGGGCTAAAAGGCATCATCACCCCGAAGAAAGAAGAGTAGAGACAATGCTCCGATGATTGTCGGAGTTGCCCAACCGGTTGCACCGTGGAACGGGTGTGCCGCGCACACCCCTGTTAGGAGTGTCGCCATGCGAAAGTCCATCATCGCTGCCTCCATCGTCTGTCTCTGCTGCCTTGCCCCCTCGTTCGCCCAGAAGACACCCACGGGTAACCCGCAGGATTTCAAGATCAAGACCTGCCTGCACTCGGTCAGCTATGCGGGTTTCTGGCGCGGGCAGGCGAGGCTGACGGTCGACGAGTTTCTGCTCAAGGCCAAGGAGCTGGGCTACGACGGCGTGATGCTGATGGCCAAGCGGCCGCACGTTTCACCTCTGGATTATGACGCCGAGGCGCGCCAGGCACTGAAGCGGCGCATCGAAGAGTTGGGGCTCGAACTGGTCTGCCTGGCGGGGTACACCGACTTCACCGCGGGGTCCGACAAGGTGGGCATCCCGAATGTCGAAATCCAGGCGGCCTACGTCGGTGAGCTGGCCAAGCTCGCTCGCGACCTCGGCACCAACGTGGTGCGAATCTTCACCGGTTACGAGCGGCCCGACATCCCCTTCGACAAGCAGTACGCGACGGTGCTGGAGGGCCTCCGGCTGGCGGGCAAGGAAGCGGCCAAGTACGACGTCACGCTGGCGGTGCAGAATCACCACGATATCGGCTCGCATCACGACACCATGTTCTGGCTGCTCAACGAGGTGAACCTGCCCAACGTCCAGGCGGCCTACGATCCGTGGACACCCACGTTGCAGGGGTTCAGCAGCGAGGAGCTTCGCGCGTCGGTTCTGAAGATGAAGCCGTACATGATCCACACGACCGCCGCCGATTACGTTCGCCAGCCTCGATACCACTACGACAGCAGCCTGACCAACTTCATGGAGCAGGACGCGGTATTGCGGGCGGTGCCGCTGGGCGAGGGCATCATCGACTACAAGACCTTCTTCGGCGCCCTCCGGGAGATCGGCTACCAGGGCTATATCGCCTATGAGATGTGCGAAGTGCTCGACGGAGGCGGCGATATCGAGAACCTCGACCGCACCGCCAGGGAGTCGCTCGCCTTCCTGAAGAGCTTCGAATCGCGCTGAATCCCGTTTGTAGTGACGCCGTGAGGCGTTATCTCGCTCGCGGAATGTATGCCCTGACGGGCGCATGACAAACCGACGGGCGAGTTGATTGAACCGGGGGAGGCGGTTTCTGCTATAATGGGAATACACAGGCCGAAGGCGTATGAGCGAGCCGGCGGAACAGGGCTTGGCCCGGGTTGGGGCCGAGAGGAGGACAACAAGCCATGGAAGCGGGAAGGATGCGGAGTCTGACGTGGGCGGTTCTGCTGCTCAGTACGTGGCTTTGGGTTGCGCTGAGCGGCGCTGAGGAGGCGATGGACCCGACCGGGTGCTACGTGTTTTCACCCGAGCGGAGCAGAATCGTGCAGACGGGCGGGTTCGCGGGGGTGGATTGGACGTATGCGGTCGAGGGGCGGTCCTGCCTGATCGTCGATCCCAATGAGGGCGCGGCTCAGTTTGTGCGGGTTGATGCGAATGCGATCGATGTGAACGAGCCGATGCGGACGCTCGATCCGAACGCGGCGTTCAACCTGACGCACCTGGACGGGGTCGTTGTGAACGGCGCCGTCGAGTTTGTGGGACAAACCGCTGACGGCAGCGCGGTCGAACTGGCCCTGACGTTCGGGGACGACACGGTCCACCTGACCGGCGGGACCACGCCTCCGCCCAACAGCGCCGACTTCTTCGTCTTCGCCATCGACGCGATCGCTGCGCGCAAATACGCCGGCGGCACGGGCGAGCCCAACACCCCCTATCTCATCGCCACCGCCGAGCAGATGAACGCCATCGGCACCTGCCCCGAAGACTGGGACCAGCACTTCCAACTCATCGCCGACATCGACCTGTCCGCCTACGACGGGAAAGACGGCCGACCCGCATTCAACATCATCGCACCCGACTACGACTATGCCTTCAGAGGCAGTTTCGACGGAAAGGGCCATGCCATCTCGAATCTCACATACGACACGCAAGATGTGTATTTCGCCGGCCTTTTCGGACGCGTCTTTTGTGGCACCATCAAGAACCTGGATCTGGTCGATCCCAACGTACAGGCACGGACAGTCCGTAACGTCGGTGCACTGGTGGGGATTAATATCGACGGCGTCGTGTCCGGCTGTTCCATCCAGGGCGGCAATGTCACTGGCGGAGAAACGGTCGGTGGACTGGTCGGGGACAACGACGGCACGATTGAGAACTGCTCCGCTTCGTGTCGTGTGGAAGGTGCCTCTGCCGGCGGCCTGGTGGGGCTCAGCGCAAACGGCACGATCTCTATGTGTTATGCCACAGGCGTCGTTTTCGGTGAGCAGGCCGTCGGAGGACTGGTCGGATGGAACGGGCACAGATCTCAGGGGCGCGAAGTGTGGCTCCTCCCCGGGCAAATCGATCACTCCTATTCAAGCGGCACCGTGGCGGGCGGCGCGATGGTCGGGGGCTTGGTCGGGTTCAACGAGGTGGGCACGGTGGAGCAATGCTACTCGAGCGGCCCTATTGACGGAGAAGAAGACGTTGGCGGGCTCATCGGCCTTGGCAGCGATTGGGCGGAGGTCCTGGACAGCTTCTGGGACGTGGAGACCAGTGGAACAGACATCAGCGCCGGAGGGACCGGCAGGACCACCGCCCAGATGCAGGACCCCGAGACATTCCAGGATGCCGGCTGGGACTTCGTCGGACAGGCGGACGGTCCCGATGACTTCTGGGCAGAGCCCGACGGAGGTGGGTATCCGATCCTCTGGTGGCAGCCTCCCGGCCTTCCGGAATTACCCTTTGCCGGCGGAAGCGGAGAGTCCAACGATCCCTATCTCATCGCGACAGCCGAGCAACTGAACAGCATCGGGCGCAATCCCAGGCTGACGACAGCCCATTTTAGGCTGCTGAACGATATCGACGCGGAGGGTATGCCGTTCTTCACCGTCGGCGACTTCCGGTATCCATTTGAGGGCACGTTCGATGGCAACAACCACACGATCTCTCACCTGGCCATTATGGGAGAGGGGTATGTGGGATTCATCGGCATGCTGACGAATGGCGGGACAGTCAAAAATGTGGAAATCGCGGATGTCAATGTCACAGCGACGTGGAACTACGTCGGCGCCGTGGTGGGCTCCTGCATCTCGGGCAGCGTAAAGAACTGTCACAGTACGGGTGTGGTCCGCGGCGAGCGCTACGTTGGCGGTCTGGTGGGTTCAAACCATGGCGTCGTGGAGTCCTCTTTCTGGGACGCCCAAATCACCGTGAAGACCTCAGACGGCGGCACACCCAAGACTACGGCGCAGATGCAGACGGCGGCGACGTATTTGGAGGCGGGATGGGATTTCGTGGGGGAGACGGCCAATGGCAGCGAGGACCTGTGGTGGATCGACGAGGGGCGGGACTATCCGCGACTGTGGTGGGAAGCGGAGGAATCGATTGTTGATGATTGACAATTGATGGCAGGAACGAACGACGCTTCGTTCCGATCAGGCGCACCAGGGGCGTTGGCGGTGGAGGGGGCCGGCGAGGATTTTGTTGGCGAGGATGACGTCTTCGCGGACCTGGAAGTCGAACATGCCGGCGCAAATGAAGTCGGCGCCGCCTTCATACGCGTATTTGAAGGCACGACTCGGGTGGATGGCGCCGGCGGCCATCACCTTGTAGGCGATCCATGGCGTCTTGACGTTCCGCATGAACTCGATGGTCTTCTCGGGCGTGCGCGACCAGACGTTGTCGTTCTCGGGCTGCCCGTCGGCGGACCAGTAGGCGTGGCTGTGCAGGGTCTTCATGAAGAAGTCCGGCCGGATGTCCGCCTCGACCACCGCCATGGGGACTTCGACCTTGTGACCGGCGATGCCGGCGATGACGCCATGGGACTTCATTCGATCGACCGCCTTGCCGAGCAGGTCCACCTGTCCGTTCTCGACGCAGGTGTCGCTGACGCCGCCATGGACGTAGACGCCGATCGCGCCGTGGTCGACCGCGTCGTCGATCTGGCTCAGGTCGTCGGGGGTGATCTTGATCTGGGCAATCCACTGGATCGCGCCGCCCCGCTCGTCCCAGTAGCGGCTGAGGATTCGCTTGCAGTGGTCGTCGAGGCGCAGGATAGCGGTGTTGATGCCCATTTCCTCGCAGAGGTGTAGCGTTTCCATCACCTTCTCGTCGGTGAAGTAGCTCTTGAGTAGCGACGAGACGTAGATCAGGTCGCGGCTGTGGGCGAACCCGCTGATGAGGTTGCCGCCGGCGAACATGCGGCTGATCCGGACCTTGCCGATCTGCCCGGTCGGCATGCCGTTCGAGGAATTCGTGGCGGGGGCGAGTACGGGCGAATGATGATTCGCCCTTACAGGGGACTGGGCGAGCAAGGCCCTTTCTTCGAAGCTCAGAGCCAGTGCGCCCGAGGCGGATCCTGCCAGCGATTTCATCAGGAAGCTGCGACGATCCAGTTGGTTCGACATGGTCCACCTCGGTCTGTAGTGACGCCGTCGGGCGTTCCCGTGCTTTGGGAATAGTATGCCCTTACGGGCACACTACGAACTCAGATAGCTGCGGAAGATTATAGACCATCGCATTTGCTGCGTCCAGGACTATATGGGGGCGGGCGACGCATGCGTCGCCCCTACCCGACCGCCGTCCACGGGACCGATTCGGAGTCGGGTCTGCGATCAGACTTCAACGCGGCGGGTGAGCAGGCCGTACTGGTTGCCCTGCATGTAGTGCAGGGTGTGGAACTTCTCGGGGAGCCAGGCGCCGTCGAAGCAATCGGCCTCGGCCGAGGCGCCGACGACCTCGCAGATCAGCAGATCATGGGTCTGAACGCCGTGGGTCTCGACGATCCGGCACTCCAGGTGTCCCGCACACTCGGCAATCAGCGGAGGCTCCACGACAGTGGCGGGCGCCGGTGTCAGGCCACAGTGGGCGAATTTGTCGATACTTCGTCCGCTGACGGTGCCTGCCAGGTGGGTCTGCTGGAGCAGGGATTCGCCGGGGACGTTGATCGTGAGTTCGCCATTGTTGCGGATCAGCTCGTAGGTGTAACGCACGCGGTTGACCACGAGCAGGATCATGCATGGATCGGCGGTGTGGATGGGCGTCTGCCAACTGAACGTCATGAGATTCGCACGCTCCATCGTTCCGCCGGCGACCAGCACGACGCAGCCCGGTTCGATGATCCATTTCGCCTGTTTCAGCGGCACGTTCTTCTTCATCGTCAGAACCTCCTTTGGATGTCGATCGAGATCGGTCCCGAGGGATGTCGGGATTCGTTTCAACAGACCGCCCGTTTCAACAGGGGTATATTCATCAACAGCGACGTAATCAGATAACATATTACGAACGTCACCAGCGGAACGACCATCACGCCGGCAAGGAAGCTGCCGCTGCCGGCGCGCCGGCCAAGCGCGTCACGCAGGAGGGTCAGCACGAGCGGATGCAGCACGTAGATGCCCAGGACGGTGGACGAGACCCATTCAAGCGCAGTTTTGCGGACGCCCTGAAGCGGCGGGCGCCGGGCGTCCCAGAGATAGGCGGCCCAGAAGATGCCGACCGAGAGAAAGACCATGGGCAGACTGAAGAAATCGAACAAGTAGCGCACGCCTACGCCGCCGGCCCGGTCCAGGAAGGGGCCGGAGAATGCAGCGAAGTACAGTGCGGAGAGAACCACCGCCAGGCCCAGATAGCGCGAGGGGATCTTCTTCGGATCGATGAGGCGGATCTCGTATCCGCACAGGTAGAATGCGATGAACGGGATGAACATCGTGAAGATCGACCGCTTGTTGTCCCACAACAGCACATCGGTCTGGAAATAGGCGTTGGCCAGCGCGAATCCCAGTAGGATCACGAACCACCGCTGGCCCTGTGTGGCGCAGCGTACGAACGTTCGCAGAGCGGGCGTGATCAGGTAGAGCCCGAAGATCATGTAGAGAAACCACAGGTGGTAGTACGGGTCACCCGTGAGGATCAGTTGGACCACTCTGCCGAGCGAAAGCGGCTCGTGGTCGATGAAACGACGGACCAGCAAGTAGACAACCGTCCATACCACGAGCGGGACACCCACGCGGACCATTCGCCGACGGTAGAACTGCCCCGCCGATTCACGCCGGGAATCGTCCAGCAGTAACGCCCCACTGACCATCACGAAGACGGGGATGGCGAAATGTGCCACGTAGAACAGCCAGCAGCCCAGCCACCAGTGGAAGACGAAAGGCGGAGTCGCCATGGTCAGCCAGATCGCGACGTGGGCGGTGACCACCGCATAGATGGCCAGGATTCGGAGCCCATTGATGTATTGAATGCTTCGCGATCGTTCCGGCGGCACGCTGAGACCCTCTGACACCCGTTGGCGTTGCACCTTCGTCGTTGAATACAGGTGCCATGTGATTGTAGGGCGGATGTCCCTCAAATCAAGGCCAAACCCTCCGCGAGCAGGTCCCTACTCGCCTCCGCCGTCTTTTGGAGGGTGCTCGGCGTGGATGCGGCGTCGACGGCCGGCCAGGAGCTGGCGCGTCCAGCCCAGGAAGATCATCGAGCCGAACGTCACCGGGATGATCCACGGTCGAGGCGCCAGATCGGAGGCGACCCGAGCCCCCAGGCCCAGCAGCAGTAGCTGGGCCCCCAGCAGCACCGCGGTGGTGCCGACCACGCTGTAGCAGAGCGGCAGGACGACGTTCTTGATGAACCAGATGAGCAGGAAGCCTGCCAGGCCACCGATGACGATCGCACCGATCAGGTACCACTTGTGCGGACCGAGGGAGCGCCAGAGGTCCTCCAGGACCAGCTTCATCCGACCCTGGACGTCCTCCTCCTGCGGGCCGCCCAGTTGCTCGATGTAGGCCTGGCGGGTGTTCGGGTCCATGGCAGTGAACGACTGGTAGACGAAGCGTGACGGCTCCGTCGCCGTCGGCTCTCCTTGCGTCCTGGCCGTGCGGACGTCGGTTTCCTGAGCGGGTTGGGTGTCGAGGACCACGCTGGTATAGGCGGTGGCAGCGACCAGCGCGAAGATCACGGTGGCCAGGACGATGATCAGGACGTTCCGCGCCAGGATGGAAAGGACGCTGAGGGCCACGGCGCCGATGCCCATGCAGAGCAAGGGGCTCAGGGCCAGGCGGGTGCTGACGAGCATTCCGACAAGGGCCCCGACCGCTGCCCCGAGCAGGCCGACCACGATGGTGCTGTAGCGGGCGCCACCGAGCCAGAGGAGCAGACCGACGACCGCCATGCCGACGCCGACCCCGATGAGGATGGTCGAATCGGCTTCGACGCACACGGCTTCGATTCTCAGGAGCAACTCGTTCATAGATTCTCACGCAATGGACCACGGAAAGTTCGTCATAGAATACCTGCCGCCCCGGCGGCAATCCATGCCAAATCGCGCGCCCGATCCGCTTTTTTCGCTGTCTTTGCCGGTGCCCAGCCGCTAATTTAAGGGTACTGATTCGGTCCTGATCTGAAAATAGGAAACACCATGCTCTACTACCGTCGCGGCAGTGAAAGTGACCATCTAAGCGGTGAAGACCTCCGGCGAGGGCTCTGCGAGGCCCTCGATAAGCTGGGCAAGAGGAAGAAGGTGCTGGCGTTGCCGCCGGACATTACGCGGTTCTATTCGCGGGCGGGCGAGCTGACCCGCTATGCGTGGCAGTACTATGGCGAGGCGCTGACGGACATCCTGCCGGCGGTGGGGACGCACTTTGCGATGACCGCCGACGAAATCCGGCGGATGTTTGGGGATGTCCCGGTCGGCCTCTTCCGCGCGCACGACTGGCGCGACGGGCTGGCAACGCTGGGCGAGGTGCCAAGCGAGTTCGTCCAGGAGGTCAGCGAAGGCAAGCTGGATTTCGCGTGGCCCGCGCAGGTGGACAAGCTGCTCGTGGAGGGCGGGTTCGACCTGATTTTGTCGATCGGGCAGGTGGTACCCCACGAGGTGGTCGGGATGGCCAACTACAACAAGAACGTCTTCGTCGGCACCGGCGGGGTCGAGGGGATCAACAAGAGCCATTATCTGGGCGCCGTGTACGGGATGGAGCGGATGATGGGCCGAGCCGATACACCGGTCCGCCGCGTGCTGAATTATGCCTCCGACCATTTCGGGGGCGACCTTCCCGTCGTCTACGTGCATACTGTCATCGGGCCGGGCGAGGGGGGCCTGGTCACGCGGGGCCTATTCATCGGCGACGATGTCGAGTGCTTCTACCTTGCCGCCGAACTGTCGCTGAAGGTCAATTTCGAGATGCTCGACGAGCCGCTGGAGAAGGTGGTGGTCTATCTCGAACCCGAGGAGTTCAAGAGCACCTGGCTGGGCAACAAGAGCATCTACCGCACGCGGATGGCGATGGCCGACGGGGGCGAGTTGATCGTCCTGGCGCCGGGGCTGCGTGAATTCGGCGAGGATAAGGAGATCGACCGGCTGATCCGCAAGTATGGGTACGTCGGCACCGAGCGGGTGCTGCAACTGGTCGAGGAGAACGAGGATCTGCGGGCCAACCTCAGCGCCGCCGCCCATCTGATCCATGGGTCATCCGAGGGCCGATTCACGATCACCTACTGCCCGGGCCACCTGACCAAAGAGCAGATCGAAGGCGTCAACTTCCAGTACGCCGACCTGGCTCAGATGATGACCAAATACGACCCCAAGAAGCTCCACGCCGGCTTCAACACCGTCGAAGGCGAACGAATCTTCTACATCCCCAACCCCGCCCTAGGCCTCTGGTCCACCCGCGATCGCTTCCAATAGGCTGTAGCGAAAGGTATGGCTGACAACTACCGATTCGTCAAACCGTCATCTTGGGTATGAATACATCAGATGCGGCGCGAATCGCGAAGCTATCCGTCATACCAGCTATGAAATCGAGGATTATGAGTTCATCGGGATCTTCAGGGCGGTACACATCCTTCATATCATTACGAACAAAGAGCTGAAGGATTCTATATACCTCCGTGATTGACTTGTCTTCTTGAGGATTGGGATATTTGTAGGACCGGAACCTGTCTTTATCCTTGAGTTCTCCGAGCAGGTCGTCGAAGAGATATTCAATCGCCTTCTTCGCCTGAGCTTTGTAGCCTTCCGCCTGTTTGCTGCCATAGATATGCTTGCCATTGAACTGAATCAACTCGTGAAGCAGCTCACCCAGCGTGTTCGAGACCGCCACGTAGCCTTTCCCCTGGCTGTTCCGAATCATGTCTTCAAGGAATGTGCCAATGATCTTGCCGTTTGTCGTTCCGAGGCGCTTCTTAAACTTCGCAGGGACCTGCTTCTCCGAGATTACTCCGACTTCGAGCGCATCCTCCACATCCTTGCCCGCGTAGGCAATCTTGTCAATCAGTCGAACAATGCACCCCTCAATGGTCCCAGGATTGCCTGCCTGCTCGCGCATCCGAATTCGCTCAAGAGGTTTCTTCTTGGCTTCAGGTTCAAGCTTGCAGGATACGAAATCCTCGCCACAGTGCGAGACAATGCCATCTCTTACTTCCCACGTCAAATTCAACCCCGGACGCTCTCGGTCCCTTTTGGCTATCGAGTCCACAACCCTGAGTCCATAGACTTCATGCGAGAACTTCGGGATTATCTTCTTAAGGCGAGGATAACGATCTATGATCTCGCGCAGGAATTCCTCACCCTGGTGGCCGAACGGCGCGTGACCAATATCATGCGACAACCCTATAGCCTCCGCCAGGTCTTCGTTCAAGCCCAAGCAGCGTGCAACGGTCCGAGCAGCGGAGGCAACGAACCTGACATGGTCCATGCGCGTGCTGATGTGGTCGTTCTGAGGGAAATAGAAGACTTGTGCTTTGTGGCGGAGCCGCCGGAATGACTGCGAATAAATGATTCTATGCACGTCCCGTTGATATTCGGTGCGGAACTTGTCGGGCTCCTGGGGCTCTCGTCTGCCACGAGTATCTATGGTTGCGTACTTGCTTGGGAACAAATCCCTTTCAGATCTCTTGAAGATTGCCATATCCTCTCCCGAAACAAATCAATCAGCAAGTCGGCGATGTCGGCGCGTGGGCGTCGCGCCGCTAGATAGTTACTGATTTCTTTCCCACTTTTGGTCGTAGCTTCATAGGCCCGATCGTGTCCCAGAAGTTCCCGCTCCTCCATAGCAGTAAATCTTCTGTCGAATGCGGGCGAGATGCCCTCATAATCATCGACCAAGGAGAAATCAGATAGGCCCAAGACCAGCGGATTGCAGCTACCCTCGATGAGAGATCTACTGTCACTGCGAAATATGACGACAACTTTGTCGTGAGCCCAGGCAATCCCGGCCTCCACCATTGCACCCTCATCAGGCACGCGCCCATTCATATTCAGCAACAGACCCTCGCTATCGGTAATCTGAAAAACGTCCAAAGAGAAGATCGCCATATTGAGAATCTTGCGTGTTTCCTCGGCGGGAATCCCTCTCTTGAGGAACAACGGGAACAACGCGGCGAATTCGAGTCCGTCTCGCTGTGGCAAGAACGCCGAATAGCCAGCTTTCTCAACCATCGAGGCAATATGTGCCATTTCCTCGCGTTCCTTCGGATTGAAAAGAGGACCGGCGCAATAGATCTTATATCTGCTTCTCTCCACAGCACTCCCCAGGTGAATTCAGCACATGTGTGTGGTCCGTCAACGACACCTATCAAATACCTGCCCGCCGTAGCTGCGTCAAGCCCTCACCGAAAAAAAAAGGTTCATCACGGAATTTCGGGGGACAGAACAGGGCGAGGGGGCGAGGAAGACATGGTCTATCGGTGTTGTTCCTATCCAACGCGATTGGGGGCCAGCCCCCAAGCCCCCGGCATTGGGCGCTCTGGGCCAGCAGCATGAGAGAGGGCGGTTTCCCTGTGGTGGACGGCACGGATCACGGGTACGCTGGTGGCGCTGCGGCAGAGGATAGAGCTTGCCCTGAGCATCGTCGAATGGGGCTCTGCTGGCCGGCACCCCGAGTCCGCCCCGGCGGACAGCCGTCCAGCGGCATGGGCGATGTCGTCACTGTGCAGGCATCGCTTTGCGCTTCGATCATGCTGCTGGCGAAATGCGACAAATGCCAGGGGTCCGGGGGCAGCGCCCCCGGTCTTTACCTCTCGGGTCTCCACAATCCCCGAAATTCCGTGATGAACCAAGTAAAAGCCACCCTTGCGGATACGACGCGACCACCAGCCACTTTCGGGCCCCAGCGCTTCAGGTGGAAGCCGTGCAGAGTGAGAGAGCGCCCCCACAGAATTTGGCTTGCGTGGGCGGGGGAAATCGCGAGAATGGTTTGCCCGCATGGTGCGGGGCGGGGGTGAACGCACCGGGCGGGTGGACGTAGGATGGGCAGGAACCAGCAACCGAACATTGGACAAAGGAGCGCGTCATCATGGCGAAAGCGGATATGGGCGTGATCGGCCTGGCGGTCATGGGGGAAAACCTGATCCTGAACATGGAGAGCAAGGGTTTTACCGTGGCCTGCTTCAACCGGACGGTGTCGAAGGTGGACGACTTCGTGAACGGTCGGGCGAAGGGCAAGAACATCATCGGGTGCCACTCGATCGAGGAACTGGTGGAGAACCTGAAGAAACCGCGCAAGGTGATGCTGATGGTCAAGGCGGGCAAGCCGGTGGACCAGTTCATCGACAAGGTGCTGCCCCACCTGGAGGACGGCGACATCCTCATCGACGGCGGCAACAGCCACTTCCCCGACACGATCCGACGGACCGAGTACGTCGAGAGCCAGGGCAAGCTCTACATCGGCACCGGCGTCTCCGGCGGCGAGGAAGGCGCCCTGAAGGGCCCGTCGATGATGCCGGGCGGCTCGCCCAAGGCGTGGCCTGCGGTCAAGGACATCTTCCAGTCGATTGCCGCCAAGACCGAAGACGGCGAGCCCTGCTGTGACTGGGTCGGCGAAAACGGCGCGGGCCACTTCGTCAAGATGGTCCACAACGGCATCGAATACGGTGACATGCAGATGATCTGCGAGACCTATCAGATGATGAAGGAAGGTCTCGGGATGACGAACCCGGAGATGCACGAGGTCTTCGCGGAGTGGAACGAGGGCGAGCTGGACTCGTACCTGATCGAGATCACGCGGGACATCCTGGGGTACAAGGACGAGGACGGCAACGAGGTGATCGACCTGATCCTCGACACCGCCGGGCAGAAAGGCACGGGCAAGTGGACGGCGATCGAGGCGCTGGACCTCGGCCAGCCGCTGACGCTGATCGGTGAGGCGGTCTTCGCACGCTGCCTGTCGGCCCTGAAAGAGGAACGCGTGGCGGCCTCGAAGATCCTATCGGGACCGAAGCCCGAGTTCAAGGGCGACCGGAAGACCTTCATCGACGACCTGCGCCGCGCCCTGTATGCCTCCAAGATCGTCAGCTACGCCCAGGGCTATCAACTGATGCGGGCGGCGGCGGCTGAGCACAAGTGGAACCTCAATTACGGCGGCATCGCCCTGATGTGGCGCGGCGGCTGCATCATCCGTTCGGTCTTCCTCGGCAAGATCAAAGAGGCCTTCGACAAGGAGCCCGACCTGACCAATCTGCTGTTGACCCCGTTCTTCAAGGGGGCGATCGAAAATGCACAGGAATCGTGGCGGCGCGTCGTCACGGCGGCGGTGACCGCGGGCATTCCCATCCCGGCGATCAGCACCGCCCTGGCCTACTACGACGGCTATCGCCATGGCCGGCTGCCGGCCAACCTCTTGCAGGCCCAGCGGGATTACTTCGGCGCGCACACATACGAGCGGGTGGACAAACCGCGAGGCGAGTTCTTCCACACGAACTGGACCGGTCGAGGCGGCGAGACCTCCGCTTCGACGTACGTCGTCTGACGCGCGGGGCATCCTCGATGCGTGACAGCCTCCGGATGCAGTCCGTGCAGACGCCGATCATCCCGGTCGTCGGCGAGTTGATCCGTGCCCATCCCGGCACCATCTCGCTTGGCCAGGGAGTCGCGTACTACGGACCGCCGCCGGAGGCTGCTTCTTTTGTCCAGAGGTTTCTGGCAGACCCGGAGAATCACAAGTATAAGCTGGTTCAGGGCGTCCCCGAGTTGCTGGAGGCGATCCAGGTCAAACTCGCGAGCGAGAACGGCATCGACCTCGACGACCGGCGGATCGTGGTGACCGCCGGCGCGAATATGGCTTTCATGAACGCGGTGCTGGCGATCACCGACCCGGGCGACGAGATCCTCCTGAACCTGCCCTACTACTTCAACCACGAGATGGCCATCACGATGGCCGACTGCCAGGCGGTCAGTGTGCCCACGGACGACAACTACCAGTTGCAGCCGGCGGCCATCGAGCGAGCCATCACGGAGAAGACGCGGGCGGTTGTCACCATCTCGCCCAACAACCCGACCGGCGCGGTCTATCCGCCGACGGCGCTGCGCGAAGTCAACGAGATCTGCCGGCGTCGAGGCATCTACCATATCAGCGACGAAGCCTACGAGTATTTCACCTACGAGGGCGCCGAGCACTTCTCCCCAGGCTCGATCGCCGATAGCGCAAGCTACACGATCTCGCTGTTCTCGCTGTCGAAGGCCTATGGCTTCGCGAGCTGGCGGATCGGTTGGATGGTGATCCCCGAGGCCCTCTTCGAACCGGTGCGCAAGATCCAGGACACGATCCTGATCTGCCCGCCCGTCGTCTCGCAGTGGGCGGCGGTGGGCGCCATGAGCGCGGGCGCTCCCTACTGCCGGCAGAAGCTCGAAACGACCTCCCGAATCCGACGGATCGCGCTGGAGAAGCTTACTGAAATCAACGACCTGGTGACTGTGCCGGACGCCAACGGCGCGTTCTATTTCCTGCTTCGCGTTCACACGGAGATGGATTCGATGGACCTGGTCCGACAACTGGTCGAGGAACACCGGGTGGCGGTCATCCCGGGGATCACCTTCGGCATAGAGGACCGATGTCTGCTTCGCGTGGCGTACGGCGCTCTGGAACAAGAGACTGCCTCGGAAGGTCTCGATCGCCTCGTCCGCGGGCTAAAACAGATACTGCATCACGAATAACCCGTTTGCGGCTCGCGGTGGACCCCATCGGCAAAAAACGTTGCCGCGCGGTTTGACATTCACCATTTTGCGACACCCACCTGCCCTGCGAGGCAATCACCTGATATTGCCCTCCACAAAAGATTTAGACACCCGCCTGACGCCATGTTACTCTAGTCGGAATTCTGCGGAAGGCTGAACAATCGTCACTTGGATGGAGAACCCTATGATCGAAGATATCAAGAAACTGGAAGCCTGGTTCGTCACGGGCAGTCAGCACCTCTATGGCCCCGAGACGCTCGAACAGGTGGCGCAAGATTCCAAGCAGATCGCCCAGGCCTTGTCGCGGTCGAAATCGATCCCGGTGAAGGTGGTCTTCAAACCGGTGCTGACGACACCCGAGGCGATTTACGATCTCTGCGTCAAGGCGAACACGGCGGCCAACTGCATCGGTCTGATCACCTGGATGCACACCTTCTCGCCCGCCAAGATGTGGATCGCGGGACTCAAGGCCCTGGCCAAACCCTTCGTCCATCTGCACACGCAGTTCAACCGGGACATCCCCTGGGCGGAGATCGACATGGACTTCATGAACCTCAACCAGAGCGCCCACGGCGGTCGCGAGTTCGGGTTCATCTGCACGCGGCTGCGACGCAACCGCAAGGTTGTGGTCGGTCACTGGCAGGAAGCGGGAGTCCAGGCGGAACTGGGCGTCTGGGCCCGCGCCGCCTGTGCCTGGCACGACACGCAGGGGGCCAAGCTCGTCCGTTTCGGCGACAACATGCGCGAGGTCGCAGTGACCGAAGGCGACAAGGTCGAGGCCCAGATGCGGCTCGGCTATTCGGTTTACGGCTACGGCGTCGGCGATCTGGTCGCCCGCGTGAACCAGGTCACCGACAAGGAAATCGACAAGCTCACGTCCGAGTACGAGGCCACTTACGAACTGGCCAGGCCGATCAGCAAAGACGGCAAGCAGCGCGAGGCGCTGCGAGAGGCGGCGCGTATCGAACTGGGGATGCGCCACTTCCTGGAAGAAGGGAACTTCAAGGCCTTCACGACGAATTTCGAGGATCTGCACGGACTCAAACAACTTCCCGGCCTGGCGGTTCAGCGACTGATGGCCGACGGCTATGGCTTCGGCGCCGAAGGCGACTGGAAGACGGCCGCTCTGGTCCGCGCGATGAAGGTGATGGCGTCGGGCCTGCCGGGCGGCACCAGTTTCATGGAAGACTATACCTATCATCTGGACCCGGCCGGTCCCAAGGTCCTGGGCGCCCATATGCTGGAGGTCTGCTCCTCGATCGCCGAGGGCAAGCCGGCATTGGAGGTCCATCCGCTGGGCATCGGCGGCAAAGACGATCCGTGTCGGCTCGTGTTCAACGTCCCGACGGGCGCGGGGCTCAACGCCTCGCTGGTCGATATGGGCAATCGGTTCCGCATGATCGTCAACGAGGTGGACGTGGTGACCCCGGACGCGAACCTGCCCAAGCTGCCGGTGGCGCGGGTGGTCTGGGTCCCCAAGCCCAGCCTGAAGATCGGGGCGGCTGCGTGGATCCTCGCCGGCGGGGCCCACCACACCGGGTTCAGCATGGCGCTGAACCGCGAGCATCTCCAGGACTTCACGGAGATGGCGGGCATCGAGTACGTCCAGATCGACGCAGACACCAGGATCTACGATTTCAAGAACGAACTCCGCTGGAACGAGATGTACTACATGCTCGCCAAGGGCTTGTAGACTCTCTCGATCGAGTCGATTTCGGATTCCACAGGGTGAGCCCCATCGGCTCACCCTTTTCTTTTGCCCCAACGACGTTTCCATGTCAGCAGGACTCTGCCCGACAATTGCCTACATCAAACGGGCAGAATCCTTATCTGAAGCGAGATCGCCAGGGACTATGGTGAAGAATGCAGACCACACGAACGACCATATAACCATCTATAGGGGACCAACGATATGGGAGAGACCCTTCAGATTCTGGGATTCGCGGGCAGCCTGAGGAAGGGTTCGTACAATAAGGCTTTGCTGCGAGCCGCGGTGGAACTAGCGCCGGAGGGAACCGAGATCCAGGCATTCGATCTCGAAGGGATTCCGCCCTTCAATCAGGACCTGGAGAATGAGCCGGTCGCTGCCGTCAGGAAATTCAAGGAGGGAATCCGTGCCGCGGACGCCCTGCTGATCGTGACCCCCGAGTACAACTACTCCATTCCCGGCGTCCTCAAGAACGCCCTTGACGCGGCCTCACGGCCCTACAGCGAAAACCCCTTCCACAACAAGCCGGTCGCCATCATGGGCGCCTCCATCGGGATACTGGGGACCGCCCGGGCACAGTATCATCTGCGGCAGTCCTGCGTCTTTCTGAATATGTACCCTTTGAATCAGCCGGAGGTGATGGTCGCGATGGCCCAGAATAAGATCGATTCGGCTGGCCGCATTACGGACCAGGAGACGAAAGAGCGGATCAGCGGCCTGCTGGCGGCCCTGGTCACCTGGACCCAACGGCTGAGATAACCCACAAGCGACCCTGCCGGCGGGGAAGACAAGACCCTTCTGCCGGTGCCTGGCTCGATCGAGCGGAGCGTTCGTGCGACCAAGATCCCACCGGGCGGGAGATTCCCGTCACAATTCGGGGTGGTTGACCATTCGGGACGATTCGAGTACGATGCGAGTCAGATCGGGCGCCCGATCCCGGCGAGCGTCGGGATCGGGAGAATCGGGTGCGAAAGAAGGGAAGACACCATGTGGTTCAAGATCATCATGATCGTGGGATTGATCGTCGTAGCCGGCGGTTGGATTGCCTACGGCATCTACGAGTACAAGATGCGCCAGGAAGAGAAGAAGCAGCCCAAACAGCGCTCTGAACGCCTCCAGAAGACGCAGAGCGAAGTCTCCGACTGGGCGAAACAGATGGCCGCTTTCAAGAAGCCCCCGGCCAAGCGCCAGGCGCGCGGCGACGAGGACGACAACGCATAGACCCCGACACCCCCTTTCTGGAACCTGCGATGACCAGCCATTTCCTGACCGAGGATTTCCTGCTTCAAACCGAGACCGCCCGACTTCTGTATCACGATCACGCGGCGAAGATGCCGATCTACGATTATCACTGCCACCTGCCGGCACACCAGATCGCGTCCGATCATCGTTTTGGGAATCTGACGCAGGCCTGGCTGTACGGAGATCATTACAAGTGGCGGGCGATGCGCACCAACGGCGTGCCCGAGAAGTACATCACCGGAGACGCCGGCGATTACGAGAAGTTCGAGCGCTGGGCAGCCACTGTCCCCTACTGTCTCGGCAACCCGCTGTACCACTGGACCCATCTGGAGTTGCGTGCTCCGTTCGGCATCACGGGCCGGCTGCTCAATCCTGAAACGGCTCGGGACATCTATCACGAATGCAGCGAGCTGCTGCAAAGCGAGGAATTCAGCGTTCGCAACATCATGCGGAAGATGAACGTCAAGCTGGTGTGCACCACGGACAGCCCGCTCGACTCGCTGGAGTACCACCGCAAGATCCGCGAGGATGGTTTCGAGATCAAGGTGCATCCCGCCTGGCGGCCCGATCAGGCGATGGCGGTGGACGACCGCCAGGGATTGAGCGCCTTTATCGACAAGCTGGGAGCGTTGTGCGACAAGGAGATCACCAGCTTCGACAGTTACATCGATGCCCTGCGCCAGCGGCACACGTATTTCCATGAGCAGGGCTGTCGGCTCTCCGACCACGGGCTGGAAACCGCCTATGCGGAAGACTACACGGACAAGAAGATCCGTGGCATCTTCGGCAAGATTCACGCCGGCGAGGAACTGACCGCCCAGGAGGGGCTCCAGTTCAAATCCGCCATGATGATCGAGTTCGGCAAGATGGATGCCGATCGTCGCTGGGTCCAGCAGCTTCACCTGGGGGCCCTGCGGAACAACTGCACACGACTGTATGAGAAACTCGGGCCGGACATCGGCTGCGATTCCATCGGCGACTTCGAGATCGCCAGACCCTTGTCCAAGTTCCTCGATCGCCTGGACGCCATGGGCAAGCTGCCCAAGACGATCCTCTACAACCTCAACCCGCGTGACAACGCCCTAATGGCGACGATGATCGGCAACTTCCAGGATGGTTCCGTCCCCGGCAAGATGCAGTGGGGCTCGGGCTGGTGGTTCCTCGATCAGAAGGATGGGATGGAAGCCCAGATGCGCACGCTGGCCAACATGGGGCTGCTGAGCCGCTTCGTGGGGATGCTGACTGATTCGCGGAGCTTCCTGTCCTATCCGCGACACGAGTACTTCCGGCGGACGCTCTGCAACCTGCTCGGCAGCGAGGTCGAGGCCGGGCTGGTGCCCAGGGACATGGCGTTGCTCGGCAAGACGGTCGAGGACATCTGCTACCACAACGCCCGGGCCTACTTCCCGATGGAGGCGGATTGAATCGCCTTCGCCCGGTCGCATGTCGCCCGAGAGGGTCACCGACAGCATTCGATGGAGGCTGAAGATGGCGATTTCGCACCGATTGGCTGCCCGGCTATGGGTTGGCCTTGTGGTGGCGCTCTGCACAGGCATCACCAGCGGCAGCTATGCATCGTTCGATTTGCGGCCGATTCGAGAGATGAAGATTGCCGAGAGTCTGGGCCAGTGCCGGGCGGTCCCGGTTGACCTGGGCGGGGAGCGCGGGATTTTCATCGCGTACTGCGAGGATGCGGAAATCGATCCCTACGTGGAGATGTTCTTCTTCCCCCGCCATCGGATGAAGATGATCGTCTTCTCACTGAATGGGACCGAAATCTGGAAGAAGGAACTCGGTCCCGGCGTCATTCCCGGGATCTGGTTCACGCCCTTCTTTCCGTTCGACCTGGACGGCAACGGCATCGACGAAATCTGGTTCGTCAACAACATCGACGACGACCATCCGCTGAGTCTGAACGGCCGTCGGCTCGAACGGCTCGATGCCCGCACGGGCGAAACGCTCGGCCGCTGGCCCTGGCCCACAGTGGATCGCAACCAGAGTCCCAGTCATATCTTCCGCAATTTCATCCTGGGCGGCCGGGTCGAGGGACAGCCCCTGCTGGTCACCGCGCAGGGTACGTACGGACCGATGAAGATCCAGGCCTGGAACAGCAACATGACCCGGCGCTGGGAGTACGGGATCCGAGGCGAGGCGCCCGGGGCGCGAGGCAGTCATATGTGTCCCGTCGTGGACATCAACGGCGATGGCGTCGACGAAATCCTCTGGGGCGAACGCTGCATCGACCTGGATACGGGTAAGGAACTCTTCTGCGGAGACCGGGAAAGCTATCGAGGCCATTCCGACGTGGTCCAGCCGGTCCTGGATCGCGCCAGCGGTCGATGGTTCATCTATACGTGTCGCGAGAGCGGCGGCGTCTCGCCTCGCGTCGCCTTTTTGGACGATACAGGCCGGCGCCTCTGGGGCGACCTGGAGACCGGACACATGGACATGGGCTGGACCGCCCGCCTCGGGCCCCAGGGCGAATCTGTGGCGATGGCGATCCGCATCGGCTCCAAGTCGGCGGGTCCCGACGGGTTCTTTCGTCGGAGCGTCGAGGAGTTCACCTATGAGACGCTCACAGGACGCAAGTACGAGTTGCCCTTCAGCGTCTTCTGTACGCTGCCGGTCGATCTCAACGGGAACGGGGTGCACGAACTGGTCCGAGGGATCGCGGAAGGCGAGGGAGCGTGATCGACCGCACCGGCGCTGCGATCGGAAACGTCGGCGGACACGTCGCGATGGCGTCGAAGTTCATGGACCGCCCGGGCGAGCAGATTCTGTGCTACTACCCCGACGGGACCCTCCGTATCTGGGCCGACGCCAACGCCCAGGACAGCCCATCGGCCAGGGCGCGGTACGCCCACCCGTTCTACCGGGCCAATCAGAGGCTCACCGCCACCGGCTATAACCTGGTAAACCTTGGTGGAATATAGCTTTACAGGAGTCCTTGTCGTCGAGCGGCGTCCAGCCGACGAAGAAAATTGGATTGAACGGTTGACAGATTTCTGCTTTTTTCGTCTAATAATGGTTTCAACGGGATTCGGCAAATCGAGGCCCGTTGGGGGTCGGTGCCCGAGTGGCTAAAGGGAACGGGCTGTAAACCCGTTGGCGTGAGCCTACGCTGGTTCGAATCCAGCCCGGCCCATTGAGGTGGTGCATGTCTTGATTCGTCCTTCCGCGTGTGGGTCTTTCCTTTGCGTTTCCGTTTCGTTTGCGAACCCGGGTGCTGCGCCGATTACGGCGGGAGAAGGGATTGGACAGGGGGGCGAGGTGACTTTATACTCTGGAGCGATTGACGTTCGGAGACAGGACGGAGGCGGTCTGAGCCCTCGGAGCGTCCCCTGATCGCGGAACCCAGCAGAGGAATCGACATGGACAACACATCGCTGACCACCGGCGGCTTCACCCTGCCCGGCGAGGCGGGATACGAGGAACTGACTCTCCGGCTGGCGAAGAAATGGGGCGCCGACGGCACCCCGGCGGGCCTTGATGTGGCAGCTTTGAAACGACACGTTCGTAATGAAACTGTCTTCGAGGCCGTGCATGTCGCCGACGTAGTCGGTGGTGCCTGAGACGTTGATGATCCTGACGTTGCGCACCACCGGCAGCGGATCGGACGGGGGCTTCAGCGGCGGACGCATCCGCCAGGCCATGTTGAACTCGAAGGCCTTCTTCGTGCCGTTCAGCGTCAGATCCCGATAGGTGATGTTCTCCACGACGCCGCCGCGACTGGGCTGGCTCTTGAACCGGATCGGCGCCCAGTTGTAGGCCTCCATGATACAGTCGCGAATCAGGACGTTGCGAATCCCGCCGGACATTTCGCTGCCCATAGAGACTCCGCCATGACCATAGCGGAAACGGCACTTCTCGATGAGGATGTCTTCGGCGGGCCGGTTCACGCGCCGACCGTCCTCGTCCTTGCCGCTCTTGATCGCGATGCAGTCGTCGTTGGTGTCGATGTCGCAGCCGATCACGTGGACGTAGCGGGACGAATCGATATCGATCCCATCGGACATGGGGATGTTGTGTTCGGCCCGGATGGTGAGTTTCTCGATCCTGACCGTCTCAGAGTACAGGACGAACACGCCCCAGCAGGCCTGGTTCTTGATCGACAGGCCGGAAACCCTCGTGGTCTGGCAATTCTGGATCGCAACCAACCGAGGACGCGGATGCGCTTCCGTGCGCCAGGCATCGCCCGAGCCATCGATGGTGCCTTCCTCCGTCAGATCCAGACCCACCAGGTCAAAGGCATTGAGGAACGCGCCGATCCACCGGCGCTCCTCCCCCTCCCATCGGGTGTCCACCTCGGGAAACGCACTGCGCTCCACGATCGCCTTCAGTATGCCGTCCTTGTCGATGTGCAGGTCCACCCCCTGCTTGAGGAAGATCGCTCCGCTGACAAAGGTCCCCCTCGGGACGACCAGGGTCCCGCCGCCTTCGGCAGCCAGGGTGTCGACGCCCTTCTGAATGGCCTGTGTATTGACGGTATTGCCGTCGCCCACCGCTCCGAAGTCACAGATCGACGCGGAGCGAGCCCAGAGCGAGGCACCGCAGGAGAAGATGCAGATACACGACAACGCCAAGGGGCCGATACGCCGATTGAAGGGTTTGAACATGGCTTCCATCCTCGCAGAATAGCTCTTTGAAACCGCTATCAGGTTCACATTCCCGTGGCGGTCATCATGGCACAGTCCGTCCGGCTGGGGCAACCCCGGTATGGCGACCATGGTGCCCGCTTGCTTTTGACTTGCCACTCGGTATGATGAGGCCGGTGCCGTTCGAGAGGTGTCCTGACAGGGAACGGCGAGAATGGAATCGGCTTTCACAGGAGACAGAAGTCATGAAGACGAAGGTTCTGGCGGGGCTGCTGGCGGTCACCGCCGGCGTGGCACTCGCGGCACCGATGAGCGTCCAGGTGCGAAACGGCAGGCTGCGTGCAACGCCTTCCCAGTTGGGCAAGACCGTGGCAACGGTGGAGTACGGACAAGTCGTCGACGCCGGAACGCTACAACGAGGCTGGTATTCTGTGACACTGCCCGACGGCACCCAAGGCTGGCTGCACGAATCGGCCCTGTCGCAGAAACCGATCGCGATGCGTGCCGGGACCAGCGACGCCGCGACGGGGGTCTCATCCGATGAGGTGGCGCTGGCGGGCAAGGGGTTCAACGAGCAGGTCGAGGACAAGCTCAAGGCGGAAGGCAAGCTCGACTACACGTGGGTGGACCGCATGGCCAGCTTCGAGGTCAACGCCGAACAGATCGTCGAGTTCCGTCAGCAGGGGAATCTGCCGGGAGGTGACCAATGAGCGAGAAACGCACCTTCGCCGGCATGTTGATCGTGAGCCTTCTGGTCGCGGCGCTGTTCTTCGGCTGCGAGACCGCCACCGAGATGGGCACCGAACTGGCCAAACAAGCGGGTATGATCTCGGACGATGAAGCCGAGTCCATCACGCGCGGCGCCCAGGCGGTGCAGAAGACCTGGCAGGATCTGACGCCGGAACAGGAGTACTATATCGGCCGCGCCGTCGCGGCGACTGTGTTCGAGAGCTATCAGCCGCTGGATGCACCGGAGGCGAACGCCTATCTGAATCTGCTGGGCCAGTCGCTGGTGGTCTTTGCCGAAAGGCCCGAGACCTTCGGAGGCTACCACTTCCTGCTGCTCGATTCCGACGAGGTCAACGCCTTCGCGGCGCCGGGCGGGCTGATTCTCGTCACGCGCGGCATGGTGCAATGCTGCCAGAATGAGGACGAGCTGGCCGCGGTGCTGGCCCATGAGATTTGCCACGTCCAGGAGAAACACGGCCTGCGTGCGATCAAGCAGGGCCGACTGACGGAGGCGTTCACGATCATCGCCTCGGAATCGGCCAAGCAACTGGGCAGCGAAGAGCTGGCTTCCCTGACGCGCGAGTTCGAGGCGTCGGTCAGCGACGTGGTCATGACGTTGACGACCAGCGGTTACTCGCGGACACAGGAGCGCGACGCCGATGCCGAGGCAGTCCAACTGCTTCGGCGCGCCGGCTACCCACGGGCGGCCATGATCGCGATGCTTCACCGCATGGAAGAACGGCTGGACGATGCAGGGGGACTGGGCTTCGCCAAGACGCACCCCTCGGCGGCCAGTCGGGCCGACGCCTTGCAGGCATCGATCCCGGACGAGTCCGTTAGCGATGCCGCCAGGCAGGCGCGCTTCGCCAAGGCAATGGGACCGATCCTGGAAGGCAAGTAAGACTCCGTTCGCAGTGTGCCCATAAGGACGTATCATCGACACGAGTAAGACACCGCCCCTGGCGCTGCTAGGAACGACCAGCGCGTGATTGAAAGGAGCGCATGCCCAGACTTCGCGGCAAATGTGCACGTGGCGTATTGATCGGTGTACTCGCGGCAGCCGCAGCGATGTTCGTGTGGCAGCTCGGCTGGCTGGAATCCTGGGAAGCGCCCACGTGGACCTGGCGTGCTCGCTTCTTCTCGCAGCGGGAAACGCTCTCGCCCGAGATCAAACTGATCCTGCTGGACCAGGCGAGCCTGGACTGGGCGCAGAACGAGAATGACTGGGGCTGGCCCTGGCCGCGCGAGGTTTACGGCGCGATCTCCGCGTTCTGTGCGCGAGGCGGCGCGCGGGCGATCGCTCTGGACCTGCTTTTTACCGAGCCTTCGGTCTATGGCGTCCCTGACGATGAGGCGATGGGCGAGGCGCTGAGGGCCGGACCGCCCGCGATCCTGTCCGTGATGCCGGGTGGGAGCGCGGATGCGTGGCCCGAGTACATGCCAAGGCCTGATCTCGATGTCGATCTGGATTCGCTTGCCGCGCCGGAGCATCTGCTGTTTCCCGTGCCGGAAATAGCCACCGGAGCGACAGCGGCAGGTCACGTCACCGGTCTGCCCGATGCCGACGGCGTCTTTCGTCGACTGGCGCCATTCTGCCGATTCGACGGCATCGATATCCCTGCGCTCGGTCTGGCGACCTGGCTGACCGCACAGCCCGCCACGGTCACAGCGGATGGCGGCCAGCTTCAAATCGGAAGCCAGAAGGTCCCTCTCGACGAGGCCGGCAATGCGATCCTTCGCTTCCGAGGCCCTGACGGTCTGCCCGAGGCGGTTTCGGCAGCGTCGGTGATCCAGTCGGAGTTGCGTCTCCGCGATGGAGACACTCCCCCACTGTCGCCTGAGGTCTTTCAGGACAGTTATGTCTTCGTAGGTTGCAGCGCTCCGGCCCTGCTGGACCTGCGGCCGACGCCGGTCAATCCCAAGTGCCCTGGCGTGGTGCTGCACGCCGCCTTCGTCGACAACCTGCTCACCGACTCGTTCATCACCAAGGCGGGAACGCCCGCCGTCGTCCTGGGGGTGCTCGTCACCGCCATCGGCGCGGCGCTGTCGCTCACCTATGGCGGTCGGTGGTGGCAGGCGGGACCGCTGGCGATCGTCTGGCTGGCGATCCCGATGCTGGTGGGGTTTGCCGCCTACGCCCGAGGATGGTGGTGGCCGGTGGCGGCGCAGGAGGCGGGAACCGCTCTGGCACTCGTGGGAGCCCTGGCCATGGACTACTGGGCCGAGGGCCGGCAGAAGGCGTTCATCAAGCAAGCCTTCAAGCATTATCTCAGCGGCGACGTGATCGAGAAGATCCTGCGCGATCCGCAGCACCTCCAGCTTGGCGGCGAGAAACGGGATCTGACCATCATGTTCACGGACCTGGCGGGTTTTTCGAGTTTCTCCGAAAAACTGGGACCGGTCGAGCTGACCGCCCTGCTCAACGACTATCTCACCGAGATGACGGACATCATCATGGACGAGGGCGGCACGCTCGACAAATATGAGGGCGACGCGATCATCGCCTTCTGGAATGCGCCGCTGGAGCAGGCGGACCACGCGATCCGCGCGTGCCGGGCGGCGCTGCGCTGCCAGCGGAGACTCGCTGAGCTTCGCGACGCCTATCTCGAACGCACCGGCGCGATGCTTCGCATGCGGGTGGGACTGAACACCGGACCGGTCGTGGTCGGCAATATGGGCTCGCGCAAGCGGTTCAACTACACGATCCTGGGCGACGCGGCCAATCTGGCCTCGCGCCTGGAGGGCGCCAACAAGACGTTCGGCACCGAGACCATGGTCGCCGAGAGCACATGGCGTCTGGCTTCGGCGGAATTCACCGGCCGACCGCTGGCGGATCTACGGGTGGTCGGTCGAAAGAACGCCGTAACCGTCTACGAACTGACGGGCTTTGCATCAGAGAACTCGGCGGAAGATGGAGAGGCATTTGCCTCAGGACTGGCCCTCTTCCGCCAAGGCGATTTCGCCCAGGCAGAGCAGGTCTTTCGAAGTCTGCCCGACGATCCAGCGGCGCAGCAGTACGCCCGGCGCTGTGCGGAACTGAACCGCCAGCGACCGGACTCATGGGATGGCGTTTGGGAGCTGACACAGAAATGAGCATGCGCCTGTTCATTGGCGGTTGTCGCGGCAGCCAGCCGGCTACAGGGGTCGCCTTCGCGCAATTCGGGGGCGACACCACCTCGCTGCTGCTGATCGGCTCGCGAGGGGAGCGGCTCGTGCTCGACACCGGCACCGGCATGCGCGCCGTCGCCGAGCAATTGGCTCAGACAGAACCAGGTAGGGTCACCATATTGTTCTCGCATTACCACCTCGATCATCTGCTCGGGCTGACGATGAACCCTCTGTTCTATCGGCCCGATTGGACCTTCCATTTCGTCGGACCGACCTTCGCGGATGGGGGCGTTCGCGACGTCGTGACGCGTCTGCTCGCCCGGCCCTACTGGCCTGTGTCCTGGGAGCAGATGGGAGCCCACCTCGAGTTTGCTGCCCTGCCGAGCGAGGATGGACGCCTGACCCTGCATCAGAACCTGCGGGTCCGTAGCTGTCCCGTGCCCCATCCAGGCGGGTGCCTCGCGTACCGCGTCGACGATGCCCATTGCGGGGCATCGCTGGTGTTCGCCACCGATCTGGAGTGGCGAAGACGAACCGATGATTTCGAGCCGTCTTTCAAGGCACTCTGCCGTGAGCCGAAGCCGGCGGATCTGCTCATCATCGACGCCCATTTCGACCGGCTGCACCAGGAGGACTTCGCTGGCTGGGGTCACACCTCCTGGCAGGACGACCTGGATATCGCGGAATCGACCGGTATTCGGCGCGTGCTGCTCATCCACCACGCACCCGAAGCGACCGACGAGGCGCTGAACGCCCTGGAGCCCGAAGTGAAGAAACGCCTGCCCGGCGCGGCACTGGCCCGCGCGGGCCATTGGATCACGATCGAAGGAAAAGACCCTCATGCTGAAGTGGCTTGAACCGGTACTGCCCTACGTGCAGAACGTCGCGCTGGCGACCGCGGTGCTCTTCGTCGCCTACCTGCTGACCTTCCCGTTTCGGCGTCGGTACCTGCCCGCCGACGGGATCGAAACGCCTCGGCGTTCCCGCCGGCAGTTCGTCGCGGCGGTGATGAGCTACGTCGCGTTCCCCGTCGTGGTCCTGGTGCTTTCGATCCCGCTGGTCTACTGGATCGATTTCGCGGCGATCTGGCTGCCCTACCACCAGGCCTGGCTGTCGTTCTGGGGCATCTATGCCCTTGTGAGACTCACGGAAGGGCTGTTCGTCGAGCTGTTCGCGCAGCTCGGACGGACCTGCCCGCTCAACCGCCTGACGCGCGGCCTGCTGCGCCTGGCCCTCATGCTGGGCGTGGCCTTCCTGCTGATCCGCTATCAGCTCGGGTTCAAGATCACCGTCCTGCTGACCTCGACCGCTATCGTCACCGGTGTCATCGGCTTCGCCATGCAGGGGGTCCTGGGCAATCTGCTGGCAGGCATGTCGCTGCACGCCAGCCGCTCGATGTCCGTCGGTGACTGGATCGAAGTCGACGGCACCATCGGCAAGGTCGTCCTGATCAACTGGCGTGAGACCCGCCTCCGCACCGTCGGCGGGCACATGGTCATCGTCCCCAACGGCAAGCTCGCCGATCAGACTCTTCGCAATTTCTCCGCACCCACATCCCTGCGCCGGCACGAGGTCCCCGTAGCCGCCAGCTACGGAGATGCACCAGGCGACGTGATCGCCGCGCTGGTCGAGGCCGCACAGTGCGTGCCCATAGTCGAGAAACATCCCGTACCCGATGCGCACGTGACGGGCTTCAAGGATTTCTGCATCGAATACGTGCTGCGGTTCTGGTCCAAGCAGTACGAGCAGCGGACCGTGATCGAAGGCCACGTGATGCGGATGATCTGGTACAAGTTCCAGCGCCGCGGGATTGAAATCCCCTTCCCGATGAGCGGGCGGATGCTCGACAACTTCATGGAAACTGTCCATTCCGTGCAGCTCGAGACCCCCCTGACGTGCGACATCGATCAGGTCGTGGACGACCTGTTTCGCAGCGACTTCGGACGCAAGCTCGTGGCGGACCCGGAGGGGATCTGCATGCTCAGCCGGGATGAACTGCGGGCCGTGGCCAGGAGTGTGAAACGCACGCTGTTCACCCATGGGGAGACCCTGATGCGCCAGGGCGACGAGGGCGAATCGTTCTATGTCCTGGTCCGCGGCAAACTCAAGGGCCAGATCGCCAATTCCGACTCCGCAAGGCCGATCGAGTTCGAGTTGCAGCCCGGCACAGTACTCGGCGAGATGAGTCTTCTGACCGGCCTGCCGCGAAGCGCCACCATCACCGCCGCGACGGACTGCGAACTGCTGGAATTCGACGGGCGTGCCTTCGCCCATCTGTTGTCGCTTCGGGAGGAGATTCCTCACGTGCTGTCGGACCTGGCTGCCGCCCGCGCGGCCGAGAACGCCGAGTCTCTGGAAAAACTGAAGGCCTCGGCGGTCGTTCCACCCGAGTTGGCACGCGACGGGATCTTCCACCGTCTCAAACGCATGCTGGGCGAATGGCGAGGCCGATAGAGGTCGCGGCACTTGTCCCTTGCAAGGAATGGGGCTGGGGCGTAGTATGGAGTGTGACCGGTGCGTGTGAATGCGGGATTTGGCGCTGCCAAGGCCGCTGCCAACTAACGATGTGGACTGTTGGGAGGTACTCTCCATGAAATGGTGGAATGTCGTCGCTTCGTTCGTGGCCTTCGCGGCCGTAATGGCGGTCCTCTCGGGCTGTGGCTCGTCGCCCGATCAGGAGGAGGTCACGGAACTGTCCTACAGCGTATTCTTCCCTCCGACACACATCCAGTGCCAGACGGCCGATTCCTGGGCCGCCGAGATCGGCAAGCGCACCGACGGCAAGGTCAAGATCACCGTCTATCCCGGCGGCACGCTGACCAAAGCCCCTCAGTGCTATGAGGGCGTGGTGAACGGGGTCTCCGACATCGGGATGAGCTGCTTCGCCTACACGCGCGGACGCTTCCCCCTGCTGGAAGGGCTGGACCTGCCTCTGGGCTATCCCAACGGCCTGGTCGCCACGCAGGTCGCGACGGAGATGGTTCGCAAGTATCAGCCTGCAGAGGTCAACGACGTACACGTCCTGTACGTCCACGCCCATGGACCCGGCATTCTGGCTTCGCGCAAGCCGGTTCGCCAGTTGGAGGACCTCGCTGAGTTGAAGGTGCGCGCCACCGGCCTGTCGTCCAAGATCGTCCAGAGCCTGGGCGGCACCCCGATCGCGATGAGCCAGCCGGAGACGTATGAAGCCCTCCAGAAGGGCGTGGTCGACGCAACGTTCTGCCCCGTCGAAACGCTCAAAGGCTGGAAACAGGGCGAAGTCATCAACCACATCACGGAGACATCGGTCATCGGCTACACCACCAGCATGTTCGTCGTGATGAACAAGGACGCCTGGAACCGCCTGAGCCCTGATGTCCAGAAGGTCTTCAACGAGGTGAGCGACGAGTGGGTCGCCAAGCATGGGCAGGCGTGGGACCAGGCCGACCAGGAGGGCCTGGCTTACATCCAGGAGCTCGAGCGCGAGGTGATCCAGCTCGACGAAGCCCAGCAGCAGCGCTGGCAAAGCGCGGTGCAGCCCGTCCTCGACGAATACGTGACCGCAGCGAACGAGAAGGGCCTGCCGGGCCAACAGTTCCTGGACGATCTGCGCACTTCGATTTCGAGATATTCCGAGACAGCCGGCAAGTAAATGGCTGATCCGGCAGGGTTTATGTCGTCACTGAAGGCGGTCGAAGCCGCCTACAATCGGGCGCTTCGCACGCTGGTTCTCGTGTTGGCGGTGATCTCCGGCCTCTGCGTGCTCACGATCATGCTCGTGACGTGCGCCGACGTGATCCTGCGCCTCAAATGGGTCAATCGTCCGTTCGTGGGCGCTTACGACCTCGTCAAGATTGCCGGGGCACTGACGCTGGCTACCGCGCTGCCCTACACGACCGCTGTCAAAGGTCACGTCGCGATCGAGTATTTTTTCCACAAGCTCAACCGTCGCGGCCGTCTCGTCGTCGACAGCGTCATCCGCTCGCTGGGAATGGCTTTGTTTGTATTCCTGGCGTGGCGAAGCGTCCTCTACGGGCTCGATTTCCAGCGGACCGGTCAGGTCAGCCAGACGCTCCAGTTGCCGGTCTTCTGGGTTCCGTACGTGATCGGTTTCTGCTGTGCGATCGTGGTGCTGGTCATCGCGTACAACCTGCTGCATCCGGGACGGGAGATGATCAAGCCATGAGCCCGGTCCAGATCGGCATCGTCGGTTGTATCATGCTGTTCGTCCTGCTGGCGGCCAGCATGCCGGTGGCCTTCGCCATGGCGGTGGTCGGTTTCGTCGGTTTTGCGGTGGTGGTTTCGCCCGAAGCGGCCATGAGCATGATCACCATGGACCTGTACGACACGTTCAGCTCGTACAGCCTGACGGTGATCCCGCTTTTCGTGTTGATGGGGCAGGTGGCGTTCCACGCGGGAATCAGCCGGCGGCTCTTCAACGCCGCTTACCATTGGCTGGGCGGCATGCCCGGTGGCCTGGCGATGTCCACCGTGGGCGCCTGCACCGCTTTCGGGGCGATCTGCGGCTCCGGCCCGGCCACCGCCGCGACGATGGCGTCCGTGGCGCTGCCCGAGATGAAACGATACAGGTACAGCATGGAACTGGGCTGCGGGGCGGTCGCCGCCGGCGGCAGTCTGGGCATGCTGATCCCGCCCAGCGTGGTCTTCATCGTCTACGCGATCATGACCGAGCAGTCGGTGGGCAAACTGTTCATCGCCGGGATCGTCCCGGGTCTGCTCATCGCTTTTCTGTTCTGCCTGACGATCTACTTGAACTGCAAGCGCCGACCTCATCTGGGTCCGGCCGCCCCGCCCACCGGCTGGCTGGCGAAATTCGCGTCGCTGACTGGCGTCATCGAAACCCTCGTGCTCTTCGTGGTCGTCATCGGGGGTATGTTCGGAGGGTTCTTCACCCCGACCGAGGCCGCCGCGATCGGTGCCGCCGGCACGCTGGTGATCGCCCTGGTCAAGCGGCAGTTGACGGTCCGCAAGGTCGTCCGCTCGCTCCAGGAGACCGTCCGCACCTCGTGCATGGTCATGATCATCGTCACCGGCGCCGTCATTTTCGGCAAGTTCCTGGCGGTCACCCGCATCCCCTTCGCCTTGGCCTCGACGCTGGCGAATCTGCCCCTGCCCGGCTGGACCATCATGGGACTCATCATCCTGTTCTATCTCCTGGCGGGCTGCTTCGTCGACGCCCTGGGCCTGATCCTGCTGACCATCCCGATCTTCTACCCTGTGGTCGTGGAACTCGGGTACGACCCGATCTGGTTTGGCGTTATCATCGTTGTGGTTACCCAAATGGGCGTGATCAGCCCGCCGGTGGGTGTGTGCGTGTACGTCGTCAGTGGCATCGAGCGGGATGTGTCGTTGCAGACGGTGTTTCGAGGGGCGCTTCCGTTCCTGGGGGCCCTGATCGTCGCCGCGATCCTCCTGATCGTCTTCCCGCAATTGTGCCTGTTTCTTCCGGAAATGGTAAAATAGTGAAGAGGTCCCGGTACCTGTCGGGACTCGGGAGGCAATCGAACGATGGAGCCGATCCGCGTGGGTGAGACAATGTTCTCGCAGATCCTGTTCTGCACCGATTTCTCCGAGAATGCCGATTTCGCTTTCTCGTTTGCCGTCGACGCGGCCAGTCGGAGGCCGGGCTGCCGGCTCCATCTGCTCCACGTCATCCCGGAATCCGAGGCCCAGTTCTGGAAGACCTACATCTACGAGGTGGAGGACGTCGACGCCAAGGCCCGGCACGACGTCGACGAGCGGATCGAGACCTACCGATCGCAATTGCCCGAGCCCCTCGCGCTGAACGTCGAGATCCGCGTCGGAAAGGACGATCAGCAGATCCTGGCGTTCGCCCGCGAACGACAGATCGACCTGATTGTGATGGGTCGTCAGGGTCGCAGCGCCCTTCAAAAGGCCCTCTTCGGCAACGTCACGGAGAAGGTCGTCCGCAAGGCCGACTGTGCCGTTCTGGTGGTTCCCCTGAGCTTCCGCAACCGGCAACAGACGCCCTAGCCGCCCTGCTCCCACGGTCAAAAAAAGAGATCCCCGTCCCAGGACGGGGATCTCGTCAAACGCATGCGCTGATCAGCACTCTCTGCCCGGAGCATTCCGGGCGGTGCTGAAAGTCTCTGTCAGTAGCCCAGGCGGCCCCAGGTGGCCTCCTGCAGCCAGTGCAGATCCTCATAGTCCTCTTCGCCTTCCGGCGCGCGGTTGTTGCTGGAGTGGGCCTTCTGCTGAAGCTTGCCCCACTTGACGGTGCCGGAGCCTCTCCACTTGTGGTATTCGACGTGACCGTCAGCAAACGAGGCGTTGGTGCCGTCGCCATGCCGGACGGGGGCGTCGTCCCACCATGTTTCCTGCTGGTAATGCACCGCGTAGCTGTCGGGCGTGACCCAACCTTCATCGATGAAGACCATGCGATAGGCGGGACCGGGGCTGACGATCTCATCGATGCGGCGCAGCCAGACGACCGTTTTGCCGACACGAGCCCCGACGGTCTTACCGGCGACGGTGGTCGTGGTCCCGCTTCGGGACAGCCCGTTGACCGAATCCATCGCGGCATACGTCAGCAACTCGCCGCGCGTTCCGGTCGGGCAGCGGTACGGCCCGGTATCGCGGACGTACGGATACATCGCACCTTCCTTAATGGCGTCCTTCTGCAATTCCTCATCCAGGATTTGGCCGGTTGAATACTGATCGTGCCAGCACTTGCCGACCCACCAGGGTCCCTGACTGCCAACGGTGCCGGAGATGCCGGCGGCGCCGTTGACGATCTTGCCGGCATTCTCGTCGGCATACATCAGCCAGGCCAGCGTCAACTGTTTGAGGTTGGCCAGACACGCCGCACGGCGACCCTGCTCTCGAGCACGGTTCAATGTCGGCATCAAAATCGCCATCAAGATTGCGATAATGGCGATGACCACCAGAAGCTCGATCAACGTAAAACCCTTCGTTCTCTTATCCATTACACAACTCCTACACGTATCGCTGATCTTCGTACGGCTCGACAATCACCGCCACACCTCGGTGCGCCGCTGCCCGCCACTCGTTGAAAACGGATTCGGTTCAGTAATCCTTATACCTGTGCATCCATTGCGGCCACGAACTCGGATCGACGCCTCCGGCGCGGGTCCAGTAGCCGCTGACATTGTATGTCTTGTGCCATCTCAGCGTCCACAGCTCTTTGAGACCGACCGGGCGTACCGTCCAATCGGCGAACAGCACGTTGACGAAACCATCGTGCCGATCGACACAGACGCGATTCATCTCGTTGGTGCCAGGGGTATCGCCGGGCCCGGCATCCGTTTCCGGAGGCTGGTCCGTCTCCAACGGCCAGAAGTCCACCCACCAGCTCCCTGCAAACACAGGCACCTCATTGGAATTCTTGCTGGGTGGTCTGCCCCAGTGACGGGACCTGCCCTGTGCGTCGAGATCGTTACGACCCCATGCCGAGGTCTTGGAGCCCCTTGCTTCACGAACGTTCAGAATCCAGCCGTTGAGACCATAGCTGCCGATATCATCCATGACTTCCCAAGCGGTATACGACCAGCCGCCCGCCGGGATGCCGCCCGTGGGACGGGGCTTCACCGCCTGAGGACACAGCCACATCTTGATGTCTTTGGAGTACGGCCGCATGGTCTCCCGCCAGAATTCGCCGGAACCGACACCCGAAGTACTTCCGTTGACCTCTCCCGTGAAGAACTTCCCGTCGTTATCCTCGCAATAGAGAGCAAATGCCAAACCCCACTGCTTCAGATTGGCCAGACAGGTGACTTTCCTGGCCTGTTTCCTGACCCGGCTCAGCGCCGGCATCAAAATCCCCATCAACACCGCGATGATCGCGATGACCACCAGCAGTTCGATGAGTGTAAAACCTCTGCGTCTATTGTTCATGGCCTTTCTTTCTTGCTTGTCCTTGCCTCTCTCGGCGATCAATAACTTGCGACCTGCTTGCTGCCACCGGACAGGCCCCATTCTGTCGTGCCGAAAACGCGCTCGGTGGGCATCAGCAACCATCCCAAAGACACGGATCGGCGCGAACTACACCTTTACAGATGCGCACCAGCCGAAGACTGTTCCCTTGCCTCCGCACGTACGGACGCAATTTTCCCACGCTCACTCATGGGAAAGCCTTGTTCGCACGCAGAACCGACCCTTCTCCAGGCGACGCGACCCTATCCGAGACGGAAACACCCATGCCACCAGATTGCGTCAATTCTACCGCCATATTGCGTCCGTGTCAAGAATCGACCACCCATTTATGGGGCAATGCCGACTGCTTGCGCCACCGAGAACCCCAGCCTTACCTTAAGCCGGCACTGGAAAGGCCTCCCAAACCCCACAGATCACCCCAATCACAGGCGATCGCGGCAACGGTCCTCCTCTACAGGACTACAGGACGCCTTTCTTCAGGATGATATTGGCGTAGAGGGCCTTCTCGCTGGTGGCGACGACCGCGTAGGCCTTCTTGGCCCTTTCATAGAACGCGAACCGCTCGACGTGCTCAAAGTCAGAAAATTTCTCGCCGCTTGCGGTTACGATCTCACGATACTGCTCCCAGATCGTCGGAGTGGTCTTATCGCCCGGTACGACCGCCATGAGCGCCACCGGTCGATCGACGTAAATATCGAGGGGGAAGAACTTTAATAGTGCCTCCAGCAGTGGAGGCACGCCGTGGCCGTCGCAGCGGAGCAACCTCCGCGCCACGCTGGCAGCGGGAAAATTGCCGTCGGCCAGCACGATCTCGTCGCCATGCCCCATCTCCATCAGGACCCTCATCAGGTCGGGACTGATCACCGGCGGGATATTCTTGAGCATGTCGTTCCTTTCCTGGATCGGGTCTGTTTGGAGCGGTCTGCCCCGCGTCCGTCGGTGCAGTATAGGTCTGCGATCCCGGATTTCAAGTCGTCGATGTGAAAATCCCGGCGCGGAAAATCGTTTGCGCAGGGGGCGCAAACCCGTGTTTCGGCCATGAGGGACAATCAAGCGCGAATAATTTGGAGGCCCGTCCGGCGGCTGTATTGACAAGCCGCCTGGGGCCGCCTATGATACGGTCCCGTTGGCTATGTGGGTTGGGGCGTGTGGCCGCAACGGAGTCTTTCCTTTTCCGATACGAAAAGCCATTTAGGCCGGATGACTGTTTGCACGTACGAGTCAAAGCGACGGTGAAGATCGTAGTCTGTATTCCTGCGCGGTACGATTCATCCAGATTCCCCGGGAAAGTTCTCGCCAAAGACACCGGCAAGTACCTCATCCAGCACACCTACGAGCAGGCCCGCAAGGCCCGCTTGCCTGAGAATGTCCTGATCGCCGCCGATGACGAGAGAATCGTCGCAGCCGCAGAGGCGTTTGGCGCGGTGTGCGTGCTGACCCGTGTCGACCACCAGAGCGGAACCGATCGCATCGCCGAGGCGGTCCACGACGTGCCGGCCGACATCATCGTCAACGTGCAGGGTGACGAGCCCAACATCGACCCGGCCCATATCGACCAGCTTGCCGAACTGCTGATCGAGAACCCCGATGTGCCCATGGCCACGCTGGCCACCCCCCTGCAACGCAGCGAGCAGGTCGCTGACCCGAATATCGTCAAGGTGGTGGTTTCGTCGCTCGTCGCCGGTCGCTCGTCGCTCGACAACGGGAATCGGACGGACAGCAGGTCCGCGAGGGCGATTTATTTCTCGCGCAGCGCGATCCCATACGACCGAGACCACAAGGGCATCGGTCCGGCCCAGCAGTACCTGCGGCATATCGGCATTTACGCCTACCGCAAGGACTTTCTGCTGAAGTTGACCACGCTGCCCCAAAGCCCCCTGGAGAAGCTCGAAAAGCTCGAACAGCTCCGGGTCCTCGAAAACGGCTTCGCCATTCTCGTCGGCATCGTCGCAGACACCAGCGAAGGCATCGACACTCCCCAGCAGTACGCCGCCTTCGTTGAACATTGCCGCAAGAACAATATGAATGAATCGTCCGGTAAGACCCCAGCATCTCGAGGATAGGATTCCCATGGCTGATAGCAAAGAGCTGCTGACGAAACTCAGTGACGCGTCGACGGAGAGCGAGTTTTTCTCGCCGATCCCGAAGAACTACAAACGAGGCAAGACCAAGTACGTGTTCGTGATGGGCACGGTCATGAGCGGGCTGGGCAAGGGGATCTTCTCGTCGTGCCTGGCCAAGCTGCTCCAGGACAAGGGGCTCAAGGTCGCGCCGATCAAGCTGGAAGGCTACCTCAATATCGACTCAGGCACGCTCAATCCGTTCCGGCACGGCGAGGTCTTCGTCCTCGACGACGGGATGGAATGCGACATGGACCTGGGCACGTACGAGCGGATGCTGGACCTGGACCTGAGCCGGGCCAATTTTGCCACCAGCGGGCAGATCTTCAGCAGCGTGCTGAACAAGGAGCGGCACGGGGACTATCTCGGGCGCGACGTGCAGATGATTCCGCACGTCACCGGCGAGGTGAAGCTCAAACTGCGACAGCTCGCGATCGAGAGCAAGGCCGACGTGGTGTTCATCGAGATCGGCGGCACCGTCGGGGACCTGGAAAACGCCTATTACCTCGAAGCGATGCGCGAGCTGGCCTATGAGGAAGGTCCGCACAGCAGTTGCTTCGTGGCGCTGACATACGTGCTCGAACCTCCCGCGTTGGGCGAGCAGAAATCGAAGGCGGCGCAGCTCGGGATCAAACAGGTGATGCAGCTTGGGATCCAACCCGACATCATCGCGTGCCGGGCGACGCACCCGGTCAACGAGAAGGCCCGGCAGAAGATCAGCATCTACAGCAACGTGCCCTTCGAGCGGGTCGTGAGCCTGCACGATTCGGCCAGCATCTACATGATCCCGTCGATGCTCCGCGAGCACGGCCTGGACTTCGAGGTGCTGCGTCTGCTCAAGATCGAGGACCGCATCAACCTGCGTCACGAGCGCAAGGCCTGGGCCAAGTGGTGCGACTTCACGGACAAGATCGGCACCGCCCGCCATCAGGCCACGATCGGCATCACCGGCAAGTACACCTCGGTCCGCGACAGCTACGCGTCGATTATCAACGCGCTGGAGCACGCGGGGATCGCCCTGGGCGCGGACGTCGAAATCAAGTGGATCGACACGACGGAGATCACCGACGCCAACGTCGCCGAGCATTTGGCGCAGGTGGACGGCATCATCGTTCCGGGCGGATTCGGCAGCCGGGGTTCGGAGGGCAAGATCGCCTGCGTACGCTACGCGCGGGAGAACGACCTGCCCTATCTGGGCCTGTGTCTCGGGTTCCAGATGGCGGTGATCGACTTCGCCCGAAACGTGTGCAAGCTCAAGGGCGCCGGCAGCACGGAGTTGGACCCCGATTGCGCCGAGCCGGTGATCGACATCCTGCCCGAGCAGAAGAAGATCGAAGGACTGGGCGGGAACATGCGTCTGGGCGGCCGGGACGTCGAGATCAAGCCGGAGACGATGGCGTGGAACCTCTTCGGGCGCAAGAACTCCGTGCGCATGCGATTCCGCCATCGCTATGAGGTCGACCCGAAGTACATCGAGATCCTGGAGACCGCCGGTCTGGTCTTCTCGGGCAAGGCCCCCGACCAGCCGATCATGCAGATCCTGGAGTTGCCCGAGCATCCGTTCTTCATGGGAACGCAGGCCCATCCGTGCCTGACGAGCCGGCCGCTGCGACCCAGCCCGATGTTCCTCGGACTCGTCGCCGCCGCCATGAAACGACATCATGGCCAGGTCGACCTGCCCGACTGCCTCGAAGCCGTCAAACAGGCCCGCGTCGCCGCCGAAGCGTGAATCAGCGCCGACGCAGGGAGCGTGTAGCGCATGACGGATATGCGTCAGATCGCCGAGATGGTCAGCCGGCAGCGCCGGTTCTTCCGGTCCGGCGCTACGCTGACCTACGAGGCACGGATCGAGCGTCTGCGATGTCTTCTCAACGCACTGGAGCGGTATGAGGAAAGGTTGCACGCCGCTTTGGCGAAAGACCTGGGGAAGCCTCTCTTTGAGTCCTATGTGACCGAGGTGGGTTTCTCTCGCTATGACCTGCGGTACACGATCGGGCATCTGAAGAAGTGGATGAAGCCCAGGCGGGTCCGGACGCCGCTGCTGGCCCAGCCAAGCCGAAGCTGGATCGACTACTGCCCTCTCGGCGTGAACCTGATCGTCTCCCCATTCAACTATCCGATCCAACTGGCGATCGTTCCGCTGACCGCTGCGGTCGCCGCGGGCAATACCGCCATCGTCAAGACCTCGGAGCTGACTCCGACGTGCAGCGAGGTCACCCGCCAACTGATCGAAGAGACGTTTGCCCCCGACTATGTCGCTTGTGTGACCGGCGGGGTGGAGGAAACCACCGCCCTGTTGGAGCAGCGCTTCGACCACATCTTTTTTACTGGCAGCCCGCGCGTCGGGTCGATCGTGATGAAGGCGGCGGCCGAGCACCTGACCCCGGTCACGCTGGAGCTGGGTGGCAAGAGCCCCTGTATCGTTCATCACGATGCGAAGATGAGCGTGGCGGTCAATCGGATCGCCTGCGCCAAGTTCCTCAACGCCGGGCAGACCTGCGTCGCACCGGACTATGTGATGGTCCACCGCAATGTGGAGAAGGCGTTCATGGAGGGCCTGAAGCGGCGCCTTGCCGAGATGTACGGACCGACCCCGGCAACGAGCGACGATTTCGGGCGGATCGTGAACGCTCAGCACTGCCGCCGGATCGCGTCATTGATCGATCCTGCCAAGGTCGTGATCGGTGGGCAATACGAGATCGAGAAGCGGTTCGTCGCTCCGACGGTGATGTCCGGCGTCACCCTCGATGACAAGGTCATGGGCGAGGAGATTTTCGGACCCGTGCTCGCCGTGATGACCTACGACGGGCTCGAAGAGGTCTGCGACACCGTCGCCAGGCTGCCCCAGCACCCGCTGGCGTTCTACGTCTTCAGCGAGGATCGGGACGTCCAGCAGGAGTTGATCGAGACAATCCCCTTCGGAGGCGGTTGCATCAATCATTGCATGCAGCACCTGGTGAATCCGAACCTGCCGTTTGGAGGCGTCGGGCGAAGCGGCATCGGCAGCTACCACGGCTTCAGCGGCTTCGAGCGGTTCTCGCACAAGAAGAGCCTCCTCAAAGCCAGCACCCGCCTCGACCTGCCCCTGGTTTATCCTCCGTATGAGGGCAAGCTCGTCAAGGTCCGCCGCATCATGAAGTGACGGCGCCCTCGTCAGAGATCTGCGGAGTCGTCGGAGAGGTCGTCGAAGTCTTCGTCGTCGAGTTCGGAGGCAGACTGCTGGATTTCGGCGATGATCTCCTGGGCCTCTTCGGCGCGGGCGGCGGGAACGAGCACGCGGGGGGCCATGCCGTCGATGCTGTAGGCGGCTGAGACGTTCTCGTTGGCGATGTGGACGGGGATGCCCGCGTCCTCCAGGTGCGCCTTGATCAGATAGGCCAGCGTGATGTCGCTGGCGGTATAAACCTCCACCAACTTGTCCATGCGTCCACCTCCAGAAACCGTTTCGCGGATCTTTTCGGTTCAATTGTACCCGCGACGGCACCGCCCCGCAATTGGGCTTCGTCAGCCGATGACAAACTGCGGCCGTCATGGTATCATCGGTCTTCGGATCGAACTCAGACGCAGCATCAGCAGGAGCCCATGAGCATGCACGCAAGAACCGCGAAATCCGCAGCAATCTTACTGACAGGGGTCCTTTTATCGGGCGTGGCGAGTGCAGCCCAGATCGTGGTCGGGCCGTATCTTCAGACGCCGACGGAAACATCGATGACTGTGATGTGGATCACCGACGCCAATTGCGTCAGTTGGGTCGAGTATGGCAAGGGCGAATCGCTCGACCAGAGAGCCCAGCACAGCGAGCATGGGCTGATCGACGCCGACGGCAGGATTCACAAGGTCACGATCGAAGGGCTCGCGCCCGGGCAACAGTACCACTATCGGGTGTGCTCGAAGGAGATCGTTTCGTTTGAGCCCTATAACATCACGTATGGCGACACCATCACGAGCGATGCGTTCACCTTCACCACGCTGGACGATGCGAAGGAGAGCATCTCGTTCGTCGTCTTCAACGACATCCACGAGCAGAACGAAGTCCTCTTCTCGGTGGCAAGAATCGCCCGATCCCGGCCTTTCGATCTGGTCTTTCTCAATGGCGACATCCTGGGCCACATCGAAGACCAGCAGCAGGTCATCGACCACGTGCTCGGCCCCTGTACGCAGTTGTTTGGCCGGCAGACGCCCTTCGTCTACGTGCGAGGCAATCACGAGACCCGGGGCAAGTTCGCCCGCAACCTGCCCGACTACATCGGGCTGCCGAACGGGCGGTACTACTACTCGTTCGATCATGGCCCGGTCCATCTCGTCGTCATGGACGGTGGCGAAGACAAGCGCGACACCGACAAGGAGTACAGCGGGCTGGTCGATTTCGACCGCTACCGCGCCGTGCAGCGCCAATGGCTGGAGAACGAAATCCGCTCGGAGGCGTTTCGCACGGCGCCGTTCCGCGTGGTGGTGGTGCACATGCCGCCACAACCGTCGGAACGCTGGCATGGTCCGGACGACATGTACCAGACATGGCGGCCTCTCGTCAACGAGGGCAAGGTCGACCTGATGATCTCCGGGCACACCCACCGTTATGAAGTCAGGCAGCCCGTCGAGGGGCAATCCGTCTATCCGATCGTGATCGGAGGGGCGCCGAAAAAGGGCGAAGCGGTGGTCATTCGCGTGGACGCCACAAACGAGGCATTGAGCGTAACGATGACGCGCGACGACGGAGAGATCGTCGGGACGTATACGACCGTCAAGGCTAAGGCCGGCTCTTGAGCCTCTCGATCTCGGCGCGAAGCGTTTCGATCTCTTTTCGCAATCTGGCGTTCTCGGCCATTACGGGAGCCATCACGCTGTCGACCCGCTGGGCGATGCCGCTGTGGAGGTCTTTTTCCAGCGCTTCGATGCGTTTCCGGCAGGCCTCCAGTTGCTGCTGTCTTCGCTCAATCTCACGGGCATAATGGGCTTGGAGCCTCTCCATCTCGGCGTCGCGCTCGGCCAGTCGTTCCTTGAGTTGAATGCTCTCAGCCGCGATGAGCCGGGCCTGTCTGGCCTCTGGCGTCGCCTCTTGTCGGCAGCCCGACACACAGGCAGACAGGCCTCCTGCAGTAAGAACCAGGACCAGCGTCTTGCGTTCCAACGTCTTCACGGCTGTCTCCCTTCATCGGTCGCACAGACCTCGGCTATTCGAACAACGGCTCCAACTGCTCCTTGCGATCAGGATCGATCTGCTTCGAATCGGTCCAGACCGCCAGTTCCAGGCTCTTGCGACACGAACACTCTTCACTGACCAGCGGCGTCTCGACCGCCAACAGCGCCTCGATTAGTCGCAGACAGTTTTCGGTGGCGGTCTTCAGATTGGAAATGATCTCCTGGAGCAACGTCTGCTTGCCCTTGGACGGATCGTGGGGCCGCCAGCAATCGTAGTCGCTGGCCAGCGCCACCAGGGCATAGCACATCTGGGCCTCGCGGGCGAGCCTGGCCTCGGGCATGGCGGTCATGCCGATCAGGTCGCCTCCCCACGTGCGGTGCATCTTCGATTCGGCCCGGGTGGAGAATTGCGGACCCTCCATGCACACGTAGGTCCCCTGAGGGTGAATCCGAATCTCCATCGGTTCCGCCACGCTCAGCAGCGTCTGGCGGAGCCGGTCGCAGGTCGGATCGGCCATCTCGCAATGCACGACTCCGTAGCCTGCAAAGAAGGTGCTCGTCCGCCGGAAGGTCTTGTCGATGAACTGATCGACCACCACCAGATCGCCCGGCGCGATCTCCTCGCGAAGCGAGCCCACCGCTCCCGTCGCGATCACGGCGCGAGCGCCCAGCTCTTTGAGCGCGAAGAGGTTGGCGGCATAAGGCGCTTCGCTTGGGCCAAACCGATGCCCAGGACCGTGGCGATTGATGAACGCGACCTGCCGATCCTCGAGCATTCCCACGAGAATCGGTCCGCTGGGTTGCCCAAACGGCGTCTTGAACTCTCGTCGCTCCACACCGGTCAATCTGGCTGCCAGCACGTCGCCCAATCCGGTGCCTCCGACGACACCGACCAATTCCTTTGCCATATCCTTGTTCTCCTTTCCAGCTTCGGCTATCATAGCTCGCATTCGTGCCTGTGTCATCCTTCGATTGATGGCATGGGATCCAGAGGACCTATGAGACCGATGCGCGTCCCAGGCCGGACGTTTGTGACGCGAGCTTGTCCAGAGGAGTCGGAGATATGGATTTAACGGTAACCGTCAAGGAAGTCAAGGGGCACTGCCCCGTGCACAAAGTGGGCGATTCGTTCACCCTCAAAGCCTGCTATCAACTGGTCAGCGAGATTCCCGTCTGTATGCACGGACTCGCTTCGCTGATGCCCTGGTACAACGCGCTGCGCGTCTCCGAGCCCGCCGAGTGGGGCCTCGACGGCAAGGACGACAAGACCAAGGCCTACATCCACTGTCCCGACGTCTGTCAGTACACCAACGGCGGCACCGTCGTCTACGAGATCAGCAAGGTCAGATAGCGGACGCGTAAGTTCTCAACCGCGCGTGACAGGCGCTGATCCGGATCAAAGCGCGTAGACCAAGGACCCATCCTACAGGTCGCGGGGCTCGTGGAAGTCGTGGTCGTGATCGGTCGCGATCAGTTCCGCCTGGCTGTGGATCATGCGGATCGTTCGCCATTTGCCCCCGCGGAAGCGAAGGTAGAATACGAGCGAGAACGACAGGAACGCTACCACCACGCCCACCCAGGTGGCCTCGGGCGAGAGCTTGAGCGCGTACAGCATAACGAGCAGGATGAGCAGCATCATCCAGTGGATCGCCACCGAGACGCACATCGCCCAGAGCGTGTCGCCAGCGCCGCGCAGGGTGCCGCTGAACACCACGACTGCCGCTTCGAGCATCACGTAGACCGCGGCGATGCGGATCATCCGCACCGCGATCGGCGCCGCCAGATGGAAAATCGCATCGACCTGTTCCGGGCGGAACACCTCGACCAGATAGCGCGGGAAGAACACGAACAGCACCAGGATGATGATCGAGTAGAGCCAGCCGCACTTGAGCCCCGAGATGGCGGAACGATGCGCGATGTCGGGCTCGCCCGCTCCCATGTAGCGTCCGACCAAGCTCATGACCCCGATCTGGATGCCGATCAGGGGCACGAACGAGACCATGTCCCAGTTGAACATGACGGTGACCGCGGTGGCGGTGGCCGGGCTGTGTGCGTGGAAGGCGAAGATCATGGCGTTGAACGCCATGAGATTCAGGAACATCTCGATGCCCGCCGGATAACCGAAGCGCAGCAGCTTGCCCATGGCTTCGCGATCGAACCGCAGTGAATGCCAGACCTGGAAGGTCCGCCGGGTCCGACCGCTCAGATAGGTCGCGAACAGGACGCCCAGTCCGACGACGCCCCCGATGATCGTCCCGTAGGCGGCGCCTCGAATGCCCATAGCGGGAAATCCGAGCTTGCCGAAGATCAGGATATAGTTCATCCCTACGTTGACCAGCATGGCGGTGAGCGCACTGACCATGACGATCCGCGTGCGTCCGATCCCTGAGAAGAAGCTGCTCAGGCAGTTGCGCAGCAGGCCGATCAAGGTGGCGTAGACCACGATGTCGAAATACGCAATCTGGGGGGCCAGTTGCCCTGGGGAGATCCCCGTCCTGGCGAACGCCAGGTGCACCAGCGGGCGCGCCAGCAGGATCAGCGGATAGGCGGTCAGCGCGATGAGCATCGCCTGGGTGGTGGCGGTCGCACAGCGGTCCTTTCGCTCGGCGCCGAGATACTGGGCCACCAGAGCGGTGGAGTAGCCCGTCAGGCCCAGGAAGAACGTCATCATCACGAAGCAGGTGAGTCCGCCCGCCATCGAGGCATTCATCTGCTCAGGCCCCAGGCGCGAGAGGAACAGCCGATCGGTAAACATCATGACCGTATCGCACGCATGGGAGACCACCATCGGCAGCGCGATCGCGAGCAGTTCCCGCATTCCACCGGCTCCCGGACCGGCGACATTCACACTGATTTCGTCACTTCGCTGCATACTCCCCTGCTCTCAAGCCATACGGGTAAACAAACGAAAAAAGGCCCTTCGGTGTGGGTTCCGAAAGGCCTCGACATACTCCTGATCAGAGGGCAACGCCTACGGAACCATCCCTCCTGGTAGCGGAGGAATGGTCGTGTTGCCGTCGAATGCCATCCCAACCAAGACGCTCTCCGTCGCGATCGGATCGTCGGCGATCAGCATGGTCGGAATGGGCCTGTTTCGTTTCATGGTCGGCACACTCTACACGAGGGACCACACCGGGTCAACACCAGGATGCCGATCTTTCCACTGGAATGCGCAAAAACATCATGATGCGAAATGGATCGTAACAGGATGAAGGTAGTGCACGATCAGGGCCACCGGGGCAGTAAAGGGAATCGGCAGCAGAAAGGTCAGAGCGTAGTGACGCCATTTGGGCGGTCTGGCGCCACGATCGGACGGGACACAATAGGCGGGCAGATAGATCATAAGACCGTAGACGTAGACCCAGAACCCGACCTCCAGCAGGTGCTGGGGACCGAAGGCAAATGCCTCCGCCAGGGTCCCGTTGAGTCCGTACAGGAACATCACCGTTACCGGTCGAAAGTCGTAGTATTTCAACAGCAGCGCCCAGGCGACATAGGTTGGCCAGAAGACGATCACGCTGTGCCCGAGCACGACGTCGAGGTAGTTGGCCGATGCGGTGATGTATGCTTCACCGACTTTGACCCCGAACACAGGGGCCAGGTTGGTCATGGTGGTGGTCACTGCCTCTTCGAGCAGGGCCATGATCGTCGCAAACAATACGAACTTGACGGGCCAGCTCAACCGAATGCCTTGGACGAAGTCGCGAACCCGATCGCGAAACCGCAGGCTCAGCAGCCCCCCGCCTACGATCCACAGCAGGATCACACCCCAGGCCATCAGCAGAACCGCCCGTTCGCGCGGGTTCTGCCAGACGGCGAGCGTGACCAAGGTGGTGATCGCCAGGCCATAGACCGCGAGCACCTTCAGCGCCACGACACTGTTGAGCCATCGTCTCACAGGCACAGACGAGTCTCTTAGTCGCGCAGTACGACCGTGGATGGTCCCGTCACTTCGACGGTGACCAGCTTCAGCTCGGGATTGAACTGCGTGCCAGCCTCGATGCGGTCGCCGCCGGCGCCGCGAACCGTCACAGCCGACGGCTCCGCTGGGACGCCCGAGACCAGCACGGTGAAGGGGGCATCGCCCCACCCATCGACTGCGAAGCGGATCCCAGTGTCGATTTCCTCCAACTCGTCGATCGTACAGGGCGCGTGGACGAACCAGGCTCGACCGGCGATACGTTGGACGTCGTAGAGCTGACCCTGTCCGAACAGTTCGGGCAGGTGCGCCTGGACTGTGCCGGGGTTGATGGCGGGTCCGTCGCTGACCTGGGCGCGGAGATGGAAGAAATCGGGCAACAGCCCCTGCCGCTCCTGATCGCTGGTGGGCCAGGTCATCTGAAGGCCGGTCGCGGTGATGGCCTTGGCGAGCATCCGCCAGGGTCCCGAGGTGTCGTACTGACCCAGATGGTGCAGCGCCGAGCCATAGACCAGGCCACACCACTGGACAGGCTGACCAAACCAGATCGGCGCCTTCCAGTTCGTGGCGCCCAGCACGGCAATCGTCGCATAGGGGCCCACTTCGCCCTCGGTCGGATTCGCCAGATAGATGAACGGGACCCCCGTCCAGGCCCAGTATCGGGCCTGTTCGAGGTAGTCCGATTTCTCGGAGAGGATATGGCCCAGCACATAGGCCTTGACCATGTGGGCCGAAGCCAGAATGTCCGGCGTGTGCAGCGGCACTTCCCAGGTCTGCGCCCCGCGCGGGACGGTGCCGGCGTAGAGTTCCGTCTGCTTGTCGAGCAAGGCCAGGCCCTGCTCGATGAGCTGCGGATCGGCGGTGAGAGTCGCCGCTTCCAGGATTCGCGCCACGTCTGCGCCCGCCAGACCGTTGGCGTGGTACGTGAAGTGCCCCCTCGAATAGTCCACCTTGCCTGGCTCATAGTGCTTGATACCCTGCTCATCGAAGTTCTTCAGCAAGGCCATTGCCTCGGACCGCCGGGACCGGACGTAGGACTCCACTCCGCCCAACACCAGCATGGTCGTGGGCGTTCGTACATGAGACACGGTGCTCGCATAGGGTCTTTCGACCGGGAGCTTGCTCAGCGCCTCATCACGGCCTTCGTTCAGCCGCTCGACGAGATCCTCATCGCCACAGTGCCGGGCGAGCCAATCCATGTATACAGGGGCATCGGCGGCAGGCTGGGCGCCGAAGCTGCTGCCCCAGACCGCGTGGCGGAAGAGCCCGCCCTCGTTGATCGCGGAGTCGAGCCACCCATGGGCCAGCAGCTTCACTGCCCCATCGAATCCGCCCTCGAACGTGGGCACGGGCAACAGCCCTCGGATCTGGGTGTACTTCTCCACCGCCGGAACCACGGTCGAGCCCTGGCCCGCTATGATGGTAGCCCGCGAGCGAACCGGCTGACCCGCCTTCAGTAAGAACGGCGTATGCGCCGCCAAGTCGTTCTCGAATCGCAGGTCGCCGACCGCCGGAGCGGTCAGGGCCATCACGTGGGCTCCCGAGTCGTAAATCGTGTCGGGAGAATCGAATACGGGGGCTACGAAGTCGGATGGTTCCCAGATCAGCCCGATGTAGCGATCCTGGTGGGCAATCGCCATCAGCGGGAACGTAATCTTGACGGGATCGGGCACCCGGCGGACATGTTCCGGCGTGGTAATGTCGGCTTCGCTGCTGCTCGGTTCATCGGCCAGATATTCCAGGCCCGCCAACAGACCCTGCGTCTTGCGCGAACCGAAGGTGTCCAGACCGGGGAAAAGGGTCAGCCAGGGCAGATACACCACCTCCCGATCGTGATCGGTCACGAATTCCGTCTCCACAACCAGCGTCCCGGGGAGTTGGCCAGGCCAGAAGCGCCGGGTCAGGCGCCACTGGCCCCCGTCGGCGTCCGTCACGGTAGCGACACACGTGAGGCCCCCCGGAGTCTTCTCGCACGTCGGTTGGGCGTCAGCCAGTCCGAGCCAATGCGCTTGCCCTTCCCGTACGACCCCGATGACCTCCGACGCATGCCCTGCCGCCATTTCCGTTCCGCCGGATTCAATCACGAAATCGCCCCACCGCTGTTGCGAATGCTTCAAGAGCAGATCGCCTGACTCAATCGATGCGACCTCCGCCTGGCGGAGATCGGGTCTTGCAGGTTCTTTCAGTGGAGGCTGGGCGATCCCAGGCAACGACTCGACGCGGATGGAGCGGACAACGATCGAACCCGGTCCGGTGGCCGGATCGAGGCGAAACCGCGTTCCCGCTCCCAGGGGCTCGCGAATCATCAGGGAGTAGTCGTGCCACTGGTTGTCGTTGGCGACCATGAAGCGAACGGAACGACCCGCTTCGAAGTGTCGGCCATAGAATAGCTCGGCACCCGCATCGGCATCCGACTTCATCCGTACCGTGACGCGCGTCATCTGGCCTGGCGGCAAATCGACGGCAGGCCCTTCGATCCACGGATCGATCCCGGTGGAGGTGAACGCCAGCCCTTCGGGCCCCGCCGTCAAATCCTGGACGACGTTGTTGCCGATCCAACCCTGCGCCCCTCTTGTGAAATCCCAGGTGACAACCGTCTCGGCGCGAGCCGACAGGCAGAAACCCACCAACAGCACACACGCTCCGAGAGCACCCCAACGCGTCTTCCGGCCCACGTATCTCTGCGCAATCTTCCTACAACTGCCCATGAACAACCTCCGACCTGCTGTCCGTCTTTTCGAAATTCAAACCGGAGTGTAGTATAATTGCACCCATGACTCTGGAACAGCAGATTAAGGACCGCGCCCTATCGTTGGGCTTCGACGATGTGGGGATCACGGACGCATCGCCCATCGCAACCGCGGATATCGAGCGGTTGGAGCGTTGGCTGCGCCGGGGCCGCGCCGGACAGATGGAATACCTGCACTGCAACGTCGAGAAACGCACAGATCCGGCGGCACTACTACCGGGCGCGCGATCGGTGATCGTCGTCGCGCTGAACTACAAGCCGGATACATGCTTCCGTACAGGGGCGACGGTGTCGCGGCCGGCGGGGGCGGTGGCCCAGTATGCCTGGTATCACGACTATCATGATTTCATGAAGCCATTGTTGTTCGAACTGGCCGATTTCGTCCGCACCAGGACGGACCCGGCGCACCGATTCAAGGCATGCGTCGATTCCGTCCCCCTGGCCGAGCGGGCCCTGGCGGTGCGGGCCGGGCTGGGTTTCATCGGCGCCAACCACATGCTGATCCACCCGACACTCGGACCGCAGGTCTTCCTGGGTGAACTGGTGACCACGGTGGCGTTGGCTCCGGATCAAGCGACGGGCGGAACATGCGGCGGTTGCGACCGCTGCATCCGGGCTTGTCCCACCGGGGCGCTACAGCCCGACGGCAGCTTCGACGCCCGCAAGTGCATCAGCTACCTGACGATCGAACATAAAGGGGATATCGCGTCCGAGCTGGTGGCCAAGATCGGCGACCGAATCTTTGGCTGTGATACCTGTGTCCTGGCATGTCCCTACCAGCACGCCGCACCGGTCTGCGCCAGTGGGAAATTCGTGTTGCGTGTCGAAAACATGCGATTGGATGTGGAAGAAGTGCTCCGTCTGACACCCGAGTCGTTCGAGAGTCGCTTTGGCGGCTCTCCCCTCGCCAGGGCGGGTTTGGAGGGTCTTCAGCGCAACGCCCGAATCTGCCTGGAGAATGCCCCGAAAGGCACAGGTGAATAGGGGCGATTCTGCCTCGGTAGGGCAATGAAAAAGGCAGCCTATCGGGCTGCCTTGGAAGCTCAAATCAGGATCGACCGATCACGGAGCAAGAAAAGCGTCTTCCTCGCACGAGGGCCGCTCGTAGCCGCGAATCTCGCAGCCGTCGGACATTTCCGAAAGCGTATAGATGTCGTCGTCGGAGAAACTCGTGTGACGCTGCCGAATGAACTGGACCGACCCATCGCCGAGCAGGACATTCTGGCCGCGACGGCGATGGTTACGGCTATTGACCTTCAGCAGTTCCTCGTAAAGTCGCAAGCTGACGCTGGCGGAATAGTCCCTGGGAAACTCCTCGGCGATCGGGTTCCTGTCCGCCAGGAGCACCTTTCGGGCATTCAGGTCGTTCTCAGTCGATTGCGGACAGCCGATGCGAATGCTGAAGCCGATAAACCTGCGGTCGGGAAAATCGCTGTAATCTTCGACCTTCAATTGGTCAAATGAAACGCGCCCGTCGCTGCGCCGGGCCGGACAGACGAACTTGTCCGGCGACACATACCCCTGCCGGACGAGAAGCCAGCCACGACGGGTATTGGAATGGTTCTCCGGGCCTTGATACCCTACTTTCCACCAGGGTGCTCCGGCCTCGGTAGCCACACTGGGCAGTTGTCCATTGAAGTCTCCGGCGTAGCTGACCAGCCCTTCCTGAACGCCCCCCAGATTGGCCTGGCAGCGGGATTGCCAGTACTTCTGCCGGGCAAAGCCCAACGTGGGCAGGACAACCCCCACGAACAGAACGAGCACAGCCGCTACCGCGGCAATGTCGCCCCAGTTGCGCCAAAAAGGGATCCGGATCGTCGGGACGTCCGTCTGTCCCGCCGATACCAAGGCCTCCGTTCCTTCCTCAGGCGCCAACGCCATGCGGGAGGTCTCCTTCAAGCGCAGGACCGTCCTGGCCGCCAACTCTTCGGGACAAGGTTCGACCTCCAGGGCATCCAGGGGAGAGAGGACGCTGCGCAGAGTATCGTAGAGGCTTACGGCTTCCGGAAATCGCCCCAACAACCCCTCGGCTTCTGCGGTTTCCTCCTCCGATGTCAGTCCCAAAGAGTAATCAAACAACAGTTCTCGATGTCGATCAGTGAACGAAGTCATTTGACCTCTTGACTCCCTGCAAGTGCATTCCAATCTTTCGCAAAACGGGCCACGGCTGTGTGCAGTCGACTCTTCACAGTCCCAATGGGTATACTGAGCGCGTCGGCCATTTGTTTATACGAAAATTTGCTGAAGTAGGCCAAAACCAGGATTTCACGCAGGTTCTCGGGCATGTTGGCAATGACTTCATCAACCCGGGCGGAGGTCTCGCTGCGTTCCAATTCGTCGTAGGGGATGTTGTTATTGGACGAAAGCGTATTGAGCATCTCGTCGAAGGACATGTCCTGTTCATCCGAGATGGCTCCGATGGGCACGGCACTGGTCCGCTGAGCCTTGCGGAGGGCGTCTTTGGCCTTGTTGGCCGCGATGGTGAACAACCAGGGTCTCAAGGGACGGTTCGGATCGAAGCTCTTGCGGCTGGCAAAGAGTTGGAGAAACGTCTCCTGGAAGACGTCCTCGACGAGATCCATCCGGTTGAGAAACTGCCGCAGGAATGCGTACAGACTGTTCTTGTAGCGGTCGACGATCTCGCGAAAAGCGGCTTCGTCCCCCTTGATGTACCGCTGGAGAAGCTCGGCATCCGTCAGCTTGTCGAATCGTTGCTCCATAAGCCCTTTCCAGAATAGGATCTGATTATAAAGGACATCAAGGCGAATAGAAACCCTTATTGTCGCAAGAGGCACGGCGTTCTCCATTAGCGGGCTCGGCGCGCGCAAGTTTGCGTGGCCGGGGGGGGATTCGCGGTCGTCCCGCCTTCCACGAGGGGGATCCCGTGGGCAAAAGAACCAGGTCGAATCCAGGAACTTCCCACCCTCGGGTTGCGTAGCTCTACCGTCTCCACGGAGTTCGGGGGCAAAGATTACGCTTGCATCCGGACCCGAGGGTCCTAGAATAGTCTTCCGTCGGCGTGGTACTTGCATCTCGAGAACAGCAGCCTCATGGCTGCGGCGCCGCCGGACGTGAGTGGGAGAAAGAGCCTGGCCCACGCCACCGACCATGCTTGGCGGGCGCCATTATTTTAAGGAGCCGAGAAATGGCACGCACCCTGGGATCAGCCGCATTATGTGTCTTCCTATTCGTCACCGCGGCGCAGGCGGATCAGATCTATTTGACCAATGGGGACCGTCTCACCGGCGGCCTGGTCCGGCTTACGGACGGCAAGCTCGTCTTTAAGGCCGACACCGCCGGCGAGGTCACGATTCCTCTGACCGACGTCCAGACCCTCAGCACCACCGAACCGGTCGAGGTGCATCTCAAAGACGGCACCGTCCTGAACCAGCCGGTCCTGGCGGGCGAAGCGGGCACGTTCGCCATCGACACGGCCACCGCCCTGCGACCACAGAGCTTTCAACTGGCGGACCTGACCTCAATCAACCCGCCCGCCAAGCCCAAACCCAAGTGGACGGGGAGCCTCTCGGCCGGGTTCACCGCCACCAGCGGCAACACCTCCACCGAGGCGATCAACGCCAGCTTCAGCGCCGTCCGTCGTACGGAGAAGGACCGCACCAGCGCCAACGCCGATTATGCCCGAGGAAAGCAGGAGGATCCCGACACCGGAGAGGATCGGACCACCGAGGACTGGTGGCGGGCCAAGGCCCAGTACGATTACTTCTTCAGCGAGAAGTTCTTCGGCTTCGTCAACGGCAGCTACGAGAAAGACAGCATCGCTGAATTGGATCGACGGGTTGTGGTCGGCGGCGGTGCCGGTTATCAGTGGATCGAGTCCGAGCGAACGAACTTCAGCACCTCGCTCGGTCTGGCGTCTCTCTACGAGAAGTTCGAGGATGAAACCGACAGCAACAGCGAGCTGTCGGCGCAGGCGGGGTACAACTTCGATCACCAGGTGACGGATTCGATCAAGTTTCTCCACGACCTGACCTACTATCCGTCCCTCGAGCAGTTCTCCGATTATTACCTGACCACCACAGCGGAGATTCGGGCCAGTTTCACCAAGAGCATGTTCGCCAACTTCAAGACGATCTTCAACTACGACGCCAGTCCGGCCCAGAACCGCAGCAGCACCGACGTGAAGTACATCTTCGGTGTCGGCATGTCCTTCTGACGCCGGCTTGACAGAGCGGTGAGTCGCTGATAGATTGATCGCTCGTGAATCGGAAAACACAAGGCAACGGGGTCGGACGAGTGACCGAATTGACTGGATCGAGTGTGGTTTTGGAATCGGCGCCGTGGACAGCGTCCCAGCCATCCGGCGCGCCTGCCGAGGTATGCGGGCAACCGGCGAACCCCTGCCTGCTGCGCCTGCGTAGACTCTGACGGCCGGCAAACGACAAGCAGATCGAAGCCGGCCTTCCGCGCCGGCTTTTTTTTTGGACGCATCTTCAGAAAGGAATTTCTCCATGCCCACGAGAACGCGACACGCCTTCGTCTGCCCCGGATCGGTGCGGATTCCACATCCCACGAGGATCGTGCCAGGGATCACAGATATCCTATCGGCTGACTGGTATTTCTTCTAGAGTCAAAGGATTCATCGATGGTCATCCTGCATGAAACAATTCATCCGGCGCTGCTGAGCGCTGTAAGATCCACTCATGAGACTTCCGCCTCTGCTCTGCGGAGCCTTTTCTCCTCCCGATCGACGGCCTGGTCGAAGGGGCTCTACCATCACCCCCTCCTGTTATTCTCCGGCACATCGCCGCCGTTGCGGCGCATCTCTTAGTTAGTCTCCCTCCAGAAATCTCTCGAATCGAAGGAAACTGCCGGGGTCATGCGGGTCTGCGCGGCGCAGGTGTCGCTGTCCAGCCCCATGAAGAGAAACACCGGCTGTGGGAAGGACAAGGAACATGGCTGCACAAGAACTACATGAGATCGTAAGGGCGGTGATTGCCGATCGGCCCAGAGACGGACGGCACTACTACCATCTGTGTTGGTGGAACGACCAACTGTGCTGCCTGCCGATGCAGCACACCAAAGACAAGCATCACATCTTCTTCATGGCGCCGGACGACATGCTCGAGGCCGGCCTCTCGGAGCGGCAGATCGCACTCATCGACGAGCGGTTGCAGGAATTCTGCCGCCAGCGGCGCGTGCGGTTGACGCAAACACGTGCGCCAAAGGTCAAGGGCTCCGTCGGCGAGGAGAAGAAGCTACAGATTACGGATTTCGATCTGGCCCGCCTGCAGGCCCTCCTGGACCAGACGGACCCCGACGACGCGTCGCGGCAAGAGGGGGCCGCCCAGCTCCAAACCCTGCTGGCCACGGCGGACGTGGTCCCTTCTCGCGCGATCCCGGACGACGTGGTCACCCTCAACTCGAAGGTCCGCGTGCAGGACGATCGCAGCGACCAGTCCATGGTCCTGTCGCTCGTCTTTCCGTTTGAAGACGTGTCGGACGAAACGGCAAACGAAGCCAGTGTCTCGGTGTTGAGCCCGATGGGCACGTCACTCCTCGGCCGTCGCGTGGGCGAACGAATCGAGAAGAGCCTGCGCGTGGACGCGTTGCTCTACCAGCCGGAAGCGGCAGGAGACTATCATCTGTAGCGTGCAATCGCACATGCGCCATCGCCCGGTCCGGCTCAGAAACACTGCGCCGGACCGGTGCGCGGCAGGCGACCGCCGTGCGAACCAGATCGGCGTCGAAACCCCATCAATACGTGTGACCGTGGACGCGGGTGGTGCGGAAGCCGAAGATTGCGATGACCACGAAGCAGATCAGGGTTAGCACGAATAACGCCCGAACGCTCGACAGGGTCGTGAAGCCGAGGTTGAACGCATCCATGTCCATGATCCGGGCCTTTGACCAATCGTTACAGGCATGAAGAAAGCCGGTCGAGTCTGTCTGAGACCCGATCGGCTTGTCTTCTTCCTGTTTGTCCGTGCGCTCTCGAGGTCCTCAGTTAAGATCAGGCCAGCTTCCTTGCCTCCCATCGGCGATTGTACATCGCGTAGATTGCGATGACCACGAAGCAGACCAGCGGCAAACCATAGGACCAACTGACGGCGACCTGTGTTGCCAGTTCTTCTGCGGCTTCCTGCGGCATGGCGGCGCTGTACTTGGCCAGGAGACGCGCGTTGAACGTGTCAATCAGCCAACCCTGCGAGGGGGTGATGAGTGCCCCACCCAGGATGGCCATGATCAAGCCGGAAGCTCCGACCTTGGTCTGCTCATCATCCAGACCCTCACATCCCAATCCGAAGATCGTGGGGAACATCAGCGACATGAACGCCGAAATGCCGATCAGCGAGCACACGCCGACCAGGCCACCGACGAAAATAACACTGAGCGTCAATAATCCAGCCAGTATGGCTGCGGCAAGCAACAGGGTGTGAGCTTTGAACCGCTTCATCAATCCGGTAAACACCCATCGAGAGGCCCCGAACAGAATCAATGCTCCGGTGTGATACTTGAGGGCAGTTTCCTGCGTGACATGCATCTGTTCGGGAATGTAGAAGTTGGTGTAGGTCCATACCGTGATCTGAGCGCCCACGTAGAAGAACTGAGCGACCACCGCAAATACGTAGTTGGCATTCGTCGAAAGTTGCTTGATCGTATGCAGCAGATGGACACTACCGTCGGTATCCGCCATGCGAGGCATCTTGGTGACCGCGATGAGAATCCAGACCACGACCAATACCCCGGCGACCGACAGGTAGGGAAAGATGACGATGTTGAGCGCTTCGGATATCTGCTCCGGAGCGATCGAAAGATTGCCTTCGGCGTCCTGCGGCAGACGCGCCATAATCAGGATCTGGCACAGAAGAATGCCGATGACCGATCCGATGGGATTGAACGACTGGGCGAAATTGAGCCGGCGGGTGGCCGTCTTCATCGGTCCGATCGCCAGAATGTAAGGATTGGCATTCGTCTCGAGAATTCCCAGCCCGCAGGCCAGAACATAGTAGGAGATACAGAAGAACACGAAGCGTTGCAGAAGGGTCGACGGATACAACAGGAAGCAACCGACCGCGTACAATCCGAGTCCGACCAATACGCCGGTCTTGTACGAGAACTTGCGCGAGATGATGGCCCCGGGAATCGCCATGCAGAAGTAGCCGCCGTAGAAGGCGAACTGAATCAGCGACGCCTGGAAGGTGGTCAGCTCTCCGAACACTGCTTTGAAGACCCGGACCAGCGGGTCCGTGATATTATTGGCGATCCCCCACCACATGAAGCAACTGGCCAGCAGAATGAAGGGGAAGACGATCCCGGGAGGAATCAGAGCGGAACCTTCTTTGCCGGTAGCACGGGAATCCGACGTGGTTGTAGTTGCCTCGCCACCGGTCAATGCGTCCGATCGGTCTGCCATGGGTAGGACCTCGTCTTTAAGTAGTGTTCTGGGCGGTCCGGGCGCGGTCGCGACGACGTCCCGGGCCCGCGAAAATCACTATAGAATGGCGCCTGGAACCGTGGCCGTCAAGAGCCTACCACCGACGGACGGCATTTCCACACCCCCGTCCAGCAAATAAGGAAGAGACAGCGTTCGGTTGACCGGGATGGTGGGCTTCCGCAAAACGGTTGCACGGGACCCTGCGAAACACTATCCTGGGACGCCAGTCGTCGGCGGATTCGGCCAGCCCGCGCGATGAGCACGTGACAGGATTCGATGGGAGCGCAGATCATGAAGAATGCGATATGGATTGTCCTTCTGGTTGTCGTAGCGGGGGTTCTCATCACCGTCGGGGTGCTTCGCAAGGGCGGTACGGACGGATCGAAGAAGATTGGGGTCGTCCCCAAGGAGACGGTTTCGGTTTACTGGGAAGGCGTTCGCCAGGGCGCCTTGAAGGCGGGCGAGGAAGAAGGGTACGAGATCCTCTGGAATGGGCCGGAGGTGGAAACGGATCGCGAACGGCAGGTCCAGATCGTCGAGGACATGATGGCCCAGAAGGTCGCGGGCATTGTCCTGGCGCCCAGCGACAGCAAGGCGCTCGTTCCTGTGGTCGACAAGGTCCACGAACGCGGCATCCCCTGCGTAATCGTCGACTCGGGCGTGGACAGCGAGAACATCCTTTCCTATATGGCCACCGACAACTACAAAGGCGGTGTCCTGGCTGCCCAGCGCATGGGCCAGATCCTCGAAGGCAAAGGCAAGATCATCATCGTCCGCTGGACCCCCAATTCGGGCTCGACCGACGCCCGCCTGGCCGGCTTCAGCGAGACACTCGCCAAGGAATACCCCGACATCCAGATCGTCGACGCGCAGTATCCCAGCCCCCCGACGACGGACAAGGCTCGCGACGTCACCGACGACATGCTGACGAGGAATCCCGACGTCGACGGGATCTTCGCCTGCAACGCGACTACCGCAGGGGGCGCGCTGACCGCCCTGCGCAACGCCGATCAGGGTCAGAAGAAGATCAAGATGGTAGGCTTCGACGCCTGGCCCATGGTCGTGGACGGTCTGGAGAAGGGCGACCTCGACAGTCTGATCATTCAGAATCCGTTCAAGATGGGCTATGACGGAGTCAAAGCGATCATCCGCCACCAGAAAGGCCAGACGGTGCCGAAGCAGGTCGATACCGGCGTACAACTGATCACCCAGGATCGGCTTAGCGACCCGAAGGTTCGGGAATTGCTTGATTCGCAGATATGAACGACGGTCCCTCACAGACGGCGGTCCGGGGTGACATCGCGCTGCGGATGACGGGGATTTCGAAGCGTTTCGGCCCGGTCCAGGCGCTGTCCGATGTGACCTTACACACGCGAGTTGGCAGCGTGCACGCCCTGGTCGGCGAGAACGGCGCCGGCAAATCCACGCTGATGAAAATCCTCGCGGGGGTGTATCCACCCGATACCGGTTCGATCGAGATCCACGGTCAGCGCCGGACGCTGACCAACCCCGCCGAGGCCATCGAAGCGGGCGTCTCGATGATCTACCAGGAACTCGATCTCGCCGAGCACCTGACGGTGGCCGAGAACATCTTTCTCGGCGCCGAACCGCACGGCCGGCTGCCCTTCACGATCAGCCACCACGAGATGGTGGCGCAAACCCGCAGGCTGGCAGCCCGGTACAGTTTCGATATTCGACCGACCGCGAAGGTCGAGGATCTCTCCATGGGCGATTGCCAGATCGTCGAGATCCTCAAGGCCCTCCGCCGCAACGCCTCGATCATCGTCATGGATGAGCCAACGTCGTCGCTGTCCGAACGCGAAACCGCCAGGCTCTTCCATGTCGTACGGCACCTGCGCGAGCAGGGACTTTCGATCGTCTACATCTCACACCGCCTCGAAGAGATCCTCGAACTAGCCGACGAGGTCAGCGTCCTGCGGGACGGACAACTCGTTCACTCCGAGCCAATCGCCAAACTGGATATCCCGAAACTCGTGCACCACATGGTGGGCCGGGAGCTGACGGATTTCTTCCCGCAGCGTCAGGCCGATGTTGGCGAGATGCTCTTCGAGGTCAACGGGCTTTCCTCCGAAGCGGGCGTACAGGATGTCACCTTCGGAATCCGACGCGGAGAAATCGTCGGCATGGCGGGTCTGGTCGGAGCGGGGCGGACCGAGATCGCCCGAGCCATCTTCGGGGTGGACCCCAGGACAGCGGGCCGGGTCGTTCTCGACGGGCGCGAACTGAACATCGCCTCGCCCGCCGACGCCATCGCCGGCGGAATCGCTCTGCTCACCGAAGATCGCAAACGCACGGGGCTGTGCCTGCAACTGCCGTGCAGTTGGAACATCACTCTGCCCAACCTCGAACAGATCGGGATGAAGACCCTGATCCGACCGGCCCAAGAGCACCGCATCGCCGCTGAAGCGGGGGCACGCATGTCGGTCAAGTGGGCGGGTCCCGAGGCTCCGACCGATTCGCTCTCCGGCGGCAACCAGCAGAAGCTGCTCGTCGCCCGCTGGCTGCTGGCCAACTCGACCTTCATGATCTTCGATGAGCCCACGCGCGGCATCGACGTGGGGGCCAAAGCCGAAATCTACAGCCTGCTCAACACGCTGGCCGAACAGGGCAAAGCGATTCTGTTCATCTCGTCGGAGTTGCCTGAGCTATTCGGAATCGCCGATCGGATTCTCGTGATGCGACGCGGAAAGCTCGTCGGCAATCTCGTGACGAAAGAGACCACGCCCGAAGAAGTCATGCACCTGGCGGCTGTCGAGGAGAACTGAATGAGCAAATTCGTCAGGCAACTGCTTCCTTTTGCCACGCTGGCGATCATCGTCGCGGCTCTGTCGGCGCTGGAGCCGGACACGTTTCTCACGGCGGAGAACTTCCTCAACGTGCTGAGCCGCTCCAGCGTCAACGGCATCATCGCGATGGGTATGACCGCGGTCATCATCTCCGGCGGCATCGACCTGTCCGTCGGCTCGATGCTGGCTCTGGCGGGCATGGTCGGCGCAGGCGCCATGCTCAAGGCAGGCGGCTCCGACGCGGGCGCCGGCGCGATGGTCTTGGGCACCATGGTCGGCATCGGCGCGGGATTCCTGTGCGGCTTGCTCAACGGAACGCTGATCACCAAGCTCAGGCTGCCGCCCTTCATCGTAACGCTGGGCACGATGAGCGCCTTTCGAGGCACCTCATACATCATCAACAACAGCAAGATGTACGACGTTCCGATGTACACGTTTCTGGGTCAGAGCCATCTCTTCGGCGTACCGGTCAGCGTGCTGATCCTCGCAGGAATCGTGCTGCTCGGCTTCTTCGTGCTGCGGTACACGCCGCTGGGGCGCTACACGTACGCGATCGGCTCCAATCGCGAGGCAGCGTTCCACGCGGGCGTGAACGTGGACCGCAATCTGATCGCGATCTACAGCATGATGGGCATTTTCGTCGGACTGGCGGCGATGATCCAGGCCAGCCGGACGATCTCCGCCCAGCCCACCGCCGGCATCAGCCTGGAACTGGATATCATCGCGGCTGTCGTCATTGGCGGCGCCAGCCTCTCGGGTGGACGAGGCACCGTCGTCGGCACCATCGTTGGAACACTCTTGATCAGCTTTTTGCGAAACGGATGCACCCTGCTGGGCATCTCTACGAATATCCAGCTCGTTGTCATCGGAGCGATTATCATTGGCGCCGTGGCCCTGGACCAGATCGCGCGATCCAAGGCCGAGACAAAGTAGTAAGATAGGAGAGAGATTCTCGCACCGCCCGGCCGAAGCGGCTGGGCGAACGGGGACGTTCAGCCTACTGTCTAAACCTAATGAGGAGAACCTGCCATGTCCGAGACCCTATCCCGCAGACGCTTTCTGGAAGTCGGAATCACGACCGCCGGCGCGCTGGCCATGCCCGGCGCAGCCTTGGCAGCCGCGACCAATGCCGCCGCAGAATCCCCCTGGCCCTTCAAGATCTCGCTGGCCGAGTGGTCGCTGAACCGCAGCCTGTTCGGACGAACCGATCTGAAGATCACCAACCTCGATTTCCCGCGCATCGCGCGCCGTCTCGGAATCGAAGGGCTCGAGTACGTCAACCAGTTCTTCATGGACAAGGCCAGGGACAAGGCCTATCTGGCGGAGCTGAACAAGCGCGTCGAGGACAACCACTGCAAATCGGTCCTGATCATGTGCGACAACGAAGGCGCCCTGGGCGCGCCCGAGGAGGCCGAGAGGCTCAAGACGATCGAGAATCACGTCAAGTGGCTCGAGGCCGCCAAGACGCTGGGATGCCACTCGATCCGCGTGAATGCCCGCTCGGAAGGAAGCTACGAAGAGCAGCAGAAACTGGCGGCCGATGGGCTGCATGGGCTCTGCGAGCGGGCCAGGCCGTTCGACCTGAACGTGATCGTCGAGAACCACGGAGGGCTTTCCTCCAACGGCGAATGGCTCGTCGGGGTCATCGAGATGGTGGACCTGCCCAACTGCGGCACGCTGCCCGATTTCGGCAACTTCGGTGACTACGATGCTTATAAGGGAGTCGAGGAGATGATGCCCTACGCCAAGGGCGTCAGCGCCAAGGCGACCCGGTTCGACGACGAGGGCAATGTCACCAGCGTCGATTTTCCGCGCATGATGAAGATCGTCCTCGATGCCGGCTATCATGGCTACGTCGGCATCGAGTCAGGCGGTGGAGACCAGATGAGCGAGATCGACGCGATCAAAGCTACCAAACGCGCGCTCGAGCGTATCCAGCGCGAACACCGATCCGACGCTCCCGCGTGATGATAGACCCCCTTTCGGAGGACAGCAGATGACGAAGCAACCGACCCGAAGAGACCTGCTTAAGACATCGGCGCTGGTCGCCTCGGCGGCCGTCTGTGGAGGAGGCGTCCGGGCCGCAGAGCCGGGACACCCGTCGAGCCAACCGCTGAAGCTGGGCCTGATGACCTACACGCTGGCGAAAGACTGGGACATCGAGACCATCATCAGAAACTGCACCGAGACCGGTTTCGAACACGTCGAACTGCGGACCACGCACGCGCATGGCGTGGAGGTCACCCTGACCAAGGCCCAGCGACAGGACGTCCGTAAGCGATTCGAGGACGCGGGCATCCGGCTCAGTCTGGCCAGCGGATTCGGCTATCACTATCCCGACCCGGCGGAACTGCGCAAGCACATCGAGGGCACCAAGGAGTATACGCTGCTGGCTCACGATCTCGGTGCGTTGGGTATCCGCGTGTTTCCCAACGCGCTGCTCGTCGATCAAGGGATCCCGGAGGAACAAACGCTCCGACAGATCGGCCAGTCGCTGGCCGAGGTGGGCGGATTCGCACACGAGTACGGCGTCGAAATCCGTGTCTGCGTCCATGGCAGGGGGACCAACGTCATATCCAAGATCAAGAAGATGATCGACTACTCCGAGAGCCCCCACGTGTACGTCAACTGGAACTGCGACCTGAACGACACGAAAGGGCCGGGCTTCGAAGCCAACTTCAATTCCGTCCAGGATCGCATTCGCAACGTGCACATGCACGAACTGTGGGACGAACGCTATCCCTATCGAGAATTCTTCCGACTGCTCAGGCAAACAGGCTACCAAGGCTACTGCGACGCGGAGATCCCCGCCAGTTGCGAGCCCATCCGCCTGATGAAGTACTACCGGGCCCTCTTCCTGGCCTACCAGAACGTCATCTGATTCTAGGGGAGATGAGCATGATGCATCGACGTGACTTTCTGAAAACCTCGCTCGCGGCAGGCTTCGCCGCAGCAATGCCCTTTTCGAAAGCGCTCGGGGCCAACGACGCGATCCGCCTGGGCGTCATCGGGGTGGGTTCCAGCGTGAAAATCGGCGGCATGGGCAAGAAAGAGATTGGCGCTTTCCTGAAGATCCCGGGCATCCGCTTCACAGCGCTGTGCGACTGCGACCAGGCGCATCTGATGCCGCAGATCGCCAAGCTCAAGAATCACAACCGGAGTATCAAGGCCTACACCGACCTGCGCGAGTTGCTGGATGACGGGAACGTCGACGCGGTCATCGTCACGACCCCGAACCACTGGCACGCGCTGGCGACCATCTGGGCCTGCCAGGCGGGCAAGGACGTCTACGTCCAGAAGCCCACGTCCCATACCATTTTCGAGGGCCGTAAGATGATCGAAGCGGCCGCCAAGTACGATCGCATCGTCCAGGCCCCACATGGGCCGCGTGAGCGATCGGGCTTTGCCGAGGCATTTGCGTACATTCGCCAGGGTCATCTCGGCAGGATTCTCTACGCGCATGGGCTCAACTACAAGCCACGTCCGAGCATCGGTAGGGTCAACGGCCCCCAGCCCTTGCCGGAGTCGCTCGATTACGACCTGTGGTCCGGTCCTGCCTCCAAGCTGCCGCTGAGGCGTGAGTACCTGCACTACGACTGGCATTGGGACTGGAACACCGGCAACGGCGACCTCGGCAACATGGGCATCCACTACATGGACGGCTGCCGATGGGGCCTGGGACAGAATACTCTGCCCAGGCACGTCATGAGCCTGGGCGGTCGGTTCGGCTACGAGGATGATGGCGAGACGCCCAACACGCAGATCCTCTTCTACGATTACGAGCCTGCGCCGCTGATCTTCGAAGTCCGTGGACTACCCAAGTCGAAGGACGAGCGAGGCAACACCTGGGGCGCCAAGCAGATGGACACCTACCGGGGTGGCCAGATCGGCACCATCATCCAGTGCGAAGAAGGCTACGTCTCAGGTGGCTCCAATTTCGGTCCGACCGCCGCCTATGACCGCGAGGGCCATCTGATCCAGCGGTTCGAACCGACCACGCCCGACGTGCGGACCAACTTCCTCGAGGCCGTCCGCAGTCGTAAGCCCGATTCGCTCATCTCGCCTGTCATCGAGGGGCATCTCTCCGCTGCCCTGGTCCACATGGGCAACATCTCCTACCGACTCGCTCAAGAAGCCTCGAACGACGAGATCCGCGAGACCCTCCAGAGCCAAAAAACGCTGGCCGACGCCTTCGAACGATTCGAGGAGCACCTGGCCGCCAACAAGATCGACCTGGCCAGGACGCCCGTCAAGCTGGGTCCCATGCTGACGATGGACCCCGACGAAGAACGGTTCCAGGGCCCCCTCGGTCCCTACGCCAATATGTACGTCTCCCGCAATTACCGCGCCCCCTTCATCGTCCCCGACAAGGTGTGATCTGCGGTAGCGACAACTCGCGCGGACGGGCGGTCTCCGGCAGGCATCGGGTGATGTCACTGCCGACCACGCTCCTGCTGGCGGTAGTCGGGGTCCATCCTTGGATTCTGCCGTCTGCGGTGGTATTCTGGCGGTCGGCACCGCCTGCAACGACAGCTATGATTCGAATGAGGAGAAGCACGATGAGGAAGGCCCTGCTGCTTGCCTGGAGCATTTGCCTATGTGGTTCGGTTTCGCTGGGCCGGGATTTCTACGTCGCGCCCGATGGTGACGACACCAATCCTGGGACGATCGAAAAGCCCTTTGCGACGCTGGAGAAGGCCCGCGACGCGATCCGCGAGGACAAATCCGACGGCGCGACGGTCATCCTGCGAGGCGGCAAGTACTTCCGCACCGAGTCCTTCACGTTAACCGAGCGGGACTCGGGTCAGGCGGACAAGCTCATCATCTACCAAGCCTATCCAGGCGAAACCGTCGAGTTGATCGGCGGACGTCGGCTCGTAGGTGAAGACTTCGAACGGGTCTCATCCTCCGACCCCGCCTGGAACCGCCTCGATCCGAGCGCACGTGGCAGGTGCGTCCGGATCGGCGGATTGAAGTCCATCGCGCAGGCGCCGCTGCGGATGGAGCTGAGTTTCGATGGCAAACTCATGCAACTGGCCCGTTGGCCCAATGAGGGGTTCGTCCGTACGACGTCAGCAGCCGACGACATCACGTTCGGCTACGACGACCCGCGTCCGCATCGCTGGATCGATGCGCCCGATGCGCACGCCGTCGGCTACTGGTGTCACGGCTGGTCCAACCAGATCGTCAAGATCGCGAACATCGACACCGCCGACAAGACCATCACCGCCGAGAAGGTCCCGCCCTACGGGATTCGAGCGAAGAAGCCGTACTACGTGGTCAATCTCCTGGAGGAGATCGACCAGCCGGGAGAGTGGTATTTCGATCGAACCGCCGGCACACTCTACTTCTGGCCTCCCGCCGACCTCGAGGACAGCGATATCCTGGTCTCCACGCTCGATGCTCCCGTTATCTCGTTGAAGAACGTGTCGCATGTCCAATTCGATGGGCTGACGGTCGAGATGGGCGTCGGCGATGGCATCGAGGTCTCGGGCGGCAGCGATGTGCGGATCGGGCACTGTACCGTCCGCAATATGCGAGGCAACGGTATTGAGATCAGCGGTGCCAATCATGGCGTGACGCACTGCACCCTTCACGGCATCGGGCAGACAGGTGTGGCCGTCTCCGGCGGCGACCGCGCGAAACTCACGCCGGGCAACAACTTCGTGCGGAACTGCACGATCCACGATTTCGGCCGGTGGCAGCGGACCTACGCCCCTGCGATTCGCCTCAACGGGGTGGGCAACATCGCCGCCAACAACAAGCTCTACGATGCCCCGCACTCGGCGATTCTCTTCGGCGGTAACGAACACCGTATCGAACTCAACGAGATCTACGGCGTCTGCTACGAGGTCGACGACGCCGGTTCGGTCTACGCCGGACGCGACTGGGGTTTGCGCGGCAACGTCATCAAGAACAACTTCTTCCACGACATCGAGAGCCACCTGACCGGCAGCAACGGGGTCCACGCGGTCTACCTCGACGACTGCGCCAGCGGCATCACCGTCGTCGGCAACGTCTTCTATCGCATCAGCGGGCGGGCCATCATGTGCGGCGGTGGACGCGACAATACCATCGACAATAACGTCATCGCCAGGTGCGGTTCCGCCCACTTCACCGACCGACGAGGCAAGGCCTGGATGGACAAGGACAACAGTTGGAAGCTGCTCGACAAGATCAAGCGGTACAACTACACGCAGCCGCCGTGGAGTGAACGCTATCCGCGTCTGGCCCACATCCTCGACAACGGTCTGGAGATGGCCAAAGAACCCGAAGGCTGCATCATCGCCCGCAATATCGGCTGGAAGAACGAACGCTGGCTGGAGAAGAACTGCCTCGGCGCCTGCGGCGGGTTCGATTTCTATACCTTCCAGGACAACATCGAGGACCAGGACCCGAAGTTCGTCGACGAAGCCCATCTGAACCTGGCGCTCCGCGACGATTCGCCCGCACACTCGATTCCAGGTTTTCAGCGCATCCCCTTCGAGAAGATCGGTCCCCAGGAAAGCGACGGCAAACTGGGCGGTTACGCCATCGACCAGACCTGGATGCAGGAGGCGATGAAGGTCTTCCACGCCCCCAAACCCAAGCTCGATTTCCCCACGAGCCATGCCGACGCCCAATGGTTCCCCCAGGCCGGCTTCGGTCTCTTCCTGCACTGGGGCATCCACAGCGTGGACGGGATCGATCCATCCTGGTCGATGATGAAGGGCTGCCCCTGGCATGGCGAGTCGGACCCCTACAAGAAGTACAACCGGGACCAGTCGCAGTACTACAGCCTGGCAGAGAAGTTCAATCCGGGCCAGTATGATCCGGATAAGTGGATGGCCGCCGCCAAGAAGGCGGGGTTCACATACGCGGTACTGACGACGAAGCACCACGATGGCTACGCCCTGTGGCCAACGGAATTCGGCGACTTCAGCACGAAGCAATACATGGGAGGCCGGGACCTGCTCAAGCCCTATGTCGACGCCTGCCGCAAGCACGGCCTGAAGGTCGGTTTCTACTTCTCGCCTCGCGACTGGCACTACCCGGGCTATCCGCAGGCCATGGTCTACCGGCAGAAATACCCTCTGCCACCTGCCGAGGAGAATCTCGAGAACTTCAAGGCCTTCTACGCCTACACGCTCGGCCAGATTCACGAACTGCTGACCCGCTACGGCAAGATCGACCTGCTCTGGTTCGACGGGATGGGCTGGAGCGGCATCGGCGATATGCGCGCCGAGCAGACGCTGGCCTGGGTGCGATCGATCCAGCCGGGGATCGTCATCAATCCGCGCTGGAGCGGATTTGGCGATTTCGCCACAACCGAGTGCACGCCGGGCAAGCCCGAACACTGGAAGCCCGGCCAGTGGTGGGAGGCCTGCGACATCTGGCCCAGTGGACATTGGGGTTATGTCCCGAGCGAACGGTTCAAATCTCTCTCGTGGGTCTTCACGCGCCTGGCCAACTGCCGGGCCTGGGGCGGCAACTTCCTCTGCAACGTCGGCCCGCGCCCCGACGGCACAATGCCCGACGTATTCTACGACCGCTGCGAAGACCTGGCGGGGTGGATGGACCACAGTCGCGAATCAGTCATCGGCGCCGGACCCACCCCAGGCAAGGACCGCGCCAACGTGCCCACCACCACGTGCGAAGGCGTCTGGTACCTGCACGTGCTGCCCTCGCACCGGGGCCCCGTCACGCTCGTCAACGTCTCTGAACCGAAGTCGGTCACACTGCTGCGGACCGGTCAGAGCCTGCCCTGCCAACGTCAGGACGGGAACCTGACTGTCACCGTGCCGGCCGACCTGCGCACCGACCTTGATGATGTCGTCGCTGTCCGCTGGTAACCCAGCGGTACGGCGAGAACGAATCTGACGGTACTCATGTCGCCCGGTATCTGGTGCTCTGCGCAGTAGTTGCGCCGAATCACCCCGCCAGAATACACGATCGGCCGTCGGGCCTGGAGTGCCGCCGTCTATCCCGAGCCCGACGACAGGTTTCTGCTTGCGTGAAGACCGGGAATCTGATATGAATTGGATGTTGCGGGCGCGCGGTGTTCGCAATCCTACGCTTGCCGGCGTAGAGAGGGCGACGGCGGGCGGCAAAGGCGAGCGCGGAGCCCGCCTGGAGTCGGAGGTCCGGATGCAGGTTGTGCGTAGCACATGGCAGAAGGAGGAAGCAGCACGCCGATGGGACGGCATTCCGACATCTCTCTGGGCTCTCGGGACCCGGTCGCAGGTGCCGACAGCCGCGAGCGATGTGGATTCCGGTATGCCATTGAGCTGGATTGCGGGACCCGACACCATCACACACGGTCTGCCCGCTTCTGTCCAACTGGACCCAGCCCGCTGCCGGCGGATCGGCGAGGTCAACGAGGTCGATCCCCTATACATTGGTATCGAAGCGATCTTCGCCTGCGACCGATGTGTCAGACGGAAACCCAAGGTTCAGGAACAACGGCAACGCTGGCTTCCGTGGCCACCGTGTGATCCTAAGGTTCTTTTCTGAAGGAGGACAGTCATGTCGAAGAAACTGATGCTGCTGGCCATTGTGCTGCTGGTGCCGATCCAGATGGCGTTCGCGGCTAACCTCGGCACCGATTCGGACCTGGTCATCTACTACTCCTTCGATGAGTTCACCGACGTGGTCATGGACCAGTCGACGCGGGGCCACAACGGTACGGTGGATGGAGACGTCACGCCAGATCCCCAGGGCCTGTACAACGGCGCCGCCCGCTTCGCCAACGGGGCGTTTCTCGACCTCGATGGCCCGAGCATCCCGCCCGAAGACATTCCCACCTCCGCGATCACGCTGGCCGCCTGGGCCAAGTGCGAGAACACGGGCAACCACCATGCCATCTTCAACGCCCGCGCCGGCGATTCCACCTGGCTGGTCCATCCCGAGTTGCGCAGCGGCGGCAACTTCCGCTGGCTGCTGCGGTCGGCGGGCGGCACCACGATGTTCGATATCGGCGCCGGTGCCGTGACGTGGGACGAGTGGCTGCACTACGCCGGCACGTACGACAAGGCAGTCTCCCGGGGGACCCTTCATATCAACGGCGTGGCCGTTCAGAGCGCCAACGTGACGGCGGGCGCCGAGATCGCCGGCGATTGGGACATGGGCGCCCGCGTCGGACGCAATGTCGATAACGCCCGACCGTTCACCGGCCTGATGGACGAGTTCTGCCTGTTCACGCGCGCCCTGAGCGAGGCGGAGATCCAGGTGCTGATGCAGGGCATCCGCCTGACGCCGGCCGAACTGGCCAGCGAGCCCGATCCCGTGCACGAGGCAAATGACGTGTCGATCGAGACGGCCCTGAGCTGGAAACCCGGTGTCTACGCAGCAGCGCACGACGTGTACCTGGGAACGGCATTTGAAGACGTCAACAATGCCGGGAGAACGGCGCCGCTGGATGTTCTGGTCAGCCAGGGCCAGAGCGATGCGAGTTATGTGCCCGAGAACCCATTGGCATTCGGGCAAACGTATTATTGGCGAATCGACGAGGTCAATGCGGCGCCGGATTCAACCGTCTTCAAGGGGCTGATCTGGATGTTCGCAACCGAGCCGTTCGCCTACCCGGTTGAAGATGTCGTGGCAGCCACCAGCGCCGTCTCGGTCGCCGGGTCCGGGCCCGAGAAGACCATCGACGGCTCGGGCCTCAACGAAAACGACGAGCATTCCACCAAGAGCTTTGACATGTGGCAGGCCACGCCGGGGGACGGCCCGGTCTGGATCCAGTACGACCTGGGCCGCACACTCAAGCTGCACGAGGTGCTCGTCTGGAACTACAACGTCGAATTCGAGCAGGTGCTTGGCTTCGGATTCAAGGATGTCACCGTCGACTATTCTGTCAATGGAGAAAGCTGGACTTCCCTTGGCAACATCGAGTTCGCCCAGGCGGCCGCCGGCGCAGGATATACGGCAAACACCACCATCGACTTCGCCGGCACACCGGCCCGTTTCGTTCGCCTGACCGCCAACAGCACCTGGGGCGGCATGGGACAGTACGGGCTCAGCGAAATCCGGTTCCTGTACATTCCCACTCAGGCCCGCAAGCCCGAACCGGCCGATGGGGCCACCGATGTGAGTGTCGAGACCATGGTCGCCTGGCGTGCCGGCCGGGAGGCGGTCGGTCATGACGTCTACTTCGGCACCGACGCGGCCGCCGTGACCGAGGGGACCGCTCTGCTCGGCGCAACGGACGAACCCAGCTACGCGGTCGCGCCGCTTGATTTCGGCACAACCTACTACTGGAGGGTCGACGAGGTCAACACTGTGATGAGCCCCAGCCTTTGGGAAGGCGATCTCTGGAGCTTTGTCACACAGGAGTACGCGACCGTCGATGACTTCGAAAGCTACACCGACGACGTCGATGCCGGCGAAACCATCTATCAGACCTGGATCGATGGATGGACCAACGAGACGGGATCGATCGTCGGACACATGGACGCGCCGTTCGCAGAGCGAAAAATCGTCCATGAGGGCCGACAATCCATGCCGCTGTTTTACGACAACAGCGAAACGCCGTTCTATTCTGAGGCGTACCGGACCTGGTCCGCACCCCAGGACTGGACGGCGGGAGCCGCCGACACCCTGACGCTGTACGTCCAGGGCGATCCGGACAACGAGCCCGTCACCCTCTATGTCGCGTTGGAGGATAGTGCCGGACACGTCGGGGCAGCATTGAATCCCGACGCGGACTTGGCCCTCGCCACCGAATGGCAGCCATGGTCGGTTCCGCTCAGCGCCTTCCGTTCGGCCGGGGTGGACCTGACCAGGATCGCCACGATATACATCGGCGCCGGCGATCGCAATAGCCCAAGCGCCGGCGGCACCGGAGTGATCTACATCGACGACATCCTCGTCGGCCACCCTGTGGAGCCCGCCTCGCAGTAACCGGTCTTTGAGACCGAAACGCCAGAGTAGCACAACGGGCTGTGGGCAACGCTCACAGCCCGTTCTTCGGTTTTTCCGTTGACGGATGGCCTTCACCATGCTATAAATAGCAGGGGAGACCATGGAGGATCCGTTTGGCGTTATGCTCCGCCCCAGCGAGTGTCTTTGCGCAGGGTGTTGTGGGTGATTTCCTCGCAGAAAGGACTGCGCACGAGGCGCGATTCGCGGTGTCAGACGACGCTGCGACGAAGGTAGGGCGATGAAGAGGGCTGTGGTCGTTGCTTGTCGGCACGGTTGCGGTTCCGTGACCCCGCGAGCTGGCGGTCACCCATCTGGGAGTCCCGTAGGCACATGGGATTGGAGGCTTCGGAAGTCTTACAGGGTCGGCTCACGGAGAGGATTGGTCCCCTTTCCGCGTCTCTGCCGGCAGAGCGACTCGTCAGCATCGACGGGTTGCGTATCCTCGCGGCGATTGGAATCGTCTGGTTTCATACTGACGGCGCACCAAGGCGAGACATCGGCTACGCGGGCCTGCCCGTCTTTCTATTGATCTTCTTTTCCCTGATCACCTGCCGACACCGAGAGGAGCCGACTCTCGAGTTCCTGCGGCAACGCCGGGATCGTCTTCTGAAGCCATGGCTGTTCTGGTCCGTCTTGTATGGATTGCTCCGGGTGGTTCGAGCCGCGTGCCTCGGCGATCTTGCCTGGTTCCATGAAATCTGGTCGCTGGAGACCCTGCTGACCGGAACACACATTCATCTCTGGTATCTTCCCTATGCCTTCCTTTCGGGTCTTGTCGTATATGTAATTCACCGACGGACCCTGAAGGTCGATCACGCAATGACAGCGTTCGTGGCGACGGGCGTCGGGTTGCTTCTTCTCTATGTCCATGCACTGGTGCCCGCCTCGTCCCGCTGGATGCGTCCCTTGCCCCAGTGGGAGTTTGGCCTGGCCGCTGCACCCCTGGGTTTTGCCGTTGGACGCTGCATGATGATCCCGTCGAAGCGGATCCAGCAGGCTCTGCTCATGGCGATCACTGCTGCGACGCTGGCGGTCGCCACCACGTTGACGGCCTCCGGACATGCCGCGGCCGTGATTCCGTACACAGCGGCGGTCGTGCTCGTGTGTCTGGCCTACGCCTGGCACGTGCATGAAAATCCCATTGTCGCCGCCTTGGCGCCGCTGACCCTGGGAGTCTATCTCGTTCATCCACTGGTCCACTACGGGCTGAATCGGGTCATGATCATGGAGCGGTACTATGGAATGTCGGTCGCCTTGACCGTGTGTCTGTCGGGACTGGTTACCCTGGTCCTGATGAAGACGCCGATGAGGAAATTCGTATAGCCGTACAGTGAACCGAGAGAAAGGCAGGCGTACACCTGTTCGTCGAATGGTCGCGAGAAGACCACGTTCGAGAGGAGCGTGGGTATAGAAAGGCACAATGCATGGCGAGATCTCATCTTGACTGGCGACTGGGACTGGTCCTGATCCTGGCTACAGCCATCCTCTTCACCGCAGTGTTCCTCCTGCAACGATGGGAACGCCACACGCGCCCGAGCGCAACCGTTCCAGTGATCCAGTCCTCCATCCGGTGAGTCTCCCGCCGACAGTCACGGTTTGGGTTTGACCATCCTGCCGGAGATCATTACAATCACCGTCGGTGACTGTCCCCGGCGCCAGCCTGTGGAGGGTCTCCCGTCTGTCGCGCAAGTCCTCCGGACCGATGTGATCCGGACACGAAATCCAACCAGGACGATGAAATGAGGTGAAGGAACATGAAGAACGATCCAGGGCACTCCAGGCTTTCCCGTCGTGACTTTCTGGCTACCACCGCTGCCTCTCTGACCGCCGGAGGGCTCCTGGGCGCCGGCTGTTCGGACGGAATGAAAGGGATGTTCTCCAAAAAGCGCGAACTGCCGGTCGGCGTGCAGCTTTACTCCGTCCGCTCCGAATGCGCCAAGGACCTGCCCGGCACCGTCGCCAAAGTCGCCCAGATGGGCTACGACGGCGTCGAGTTCGCCGGCTACTACGATTATTCCGCCCAGGACCTCCGCAAGGTCCTCGACGACAACGGCCTGAAATGCTGTGGCACGCACACGCAGATGGATACCCTGTCGCCTGCCAACCTGGAGGCCACGATCGAGTTCAACCAGACGCTGGGCAACAAGTACCTGATCTGCCCGTGGCTCCAGCCCAACGACGCCAATCCGAAGCAGGCATGGCTCGACCACGCCAAGCGCTTCAACGAGATCGCCGAGCGGGTGGAGCAGGAGGGCATGGTGGTCGGCTATCATTGTCACGCCCACGATTTTCACGCCCTCGATACGGGCGAGGTGCCCTGGGACGTTCTGTTCGGCAATACCGGCCAAAGCGTCGTCATGCAGATCGACACCTGCAATTGCATGGATGGCGGCGGCGATCCGATCGCCTACCTGAGGAAATATCCGGGCCGCTCGCTGACGGTCCATCTGAAAGAGTATTCGACCACCAACAAGAACGCCATCCTGGGCGAAGGCGACGTCCAGTGGGACGAGGTGTTCGCCCTGTGCGAGACGATCGGTAAGACCGAGTGGTACATCATCGAAGAGGAGAAGGACGCCTATCCGCCCCTCGAAGCCATCGATTTGTGCCTGAAGAACTATCGAAAGCTGCGTGCCTGATCACCGTCTGCCGGGCAACCGGCAGTCTCAGGCCACGCTGAAACCAAGTGCTTGGGGATGGTTCCTGCAAGAGAGCCATCCCCAAGCGTCGTTTGGGACTTCCCGCGTTGCCCTTCTCCTGGGTGTGTGTGAAAACACCATGGCGGTCATGTGGCAGCCTCAAGGCGAAGCCCTGGGGATGGCGGATGCGAGTGCCGCTTCCGTGTCGGGGGACGCCAGCGCTTTCCGCCATCCCCAAGCCCTGCGGGCTTGAGGCTGCCCCCCAGAGCCCTGAGCGTCTGGAAAACACCGATGCCACAATATCTTAACAGACACTCTCCTGGCGTCATCCCGGTCCCCTTTCGCAATGTTGCCGCCATTCTGGTATACTGAGACCCCGTCGCCCCGCTCGGGCGCGCGCCGAAGATCCTGGGGTTCTGTGAGAGGGTAGCCGCACCGATGTCGCACGCAAGAGAACATAGCACGTTGAAGCGTGTCATTTCATTCGTCGAGATACTTCTGGCAATCGCCATGGCGCAAGGCGCCGTCGGCAAGGAGGCGATCTGGATTGAGGGGGAAGACTGCGCCAACTCGTCTTTCAATGGGCACGGCTGGTATCGCAGCTCCAACCTCCGCAAAGACCTGCTCTCTCCCGGAGAACCCGGCCAATCGGAAGGCGGCTGGCACGTACATTTTGGCGACGCCGACGCGATCGCCACCTATCGATTCCGTATCGACGAAGGAGGCAGCTACACCTGGTGGGTGCGACTCAATCCTTTCCGCAACAGCAACGGCGGGGGCAACTACAGCTACCGGCACCGCTCCACGCGCGGATCGTGGTCGTCCTGGCAGACGCTTGACACCAGCGACGCGAGAGATCGAATGATCGACCTGGTCAATCCAGGCATCGATATCCGTTTCATCGCCTGGTGCTACGGCGCGGCGTTCGATCTGACGCCAGGCGGATACGAACTGCAAATCCGACTGTCCCTTCGCGACGGAGAGCAGGACAACCACGGCGGCATCGACGTGATGGCGATGACGAATTTTCCGTGGGCGCCGACGGGCACGGTGCCGCCGGACATGAATGCACCCGATCCTGGTCCAGGCGACTGGTTCATGCTGATGATTGGCCCCGATTCGTTTTCGCCCGAGTCGATCATCGATCTGAGCGGTTTGATCGACAAGCCCGCCGGCACGCACGGCCTTCTGCAATCTGCCGGCAAGGACTTCGCGTTCGAAGACGGCACACCGATCAAGTTCTGGGGTATTGACGCCTCGATGGCCGGCATCGTCGAAGCCCAGCAGAGACAGGCGCAATTCTACGCCAAGCATGGTATCAATATGATTCGCCAGCATCCGGTCCAAGGCGTCCTTGGCTCCCTTCGGAAGTGCGGAACGCAGTGGTGCTTCGATCCGGAAAAGCTTGATCGGTTCGATCGCTGGTTCAGCATCCTCAAGGACCAGGGCATTTACATGACCTGGTCGATCTTCTATCATCACGTCGTGTTGCCCGAAGAGGGAATCGACCCCGATCTGTATAATGAACTTCCCGACAGCGGCGCCGGAAAGGACACCTACGGCATGGCGACGTTTGTCCAGGAATACCAGGATTCGCAATGGCGGTATGCGGGCCTGCTACTGAATCACGTCAACCCCTACACGGGCCTCGCCTACAAGGACGATCCCACCCTGGCCATTGTCGAGGCACGCAACGAAGACAGTATCTTCTTTCACAATCCGCTGGGTGATGCGTTCGTCAAGGGCAAGACGCATCCCCACCATACCGCCCGGCTCAAGAAGATGTGGCAGCAGTGGGTCAGGGACAGGTATGGCGACGATGAGACGTTGGCCGCCGCATGGGGCGCGGGACTCAGAACTACAACGCGATACAACGAAGACGGCTCCGTCCAGAGTCGCCCCGATTCGGTGGACGAGATCAACATGGCGATGTATGCCGCCTGGGAGATGCAGGCCGACGGCCCGTTCTCGAATAAGGAGGCCGAGCGGAAGCGGATGGGTGACTTCGTTCGGTTCCTGGCCGAGATGCAGCGAAAGACCTACAGGACCTACCAGCAACGGCTCCGTAACCTGGGATACCGAGGGGTAGTGGTCAGCACGGCGTGGAAGGCGGGCGGTCCGGCGGCATCGGCCGCCAATCTCTGGACCGACGACTCTCTCGATGCCATCGATCGGCACAACTACTCCGGGGGCGGCGCCGGAGGCCATGGGATCGCCGCCGGGGCGGTCAGCAACGAAACGCACCTGAGTCGCCCAGGTCGGGCGATCCTTTCCAGCGGGCTCTGGCAGGTCGAGGATAAACCGTTTATCATGACCGAATGGACCCAGAAGCCACCCAACCAGTGGAAAGCAGAAATTGCGCCGCTGGTGGCCTTCTATGGCATGGGTCTCCAGGGCTGGGACGCGTCCTATCACTTCGCAGGCTCACGCAGCTACATGGGCAACGGCTGGCCCAGCATGAATTCGTACGTGACGGAGACCCCACACTACATCGGCCAGTTCCCTGCGCTGGCCTTCGCAATCTACCATCGCCACTTCGATGAAGGTTCGATCGTCGCCGCGCGGCGACTGGCCACCGATGAGATCTTCGCAGGCGTCGATGCTCTCAAGCAGCAGGCCGGCCGGTCCGGATACGACGAAAACGAACTGCTCGCCCAGGCAGATACGCCCGTCGAGGCGCTGGCCATCGGACGCGTCACACTCAAGATTGCAGACGACCAGGCGCCGTCGCAGATCGAGGAGTTGTCCGCGTGGTGGGATCGTACCGCGCAACGGGTCCGCAGCAACACGGGCCAGCTCGTATGGGACTACGACCGTCGCGTGGTGCGGATTCAGTCCGACAAGACCCAGGGAGTCGTCGGTTTTGCCCAAGGCGGATCGTACGACCTGCCCGGCGTGACCATCGAAAACGTCGGTACCACCTTCGTCAGTCTCCTCTTGACTCCGTTGGACAATCGCCCGCTCGTCAAGTCGCAGCATATCCTGATCACGGCGATGGCGCGCGACAAACAGTATGGTGCCGAATACAACGACGACGGCACGGAACTGCTGGACGCCGGGGGGCCTCCTCTGCTCCTCGAACCCGTCCAAGCCACCCTCTCGATCCAGGGCGGTCCGTTGGCATCCGTGAAGGTCGTCGACGTCTACGGCGTGCCCACGGACAGGGAGCTTGAATGCACCGGCAACACCTTCCGCATCGATGGTCGCTATGCGACCTACTATTACGAACTGGTCCGCTGACGACAGACGAACGGTTCAAAGCGATTCCGAGGTGACGCTCATGTCCGACAGGTCCACGATCAGCACATGCCCCGTCTGCGTCATCCAGTTGCGGGTCGCGCCGGGATTGAGCACCAGGGTCTTGCCTACCTGGTGTATGTCCTGGCGGTGCGTGTGGCCATAGACGACGAGATCGTACGCCTGGGTATCGATCGCGTGCTTGACCGCATGGGGAATATGCGCCATGTAGACCGTCTTGCCCCCGATCTCGCCCTCGAAACTGGATTCGTGGAAGTCGCCCCCGAAGAGCTGAACCGCGCCGCGCAGCGATTCATGATCGGCATCGCAGTTGCCCATCACCACAATGAACCGGCAGGCCTTCAGCCCGGCAAACAGCGACGCCGTGGACGCCCGCGTCATATCGCCGGCGTGAAGAACGTACGCGGTCTTCTGTTCATTGAAGATCTCGATCGCCCGAGAAACATTGCGATGATTGTCATGCGTGTCGGAGATGATGCCAATCCGCATTCGGTCACTCCTGCCTGGTTTCGAATCCTGCCGACCGTTCCCGGCCCCGTCCCATGGTATCGCCCTGCCCACGGACCGCAAGCACCCGCTTGCGACAAACCCCGCACGCACCCGGATTTAGGGTGATGCAGACCAGAATGGCAACAGAGTTCGGCCCCCCTTGGCCGATAGAACAGATAGGGCCGAATCACCATTCGCCCTTCAGAAGGCAACGGAATTTGTCAGGGAGTGACAGGAATGGACAGACGAGGCAACCTGTTTGCCGTCCTCGGCACCGCCATGGTCATGCTCTGCCTGGCCGGCTGTGAGGGCCATACCCGTGCGGTGTTCACCAAACCCGAGCTGATCTCGTACGAACGTCTCGCGGTGCTGGGACTCGACCCGGAACAGGAGCAGATCTTTATGGCCGCCTACATGAAGACGTTCGTCGGCAAGCCGATCACCTTCGTCGAGAGGGGGGAACTCGCCAAGATCATCGGCGAGCAGGATCTGCTTCAGGGCCGTCTCAACGACAAGACCCGCGCCCGCATCAAGCAGATCCTGGGCGTCGAAGCCCTGTTCCTGTGCAGCTACTATGAAAACGAGGAGAAGTCCGGCAACCAGATGAAACTGCGCATCCGCGTGGTCGACAGTGAAACCGGCGCCATCGTCGGTTCGGCGCTGACGGAAACCTATGCCCGGTTCGACGATCATGCCCAGGCCGCTGTCGAGGCGCTTCGAGAAGATCTGCTCAGCGGTGGCTACCGGCGCAGCTATCCCGATCCCAGTCGGGCACAGCCGACGATGTGACGGACGGCCCGCGCGAGCTTACCCTCTGCTGCCCTCGCGATAGACCAGAGAGAATTCTACGAAGTGCTCTTCGCCGATCCGTGTGGACGTGACGATCTGGACCATTCCGTCGTTGGCCCGACTGCGCAGCTCGCGCCCTTGGACCACCGCCGGGATGGAGATCAGCAGGCTGGTGTAGTCGTCCTGGATCCGCGTCTTGATCGCTCCCATCACCATGTTCGCGATCTCCCCCATCGCGTCGACCAGATCTTCCTCCGCCAGGTCGTCGGGCGATTCCATGCAGAGCATGGCCGCGGCAATCGCTCGGGCCCCTTCCGTGTCGCAACACACCCCCAGACAGCCCTCGAGGTTGCCGGCAAAGGTGATGGTCCCCAGCAGGGTCACGCCCGCCGGCTCGGGCCGCTGCCCGTCCACCTCTTCCAGATTCATGAAGACCATCGTTTCGAAGACTTCCTTCGCACTGTCGAGCAGCACGCCCTTGAGTGACGACGTTGCGACCATGTTCGCTCCTGTATCCCAGCCCGTTGATCACACGCCCGCACGATGATCCAACGCCACACCGCGGGACGTTCCTCTCCATCATCGGCGCATCGCCATCGTCTCTCCAGCGAGCCTTTAGCTTTCCGGACGCGTACCGGGGCAGACCACCGCAAAATCAGCTATTGGGATGCATCGGTAGGAATAATGCCGGCCACGGCGAACCTCATCTAGGGGTTTTTCGGACGATGTGGAGACGCCGAGGAAGCATGGGACCACTGCGCCTGGTGCAAATCAAGCTGCGTCGTCTTGCCATCCTTCCGCGCGGTCAGCACCAGAGACGCCGAGGAGGGGACGTCGCGCAGTTGCCAGGTGCCCATCTCATCGACGGTGGTTGAGACCTCGGCACCGGCCAGGGATATCGTGGCGCCGGGCGTCGCTTCCCCTTCCAGGCCTATCGGTACATCGTTGCTGAAAGTGTGCAACGCCGTGACGCAAAGGAAGGGCTCCTTGGCGGCCAGAGCGTGATGGTAGGCCACCATGGCGCGCAGATCGGCGTCGGTCGGGTTCAGAAACGCCGGGCCTATCATCATCTCCTCGACGGCGTCGTGCAACTGCTCGTCGGGCAGTTCGCCAAATTCCTCGCCGAAAAAGCTGCCCTGCGGACCGTGACAATTCGCACAGGAGGCCTCAAACGTACTTACCGGCGGCAACGAAAGCGTCACCGGCTCGATGAGTTCGCGCTGCTCCGCAGCCTCTTGGGGTTGCGCCGTGGGATTCGCATCTTCCGATGGCAGCCAACAACCGCGCAGGAACATGGGCAACAGCAGGATGCTCATCCAACGTGTCGTCATCGTCTCTCCGCGAACGGCCCCCTGAATCAGTTCGTCGCTGCGCTGAGACGGTAGATACGACCGCCCGAGTCGTCGCTGATCAGCAGCGAACCATCCCCCGCCACGTGCACGTCGACCGGGCGGCCCAGCACTTTGCCGTCGTCGGTGACGAAGTTCACGTAGACCAGTTCGCCGTACGGTCGTCCCTGGTCGAAGAGCACTCGCGTGACACAGTAGCCGCTGCGGACGCTGCGATTCCACGAGCCATGGTAGGCGACGAAGGCGTCGCCCTGGTACTCCGCGGGAAACTGCTGACCCGTGTAGAATGTCATGGCGTTGGGCGCCCAGTGGGCTCCCGTCGGCCAGGCGGGCGGAATTGTCCTGGCAGCCAGTTCCACGATGTCGGGCCGGTTCATGTACTCGTAGCGCGGGATCTTGCTGCCCACGATGAAGGGATGTCCGTAATACCCCCCTTCGACGTAGTGATTCATCTCATCGGGCGGATTCAGGTCGGTAATCGGCTGGCCGGCGGGGTTGTCCCGGCCCTCAATCTCGCGTCCGAACCAGTCGCTGCCATGGTCCATCCCCCAGACTTCATCGGTGCCGGGACGGATGACGAGTTTCTCGGTGTTTCGCAGGCCCGATGCGAAGAGTTTCTTGTCGTTGCCTTCGAGATCGAAGCTCCAGATTTTCAATCGCTCCGTGTCGGACTCATCGGTGATATTCCCGCTGCATCCGATGCTCGTATAGAGTCGGCCCTTGTGAATCAGGATGGCACGCCACCAGTGCCCTCCTCCCTCAGGCAGTCGGCCCTTGGGGATTACCGTCTGCTGCTCGTCGGCGGTGCCGTCGCCATCGGTGTCGCGGCCCTTGAAAATGGCGCCGGTCTCCGTGAACCACAGCCAGCCATCGTGCCAGAACAGACCGTGGACCGTGCGATGGTTGTCGACGAAGGTGGTGACCGTTTCGTAGTAGCCATCGTCGTCGGTATCGCGACAGGCCTGGATCTGCCCGATATGGGGCTGCGAAACAAAGAGCGTCCCGTCCGGCGAGGTCTCCATGAAGCGGGCCCGTTCCAGACCCGAACGAGCGACACTCAATGTAAACCCTTGGCGCACTTGAATCTGCGGATCGACCGTTCGATCGACCGAATCTGCCTGAGCGACGACGGTCGAACCAAGCTGCAAACAGATAACGACCCATACCACGTGGAGACAACGCTTGAATTCCATATCCGATCCCCTGCTGTGTAGCCGCGTGCGCTGAATGCTCGTCCGACACAGACCGAGTCCGCTTCCTGTACGTCTCCGCCCGTCAGCAGTTCATCGGAAGTCCTGCTGCCACGTTCGGACGCGTCGGCGCTATCCATCGCGTCTCAGTTGCTCTCGGAGGACGCGGTAGAACACGTCTCGCGCGTGTCTCTCGATCCAGGGGGTGTGTCCGCACTGTCGCAATAGGATGAACTGAAAATCCGCCAGGAGCGATTCCAGCGGCTCGCGCACACCGACGGCGGGATGGGGATCGCAATCGCCATGGAGAGCGATCACGGGGCACCGGATTCGGCGTCCGAAGTCCAGGAGGCGACCGCTGCTCCGCAGATGGGCCGCCTCGCTCCAGACGCTTTGATGAATCTCCCAGTCGGCCTCCAGATCAGGGCTGTCCAGCGTCAGAGGATCGCAGGCGTCCGCCTTGGTGAACAATCGGCCGAAGCGGGCCAGCAACGCGTTCTTGTCCGCTGCGTCCGGATCTTTCAATTTCTCCATCATCGACTGCACCTGCCTGCGTTCGTCCGCATCCAGACGGTCCAGACGCACCTGGAGAATACCTGAGGCGTACTTCTCTTCGAACGGAGCGCTGGACACCAGGATCAACCTGCGGACCAAATCGGGATAGCTGGCGGCACAGAGATAGCTCAGCCACGCCCCCCAGGAGAAACCGACCAGGACCGCAGGAAGATCGGCATGTGTCTCCAGGACAACCTTGAGTTCTTCGATCTGCTCCTCGACCGAACTCCTGGTCTGAAGAGGCTCCAGGACACCCATCTCGCATGACAGTTCCCGAGCGACCGGCGCCATCTGTCCGGCCGCACCAGGTCCACCGTGGATCACCGCCACGCGAAAGGTCCCTTGTCCATAGGTTCTGAGATTCGTCACCGCCTCTGTCTCTGCAAAGCGCGCGATGCCCGAATGGGTCAGGCCAGCGCCCGCTTGAAGATCACCACGACGTCGCGCGACTCGCCGAAGGTCTGGCTCGTATCGAAACCGGCAACGAGTTCCCACTCCTCCGAACCCAGTTGATTCATGTAGGCGTCAAGCTGATGTTCGTCGAACTTGCCACCCAGGGCACCCTTGGTCCCCAGCTTTATTGTTCGGTACTCCCATTTCATACCGCGTCTCCTGCATAGTGACAATGCGCGCCGCGTCGGCTGCAAGCCGCCTAACTCTACCATAGTGGGGATAGGGGAAACAAGCAGGACATTGTTTTGTTTCCATCGGCTCGCGGAGCCGCTAAGATGGGGCGACAGACTGTAGGGTACTCATGGGTCTCCTCATTGCGTAGGCATGAACCGAAACCAAGCCTGGAGGGACAACGAATGGCGAAAGCCACCCTGAGATCGATCGCGGTAATGACCGGCGGGGGCGACTGCCCCGGACTCAACGCGGTGATCCGCGCGGTCACCAAGACCGCCATCAATAAGTACGGATTGACCGTCTGGGGAATCCAGGACGGCTATCTGGGCTTCATCGAAAACCGGATCGATCCGCTGACCTATGAACAGACCAGCAACATCCTGACCGTAGGCGGCACCATTCTGGGCAGCAGCAACACCTCCGATCCGTTCAACTTTGCCGTCAAGACGGGCGAGAAGACCGAGAGAAAGGACGTCTCCGATCGATGCCTCGATCATCTCAAAGAGCGTGACATCGACGCCTTGGTCTGCATCGGGGGTGATGGCACCATGGCCTCGGCTGCCAAGTTCGCCAAGAAGGGCTTGACGGTGATCGGCGTGCCCAAGACCATCGACAACGACCTGGTCGGCACCGACGTCACGTTCGGGTTCGACACCGCCGTGACGACCGCGACGGAAGCCATTGACAAGATCCACACGACCGCGAGTAGCCACCATCGGGTGATGATCGTCGAGGTCATGGGCCGCTACGCAGGCTGGATCGCACTCTACGCCGGTGCCGCCGGCGGCGCCGACGTGATCCTCATTCCCGAGATCCCTTACAAACTGGACACCGTCTGCCGGTACGTCGTCGGGCGGTCGCAGCGGGGCAAGCGGTTCAGCATCATCGTCGTCAGCGAAGGGGCCAAGGAACAAGGCGGGCAGATGGTGGTTCAGAAGCATATCGCGACCAGCCCCGACCCGATCCGCCTGGGCGGGATCGGCAACAAGCTGGCCGAAGATATCAACGCGCAGACGGGCCTGGATTGCCGGGCGGTGGTGCTGGGTCACGTCCAGCGTGGCGGCACCCCGACGCCGCACGACCGCACGCTGGCGACCATGTTCGGTCATGCCGCCATCGAACTGCTGGCCAATGGCATCAAGAACCGCCTGGTGGTCTGGAAGGCGGGCGAACTATCGAGCGTCCCCCTGGCCAGCATCGCGGGAAAGGTCAAGAAAGTGCCCAGGAACCACCCCCTAATCAAGGCCTCGAAGGCGGTAGGCGTAACGTTCGGCGCCTAGCGCGGAAGCTCCAGGAGCACAGACGGGATCGGCCGCCGGCTATGACCAGACGCCAACCCAAAAAGACGTTCTTCTGGATCGCCGCGATTCTGGTCGCCGCAGTCTCGGTACTGCTCTGGTGGCTCGGGCTGCCGGGATTGTACGCGTATGTCGTCGGGATCAATGCGGTGACCGTGCTGCTGTACGGGTACGATAAGCGGCAGGCCATCGTGGGTGGAGGCCGGGTGCCGGAGGCGATTCTGCACCTGGCCGCGCTGGTCGGCGGCAGCCCCGGCGCTCTGCTGGCGCAGGCGGCTTTCCGTCACAAAACGCGGAAGTTCAAATTCCAGGCGGTCTTTGTGGGCATCCTGCTGATCCAGGTACTGACGGCAATCGTTTACTGGCGTTTCGTTGTGCGAGCGTCGTAGGTGAAGACCTTTCCTTCCGACATCCAGTTTCGAAGGCCCTGGCGCCGCTATCAGCAGCGGGTCCTGTCGGAACTCGACGATTACCTGGACGACCATCATCTGCACATCGTCGCGGCGCCGGGCTCGGGCAAGACCGTGCTGGGTCTGGAAGTGGTCCGCCGGCTGAACCAGCCCACGCTGATCTTCACCCCGACGGTCGCCATCCGCGATCAGTGGATCGACCGCCTGCTCGGTCTGTTCAGCGACCGTGGGCCCACCCTTCCTGACTGGCTCTCGAAGGACTTGCGAAACCCGCGATTCCTGACCGTCTCGACCTACCAGAGTCTCCACAGCGTCTATTCGGGCAGCACGGAAGCGGGCGATTCTCAGCCTACCGCTGGAAAAGGCAAGGCGGGCAAGGATGCCCTGCTCAAGAAGCTCCGCCAACGGGGCGTTCGCACGCTGGTGCTCGACGAAGCGCACCATCTGCGCAACGAATGGTGGCGCTGCCTCGTTGATCTGAAAAAGCACCTGGACAAGCCGACGGTGGTCGCTCTGACGGCGACTGCTCCGTTCGATGTCTCGCCCTTCGAGTGGGACCGATACGTCGACCTGTGCGGATCGATCGACGCGGAGATTACCGTCCCCGAGCTGGTGCTGGAAAAGAACCTCTGTCCGCACCAGGACTACGTATATCTTTCGACGCCATTGCGGGCCGAGCAGGAGGAGATTCGCGAGTTCCGCGGCCAGGTGGACGAGTGCGTACAAGCATTGAAGGGCAACGAAGGATTCATTCAGGCCCTGGAGGCCGACCCGCGTGTCCGCGAACCCAGGGCACACATCGAGGAGATCCTGGCGGATCCGACCTTCTACTCGAGCGTGGCGTTCTTCCTGAACCGCGCGCGGGGCCACGCGCCCCGAGGCCTGTTGCACGTTCTGGGTTTCTCGCGTCGCAAGTGCCCCGCGCTCACGCTGGAATGGCTGGAGATCCTCCTGACGGGGGTCCTCTATACCCATGCCAAGTCCTTTGAAAAGCACAAGCGTCTGCTGACGCCGGTCGCGCGGGACCTCAAGCGGATCGGCGCCATCGAACGCCGGACCGTGAACCTGCGCAGCACGACGCAGACCGCCCGCCTGCTGACCCGCAGCGTCTCGAAGCTCAAAAGCATCCAAGAGATCGTCGCGATCGAGACCGATTCGCTCGGGCGGGACTTGCGAATGGTCGTGCTGGCCGATTTCGTCCGCAGCGCCGACTTTCCGAAGGACGCATCCGACGCCAAGCCCCTCAAGCGACTGGGCGTGGTGCCGATATTCGAACAGATCCGTCGGAGCGGCGCTGCCGGCGTGCGGCTGGGCATCCTCACGGGAACGCTGACCGTGGTGCCCAGCGATACGCAGGAATCGCTGACGACAATCGCTCGGGCGGTCGGGATCGACCCGACCAACCTCAGCTACAAGCCCCTGCCTCACGACGAGCGGTTCTGCGAGATCACCGTGCGCGGGGCGGACAAGCAGAAGATGGTCGCGCTGATCACGAGTCTTTTCCAACAGGGTGGCGTCAATGTGCTGGTGGGTACGACGTCGCTGCTGGGCGAAGGATGGGACGCGCCGTCGGTCAATGCGCTCGTGTTCGCCAGCGTGGTCGGATCCTATATGCTCAGCAACCAGATGCGGGGCCGGGCCATCCGAACCGAAGAAGGCAACCCCGACAAGACCGCCAACATCTGGCACCTCGTCTGCCAGGAAGAAGGCGTCGGCGAGGCGGGAGAGGATCTCGACACGCTGATCCGACGGTTCAAAGCCTTCGTGGGGGTCTCGTTCAAGAGACGTACGATCGAGAGTGGCCTGGCCCGTCTCGGCATCGGCAGTCCTCCCTACGACCAGGCTCGCATCAAGCAGATCAATACCGCGATGGTGCAGCAGGCGCGGGACCGGGCGGGCCTGCGAACGCGCTGGGAGCAGGCCCTCGGCGCCGCCCGCATCGGTGTCATGCGGGAGGAAGTGGCGGTCTCGCAGTTGGCCCTGCCGCGTGATTTCGTCTTCACGCGAACCATCCTGGCTGCCTTGTGGCAGGCATGGTTCTGGGGCGTGGCAGTCTTCGCTTTGCTGATGTTTCGGACCGAAGCGTCGTCAGGCCTGCGGGTCCTGATGGTCCTGCTGGCAGTCGCCTCGGCTCTCGCGGCAATCGCTGCCCTGCCCCGGTTCGTCAAGGCCCTCTGGCTGTGCCTGCGGCATGGCCCGATCGCTTCGAGCACCAGGCAGATCGGCAAGGCCCTGCTCGGAGCCCTCATCGAGACGAACGCCATCGAACGACGATCCGCACGGGTTCGGGTGACGGCAGAGCGACGAGAGTTCGGCTTCGCCGCCTGCTCGCTCAAGGGCGGGACCACGCGCCAGCAGTCGGTCTTTCTCGAAGCCCTTCAGGAACTGCTCGGACCCATCGACGATCCACGCTACCTGCTGGTGCGAAAGAACCCCCTCGGGCCCCTGATGCGGAAGGATTACCACGCGGTGCCCAAGGTCCTCGCCAGGAACAAGGAATCCGCCGAGCAGTTCCGCCGGCTGTGGGCCCGCTACATCGGTCCCTGCGAACTCGTATACACCCGCAACGAGCCCGGCCGCCAAATCCTCCTCAAGGCCCGCGCCCAGTCTCTCTCCGCCGCCTTCCGCCCCCGCGCCGACCGCACCCGCTCCTGGCGATAAGGACCGAATCTCCACGCACGGTCGGCAACCGCTGCTATGAACTACCTTGCTTCTCTCTGAAATCGGAACACCTGCTGAGCGTGTCTGCAAATAAGGGGTAGGTCCGTGCCAGTTCCGTTACACGGCTGTCGTACCTTGTGTAATGTTCGAACACGTGCTCGAGCAACACCGTGGCGACCGCCGTTCGCATGTCATCGTCTTCGCTTATCGCATACTTCTCGATCACAGGCCAGACCCTCTCGACGTCACTTTCGATGAACGCACCGATCACGATCAGGGACTGCCATCGGCAATGGCTGTTCGAATCCTCGATGCATGCTTCGGCAAGCTCAAAAAATTCCTCGCGCACGCCTCGCTCCTGGATCCATCGGCGCATCCAGATCAGTCCACGAAGGCAATTCTCAGAATTCGCACTGTCGAGGAGCTTTCGGATATCCGAAATATCCGAGGCGAAGTCACTCTCGCGGACCTCCGTCCACACACGCTCGAGTTCGTTATCGCACTCCCCTGTCATCACAGTCCGTCCTTCCCCGAGGTTCTCTTCCCCCGCATCCTTCTGATAACCTCATTTGACGTCATCACCTGCATGGAGGATTTCCGTGGCTTTGGTGGGACCTTCCTTTGCCAGCGAGTATAGTGCCGTCATCCCCACAGCATAGAACACCATCCAGTGGCCTGTGTCTCCCCTGACGGAGTAAGCCTGATGCTTCTCATATTCTTCGTCAGAGAGTCGTCGAATCACCGTACCGTGACTAACCAGAGCCTTCGGTCCAAGACTGGTAGACGGCACGCCCTCCCGATTCAGGACCCACACAACGAAGAAGAAATTGAAGAAGGCATAGACTCCCAGAACTACTGAGAGGACTCTCATCCAGAGCGGTGCGTGACGCAAGATGATGTCCCATAGACTCCGGCGGTCGGTCCTGGCATATGCCTTTCGGGCCATGAAAACCATGGCGCCCCACACAACGAGCACCATAACGCCAAGGACCATGATCCCAGGGACTGCTCTTCTGGGGTTCACCCCCAAGAACGTGACAACGTGGGCTACGGCACTGGCCACCAGCCCGAAAACAGCAAGATAGAAGATAAGTCTCGCGTTGCGCACCGTCTCTCCAACCTCCCACAAGTAACTGCGTCCCACGGGATCGGACGAATCCACCGAAAAACGCCCGCATCCGATTCGCTGTCCATCCATATGTGCTGCTGACCGGATTGTACGAATAGGCGTTACAGGGAATCAAGGAAGAAGCCGTGACGTGTATGACGAGCATGTTCAACACGCCACCAACGGGGGGCTGGTACAGTTCTCAATCTTCCTGATTGGACGTATGGAGGATTTCGGGGGCTTTGGTGCGGAAATACTTGAGCCATCCTCCGATGAGGATGCCGGTCATGTCAACGCCGGACTGGCTGTATTCGTCGGCGGTCTTGCCCCAGTAAAAACTGAAGTAGCCATCGACGATCTTGCGGGACCGGTCGATGAAGACGTCCATCTCGTTGAGGCTGGTGTGAAGAGGGAACATCTCCTCGATCACCAGGGGTTTGCCGATCTCGTAAACCTCCAGCGCCGCAAGGGCCCGGTCGATCTCGCCACGTTGCGGATAGAAGTGGACGCAGACCAGATCGAGGTTCTCGCTGACCTCCTTCGAATAGAACAGGGGTTTGGCCTTGGGCCAGGTCATCGCCCAGGGGATCACGCCGACGGTGACCATGTGCCGGTCGTCGTGCTTGCGGATGGCGCCGACGAGCTTGTCGACCCAGGCTTTGGCGACCTGCTCTCTGCTGCGTCCGGCCAGGTCGAGCGTGATGCGCTGGACGAAATGCTTGCCGCCGAAATCGCCCGCCAGCCAGTCGGTCTCGCCCTTCTCACCTGCCAGGATGGGTTCGTTCATCAGATCATAGCAGAAGACCGCGTCGCTATGGGCACACGTCCTGGCGACCGCCTCCCAGAACCGGGCATGAACCTCCCAGCGCTGGGACTCGTCCATCTCATCGTACCAGGCGGGCACCTCCGCCTTGTGGTAGCAGCCCAGGCCCGTGATGTCGAGATACAGACCCGTGCGCTCGGCCAGCGACACCAGATCGCCCAACTTCGTCAGAGAGGCCTGATTGACCCGCTCGGGCGTCTCCATGAATCTGCCGGTTTGCAGGTGAATCCGAACGGCATTGGCGCCGAGGGCCTTGATCTCCCCGAAATCTTCCACGACGGTCGCCCATTCATCCTGCCAGTAGTCTTCGAGCAGGCGCCCGTCCTCGTCGTGGTCGTAATTGACGCCCCAGACCACGAAACGCTCGCCCGATTCAGCGCCGACCAGATGAGATCCGTCATCGCTGTCACGAATTCGCTCCAGACCGTCGAGGTCGGCCCCCTGGCACAAAGGCACCGGGAGCAGGCCCGCTGCCAGCCAGATGACTGTAATCACCAGAATACATCGCCCTCTGGTCATCTCATTAGCCCTCCAGAGTCTCATCCACGTACACATGCGGATCGTTCATGAAGGCCCTGTACGTCTTGTAGTGCTCCGTCTGTTCGTATCGTATCCGCTGGATCGGGATGTGATCGAAGCTGTAGATCGTCGCCCCGGGGCAGGCCAGCAGAATCGGCGAGTGCGTCGCGATAATGAACTGGGCATGCCCGGCCGCCCCCATCCGGCCCAGCAGCTTCATCAACCCGATCTGCGTCGTCGGCGACAGCGCCGTCTCCGGCTCATCCATCAGATACAATCCCTTGATCTTATACCGCGCCTTGAAGAACGACATGATCGACTGGCCATGCGACTGCGTCAGCAGCGATTCGCCGCCGAAATACTGGAGCTGGCCCGGGTCGGCTGCCGCCCACTCGTCCAGAATCCGCGCGAAATCCTGGAACACCGACGACCCGAAGAACGAACCCGGCACCGAGCCCGAGGTCCAGCCAATGGAGATGCAGCGGTGAAACAGGTTTTCATAGGGGTTGACCTGAAAACGCGTGCGTCCGTAATCCTGCCAGATATGAATCCCTGCCTTGCGTGCGACCGCCTCCAGCAGGGTGGACTTGCCCGTGCCGTTCTCTCCGACGAACATCGTCACCGGGCGATCGAACGCGATCTGGGCGGTGCGATGGAAGACGGGAAGGTTGAACGGATACAGATCCTGCGTCGGATACGTCTCCGGATGGAAAGCAACGCGATTCAGATGCATCGGGTACCTTTCGGACGAGCTGGAATTCAGTCCAAGCGTACCCCATCTTACCGAAAGTGTGGCCCGTTGGGTAGGACCGGCGCCAAGATCTGCGCTGAGTTCAGAAGATCACGCGGACCAAGGCGGCCGGGTCGATGCGGAAGGCGGAGCCCTTGCCCTCGAAGAACCCGTGGGCACCGATCAGATGAACGTTGAGGTCAGACCAGCGCACCGTCTCATCGGTGTCGGCCCTGCGGACGGTCGTCACCTGCTTGCGGAATCTCGCCTCGTGGGGCCACGGACACACCATTCGCCCTCGCGCCTCGTCAACAATGGCGTCGCGAACGTCGTCGATCCTGGTCCAGGTGCCCAGGCCCCGGGCGGCCTTCTCCGTGATCTCGTTCATCCGCGAGGCAAGCTGGTTCAAAGAGACGCCCAGCTTGAACAACTCAGCGGCATCGGCCTCGATCACTTCGGTGATGCTGCGTGGATCGTCGCCCATGAATCCATCGGCCACCAGCGTCGACGACCGGAGGATTTCCTCGAGCTTCTGCATGTCGGGCGATTGCTTCATCGGACCGTCTCCGCCTACCCCTAGGCAAACTTGTCATAGAAGATGTTCGTCTCGGGCATCCCCAGGTCCATCAGGACCTTGACGGAAGCGTCGATCATGCCCGGGCTGCCGCACAGGTATGCCTCATGCTGCGACGCGTCGCTATAGGCTCTCTTGACCGCCTCGGTCACCAGGCCCGTCTCGCCCTTCCACTCGGGGTCTTCCGCGCCGCCGGCCACGACCGGCACGAACCGGAAGTTGGCCAGCTCCGACTCGAAACGCTGCATCAGATCGGTCAGGCACAACTCCTTGACCACGTTGGCACCGAAGTAGTACACCGCCTCGCGCTGACTGCCGCTGTTCTTCATGTGGTGGAGCAGGCATTTGATCGGTGCCATGCCCGAACCACCGGCGATAAAGATCATCGGAGCCTGCGTATCCGAGAGCCGGAAATCGCCATAGGGACCGTTCAGCTTCATTTCCTCGCCTTCCTGGAGGTGCTCGAAGCAGTAAGTCGTACAGATGCCGCCGGGCACCAGGCGGATAATGAGCTCGACGACGCCCTTCTCGGCCGGGTCGGAAGCGATCGAATAGGCTCGATAGACCTCCTGTTTGCTCTTCTCGTACGGAGGCGTCCCTAGTTGAATGTATTGGCCCGGAATGTAGTCCATCGTGGCCGGCTCGTCCAGTTCCAGGCGAAACAGCTTCATGTCATGCGTCAGGTCGACGATCTTCGTACACCGGCAGGAGTATTCGCGGATCGACATCAGCTCCTTCGGGATTTCAATTTCCAGATCGTTGCGGACCTTGACCTGGCAGGCGAGACGGACGTTCGATTCCCTTTCCTGCGCATCGAGGTAGGGTTCCTCGGTCGGCAGGAGCGGCCCCGCCCCCTCGAGCACCTTGAGCTTGCACAGTCCGCACGTGCCCCGGCCACCGCAGGCGCTGGGAATGAACAGTTTTTCCTCCGCCAGGACCCCGAGCAGGTTCTTGCCTCCCTGCACGGTGAACTCTTTCTCCTGGTTGACGGTCACCCGGCACTCGCCGTAGTTGGCCAGGTAGAATTCCGCCAACACCAGGACCGCTGCCAGCGCCCCACCGATGAGGCTGACGACGAGGACCGCGATGAGTGTCGAAGCGATCATGATGCTCCTGCAACGAACCTCTCGGTTACCGGGGTTTTGTAGAAATGGATGTTCGGCCTACTTTGGGAAGGAAAAGCCTCGTTTGCAGTTGACAGATCACAGTTGTCGGTTGACGGCTTGCTGGGAACTGAGAACTGTGATCTGTCAACTACCAACGGCGCGATCTCCATGGCGAATACAGGCCTATGGTCCATTTTTGCAGAACTCCATTCCTTCGATTACTGAAGCACGCCGGCGAACCCGATGAACGCCAGCGCCATCAATCCGGCGATGATCAGCGTAATCCCCGGCCCCTGCAAGCCGGCCGGAATCCGATCGTTGGCCAGTTTCTGCCGGATGCCCGCCATCGCCATGATCGCCAGGAACCAGCCGATCCCGCTGCCCAGGCCATAGCCGATGGTGACGATGAACGAATAGTCGCGAATCACCATGAACAGCGACGCACCCAGGATGGCACAGTTGACGGTAATCAAAGGCAGAAACACGCCCAACTGCTGGTACAGGAACGGTGAAAACCGCTCGATCGCCATCTCGACGAACTGCACGAACGCCGCGATGATCACGATGAACAGGATGAAGCGAAAGAACTCCAGGCCCAGCGGCTGGAGCACGTAGCGATAGGCCACCCAGTTCAGCAACGTCGTGCAGGTGATGACGAAGATCACCGCCAGACCCAGGCCGAAGGCGGTCTTGACCTCGCGCGAGACCCCGATGAAAGGGCAGAGTCCGAGAAAATACGCCAGCAGGATGTTCTGGGTGAACACCGCCGCGACGCACACTGTGATCGCCTGCCAGATTTCCGCTCCGACATTCATTTCGTCTTCGCCTCCTGTCGGATCTGAATCGATCGGAACACCCAGATTACGATGGCCAGCATGAAAAACGCCCCCGGCGGCATGACCATGATGATCCACTTGTCCCAGTAGGGCCCCGAGAAGTACGGCACCGCCATCCCGGCGAACGTGCCCATCCCGAGCACCTCGCGGAACGTGGCGATGATCAGCAGAATGAAAGAGTAGCCCAGCGCACTGAAAGCGCCGTCGATAAACGCCAGGGCCGGCGGGTTGCTGTTGCCGAATGCCTCACAGCGCCCCATGACGATGCAATTCGTGATGATCAGGCCCACGTACGGACCCAGGTTGGCACTCATGTCGGGCCAATAGGCCTTGAGGACCACATCGACGATAATGACGTAGAACGCGATGATCAGGGTCTCGACCATCATGCGGATGTTGCGGGGGGTCAGCGTGCGCAGGAGGGAAACCGACGCCGAGCTGAGGGACAGGGTGAACACCAACGCGATGCACATCACGGTGGTATTGAGCACGAGATTCGTCACGGCCAGCGTACTACAAATCCCGAGCACCTGCCGGAAGATCGGGTTGTCGCGCCACAACCCGGTGAGGATGATCTTTCTGCTCGCGGATTCGGCGGGTGGAGGACTCATGACTGCACCCCCTGCCGGCCCACTCGGGACTGCCATTCGCTCAGGGCCGAATTGATGATTCCTTCCAGCCGCACGCTAGTCTGCGTCGCGCCGGTGATCGCATGAACGCTGCTGTCGTCTAACTCCGCCCCCGGGCGTTTCATGTCGAGCGGATCGCCCTGTGAGGCCAGCTGTTTGCCCTCGAACTGATTGCGAAACGGAGGTTTGGTGATCTCAGCCCCCAGTCCGGGCGTTTCGTTCTGCTGGAAGAAGGAGATCCCCGTGACAGTCCTCCTGTCCGGCTCGATACCGACAATCCCACCGATCGGCGCCCAGAACCCCTGGCCTCCGATGGGCACAGCATAGAGGACGATTTGGCCGTTCTGTTTGACGATGTAGGCGCCGCCGGAATCGGGCGTGGGCTCGCTGACCATCTCGGTGAAGCGCTCGTGGATCTGGGCATTGGTCAGACGCGCGGCGGACAACCCCGGGACCACGGCAATCACCGCCCTTTCAAAGGCCAGCCGGTCGTTGGCTTCCACTCGCTCTCGCGTCAGCAGAGTGAAGCCAATGACGATCGAGCTGAAGAACGCGGTCACAATGAACATGTACAGGATGGGAAACCAGCGTTTGTCTTTCATCCCGCCTTCTCCCTGGCCTTCCGGGCCGACTTCCGGGCGCGAACCGCGTAATCGATGATCGGTGCGAACATGTTACCGATCAGGATCGAGAACATCAGACCGCCGTTGAAGATGGAGAAGTTCCGGATCACCACCGTACAGACCGCGATGATGATCGCGTAGATGATCCGTCCCTGGTTCGTCTTCGGCGAGCTGACCGGATCGGTGGCCATATAGAAAGCGCCGAAGAGAAATCCGCCGCCCAGCACCGCGGTCCAGGCCGCTGGCACCGGGGTCACGCCGAGCGAATGGAGGAGCTGACTGAGCGCCGCATACGCGATGATCAGCGTCAGAATGATCGTTCGATTCGCCGTCTTCTTGTAGAACAGATACAGCCCGCCGATGGTGATCAGCAGCGCACTGGTGACCCCCATGGTCCCACTGAGCCGCCCGAAGGCGAGCGCTCGCAGCAGCATGCTTCGCTTCAATTCCACCGTCTCGCCCTCGGGGATATCGAACGGGATCTCGGAGGCTGCCGAGGGTTCCGAGCTCAGCACGAGCTTACCACTCTTGAGATTGGCCATCGGGGTCGCTCCCGTGATGGCGTCGGGACTTGACGCCGTGGTCCAGACGTTCAGCGCCCCCAGAAGCCCGTCGGCCGCCGGGGCCCACGTCGCCGTCAAAGCCACGGGAAAGCAGATATAGACGAAACAGCGTCCCGCCAGAGCGGGGTTGAAGATGTTCCGTCCGAAGCCGCCAAAAATCTCCTTGGCGAACATCACGGCAAACGCCACCCCGATCGTCACGACGTGCAGGGGCACCGTCGGGGGCATGATCAGGGCGAAAAGCGTCGTGGTGACAAATACGGCCTCACTAACCGGCTCCTTTCGCTGTCGGGTGAAGATGTACTCCACGATGAAGCCGACCGCCCCGGCCCAGAGCACCAGAAAAAGACTCCGCCACCCGAAAAAATAGATCGCCCCCGCCACCGATGGCAGTAAGGCCAATAGAACGCGACGCATGGCCAGTTGCTTCAGCAGAATCTTCTTGGGCTTTGTCTTCTCAGCCATCCATGGGCACCTAGGGCACAGAACCATGTCGCCATATTGGTGGACCTATGCTCCAATATGTCCTCAATCGTGTCAAGATATACGAAAGAATCTGTTTTTTTACGCAGACAAAATCACCCGGTTCACTGCGTCTTGAAGGAAGAATGGGCGTCGGAGCGGAGGATCGCGATTTGGATGAACGCTGGGCCGACAAGAGCATCCAAGAGGCGCTGGCTCGGGATGATCCGGCGGCTGTGGAATTGCTGTGGCAGCGGTATGCCAACGATCTGCTGGCCTACCTGGTAGCTGTGCTCTGCTCTCGGCACGATGCCAAAGACGTTCTCCAGACGGTCTTCGTGCGGATGGCGGGCAAGCGCCGCAAACTGGCCAAGGCGCGATGCCTCGATGCCTATGTGTATCGAATCGCCCGCAATGAGGCGGTTTCGTACAGGCGTCGTCAGCATCGGGACCGCCGGCACGCTGCCGATCGAGAGCCCTGGCTGGCCCCGTCACGAAGCGGTCCGACGCGAAGCGAAATCGTGGATTTGCTGGAAACGGCCCTGAGTGGTCTGCCGGAATCCCAGCGTCAGGTGGTCGTGATGAAGGTGTACGGCGAGAAGACCTTCCAGAAGATCGGCCAGTCGCTGGGGATCTCTCTCAATACGGCTGCGAGCCGGTACCGGTACGGGATGGAGAAACTGTGGAACCTGCTGAAGGAGCAGTTGCCATGAGCCATGGAGATGCAGAATACGACAGAATCGAACGCTTGATGAAGCAGGCGACGGTATCCGACCTCTCGGAGGCCCTGAAGAAACGCGTCGTGGGGGCGGCGCGGAAGGCCTGGTTGGAGGACAGAGACGACGTACCGGCGCGGATCGTCCTGGTGCGGCTGGCCATTTCGGCTGCGGCAGCGATCCTCGTGGTCTCTTCCGCTGAGTTCTACAGCCGCCATGTCGCATCCCACGAGCATCCCGGCGTCATTCGGCCTGCAACAGAATCCGCCGATCTGGGAGTTACTCTGCAATTGCACGATTTGAAGATAGTCCGACACCTGGTGACAAACGTTCGCGGCGGATCTCAGATCGATGCGCAGGCGGTCCGCACACATGTGGAACGTACCCGCAAGACCTTGGACGAGAGCCCGAAAAACGGGATTTCGGGGTCGACCGAGGGTCGGAGCGGCCCGATTCCACACGAGCGTGACCTTGCCTCATATTCCTGACGATAGAGCGAAGGAACAGTCTCATGCGCAAACGAACGGTGAAGATCCTGACGGGCATCGCGATCCTGATTGTTGTTCTGGCGGTGACCTATGCGATTGCCCTGGCAGTCTCGGCGATGCGGCTCCGACGGGCCTATGCCGCCCTGCGAAGCGACGGCAGACCCATGACCCTGGCCGAGGTCGTGCCGCCCAAGGTGCCGGACTCGGAGAATGCGGCGCTGCTCTACGAGAGTGCGGCGCTGCTGCTCAGGGCACAGCCGGCCCCGGAGGGGAATCTGCTCGAATACCTGGGCGAGCGGATACGATCCGCATCGGAAGACCCTCTGGATCCGAACGAGAAGACCGAACTGGCCAATCTGCTCCGCCAGGACGCGGTCAGCCAGGCCCTGTCCATCGTCGAGCAGGGAACCCGACCACCTGCCTGTCGCGTCGAGAATGACTACCACGCCGGCCTGGCGCTGGGTCTGTGGCACCTTTCGCGCATGCGCTGCCTGGCCAGGATCGCCGGTGCCAGGGCACTACTGCTGGCCGAGGCAGGACAAGCCGATGAGGCATGGAACACAGCGGTGGTACAGTTGAAATTTGCGGATGCGTTGCGCTCCGAACCCGTCATTGTCAGCCAGTTGGTCCGATCCACGCAGATCGACCTGGCGTGCGCAACCGTACAGAAGCTGTGTGAGTTGGCCTTCCCCGACGAGGAATCATCCCGCACTATCCAGGATTTGCTCGGCCGGTACGACGACCTCACGCCGCTGATCAGAGGGGTAGATGGCGAGCGCCTGATCTTTGGCGAGCAGACCTTCACCCTGCCGAAAAAGGAACTGCGCAAACTCCTCAGCGACACCCGAGCCGATGATTACATCCCCGCCATCATCGCCCGCCTGATGTTTCCGGGGATCTCCTTCAAGCCGCTGTTCCTGGCCGACCATGCCGCCTATTTGAGGACCATGCAGGACTACACGGAACAACTCACGCTGCCTTACGATCCGAATGACATAAAGAGGATGGACAAGGAACTCTCCGAGGTCCATAGGTACCATATACTTACGAGTATCCTCCTGCCGAACATGGGTCGGGTCAAGGAGGTCTACCTGGAACGAATCGCACAGATTCGCGTCACGCGTACCGGACTGGTCCTGTTGCAGTACCGAGACACCCACGGCAACCTGCCCGAGACCCTCGGTTCGCTCGCCCTCGAGAGTGTCCGCGATCCTTTTTCCCAGCGTAGCCTCGTATACAAGCCGCTGGGCACAGGATTCGATCTGTACAGCGTCGGGCCGGACCAGAAAGACAACGGAGGTGCCGCCAGAGAGCCCAGACAGAAAACCGACTACGACATCGTCTGGCACTTCCCCGATCGGTAACACGCTGCGGACAGAACCAACCGTCTTAATGTAAAAGGGCCCGCGTCGCTGTGGACGCGGGCCCATGTCATTACGGCATGCCAGGATTCTCAACTACTACGGAGCGACCGGTTCAGCCGCCTCGACGTAGGGGGAACCGAAACCGATGTCGTCGACATAGAGGATGCCAGCGCCGCCCGCGGTCGGGTTGTCCCGATCGCCGAGGCCGATGTACAGCGTGGTGACGCGCGACAGATTGACGCCTTCCAGCGCACTGTACGGGATCTGCCACTGCTGCCACGTGGTCTTCACCGCCGCTTCGGGATCGTCGTTGGTCACCACCTGGACGTTCCCGGAGCTGTCCTCGACCGCCACGTACAGCGGCTCGGCGTCGTTGCTCTCCAACTGCCCACCACCGATGTCCTCCGTCTGCCACTGGCCGGTCACGTTGCCGGTCGTGCTGACGTTGGAGAATTCGGCGGCCGTCGGACTGGCGCCCGCGTTGTTGCTGACCAGAGCCAGACCGATATAGACGTCGGTACCCATGGCCACCGTCACGGACGAAGCCGCCGCGTCGGCGGTAATGCTGGTCCACGTCGCGCCGTCTTCGCTGCGTTCGGCGGTCAGCATGTCACCGGTCCGCGTGATTCGCACCCAGTACGGTGCGACCAGACCGGTCTGATTGACGTTCAGGCTCGCCTGGTTCATGGTCGGACGATGCTGGAAGGCCACGCCGTTGCCCGGCGTGAGCACGGTCATCGCGTGCTTGGAGCCCGCGTCGAGGCTTTCGCGAATCATCACACCGCCCTTGGCCCAGCCGCTGGTGTTGACAATGCTGTCCACCCGTGCCTGGATGGAGCCGTTGCCGCTGAGCCGCTTGTAGGCGAAGCGGAAGGCGTCGGCGGTGCCCCAGATGTCGCCGCCGGTGCTGCCCATGAGGACCGAGCCGTCAGCCCGCTCCAGGAAAACGGGCGGGTTGCCCCGGAAGTTCACCACCAGGGTGTCGGCGCCGTTGCCCGTCCAGTTCTGCGAATCGTCCCAGGCCCGAGCCGTCTCCGAATAGAATGGCGACTCCGTATTGTCGTATTGGAGAGGCATCGACTGCTTGCCGCCGTTGACGATGGCCGTCTCCGCGAACGGGGCGTCGAAATACCCCACGATGGACCCGGTATCGTTGACCCAACCGTCGATCCAGGTGTCGAAGATGGCCTCACCAGCCTCGATCTCGTCGGTATAGCTCTCGAAATCGTCGATCGAGGCGTACTCTTGCGTGACGAAGTTCCAGACGTCGCTTTCCCACGCACCGATCGCCTCGGCCTCGTTAACCTCGACCACCTTCCAGTAGTGCATGGTGCCGAATTCGAGGTCGGCCGGCACATAGCTGGCCTGCTCGACCACGTCGGCCAACGCAGTCCCTTCCACCACCGCCCCTTCACCGGCGCTGAGATAGACCTCATGCGAAACGGCTTCCCGGCCGGCACGCCAGCTCAGTGTGGCGTTCACATCAACATCCGTCTCGCCGTCAGCCGGCTGCGGCTCGCGAGCGTGAGCGGGAACATAGGTGAAGCGCACCTCACTGAGCCCAAACTGGCCCATGGTGCCGAAGCCGCTGTTGACGATCAGCCGGACGTACTGGGCCGCCACACCCTGGAGATCCACCGCAGTGTTGTAGACGTACGTCTCCTTGCCTGTCGCCTGATTCAACTGGGCATCGCCCAGGGTCGTCCACTCGACGCCGTCGGTGGAGGTTTCAACGGTGACGTCCTTGAGCCCGAAACCGAGAATCATCTCGAACTGAACGTTGTAATTCCAGACCAGCAGCTCATGGAGCTTGTACACTCGATCGAAGTCGTACTGGAGCCACAGCGGTTCACCTTCCGGGGCATTGGCCACCCACATGTCGGCACTGACGGTCGAGTGCTGGTCGGCCTCGTTGAGCCCGGAACCGTTGATCGTGTTCTCCGGCCCGGCGCCCGCTTCGGAAATCCCGCTGCTCGATACGGTCACGTCCTCGATCCGATACGCCAACGGCTCGGTGGTGAAGCTCCAGACTTCGCCTCGGAAGATCGTGTTGTCCGGCGCCGCGTTGACTTCGTCGATCCGCCAGTAATACGTC